>Ga0180218_1000571_pt1 | contig 31491 bp, 16 predicted proteins | sample eDN3rd37CKraftBY_FD_151334 | JGI IMG/M metagenome (GOLD analysis project Ga0180218, IMG submission 151334) | Enriched backyard soil microbial communities from Emeryville, California, USA - eDNA 3rd pass 37_C Kraft BY (version 2) (version 2) | ecosystem: Environmental > Terrestrial > Soil >... | reverse complement strand
CCAACGCCTTCACGATCTGCGACGCGTACTTCTGCTCGTTCCATGGCGGCACGAATCCGAACCGCCTGTTCCACTGGACCGGCACCAACGATCCGACCGGCGCGATGGGCGGCCCGGTGATCGACAACCGTGGCGATTCGCTCGATGCGACCAGCATCAGCTACCGCTGGACCACGTATCCGGAACGGTTGCAGGCCGCCGGTGTCAGCTGGAAGGTCTATCAGAACCTGCCGGACAACTTCACCGACAATCCGCTGGCGGGTTTCAAGCAATACCGCGATGCCAACGCGGCGCGCGGCAATCAGCCCAATGGCAGCCCGTATCCGCCGTACACGCCGGCCGACGAATCGATCAGCCCGCTGATCAAGGGCATCGGCAACACGATGCCGGATGGCGGCTTTCTGCAGGCACTGAAGGACGATATCGCGGCGGGAACGCTGCCGCAGGTGTCGTGGATCGTGGCGCCGGCCACCTACTCCGAGCATCCCGGGCCATCGAGCCCGGTGCAGGGCGCCTGGTATACGCAGGAGGTGCTGAACGCGCTGACGGCCAATCCGGAGGTCTGGAGCCGCACCGTGCTGCTGATCAACTTCGACGAGAACGACGGCTTCTTCGACCACGTGCCGCCCCCGTGCGCGCCGGCGTTCGACAACGGCACGCTGGCCGGCGCGTCGACCGTGGCGACCGACGGCGAATATCACACCGACGGCAAGCCCTATGGTCCCGGCCCGCGCGTGCCGATGTATGTGGTATCGCCATGGAGCCGCGGCGGCTGGGTCAATTCGCAGGTGTTCGACCACACGTCGGTGCTGCGCTTCCTCGAAGCCCGCTTTGGCGTGATGGAGCCGAATATCAGCGCGTACCGCCGCGCGATCGCCGGCGATCTGCTCTCGGCGTTCAACTTCGTCAATCCGAATACCGAGACGCTGCCTGCGCTGCCGACGCGGGACAAGACCAGCGCCGATGCTATCCGCACCGCCCAGGGCCAGTTGCCGCAGGTCCCGCTGCCGCCGACGACCGCGCAGCAGCTGCCGGCGCAGGCGACCGGAACCCGCCCCTCGCGCGCGCTGCCATACGAACTCCACGTCAGCGGCCGGGAAGATGCCAGTGGCCGCGCGATGTGGCTGCTGTTCAGCAATACCGGAACGGCGGCGGCGGTGTTCCACGTTTACGACCGGCTGCATCTGGACCGCGTGCCGCGCCGCTACACCGTCGAACCGGGCAAGCAGCTCGATGGCCGCTACGACGTCTTTGCCGGCGACGAAGGCCGCTACGATCTGTTCGTACTGGGACCCAATGGCTTCCATCGCAGCTTCCGCGGCGACGTCAGCACGCTGGGCACCGCGGGTGCCAGCGCGCCGGAAATCCGCGTCTGCTACGACATCGCCAACGCGGCGGTCTACCTGACGATGATCAACGCCGGCGCCAGCGCCTGCACCTTCACCGTGGTGCCGAACGCCTATCGCAACGACGGCCCCTGGACCTTCGAAGTCCCGGCCGGCAAGCAGCTGGACCAGCACTGGCCGGTCGGCTCGCAGGGCAACTGGTACGACTTCACGGTGACCACGCAGCAAGGCAGCTTCCGCCGCCGTTTTGCCGGGCGGATCGAGACCGGCAAGGACCTGGTGTCGGACCCGGCGATGGGCGAACGCGACTGACGGGGCCGGCGGCGGAGCTTGGCTTGGCGGCCGGCTGAGCGGACGGGTTAGCGGAGGGCTCGGTGGTGAGGTTGGTGCCGAGCCTGGTGGCGCGCCTGGTCGCGTGGCTCAGCTGCTGCGGCGCTCCCGCTCCGCCCGCAGCTTTTCGTAATACGCCCGCTTGGCCGCATACATGCGCGCGTCGGCCTGCTTGACCGTATCGGTCAGGCGCTCGCCGACCGCGCAGGTGGCCGCGCCGATCGCGAAGTTCAGCGCCGCGCCCGGATAGAACTGGTTGTTCAGTTCGACGACCTGCTCGATCTGCGCGACGATCGAGGCCGTGGCATGCTCGTCGCGGTCCGGCAGCAGCACCATGAACTCGTCGCCGCCGACACGGGCGATGCAGAAGCCGTCGCCGACCGCCTTCTTCAGGGCCTCTCCCGCACGGCGCAGCAGCGCATCGCCATCGCCGTGGCCAAGGTTGTCGTTGATCTGCTTGAGTCCGTTCAGATCCACGGCGATCACGCTGACCGGCCACGGACCCTTGCGGCCGAGCCGCGCCAGCTCATCCTCGTAATAGGCGCGGTTGTACAGCTTGGTCAGCACGTCGTGCTTGCCGAGGAATTCGACGTAGGCCTCGGCCTTCTTGCGCGCGGTGATGTCGGTCAGCGACACCAGCACCTGGTCCCATTCGGCCTCGTGCCCGGGGAATACCGACCACTGCATGTACACATCGACCTGGCGGCCGTCCAGCGCATAGTTGACGACCTCGCGCTGCTGCCACAGCTTCTCGTTCCACAGATCGACCAGCTGCTCGGCGAAGTGCTGCTGCATGTCGTCGCGGAACACGTCGCCCAGCCGGGACAGCAGCACCGGCTTGGACGGCGCGCTGAACATCAGCAGGGTCTGCTGGTTGACGTCGATCACGCGGATTTCCTGCATGCAGCGCGCGATGAAATCGGGATGGACGTTCAGGAAGGTCCGGAAATCGGTAATGCCGGCGGCGCGCACCTCGTCGAGCAACACCTTGACGGCGCTGAAGTCCTCGACCCACAGCGACACCGGCGAGTGCTCGAACAGCCCGAGCGCGTATTGCCGGCTATTGCGCAGCTCGCGCTCGGCGCGCTGGCGCTGCGTGATGTCGTCGATCGACAGCAGCACGCGGTCCCAGTGCTGCTCGTGACCCGGCAGCACGCGGCCGGACAGCTGGATATCGAGACGCTGGCCATCGAGCGTGTAATTGACCGATTGGCCGCCGAAGACGCCGCGGCCTTCCCATAGGTCCACGAGTTCCTCGACGTGCTGCTCGAACATGTCGTCGCGGAACACCTTGTCCAGATTTCCGACCAGATCGGCGAGATCCCGGGCGCCGTAGAGCTCCAGCGTGCGGCGGTTGACATTGACGATGCGCATCAGCGACGAACAACGGGCAACCTCGTCGGGATGGTCATGCAGGTAGGCGCGCAGATCGGTGACGCCCGCGGCCCGCAGGCCATCGAGATGCCGTTTCAGGTCGCTATAGTCTTCGAGCCACAACGAGACTGGCGCGAGATCGAACAGGTTTTGGTAGTCGTCGACGGTCGACGCGCTGCTTTCGGCCTTCAAGGCGGATTCCTCTGTTTCCAGGCTGGCGTGGCGCTCGCAACCGGGCCGGATGGGCCGGCTGTGCTGTGCTTGCTCTGCCCTGGCAAGCCACGCAAAGCCCGTAGCATAGGGCACCACGCCCCGGATGGGAAACCCGCCATCGTGGAGGGGTTCAGGTTCCATCGATCTTGAAGCCGATGTCCTTGATGAACTTGCCCCACCGTGCATGATCGGTCTTGATCTGCGTGGCAAAGGCCTCTGGCGTGACGGCCTGCGGCGGCAAGACGCCGACGCCCGCCAGCCGCTTGTGATAGGCCGGGTCGGCCAGCACCTTGCGCACAGCTGCCGATACCGCCTCGACGGTGTCCTTTGGCATGGCCTTGGGACCGAACAGCGCGAAATAGCCGCTCAACTGCTCCATCTCGGGAAATCCCAGTTCCCGGAACGTCGGCGAGCCGGGGGCGAGTTCGGATCGCTCCGGAATCGTGGTCGCCAGCACCTTGGTCTTGCCCGCCTGATAGAGCGGCACGCCCGTGGTCAGCCCGTCGATCATCAACGGCACCACGCCGCCGACCAGATCCTGCGTGGCCGGCGCCGAGCCCTTGTACAGCACCGGCTCGATATGGGTGCCGGACAGACGGTTGAACAGCAGCGGCCCGAAGTGCGACGACGTTCCCGGCCCGTACGACGCCGAATGCAGCGGCTTGCCGGGATTGGCCTTGGACCAGGCGATCAGTTCCTTCAGCGTGGAGAACGGCGCGTCCTTGTTCGCCACCATCACGACCGGCGCCTTGCCCAGCTCCGCCAATGCGGTCAGATCGGTCAGCGGGTCGTACGGCACGCGGTTGATATGAGCACCCGAGGTCGCCGACGAGCCCAGCGTGACCAGCAAGGTGTGGCCGTCGTTCTTCGCGCGGATCACGTCCTGCGTGGCGGGGATCGTCGCCCCGCCCGGCTTGTTTTCCACGACGACCGACTGGCCGATGACCTTCGTGAAGTAATCGGCGAACAGGCGCGCCACCACGTCGGTGCCCCCGCCCGGCGGGTAGGCGACCACCAGCCGAATCGGCCGGCTCGGCCAATCCGCCGCCCATGCGCTTGGCGCCAGGCCGGTTGCCGCGAGCGTCGCGGTGGCGCAGGCCGCCGCGCCGAGGAACTGTCGTCGATCCATGCTGATGTCTCCGGCTGTTGTTTTGGGGTCCGCTTTGGGGTCCGCTTTGGGGTCCGCTAATGCCGGTTCATCTTAGTGGCTGTTCCAGCCCGCGACACGTTGGGGTTTTCCGCCATTTTCCGCACTGCAGAACGAACGGCGATGCAGGCGCGGGCGCGTCGGCTCAGGTTCCGCTTTCCTGATCGGGCACGAGCTTGATCGTCAGCGGCGCGAGCGCGGGGCCGGACAACACGCTGCCGTCCGGCGCGAAACGGCTGCCGTGGCAGGGACAGTCCCAGCTCATTTCGACAGCGTTCCAATGCACGATGCATTTCATGTGCGTGCAGACGGGCGATACCGCGAACAGGCGCCCCGCGGGATCGCGATGGGCCGCGACGCGTTCGCCCTCCAGTTCCGCGATCGCGGCGTTTCCGGGTGCGAGACTCTGCAGCTGCTCGTGCTGGCGACGCGTCAGATAGTCCTGGATCAGCGCCTTGCCCATGCTGACCACTTCCTCGGCGGTCCCCTTCGCCGATTTCACCGCGGTCAGCCGCGTCGCCTTGTAGAGCTCGCTCCAGCGGTTGTCGACGCCGAGAAGCTGGTCCGCGATGATGGCCGCGGCCAGCGTGCCGTAGGTCAGGCCGTCGGTCGCGAAGCCCGTCGCAATGTAGCTACCGAAGGCGTCCTTGCCGATATAGGGCAAGCCATCCGGCGACGGGAAGTTCTGTGCCGACCATCGAAAGGCAATCTGCCGAATGCCGAGGCGCTGCCTTGCCGATTCTTCCAGCTTTGCCATGGCCGCTGCCGCGTCATGCTGACCGGTCTTCGCTGTCTGGCCGACGCAGACGAGGTAGTTGCCCTGCGTGGTATCGAGCCCGCGCACCGACAAGCGCTCGCTGCCCTCGGCGTAGAAGATCCCCACCGGAAACGAATCGCCGTCCAATGGCGACGCCAATCCGTACTCGCGATGCGGCACCATGCCGGCTTGCATCAGATGGAAGCCGCTCGGCGAATGCGTGGCGAGCACGATGTGCTGCGCCTTGACGCTGCCCCGCTCCGTTCGGAGCAACTGTTGCGAGCGGTCGATTTCGATCACCGGAGAGCGCTCGAAGATGCGGCAGCCATTGTCGGCCGCATGCCGGGCCAGCGCGAGGACGTACGCAAGCGGATGGAACTGGGCCTGCTGCTCGAGCACCAGCGCGTCGCCGTGGGCATGCGGCAAACCGGGCGGCAAGGTCCCTTCCCTGCGGATCGCAAGACCCGCGGCCAGCGAGGCCTCGAACTCCGCCTCGATCCCATCGCGCGCGTTGGCCGACGCCGGATAGCGGACCAGCGGGCAACGCCGGAAGGCGCAGTCGATGCCCAGGCGATGGACATGCTCCTCGATCCAATCCACCGCTTCCGCGCGCGACTGCGTGACCTGCCGCACGACATCGTCGCCCCACTTCTGCCGAATCGCATGCAGGCCGCCGCTGACGGTCGCATAGAGATTGCCGGTGGAATTGCCGGTATCCCCGACGCCCAACCCATTCGCCTCCAGCAGCACCACGCTGCGGCCCGCTTGCACGAGGCGCCAGGCAAGGCTGACCCCGGTAATGCCCCCTCCGACGATCGCGATATCCGCCTGGATGTCCTCGACGAGCAATGGCCAGCCCGTGGGATTTGCGGTGCCACGCCAGAGTGAGGTTGTCATGTCGGGTCTCCTTGCGGCGTTTTCGATTCCGCCCCTCCGCTCAGGCCTTGCCTGCGTTCTCGCGGTCCAGGCGCGCCATCACGCCTTGCACGATCCGGTCGCAGCGCACGCCGCCGAATTCGTACAGATCGCGGCCGGCGAGATCGATCTCGCGAGCGAGCGCTTCCCGCAGCAGGCTGCGCGCACGGAAATGCCGGCTGCGGACGGTGGCCTCCGGAATATCGAGACACTGCGCGGTCTCCTCCACGTTCATTTCCTCGACTTCGCGCATCACGAAAACGAAACGGAACGTCTTGGGCAACCGGTCCAGCTGACGCTCGATCAGTCCGCGCAATTCGGTACGCGCGAACGCCCTGTCCGGTGCATCGTCGTCGGGTGCGGGATAGCCGTGCTCCATAGCGTCATCCCCGGATGAAGCCACCATCGGAATCACCTTCTCGCGGCGTGCGTGGCGTCGCAACCGGCCGAGGCATTGATTCAGTACCAGCCGCGACAGCCAGGTCGCCAGCGCCGCGTCGCCGCGGAACTCTCCGATCGCGCGATAGGCCGACAGATAGGCCTCCTGCAGCGCGTCTTCCGCCTCCGCATCGTCGCGCAGCGCCGCGCGCGCCAGACGGTACAGACGCCGGTTGTTCCGACGGATCAGCAACTCGAAGGCGGAACGATCGCCCGCCGCGATACGCCGGGCCAGCTCCTGGTCTTCGCCATGAGGCTGGCCGGTAGCGGGCGCCGTTGCACTGGAAGGGATCATCGCTTGCGAATATCCAGAACCGCCTGCATGGTCGGATGGAGCGTGCAGACGTAGGGCACCGATCCATCGCCCTGCACCACGTGCTCCCATGACGCACCGGGCGCGATATGGCCCGAATCGAAGGTCCTGCCGTCCGCCGACGTCGCGGTATGCGGCACGATGTCCTGATTGACCCAGACGACGCGATCGCCGCGGTGCACCATCAATGTCGAAGGACGAAATTCCATTCCCTCGATGGTGACAATATAGGTCGCCGCACCGACCTCCGTGCCGCCAAGGATCGCCGCCATCACCAGCGATCCCAGAATGGTCCCCCGGCTCCAATTCATGGCTTCTTGTTCGTCTTCGCGTTCTTGGTCTTCGGCAGCGAGGCTTGCAGATGCTTCGCATGCTCCAGATGCGCGACGAACGCCGGCCGCACCTTGACCAGCAGGGCCTTCAACTCGGCATTGCTCGCGCTCGGCACCAGGGTCTTGTCCAGGGCATTGAGCACGGCCTGGTGATAGTCGACCTCCTGATCGACATAGGCCTTATCGAAGGCCTCCCCCTTGAGCCGCTTCAGTTTGGCGATATTTGCTTCCCCTCCGCGCTTCAGGGTCTGCGCGGTCGGGTTGTCTTCGGGCTTGAGATCGAGCTTTTTGGCCAGGTCCATTGCGGACTTGTTGACGCTGGAGTGGTCGGTGACCATCAGCTCCGCGAACTCCTTCACCTCCTTGGACTTCGCCTTTGTCCGCGCCAGCTCGCCGGCGTCGATGTCGACTTGATTGGCTGTGACCACGATGGCCGCGATTTGCGCGTCGTTGGGGGATTGGGCCCAAGCGATTGCCGCGGCGCAGCATAGGGATATGGCTGTCAGGATGTGTTTCATGTCATCGCTCCTCCATCAAGTAGGTCCCTTCGCCGCGGCGCCGGAGGGCGTGGGCGAACGGGTTCTTTCATGGGGATGGATGTCATGAGGGGCGGCGGCGTTCCGGGATGATTGCCGGCCCGCCATGCTTTCCGCATAGGCTCACAGAACCTCGCTGTTTTCCTTAGTCTGCCAGTCCCATTTTCCTGGTCGTGTATTGCGTCGGCATCCTTAGGTACCGCGGCCCCAGGCAGTGTCGCTGACTTCTTGTTGCAAGAAAGGGAAACGCATTCTAAACACACCAAGCGCGGCTTACCCGCGGCGGACCAGGCTCGCCATAAATACCACCTCTTTCATGGTAGTTTGATAGCCATTTACATTATTTCTCTCTAGCACCGCCAACTTGGCTCCGAAATGCAGATACATCTATCCCGTACTGATTCAAAAACGTAGTCAGTGCAAACGGCGCGGACAATGGAATATCTATGTTTGTTTGAGCCTCGAACAATGCCCTTTGAATTTTCGTCATTCCCTCCTTTAGGTTACCCACTGAATCATAGGCAAAGATACTACCCATGTAATCATGGGGTCCAGCAAACGACTCCATCAGTTTATCGACAAATGACCCAGCGAAGTACTGCTTATTAAACAGCGTACCTTCAAGGCCCTGCGCTCCGCCTGTTAGACCGCCGAAGTGGTTCAGCGCCTGAACCAAAGTAATCTGCTTCCCCGTAACCTGATCGATCGCCCCCTCAAATACTACGATACCGTCAGGACCATACTTAACTTCCCCAAGCTTCCTTAAGTCATCCAAACTGATACGGGTGCCTGCCAATTTGATTCCATCACCATTAATACCAGCACTAGGACCACTGATATTGGTTATTAATGTATTCTCGGGGTCTGCCCGATCTACGATTCCTTTGAATTTCCGCGAGGACTCTATCTGATTTTGACGCATTGCATCCGCAGCCCATGCGATGCTGGCCGATACAAAGCTCGAGATCGCCCCCGATTTACAATCGCCCCCAGACATTTCCGCCGTCCCGCACCCCGCGACAGTTGAGGCGAACAAGCGGTCGATACCGTAACTCGGCCCAAAGTATCCAGTAAGACCGCCTGTAATAGCGCCCGTCGCTCCAGCGGTCAACATCTGTCCAAAATTCAGGTCGCCGGAAGTCGCTACCTGAGATACCGCGCTGCTAGCCATTCCGGCCAGCGCACCGGCAATCGCGAGATTTGCCATACCGCCGGCGGCAAATGCTGAGCTCGCCATTATGCCGCCCGCAGCAGCGGCCTCTACAAACGAACCTGTGGCAATCAGAGTAGCCATTCCCGCCTCAGCTGCCGCCACCTGGGCGGCAGCAAGAGCGGCGGACGCGGCGCCGGCAGTTACTACGGCTACGACCAAGGCAGCGGCAATTACGACAAAGCTAGGCAGCCCCTTCTTTTCTTTGACGAAATCCTGATGGATATCGTCTTTCACCGTGCTGCTGGTGTAGTCGAGGCCCAGATTGGCCTTCAGTTGCGCGACCAGCGCATCGGACGCTTCGCGATCGATGCTGCCGTCCGCCTTGCGGATCTGGAAGGCCTCGTTGACGGCATTGATGCGCTCGGCATTGATGTCCATCTGTGCCGCGGCCATGAAGCCGCCAGGCTGGACCTGCGTGCCGCTGGTCTTCAGATAGCCGCCGGATACCTTGCTCCAGATCGCGCCAATGTCAACCACATTGGCCTGGTTGTTCAGCGTCTGCGTGTCAACCGACAGGTTGCCGCTGGCGCTGATCGTGCCGGTATTCAGGATGCTTCCCTTCCCATCCTGATTGAAGTTCAGCGTGACGTTATGCCCGCTGATATTCCCGCCCGCCGACATCGCCTGCATATCGGCCGGCAGGTAGATCTGCGGCATCAGCGCGGTGATGGTCGGGCAGCTTGCGGTGCCGGTGGCCGTGCAACTGGGGTCGGGAACGGTCTGCTCCACGTACCAGAGCATCGGCTTGTCCAGCTCGTTGACCTGAGCTTGAGTCAGAGCCTCGCCGAGCTGGACGCCATTGGCCTGTGCGTATTCCAGTGCGTTCTGGTACAGGATTGCCTTCTCGACCTGAGCGGCCGACAGGTTCTGCTTGTTGTCCGGTGCGAGCCCGTCGATGAAGCTTGCCTTGCCGGTCTGTTTGAGCGCGGCCTGCTGAATCAGCAGGTTCTCTTCCTCCGGGTTGTAGTAGAACAGCGTCGAACCGGGTTGCAGCGTGGCCGGCAGGTTGTCCAGCAGAATCTGCGGGCCGAAGCCGGCCGACAGCGCGGGGCTCAATTGGCCATCGATATACGTGGCCTTGCCCGGCACGGGCGTCGGCAGGCTGCCGTTGCCGACGGCGCGTGGTACACCGAGGTTCAGGCCCGGCATCGTCAGCGGTGTCAGCGAAATGACTTGCGACGGCGCGTTGACGCGCGGCGTATAGGTATTGGCCGTCGTGATGCCATTGATCAGGTTGACGCCCGTCAAAGACACTTCCGTGCCGATCACGTTGCCGACGTTCTGGATCTGGCCGCCTGAGGTGATGCTGAGATTGGGCGCCTGGATGGTCGCGGCGATATTGCCCACCGGCGTTGGCGGATTGATCGTGCCGCCCGTGGCGGTATACGCGCTGCCATAGAGCTCCGCGCACTGTTCGGCCGAGCCGCAGGCCCACACATCGTGGCGCTTGTCGCTGCGGAACATGCCGGTCTTCTGGACCCAATGGGAGTGCCAGTAGGCGTTCAGCGTCTGCGCGTTGTTGACCACCGGGCCAGCGACGTTGATGACGGCATTCGCGCCGGCGGAGATCAGGCTGCCGACGTTGGTCAGCGATCCAGCGTTGATGTTCAGCTTGTTGCCGGCCGAGATCACCGACGAGCTGCCGGACTGCTGGTCGACATAGGCCTCACAGTAGCTTTCCTTGTAGCCGCCTGCGGTCATGCAACCCGCGTACTGCTCCTTCTTGCCGTAGTTCTCATGCACGGTCACCGGAGGCGGCAACGTGTTGGTGATCGCGCCTTCGACGTTCAACTCGATATTGTTGCCGGCGACGATGTTGCCGGAGTTGTTGGTCAGGCTTTTCGCTGGGGTCGTGGATTCTGCGGTCGAGCCGACGCCGCCGATCACGATATCGTGGCCGGCGATCAGGTTGCCGTAGGTGTTGCTGGTCTGACCTGCGGCAATGACGAGATCGTTGCCGGCGTAGATCGAGGCGTTCTGCTCGTGATAGCTGAAGGTCGTCGTATTCGGATCGTTGCCACGGGGGCGACCGGCTGTTCCGCACGAGGTGTCCGGCACGCCGGCTGCGCAGCCGACCTGCGTGGAGTAGTCCTGGCGGGTACCGCCCTGGTTCGTCAGGCTTTGCGCATTGATGACGACGTTGTTGCCGGCGTACAGGATGCCTTCATTGACGAGATTGCCACCGTTGATGGTCAGGTTGCTGCCGGCGGCGATCAAGCCGAGCGGCATCGAGGACGTAATGGTGCCAGTCGAAGTCGCGGCTGCCGCATTGACATCGAAGTTGTACAGTGCCGGCGCGCCGATATACGAATCCGATTGGCCGGCATACACCACAGGACCCAATGCCTTCAACGCCGTCAACAATGCGGTGAGCCCTGCTTGATCGACGGTGTTGACGGTTTCGTTGACGCGAGTTGCCGCGACCGCTCCGTTGCTGAGCGATTGAATATTCAGCAGGATGCCGCCAATCGCGGAGATTTGGCCGCCCCGGTTGGACAGCTCGTTTGCCGTCATGGAAATCGAGCCACCGGCGGAGATAACCCCCGACTTGCCCGGCTGCTGCGTCGTGACGGTCTGGTAGACGTCGGGCAGATCAAATGCTCGCGACTTGATGGTCGACGGTGATTGGACGACCTGCCACGCGTCGCCATCGACTGTCGAGCCATTGTCACTGCCTTCCACGCCCATCGGGACGCGGGTCGGATCGAGTGCCACCCGCTCCGCGGTACTGGCGGAATTCCCCAGGGGCGACAGGAGGTCGCCCAGCGTGACGTCCTTGGTCACGTAAATGAGGTTCTGGCTATCGACCGTCGTTCCGCGGACGAACCGACCAACCGTCACGCTGCCAATCACGTTGGACAGCAACAGCGACGGATCCTCAATCCGCGTCGTCGTAGTCGTCTGCCCCGTCGGCGCCGTCTGATCGTTGATCACCCGATTCGCCTGAATCGAGATATCGCGCCCGGCCGTAATCATGCCGCCGGTATTCTGCAGATCGCCGCCCAGATTGAAGCGAATGTCCCCTGCCGCCTGCGTAACGCCCAGCTGGTTGTCATACCAGCCGCCGTTGACGGCAATCGTTCCTTGCGCCTCCACCGTGCCGCGATTCGTCCCCGAACCATTGAGCGTCAGGTTGCTGTTCGAATGAATGACGGCATCGACCGCGTTGTTGATGGTGCCGTTGATCGTCAGATCTCCTGCACTGATCTGGCCGGTGTTGGTGAACATGCCTCCCGTGGCCAGCGTCATCGGCGCCGTGCCGTCGATGCGACCGGCGTTGGTGAAGCCGTTGTAGCCATTGGCGTAGACGCCCTGGCCGCCGGTGTTCCACGTCCCTGAGACATGGATCGATCCGGCATTGATGCGAAGCTGGCCGGCCTGGCTGATGGTGCCTTGCGACGGGTCGAACGCCATGTTGGCGGCGGAGATACCGAGATCGCGTTGCGCCAGGATATGGCCGTATCCGTTGTAGAAGGAGCCATCGCCGCCGGTCAGCGTCAGCGACATATCGCCCGCGGCGCCATTGGCCACGTTCGGATTGCCCGCGAACAGCAGGCCACCGCCGTTGTTCAGCGAGGCGGCGGTAATGCTCAGGGCGTTCAGCCCCATCAGCGAACCGCTGTTGGTCAGGCCGCCGGTGACAGCAACCTGCGTGGTATTGCCGTTCACCACGCCGGCATTGGTAAGGCTGCCGCCCTGAATCGTGGTGGCGCTGGTCGAGGCGAGCGAAGCGCCCGCGTGGTTCACCACGTTCGCACCTGAAACCGTCAGGTTTCCGCCGGACAGTACGTTGCCGGAGTTCGTGACGCCGTTCCCGCCATGGAGCGATGCACCGCCCACCACCAGTACTTGTTGCCCGGTGACGGCCAACTGATCGGACGCCCGCGCGTCCAGGGCACCGCCCACGATCGCGTTGCCCGCCACGACATTGGTGCCGCTCAGCGTGGTGTTGCCGGCCGAAACCAGCTGCATGCCGCCTGCATGGAGCCGCTCTTGCGCAGCGACCTTGACGTTCTTCGACCCATCCAGCGATCCGGACAACGCGACATTGCGTCCCGCCAGGTCGACCTGGCCTGCGACGGTGTTGTTGCCGCTCAGCGCGAGCGTCTGGCCGGCGCGCACCGTGGCATCGCCGTTGGCCGAGATACCGGCAATGCTGACGTTGCCGCCCGCTCCGGTGACATTGACCGCTCCCATCGCGGAGAGGCTGCCCGTGGTCACATCGCGCGCCGCCTGAATGGTCATATTGCCGCCGCTCGCCACGGAGCCGGCGAACGTCGCGCTTCCAGCGGACGAGTTGACCGCGATATCCCCGACCACCGTGGTCTTGCCAAATGCCGCATCGCCGACGGCGGTTGCGGTCAGCTTGCCGGCGCCTTCGATATTGCCGAGCGCAATGGCTCCGCCTGAACGGATGCCGATATCGTCGGCAAACGTCAGCGCGCCGCCTCCGGCAACGTTGCCGCCCGCGTCGATCGTTGCGCTGCCGAGTCCGAACAGCGCGCCGGTCAGGGTCATGCCATTGCCCGACGACAGCACCGTGTCGCCATTGATCAGCCCTCCCGCGAGGGCGAGATTGCCACCGGACCGCGCGTTCAGATTGCCGACGACCGTTGTGTCGCCGGTCACGGAGAGATTGCCGGTACTCGCCGTCAGCGAGGCATCCGCGTTGGCACTGAGCGGCCCGCCAACCGTCAGGTTTCTGCCGGCAGTGGCTGTCACCGCGTCATAGCTCAGAACGCCGCCCTTGAGCGCGGCATCGCGCTCGGCCGTGACGGCGGTGGACCCGCCCGACACGGTAAGGCCGGCGACCGTAACGTCCCCACCGCCGCTGCTTCCATTGGCCGTCAGACGGATGGTGTCACCAGCCTGCGCGTCGCCGAGCGCGAGGCTGTTGCCTGCGGTTGCCGTCAGCGCGCCATTGGTGGCGGCAGAACCTGTAACGGTCAGGTCCCGGCCGGCGGCAAGCGTAGCCTGCGTACCGAACGCGGCCGCCGCGGCGGAAAGATTGCCGCCCGCGGTGATCGTGCCCGCGCCCTGTCCCGCAATGCCGCCATCGAGTGCGATGTCGCGACCGACCCGGATATCGGTGGAACCCGCCGATGCCACCGCACCGGTCGCGCGCAGATCGGAGCCGGCAGACAGTGTCAGGTCGCCCTGGGTCGCCATGCCGGCGACGTCCACGCGCCCATCTCTCGCCGCGACGGAGAGGTCGCCGACGGTGTTGATGTCCGCGGCAACCGCGACATTGCGGCCGGCATTGAGCGTACCGGCGGCGCCGCTGTTGATGGCGCCTTGTGCCGCGATATCGCGCGCGGCCTGCAGCGAAACGTCGCCGATCGCCGTCATCGGCCCGGACGCCGCAATATCGCCGCCTCCGGCCGTGCCATTGGCGTGGATGGTGAGTCCGCCGGTGACGGCCTGAACCGACCCCAGCCCGGCGGAGTTACCGGCCGTCACCGCGACCGTTGCCCCTTGCAAGCTGCCAGCGAGAGCGGTGTCATGTCCCGCTTGCACCATCGCGGCGTTTGCAAAGGCGGCCGTGCCGTTGCCTCGCACATCGTGCCCGGCGATGAGTTCGCCATCGCGCTGACCCGCAATCGCGCCGGTCAACGCAATGTCGCGTCCAGCCTGCGCGGTGAGCTTATCGGCGGCGGATATCTGGCCGGCGAGGTTGACGTCCTGACCCGCCGAGGCGGACAGGGCGCCGTTGGTAACCGTGTTGCCCGAGACGGTGACGCTGCCAGCGTCGGCCCGCAGCGCGAGATCGTCGACCGATTGGACCGAGCCCGTCACGGCCACGTCGCGGCCCGCATCGAGCTGCGAGGTCGCGCCCGCCGTCAGTGCACCGCTTACGCTGACGTCGCGACGCCCCGTCACCGTGACCGCACCTGGCACACCTACCGTGCCGGTCAGGGCGGCATCGCCCTCCCCCGCATTACCGTTGGCGGCAAGCGTCAGCGTGGTCGAGGACACGACGTTATGCAGCGCGGCATTATTGCCGCCGATGGCGTCGACGCGATCGGCCTGCATATTCCCCGTCAGGGCGATGTTCCGGTCCGCCGCGATCGTCAGCGCCTGCGTCATCGACTGCGTACCACCGCCCAGCACATCGCGGCCGGCGCGAATGGCGCCGTCGGCAAGGCCCACCAGCGTACCGTTCAGCGTGGCATCGCGACCCGCCGTCAGCGCGATGGCGCCAACTGCCGTGGTACTGGCACCGGTCGTCAGATCCTGTCCCGCGATGGCATCGAGCGTGCCGCCGCTGTTCAAGCCACCGGTGGCTTGCAGGCTGCCCTGCCGGGCCAGCACGGACAGATTGCCCACCGACTCGACGGCGCCAGCCACATCGACATGTCGCTGTGCGTCCATGACGATGGCGCCGCCCGCGGCGAGCTTGCCGTCCACGGCGATGTCCTGCGCCGCAGCGATGCGTGCGGCACCGCTGGCCGCCGCCGTGCCGGCGATGCGGACGTCCCCGGTTCCGCCATTGCCCCGCGCTTCGATGGCGAGCGTCGATGCCGATTCCACATTGCGGACTCTGACGGCGTTGCCGCCGAGGACCTGTACCGCCTGGCCCTGGATCAGGCCGTCCTGCACCACATCGCGGCCCGCGGCAACCGTCGCTCCATTGCCGAACGCAATGGTTCCCGCGCCGGCGACATCGCGCGCCGCCATCACCGCGCCATCGGATTGCCCGTGCAGCACGCCCGAAATGACGACGTCCTGGCCGGCAGACAGCGTGGTTTGGCCGCCCGCAGTCGAATTGCCGCCGAGTCGGATATCGGTCCCGGCCCCGATATCGAGGCTGCCCTGGCTCGCAATGGTGCCGTTGCTGGATACCGAACCACCGGTCGCGTTCAAGGTCATGCCGGTAACCGACTGCATGCCGCCATCGACCGCGAGATTGCCGGCCGCGGTTGCGCTGACGTCCGCGCCGCCAACGATGGCACCGGTCAGCTTCATGTCCCGGCCAGAGGCCAGGGTCAGCGTCGAACCCGCCTGCACGTCATGCAACGTGGTGTTGCCGCCGGCCTCGACCTGGACCGTTCCTCCACGCAGCGAGCCCGTCAGGTTCGTGCCGCCGCCCGAGCGGACCGTGGTGGCAAGTCCGAATGCCGTATCGCCACTGCCGCCCATCGCGCCGCCAGCATTGAGCGTGCCGTCTCCCTGCCCCACGAGCTTGCCATCGAGTGCAATGTCGGCGCCGGCGGTCAGCGATGTATGGCCCAGCGCCGTCGTGGACTTCGGTCCCAGCGCGATATTTTGCGCCGCATCTATCGCCAGGTCGCCGCCGGACTGGATGTCGCCCGTGCTGAGTAGCGACCCGCTGCGGGACTGCAGCGAGACGTTGCCGTTTGACTGCAGGTTGCCGGTAATCACGGTATCCCGCGCCGCATCGGTCGTCAGAGCGCCCGCGGTCTTCAAGGCACCATCGATGACGACGTCGCGCGCCGCGGTCAATGCGCCAGTGCCAGCGCCTTCCACGGTGCCGGTAATCTTGATTTCGCCACCGTCGCCATTTCCATTGGCACGCACGGCCAGGCTGTCGTTGGCCTGTACGTTGGCAAGCGACGCGGAGCGGCCGCCGGTGATGTCCACCGCTTTCGCCTGCAAGGTGCCCACAATATTGGCATCGCGCGCAGCGTTGATGGTGGCATTGCCGGCAATGGCGCTCGTGCCGCCGAGGGAAACGTCGTTGCCGGCCGTGACAAGTCCGGCGCCCTTCGCGGACGTCGATCCGGTTGTCCGGACGTCGTGACCCGCGTTCAGCGTCATGTCGCCCACGACGTTGGTATTGCCGTCCAGCGTGATGTCGCCCGCGGCGTTGGCCGTCAGCTTGTCGCCGGCGGTCAGGTCGCCGCTCGCGGTGATATTGCCGGTCGTCGCGGACAGGGCCAGCGACTTGATCGCCTCGACGCTCCCGCCGACATCGATACTGCGGCCCGCCGCGATGGCGACATCGGCGCCGCCCGCGATCGATCCGCCGATGGCGACGTCCCGCTGCGCGCTCAATGTCGCCCCGCCAACCGACGCCACGTTGCCATTCAGTTCGATGTCGCCTGCGCCGTTGAGACCCTGTGCGGCAACATCCAGGGCGCCGCCCGCCTGCACGTCCTTGACGCTGACGCCATTGCCGGCGCGGATCGCCAGATCGTTGGAAAGCAGCTTGCCGCTCAAGGCGACGTCGTTGCCGGCGGTCAGCGAACCGCCCTCACCGAAGGCCACCGAACCGGCGCCGGTAATATCGCGACCGGCCTGAAGTGCCCCGCGCTTCTGCGCGATGAGGACGCCAGACACATCCAGCGCGTTGCCCGCACGCAGATCCGCATCGGTGCCCGCGAGCAGCGAACCGCCGATGCCGATGTTCCCGCCGGCATTCATGGAAGTGGCAGTCCCGCTGGCAACCGAGCCAGAGATCGTGGTATCGCCCGCCGAACTGAGCGTTGCCTGCTTGCCGGCCGTGACCTGGCCGGCCACTGCAAGGTTCTGCCCTGCCGTGATGCCGAGATCGCCGTCCGTGCTGATCTTGCCGTCCGCCGCGACATGGCGCCCCGCGGCAAGCGCGGTCCCGCCTTTTGAGAGCACCGTTCCCCGGGCCGCGATATTGACGTCGCGTCCGGCCTCGGCAGCGACAGACGCCGCCCCGAGCTGCGCCGCGACGGTGACATCCCCGGCCGCGTTGAGGGTGACGGCGCCGGTCGCCGTGGTCTCGTCCGCGATCTCGAGATCGCCGGCGGCCGCCTTCAGCGACAGTGCGCCGCCACCCTGGAGCTTGCCGGTTTGAAGACTGCCGCCCGCCGTGAGCTTCATGTCGCCACCAGCCTGCGCGTCGGCGATCCGCGCATTGCGGCCGGCATCGACGGTCAGGGTCTTGCCCGCCTGCAGCGGACCGGTCGCGGTCACGTCTCCGTCGGCGCCGATCGCGTAGCCTTCCACACCCAGCTGCGTGCCGCTCAGCGCGACGTTTCCGCTGGACCTGAGCGTCGCCTGCCGTTGCGCGGCCGTGGCGGTCAACGTCAGATCGCCATTGGCGGAAATATCGAGATCGCCCGCATTGGCGGCCAGCTGACCGTCCATGCGTACGCCCATACCGGCAGCGGTGCCGATTACCTGGATCTGTCCCGCAGTGATGGCACCGAATGCCGTCGCGTCGACGGCATAGCCGCGGTTGGCACCGCCGTTCGCTGCGACGATGGCAGCGGCGGTATTCGCAGCGCCATTGGCCGAGGTCGCATAGCTCGTGCCGGTATCGCCGATGCTTGCCGTGACGACCTGCTGCCGGCCCGCCACGATATTGATGCGATTGCCCGCGTACAGCGGTGCGTTGACACCGACGGTCTCGCCGATCAGGTCGATCGCCCCGACCGTACCTTCGACCCCGGCGCCCGGACCATTGACACCGCTATTGCCCTCGATCTGGATATGGCCGCCCCGGACGTCGTAGGCCAGTGCTCGGGCGTTGCCGAAATCGGTCAGGCCGCCCCCAGGCGCCGACAGGAACTGTGGCCGACCGGTCGACAGCGTTACGCCGATCGTATTGGTAAAGCCGACGCCCTGCGTCGCGATGCCGTTCGGATTGGCAATGATGACCGTCGCCGGGGCCCCAAAGACTTCCAGCGGACCGCGCAAATAGCTGGCATAACCCGTCCCGGTGGAGGTCACCTCGTTCAGGATCGTGCTGGCCGTGCGGTTGGCCAGATTCGGATTCGAATCGAGCTGCCCGCCGGTGAGCGATGTCCCGCTCATCAGGCTGTTGTTCAGGATCAGGCCGACCGGGTCGACATTGAACTGCTGGTATTGATTGACCGAAATGCCCGCGGCATTCGGGGCCGCGATGTTGACGACCGGCACGCCGCCGCCGGCGCCGGTGGTCTGCGTGACGCTGGGACGAAAGACAATCGGCGCGTTCGGGTCGACGATCGGCGTGGCATGCGCGGCTTGCAGGCCAAAGCGAATCTGGAGCGCGGTCAGGGCACGCAGCCTCTCCCACATGTCATCGGTCAACGTGCGCTGCCCGGCGTTCAGCGCGCCGGCCGCGCGGCGATCCTGCTCCAGCGAGATCGACAACGGCGTCAGCCATGTGAGTACGGCCATGGCCGCAGCCAGCGCACGCTGCCACAGCCGGCCACCGCTTTCCGCGGCCACGCCGCTTCGCTCGTGCAATGCCATGGCATCGCGCACGACGTCGCGCGCCACCGCTCCCTGTTCCAGTTGACCGAAGATGACCCGATTACGCTTGTTCATCGCTATGTCTGCGCTTCTTTTTGTTTGCCCAGCCCTGCGGCCTGAATCCTCGCCAGCCGCAGCCGCTCCGTCCCGACACGGAGCCGCACGCTTCAAAACGGCCTCGATTGCTTACTGCTGGATGCGGGCGCTCTTCATCAGCTCGACCACGACCTGCTCGGTGGCCTTCTGCAGCGCCAGTTGTTCGAGCTGGGTCCGCAGCGGCCCCTTGATCTGGTCATACGGGGGGATCTGCGTCGGGCGCTTGGCGTCGACGCGCAGGACCCAGAAGCTGTCGCCCAGTTGCACCGGGGTCGGCGACACACCGCCCTCCGGCAGTTGCGTCAGCGCTTGCGCGAGCGGCATCGGCCAGTTCTGCGTATTGCCTTCCTGCAGCGGCAGCTTGAACGACACCCAATTCAGCGCACCGCCCTGCGCCGCCGAGGGCCCCTGCCCGTACTGGCGCGCCAATTGCGCGAAATCGGTGCCCTTGCGCAGCTGCTCGAGCACGGTCTGCGCAGTCGCTGCATCCTTCACCACGATGGCGCTGGGCTTGAGTTCGAATTCGCCGAGCGTCGCGACGATGGTGTCGAACTTCGCGCGGACGTCGCTCTCGCTGACCGGCTGCGGCTTGACCGCGTCCCGCAGGTAGTCCTGCATCATGGCCGTGGTCTTCGCCTGCTCCATCGCCGCCTTCACGCTCGGGCGGACGTCGTAGTTGCGCTTCTCCGCAGCCTGGCGGAACAGCTCGCGGGCGATCAGCTGGTTCTTGACCGATTCGCGCAAGGCAGGGGTCACCGGCGCATTGAGCGCCTGGATCGCTTGCTGCAGTTGTTCCTCCGAAATGGGGACGCCGTTGACGCGAGCGACCACGCCGGCCGGCAACGGTCCATCTGAGGCTGCCTTCGCGGCTGCCCGGGAGTCGGGAGCCGATTTGCTGGCGGCAAAGGCCATCGGCGCGGCAGTGGCGAGCACGGCAACGGTCAGGCATGCGAGAGACGCTTTCAACGGGGCCTGGAGGTTCTTCATGACGCGATTCCTTTGATGATGTCTTTGACTAGATCGACCAATTGAATGTGGCCAGCAATACGGTGGCCTTTTCGCCCAGCAAGGCGGGCTGAATGAGGGCGCGGCCCAGCAACACTTCGGCGGAGAGGATCTGTTGGCGGATCTTCCACTGGGCCCGGGCGCCAAGGCCCGCCCCCATCAGCGTGGGCCAGCCGCCTTGGGCCACCAGATGTGCCTTGCCGCCGTCGACGAAGACGTACGGCTCGATGCGTGCGTCCTGCCATGCCGGCGCGTTCTGCCACGCCAGTTCGTTGCGCAGGTAGAAGCCGCTGTCCCCTGCGATGCCGCCTTCGTTGAAGCCCCGTACGGAACTCATGCCGCCGAGGAAGATCTGCTGCGTACCGAAAAGCGCGACGTCGCTGTATTGCATGCGCAGCAGGCCGCGATAGCCGAGCGAGGCGCCGCCGATCGACCCGAGCGTCGCCTGAAGGGTTGCCGTCGCATCGAGCTTGGTGAACTGGTTGTGCGCTTCGTCCCGGCCGATACCGTCCGCATCCGCAACGGCGGACAGCCAGCGCACGCCGCGCGACACGCCGACGTCATAGGTCGACGTGGCGGGCTGCCCCATCGCGGCGAATCGCACCAGCCCATTGAGGGCCGCCCGCACCACGGTCAGCCTCTGCGGAGACAGCTCGATGCCATTGACGCTGCGTTCCGAGCGCGTCTTGGTCAGCGTCAGGTCGAAGCTCGTGCGTCCGGCACGCGAACGGCTCAGTACCGAGTTCCAGCCGAAGATCTGGCTGAAGCTTCGCCCCTGCAGCAAGGCGACATCGCCGATGGTCTGCTGGTACTCGGAGACCGATGTGGTGTAGCTGAAGGTCTGATAGCCAACCGGCACGGCGCTGGACATCACCAGCGCATTGCTGTCGCGCGTGCCGATGAAGTTCAGGCCGATCGACTCCTGAAAGCCGATGACATTGCCGGCCTCGGCCCCAAACCGGTAGCGCTGCTTGCCGGTCTGCGATCCGCCATAGTTGTCGAAGCCGATGTCGTAGTAGATCCGATCGCCATAGCGGTTGGTGACCGCGACCACCGACTCGCCGGGCGATTGCCCCGGCAATATCTGCAGTTCCGCCTGATTGCGACGCAAGCGGTTGATCTGGTCGACGCCCTGCTCGACGTCGGGAAGACGCAGCACGTCGCCCGGTGCAGCCGGGAATGCCAATGCCGTGCCAGCGTCCGTCACCAGTCCGCCGCCTGCGGTATCGAACAACCGGGCGCCGTCCGGGACAGGGCGCAGCGGCGCGCCATTCAGCGTGTATCCGGCGATCCTGCCCGCAATCACGTTCACCGTCAGCACGCCGGACGCCAGGTTTTGCGGTCCCAGATAGGCGCGCGTGGTGATCAACCCTTCGGCGATGAACGCTTCGGACAGCCGTCTGAGCAACAGGTTGACGCGATTGCGGCCCAGACGCTTGCCGAGGAACGGCGCGGCGATCGCGTCCATGCGCGCCACGGACAACACCTGATCCCCGGTGAAGCGAATTTCCCGAATGGCGAAGGTCGGTTCCACATCGGGCAGCGCTTCGATATCCGTGCCCGGCGGCAGGTCCGGTGCAGAGGGCAGTGCCGGTGCGGCGATCTGCGCAGGCGGCTGTTCTGCTTCCTGCTGACGCTCGCGCGCCTTCTGGTCCTGCAGCAGGCGCTGCGCCGGGTCTTGCTCGGCCCGTATGGGCGGCAAACCGACCGGCGGCAATGGCGGCACGCCCTGCGCGAATGCAAGCGGTGAGCCGAACAGCGCCATGCCGGCGCAAAGCAGGCGACGGAACGACTTCATCTCACAACCCCAGCCACGACACCAGGCCGAGATGGTTCTGCAACGTCACCGGCGTCCGGTATGGCAGGCGCAGCGTCACCATGCCGCCGGTCGCGCTCGCGCCGTCGGGCGCCATGAAGGCGCCGCCGTCGATCTCGCCAACGCCATCGATCGTTACCTTGCCTGTGCCGGCACGGAACAGTCCACCACTGTCTGCCCGATAGATGGTGGCCCAGCGGTTGCCGAACCATGCCTTCATGTCGTTTTCGCGGGTAAAGGCCGTATAGCCGGTGACGCCTTGCGCCACCACGCGCGGTGCAGCAAGATGCAGGCCCCCAACGGCGAGCACCGTACCGCCTACGTTGTCGATCCGCTTTCCTGCCGACAGCGCGATATCCTTGCCTGCCTGAATCGTTCCGCCAAACGCCTGGACCGTGCTGGAAGCACGGGACCGGCAGAAGAACACGCAGCTGCGGTGAAACGACGCCTGCCCGGTAAAAACGGCTTCGGTACGAAGCGTATCGGTAGCGACGACATCCACAGCACCGTCGTTCGAAAGAATGGACCCGCCGCGATTCAGCACGTTACGCGCGGAGATCCGAACGTCGCCGCCATCGGCGGTCACGTAGGCCAAGCGCTCGGGGTCGGCAAGCGAGCCGTAATCGACCGTCATGCCGCTCTCGCGTCGCGAGAACACCAGCCAACGCGGGCTCCGGCGCGAGTACGTCAGTTCCTGACCGTTCGCCGCCCCTTCGATATGGTCGACGACGTTGGAGAAGTCCCCGCCCGCCGTGATCGCCACCTTCTCGTTCGACAGGATGCGCGCATTTCGATTGGTAATGTCTCCTGCGGCCGATATCGATACATCGTCAGCCTGACCAAACAGGATGCCCAATTGGCTGCCCTGGGTGGTGCGGTTGATCACGTCGCCGCCGGCGATCAATGTCACCGCCCCGGCGGATTTGGCGTTGCCTTCGATCCGTTTGCTGCCTTGAACCAGATTGTTCAGATTGACGATGTCGCCCCCGCTCTGGATCAACACGCCGCTGCTTGCCGAGGCCAGCGTGGTGGAATCCGCGCCGCGGTTCTGCAAGCTCACCGAGGCCGCGTCCAGCACCACCGCCCCGTTGGCCAGCGCGCTGCTGTCCGAGATCGCGAGATCGCCGGTGGCCGCAATGGTGAGGCCCGTACCGTTGGCGCGGACGTTCGCGTGATTGAACTCCACCGCATCCTTGGCATTGACGCTGATGCCATGGGCCGCCGTGAGGCTCGTGCCGGCGATCCGAACACTGCCATTCGACGTCAGCACGAAGTCGCCGTAGGTGGCATTCAGCTCGCCGGCGCTGCGTACGCCGGGGCCCTTGTCGGTGACGATCAGCTCGATACGGCCGCTGGACAGGCTGCCCGCCGCGGTGATGTCGATTGCATACTGGCTGGCGGTCCGGGGTTGAGCGGGCGGCGACAGTTGCAGCCATTCGTGGCCGTTATCGGTCGGAGAGAGACCGGTATCGATGGTGGCCTTGCTCGCCCCCGCGGTCAGCCGCGTCACCGCCGTGTGCGAGGAAAAGGTATTGGTCACCGGCCCCTGCACGGTGATGTTGCGCGCGAGCAGGTCCAGCGCAATCAGCGCGCCGCTGAGACCCTGCGGACCCACGACGATGCTGCCGCCCGACGTGTCGAGGTTGACATTGCGCTGAAGAACCCCCGGTGCGGTCTGCACATCGGTAAAGCTGACCTGCCCCGTCGACAGCGCCAGATGGCCCACATTGACGAACGAACCGCCGTTGACCGTAATGCCGTTCGGATTGGCCAATACCACGTTGGCCCGCGGACCGGCGACCGCCACCTCGCCCATGATCACGCTGGGATTCGTGCTGGTGACCTGATTGACGATGGTGCGCGCGTTGATCCCGACGTTATTGAGCGTGGCACCGGCGCGTCCTACATCGAAGCGCGCATACGTGTTCTGCGAGACCCCGGCCACCGCCGGCGCGATATTGACGATCTCCCTGCCATTCGGACCGATTGCAACGCCAGTGGCGGTGCCACCGTCCGGCACAATGCCGGCGGCCACGGTGGGCCCGCTCGCACCAGCGGCCCATATGCAGACAGCACAAAAGACAGCGGTCAGCACAGGCTGGCTGCCGCGGCGGATGTAGATATTGACCATGTCAGGCGCGCTGCCCGATACCGCGGGGCGCGCTCCTCTCGTTATTTAGGCGTTCGCCTTGAAACAAACTTTCGCCGGTTCGGCGAGCTCTTGTCGGCGTTTACGACCTGCGAGAGGAGGGTCTGAACCCCACTGAAGTTGGGAGAGAGGGAGCGGTTAGCGGGGCACTACGTCGCCAGATCTTCGCGGGGAATGATGACGGCCCACCAGGCGTTCAATTTCGGGCCAACACACCAACAAGACGAGTGCGTTTCGTAGCCAACGTCCGGAAATGCCATTCCGGCTGCTCTTGGGCCATCTGCTTTTGACATTTACGACGATGCAGAATGGAACTGAACCCGCCAGAAGTCGGGATAGCCATGTCAGCGGGCGAGATTGACCTCACCCCACAGGTCCAACGCCCACCTCCGCCCCCAACCTCTCCCTCACAAACCCCAAGAACGCCCTCACCCCCTCCGGCAACGTCCGCCCTGCCAGCGTCTGCAGTTCGATCGCCCTGCCCTTCATCCCCCGTTCCCGGATCACCGCGGCGTGCAGTTCTCCGCGGCGCAGGCGGTCGCCCACGGTCACTGCGCCGGAAATCGACAACCCTCCGCCGTGCAGCACGAAACTGGTCAGCGTCTCGAAATGATTGGTGACCAGCACCGGCTCGAACACGATGCCGCGTTCGCCGGCGGCGATATCGAACAGTTGGCGCACCGTGTTGTCGGCCTCCGGCAATGCCAGCGGATACGGCTGCATCTGCGCCAGCGTCACGCTGCGAAAGCGCGCCAGCGGATGGTCGGGGCGCATGATGGCGATCACGGGCGCGGGCTGGCGGTGTTCGACGCGGATGCCCTGCTCGCCAGCGCGGCTATAGGTGATGCCGATATCGGCGTCGCCGTGCAGCACGATGCCGGTGACATCGGCCGGCGACGCCACGCGGACATGGAAGTGCAGTCCGGGATAGCGCTCGCGGAATTCGGCGATGCAACGGGGCAGAAATTCGATGGCGAAGCCAGCGGAGCTGGCGATGCGCACGCGTCCGCGGCGCAGGCCCTGCAGGGCGGCGATTTCGGAGACGACGCGGTCTGCCTCGAGCGCCCCGCGCAATGCATAGGCCGCCAGCACTTCCCCGGCCGCGCTGGCGACCATGCCGCGCGGCCGGCGGTCGAACAGTGGCACGCCCAGCAGCGTTTCCAGCGCGGCCACCTGGCGGCTGACCGCCGATACGGTGACGTTTAGCCGCTGCGCCGCCTCGGTCAGAGACCCGCTGCGTACCACTTCGAGGAAATAGCGCAGGGCTGTGTCCTGCAGGCGGTGCGACAGCATCGGTCCGGCTCCTTGGCGCAAAGGCCGTTCTGGTTTGCGTTTTACGCAAGGATATTTGAAACAATCGTCGATTGTGCGAAACCCGGCCCCACCCGTATGCTTTTCCGGAACAACGAAGGAGACACCACCACCATGGCGCCCGACCAGACCGCTTCAAGCCAGTCCACGAATCAGCCCGCCAATCGGCTGCCCCCCCAGCCCACCAACCCCATCGTCGAGCTCGACGCCGTCGCGCTATCCCGCGCGATCCACGCGCGCGAGGTCTCCTGCGTCGAGGTGCTGGACGCCTTCTTCGACCAGATCGACCGCCACAATCCCCGCGTCAACGCCATCGTCGCCCCACTCGATCGCGATCCGCTGCGCGCCCAGGCGGCCGAGCGCGATGCCGAACTCGCCAAGGGGCAAAGCCGTGGTCCCCTGCATGGCTTCCCGCAAGCCCCGAAGGACATCAGCCCGGCCGCGGGCATGGTCACGACCAAGGGCTCGCCAATCTTCGCCGGACAGGTCACGCAGACCGATGCCGCGATCTTCGCGCGCATGCGCAAGGCCGGCGCGCTGTTTATCGGGCGCACCAACTCCCCCGAATTCGGCCTCGGTGGCCATACCTACAACCCGGTCTATGGCACCACGCGCAATGCCTTCGACCCCTCGCGCTCCGCGGGCGGCAGCAGCGGCGGAGCGGCGGTCGCCGTCGCACTGCGCATGCTCCCGGTGGCGGACGGCTCGGACATGATGGGATCGCTGCGCACACCCGCGGCGTTCAATCACGTGTATGGGCTGCGCACCTCGTTCGGGCTGGTGCCGCACGGCCCGACCGACGAGGTCTTCTTCCAGCAGTTCAGCGTGGCCGGCCCGATGGCGCGCAACGTGCCGGACCTGGCGATGCTGCTGTCGGTGCAGGCGGGCTTCGATGCGCGCCTGCCGTTGACGCGACGCAGCGAGCCGCCGGGCAGTTTCGCGCTGCCGCCCGAGCGCGACTGGAGCGGAGTCCGTATTGGCTGGCTGGGCGATCTCGGTGGCCAGTTGCCGACCGATCCGGGCCTGCTCGATACCTGCGCCCGCGCGCTGGACCACTTCCGGACGCTGGGCTGCACGGTCGAGCCCGCGCTGCCTGCATTCGATCTGGAAAAGCTGTGGCACGCATGGATCGACCTGCGCAGCTTCTCGGTGGCCGGCGCCAATGCCGCGTTGTGGCACGACCCGGCCAAGCGCGCGATGCTCAAGCCCGAGGCCGCATGGGAAATCGAGCGCGGCATGGCGCTGCCCAGCCCGCGCGTGTACGAAGCGATGTGCGTGCGCAGCGCCTGGTATCAGGCGCTGGTCCAGCTGTTCGAGCGGCACGACTATCTGGTGCTGCCCGCCGCGCAGGTGTTTCCGTTCGACGCCGAGTGGGACTGGCCGCACGCCATCGATGGCCGCGACATGGACACCTATCACCGCTGGATGCAGACCGTGGTGCCGGCGACGATGGCCGGTCTCCCGGCACTCGCCGCGCCAGCCGGCTTCGGGCCGCAGGGCCTGCCCGCCGGCATTCAGATCATCGGGCCCGCGCAGACCGATGCCGCCGTGCTGCAGCTGGGCCATGCCTACGACCAGGCGGGCGGATTCTCGCGGGTCCGCAGTCCCTGGCTGGGCTGAGCGCCATCGCATGCCGCAACAACGCCGTCCATCGATCGATTTCCAACCTCACCACTGCTGGCAGGAGTGCCCTTGATGACCGCAATGCCCCCGAAGCGATTCTTCCTTGCATGCACCGGCCTGGCCGCCGTCTTTGCCATGGCGACCGCGCCAGCCGCGGCGCAGACGTATCCCGATCGCCCGATCCGTCTGGTGGTGCCCTTTGCCGCGGGCGGCGCGACCGACGTGCTCGGGCGTCTGCTGGCCGTGGGCCTTGGCGAGAAGCTCGGCCAGACCGTGGTCGTGGAAAACAAGCCCGGCGCCAGCACGGTGATCGGTGCCACGCAGGTCGCCAAGGCCGCGCCCGATGGCTATACGCTGCTGCTGGCGGCCAGCACCACGCTGACGCTGAACCCGGCAATTCGCCCCAACCTCGCCTATGACCCGATCAAGAGCTTCACGCCGCTGGGCCTGGTCGCCGATATGAGCTTGGTGCTGGTCGCCAATCCCGACACGTCGCTGCATTCTCTCAAGGACCTCGTCACGCAGGCAAAGGCCGATCCGGACAAGTTCTCCTACGGCTCGTTCGGCACCGGTTCGTCGGTGCATTTCGGCGGGGAGATGCTGAAGTCCGCCGCCGGCATCCGCATGGTGCATGTGCCCTTCAACGGCAGCGCGCCCAATCTGACGGCGCTGGCCGGTGGCCAGGTCCAGGTCGCGGTCGACACCGTGGTGGCGGGTCTGCCGCTGATCAAGGCAGGCAGGATCCGTCCGCTGGCCGTGCTGTCGCCGCAGCGCTTGCCGGCATTGCCGCAGGTGCCGACGGTGGCCGAGAGTGGCTATCCGGGCTTCCAGATGGGCACGTGGTTCGCGCTGATCGCACCGGCCGGGCTGCCGGCGCCGGTCCAGCAGAAGCTGGAGAAGGCCTTGGCGGACGTCGTCAACGCCCCGGCCACGCGCGCCCGACTGGTGGAACTGGCGCTGACGCCCGCCTATGGCAATGCCGCCGCGGTCAAGGCCAGGGTCGAGAAGGAGTTGCCGGAGATGCGAGCCGTCGCGGCGCGGGCGAATATCCGCGCGGAATAAGGGCGGAATAAGGGCGGAATAAGGGCGGAATAAGGGCGGAATAAGGGCGGAGTGAGAGCGGCGTGAGGCAGCGCCGTCGCGTACCCTGCGCGCCCAGCCGCGGCAATTGGCAACGGGGCCCGGCATTATTTGACTGATCGGTACAAAACAAATTATGCTCGTCGGCACGCGCTCAGCCGCCTGAGCGCTGTTGCTTCTCGAGCAACGATGCAACGGGTCTGACGCACCCGTTGTTTTTTGCCCATTTCTGTACCGATCGATAAATTTTTAGCCGCCAAGAATACCGATGAGCCATCCCATCCGCACCGACATTCGCCAGATTCCGACCGCCACCGGCATGGTGGCCATCCCGGCCGAGCTGGAAGACGATGTCGCGCAGTTCCACTATGCCCCTGCCCGCCGCGTCGGCGACTTCGTCTATCTCTCCGGCGTGGTCGCCTGCAACAGGCGCACCGAGCCGATGGACGAGCCGGCGTTCTGCGACGAATTGCGTGCGGTCTTCTGCCAGATCGAGCGCCTGCTGCTCGCCTGCGACGCACGGCTGGACGATGTCGTGGAGCTGCAGATGTTCCATGTCTTCGGCAGCGAGCGCCTCGCGCTGGACAAGGCCGGCCAGCTGGCGGCAATCGGTCGCGTTCGCGACGAGTTCTTTGCCGCGCCGTATCCGGTTGCGGTGGAACTGGGCGTCGCGGACCTGAACCCCGATGGTGGCCTGGTGGAGATCAAAGCCACCGCGTTTGCACCGCGGGACCGTGCCGGCAGACTGCCGCGCTAGTACGCCAGGCGGCTGTCGAGGCCCTGAGACGCTCTCAAGCGTGCGGATACGCCTCGAATGCCGCGAAGCGCTCCGCCGCCGCGGTCAGCGACGCGATGGCCGGATGCTTTGCCGGATCGACCGCGCCCGGCAGCATGGCCTGCGTAAAGGTCCACACCACCGCGGTGGTCAGTTGCGCCTGCGACAGCGCGCTCTCCTGTACCGGCACCGCCAGGCGCGCGACCTCTTCCTCCAGCAAGGCAAAGGCGCTGGTGCGCTGGCCGTCCACGCGCTCCACCCACGGCTGGTGCTGTTTCTCGGCCGGCCGCAACTGATGCTCGTAGACGTTCTGCACCGCCTTCTCGCACGCGGCCAGCGCCAGGCCGATGACGCGCAGATCGCGCTGCCGCGCCGCCAGGTTCGCCGGCATCAGGCTGCGTCCGGCCAGCGCCTCGACGTAGTCGATGATCAGCGTCGAGTCCATCAGCACCACGCCGTTGTCGCAGACCAGCGATGGTGCCTTGACCACCGGATTGATGGCGCGGAACTGCTCGAAGGTGCGGAACACCGAAACCGGTTCATGGTGGAAGGACAACCCCAGCAGGCGCATCGTGATCGCGGCGCGGCGCACATAGGGGGAATCGAGCATGCCGATCAGTCTCATCGTTTTACTCCAGGGGTCGGTTGACGGGGATGGCGCCTATCTTCCTTTGTCCACCGCCCGCTTGCCAAGCCCCATCGCGTCGAATCCCCGCGCCCCCCGGCTCAGTCGCGCTTGTCCCGGGACGGTTTCCGCGATTGCAGCGGCAGGCGCCACAGGTCATAGCGCTCCTCGCCGGCCTTGACCGCCCCCGCGAAATGCCCGTTCAGATGACTGGCGGTGAACACCAGGTCGCCGTTGGGCAGCAGCGCGGGCGTATCGGGCCAGAGCACGCCCTCGTCGGCCGCGAGCAGCGACATCGCGCCGGTGGCCGGGTCGTACTTGACGATGCCGTTGCGCGTCACGTCCGTGATGTACAGCTTGCCCTTCGCGTCGGTGACGATGCCATCGGTATTGCCGCCGACGTCGCCGAGATCGCGCACCGCCGCGGACAACATCTGCGCGCTGGCGCGCTCGTCGCGCAGCAGCCGCGTCGGCACGGCATAGGCGTGCGTGCCCGTCGTGACGGCCCAGTACAGCGTGCCGGCATCGGGCGACAGCGCGATGCCGTTGATGCCGAGCGTCAACGGGTTGCCCGGCCACACCTCGGCGCCATGCGAGACGACCTTCGCGCCCGGCTCCGGCAACAGGCTCGCGTGGCGGTCCAGCACGCGCCGCGCCTTGCCGGAGGCAAAGTCGACCACGATCAGCCCCGCCTGATTGCCCGGGGCGCTGCGCAGGCCGCTGTCGGAGATATAGGCGATCCGGCGCCGCTCGTCGACGACGATATCGTTCAGGAAGCTGCCCTTGCGGTCCGCCACGCCATCGAGCGCGATACGCCGCACCGTGCGGCCGGTACGCAGGTCGTAGACCATCACCTTCTGCGCGCCCACCGGCGCCTCGGCCTGGCCCGCGACGAAGCCCATGTCCAGCGCCCACAGCCAGCCGTTGCGGCGGTCGATATGAAAGCCGAGCACGTTGCGCAGATGCGTATCCGGCGCGGCATCGACCGCATTGCCGTCCACCGACGGAAAGGCCGACAGACGGGCCGGCCCGCTCTGCGCGTTTGTATCGAGCAGGCTCAGCGTCGCCGGCGCGTCGGCGGAGACCAAACGCGGCGTACTGACGAAGGCGCGGCCCCGCGCATCGAAATGAATGCCGGCGATCGGCGCGTTGACGGAGCCGGCGAAGGGCGCCGGGTCCACGCCCTGCCGGGACGGCTCCCAGCTGACGCCCTTATAGCTGCGCCAGCGTTCGAGGGGGATCTGGGCGGCGGTATCGGCGAATACCGGGACGGTGGTGAATGCGGTGAATGCGGTGAACGTCAGCGCGGCGAGACGGGACGGGTTAAGCAGCATGGTGATGTCCGGAAGTTTGGGCCGACAGGCGCTGACGGCGCGTGGTCGTGCCTGTCGGCGATGAATGGTCGGCAAAGTCGCGGTCGGTGATCGGAGGTCCGTGGTCGGCGACCGGTCAGCGATGAGCGATGAGCGGTCGGCGATGAGCGGTCGGCGATCGCCGATCAAAGAATCGAACGGAACGACCCGCCCTCGACACGAACGGCGGCCCCATTGGACGCCGCGCCGAGCGGGCTGACGAGCAGCGCCACCATCGCCGCGATCTCGTCGGCCTCGATCATGCGGGCGATCAACGAGCTGGGCCGGTACGTCTCGAAGAAGTGCGCTTCGATCTCGGCATCGCTCATGCCCGGGCGCGGCGCGGTCTGGCGCAGGTATTCGACGATGCCGTCCGAGCGGGTCGCGGCCGGCAGCACGCTGTTCACCGTGACGCCGGTCCCCTTGGTCAGCTCCGCCATGCCGCGCGACACCGCCAGTTGCGCCGACTTGCTGACGCCGTAATGCACCATGTCCGGCGGCGTAAAGGCGCCGACCTCGCTGGAGATGAAGATCACCCGGCCCCAGTTCTTTTCCAGCATGCGCGGAAAGTA
>Ga0180218_1000569_pt1 | contig 31586 bp, 30 predicted proteins | sample eDN3rd37CKraftBY_FD_151334 | JGI IMG/M metagenome (GOLD analysis project Ga0180218, IMG submission 151334) | Enriched backyard soil microbial communities from Emeryville, California, USA - eDNA 3rd pass 37_C Kraft BY (version 2) (version 2) | ecosystem: Environmental > Terrestrial > Soil >... | reverse complement strand
GACAAACAGGCCGCCGCCGAACCCATCGCCGAACAACGTCAAATCGCCTAACATTCACCACGACTCGTTGATCACCACGCGTGCACCCACGCCGATCCGAAGTCCACCACCCCAAGGGGCACTATCGAAATGGCGTGCCAAGTTGGCGGCTTGCGCCTCTGTCGGGTCCAGCGTGAACCGGAATGCCTGTACACACCAGCCGTCGGGAATCTCGAAACGCGGCATCTCAGGCCGCCTCCACGTCATCGCATGCGGCGGCCGCCAGCGCACGCTTGGCTCGGTTCTGCGCAGCACGTTTGCCATAGAGTCGAGCACACATCGAGGTCAAGATCTCGGTGACATCGCGCACCAGGTCGTCATCAACCTCGGCTGAATCCACCACAATCAGCTCACAGCCTTGGGCGGCCAGCGCCGCCTGGACATACTCAGAGCCGAACCGGCAGAACCGGTCCCGATGCTCGACCACGATCCGCGTCACCGCCGGATCGCGCAGCAACGCAAGGAACTTACGACGGTGCCCGTTCAGCGCCGAACCGACCTCGGTCACGACCTTATCGACCGGGATCTGCTGGATCGTGGCCACGCGGTCACACGTGCAACCTGACGATCCAGATCAGCCTTCTGATCAGCCGACGACACCCGCGCGTACACCGCCGTGCTCCGACGCTCGCGGGTCTCCCCGGCTGGCTCGTCGACGAGAATCAGCAGGCCCACCTTCCGCGCCGGGACCGGCAGCAATCCGGCACGAAACCAGCGAAACGCCGTCACCCGCGCAACACCGTTGCGCTCAGCCCACGCCGCCAGATTCATGCACCTGTTCCTACAGCACACCACCGACAACTACCGGCCACTCAGAACGCAACAGCTGACAGCCCTGTTTCGCCTTCCTGGGTGTAGGTGATGATGCGCCGGGCACCGAGTTCCCGGCAGACGCGCCACACCGCTCCGTAGAGCGCAGAGTTGGCATTGCGGGTGCCGTCTGTGCAGGTACGCGACACTTCCAAGGTGTCGCCACCGTCGTCGAACAGCCGAGCCACTGGAAGGCTGACGATGGCGACTCCCACGAGGTCGTCGGTGCCCTTAATGCGGACGCCGATCGAGAGTTTGTGACCGACAGGACGGCGGTGGTGGCGGTGGTACTTCTCGACGAATGCTTGGGCCTCGCGCAAGGTGATGACCTTCGTGCTGAGGCGTGGTCCGCGAGTGCTCACTGTCGGCTCCTCAGTAGTTCCCCGTGCGGCGGCTGCAACTGTGAGACCTCGCGGCGCAACCTCGTCTAAGGGCGACCGCGTTCACGTTGGTGACGGCAGATCGGGCATGTCGTCGTCGGTATGCCAGTTCCATACGGGCAGTCCCGCGATCATCGCCGTATCGTCGTCGGCTTCACCCGCTGGACGGTCGATGAATGCGGCGATCGCCGGAGTGGTGTCGGTGAAAATCAGCGAGGCCATCGATGTCGTGCTGCCGTTGTAGGACAACACTTTCCGGAAAGAGCGCCCCGCGTCGATGGCGGCGCTGAGCAAGGTGCGGTCGGCGTCGCCGGTGAACGGTAGCCAGTTGTGGTCGGTCGTCATCAGCGACAGTTGTTCGACGGTGGCGTATCCAGCGCGTGATACGGAGAACGTGCAGATTGCCACCAAGCGCACGTCGCCCGGCTCGGCCATTTGCCAGTGTTCGAGTTCGGTGGCGAACCGTTTGGTCAGCTTGCGGCGCAGGTCTTCGGCGAGGAACCAGGGGTGCCCGGGCTGGTGGCGGATCTGCATCTTGTATCCGTGGCCGGCCGCCTCGATTGCTTTGACCTCGCCCACTCCGATCAGCAACTTGGTGGTCTTGCCTGGTTGGCGACGCGCCGGAGCCCATGCCTTAATCCGTCGCTGCTCGATTTCGGCCTTGCGGTCGGCCGAGAATGGTTCTGGCACAATTAAAGACGTGGCGAGTGGGTTCTTACGGACGAGTTTGCCGTCCGCGGCCGCGCGCAGTCGTCGGTAAACCACCGGCCAGGACCGGTGCCCGGCGAATCCGGCATACCAGCTCGTCAGTTCCGCTTCGTCCCAGAGGTAGTGCAGTACAGCACGCAGCGACAGCTTGTTCCCGTCGGTCTGAACGGTGCTTGACGGTGAGTCGGAGGGTTCAGGGGCGGTCCGGGCTGCCGTCTTCGAAAGTGAGAAGCCCAGTCGCAGTGCCGTTGTGCCGTCGGCCGGGTTGTCGACGATTGACTGGTCGGCGACGGCTCCGTAGCCGGAGAGCTCGTCTGGTGGCAGCCAGGAACGGCACCGGTGGTCATGCGCGGCTGCTGTTCCGGGCATCCGTTTGACGATGAGATTGTGTCCAGCAGCGGCGATGTACATCTCCACCCCTGGTGGCTGGCACAAGCACAGCGGCCGGTGCCGTGCAGCTTTGGCTTGAATGAGAACCGTTTGGGCCGCGGCGGTGTGCACGTCGTCGACCACGGTGCCCTCGACAAGGAACGGGGTGGGTATCGTCATGGTCACTACTCCTGGTTGGACCTTGAAATGTCAGCGTGAAACTCGTTGCTTCGTAGGGCGTTTGCGGCTGGCGCGTTGTTCGACGACTCTGTCCCAGATGGCGATGAACTCAGTCCAGTCGGGGATGTGGACCTTCGTTCCGGGGGCACCTCGGGACAGCAGATGGGCTTCTTCGCGGTTTTGTGGCAAGAAGTCCTGCCAGTCGATCTGCGGCCCGAACACCGACGATTGGCCGCGGCTGCCGCTGTTGGATTCGTAGGCCTCAGTGCGGCGGGTCGCCAATCCCAGCCAGTCGGAAGCCTGCTCGAGGATGTACTTCTCATGCGACCCGTACATGACGAGCGTGCCGGGGAACATGACCCGCAGCGCCTCGGCGTACTGCTTGCCGAAAACGACGTCGAAGTGCTCGGTGGCTTGGACGGTCGCCATGATGTTGACACCGAGGCCGGCGCTTTCCCCGACGTAGTTCAGCAGGGAGGGCAGCGGGCAGGAGTTGCACACCTCGTCGAGTTCGAGTAGCAGGCGGTGCGTGAGCTGATGAGTGTCGGATTTCTTGCGGAAGTACTGGATAATTGAGTCGATGAGTGCCACGGCGGCGCCGGCGACGGTACCGCTGTTGGGTGCGATGACGAAGAGGCTGGCGTTGGGATCCTCGAGCATGCTGACGTCGAATGAGTCGATGGTCATGCGTTCGACGAGTCCTGGACTGGGTGTGGCGTCGTCGTCGTTGTTGATCAGGCCGAGCCGTACCCATGGAGTTGTTGCCTTTTTCATGGTGATCGTGACGCTGTCGCGCAGGCGCGCATCCATAGTGATGAGGTCCATCAGGGGTTCCCGCAGGTGGGGATAGGGGCATAATGCGTATGCGTTTGTCCACGAGGGAAATTCGACTTCGCCGGCGTGCGCGTCATCGTCTTCGTCGTCTCCGCGTGTGGCCACGGCGCGCAGTACCCACCGCATTCCTAGCCTGTTTCCTTTCGGGCTGGCCGCATACAGCAGACAGGCCAATGGTGCGGCCGCGCTGGTCTCCCAGAGCCCACCGGCGGCGACGGTCTGGCCGCTGGCTGCGCCTCCGAACCCGACGCCGGATGTTGCCAGCATCGTCTCGGCCACGGTGAGGGCGTCGTCGCCGGTTTCGATGGCTCCGGTGGGATCGGTGACGAGTTGGCGCACATTTGCCGGCCACACCACCGCCTTGGTGGGCCGCAGGTCGATGACGCCTACCGGGCCCATGTAGCGGCGGCTCATTACCAATGCGGCGAGATCAGGTTTACTGGACACACCTACGTACGGGCCGGGGTGAACAATGGCGGCCGGTGACAGGATCCTTCGGGTCTTACCTGTTCGCGTCGGAGCTGAGATGAGCAGGTGACTGGCACTTTCGGCCATGAACGGTTGGTGCGTTTTCTCGTCATATTGCAAACCGCAATATGGGGTGTAGATGGCGTGCTCGGCAGGGTGTTGCGGGGGCATGCTCCGATCATCGATAACGAAGTCGGGTTGCCGCTAACGCCAGCGCCGGCTTCCGGCGCGTCACCCCGCGCCGGCTCGGCACCGCGTAACGTCCTCCTCTAGCTAGCCATCAGTAGTTTTCCGTCCACAGAGAGAAACGATTGCTTGAGCACCCAATGCTCCAGCGCAGAAAGTGCGAAAGCGGGACCAGCGCAAGAGACTGAGGCCGGTGTCGGGCGCTGCAGCAATCGGGCCATTAGCGGCCGGGGACGCCAGCTCCCAGCGACGCCGCAACACGGTTCCGAGCCGATACGGGCGGCGGAGGTGCCAGGGGGCTTCGACCAGCAGGCGGCGTGCGTGCGCGTTGCCGGTCTTGGTCACCGCCCCCTGGGCCCGGCTGTTGCCGGAGGAGTATTCCGAGGGCACCAGGCCCAGGTGGGAGCCGATCGTACGGCCGGTCAGCCGATGCCAGGCCCCCATCTCGGTGGCCAGCCCGAACGCGGTCGCGTGGCGATTCCACGGATGCAGCCCAGGCATGATACCACCGGCGTGAATTCGCTGTCGGTGGCCATCACCTCAATCGCCGCTTCCAGCCGGTCGCGCCTGTCGATGCAGACGGTCATGGCGTCGAAGGTGGCCGCGTAGATCAGCTGCAGTGCCGCGTTGTCGAACCGCTGCCTGCGCAACCACAGCTCGTGACGACACGTCCAGGCCTTGCCGTCGTAGTACCGATCCCTTGGCGCAGAAGCAGTTTCGATATCCGGTGCCGTGCGGTCATCAGATCCCTGCGGCAGTCCTCCCGGGCCAACGCCCGGGCCAGACCGATCCCAGTCGGGCCGGCCTCATAGGTCACCGACACCGGACCCGACAAGTCCTGATCCAGTCCAGGATCTCGCGGTGCTCAGGGCGTCAACCGCTGCTCGGTGACCCCACCGGATTCCCGGTCCAACCCGCACGCAACGACCAACGTGCGTGCACATCCAAACCAACACTCGGAGCTGAACACCCACTGGGGCCTCCTACATCTGTGGCTCTACCGGCCAGGAGGCCCGATTCCTGTCGGCAACCCACGTTCACATGCTGTGAGGCCCCAGCTTCCCCATATCGTCGTCTAGTAGCGACCTCCGTATAACGGATGACAACAGTATTGACGAATAAACAACAACAGGTTACTGTCTCTGTTCTGTGAGCCATGCCACAACCCACGTGTCTCACCCCGGCGATGGATTCCGCACTTGGGATCGCGCCGAGAACCATCAACAACGTTGTTGCCTATTGCGCTGCTCTGTTACGTGGGTGGCACGAGAAGGAGCGTTCATGTCCAAACCTGCGCCCGTCGTGAACGGCGAAGACGCAATTGCCCGGTCAGCATTCCGCAAAGCAGCGGTGCGCCTCGTACCTTTTGTCGCGTTGATGTTCTTCATCAACTTCCTGGATCGCACCGCCATCGGCGTCGCAGGCCCGAACGGGATGAATGACGACCTCGCCATGACCGCGGCGCAGTTCGGATTGGCCTCTGGAATCTTTTTCCTCGGTTACATCCTGCTGGAAGTGCCCAGCAACATTCAGTTGCACAAGGTCGGCGCCAGGCGCTGGCTCGCGCGAATCATGGTGTCCTGGGGCATCGTTTCGCTGTTGTTCACGTTTGTTCAGAACTCAGGTCAGCTCTATGGATTGCGCTTCTTGCTCGGCGTGGCAGAGGCCGGATTCACCCCTGGCGCAGTCCTCTTCCTAACATTGTGGTTTCCGAAGCGCTACCGCGTGCGCGCGTTGATGGGCTTCTACCTCGCCCAGCCGATCACGCTGGTTCTCGGTCCGCCGATCGGGGGACTCATCGTTGAGCACCTTGGCGGTTTCCTTGGACTCGAGGGTTGGCGGGTGCTTTTCCTGTTCGTGTCGCTGCCCGCGATCATCATCGGCATCGTTGCCTGGTTCTACCTGACCGACTCGCCGTCACAAGCCCGTTGGCTCACGGCCGAGGAGAAGTCGTGGTTCCAGCGCGAACTGCGGGACGACGAGGAAGCGCGCCAGCAGGGCGGACGCCACGGCAAGCTCGCCGAGGCGTTCAAGAATCCCAAGGTTTTCGCGATTGCCTTCGCCTACCTCGGCCTCAACTACGGCGTGTACTCACTGGCTTTCTTCCTTCCAACGATCGTCGCAGGATTCGAAGAGCAGTTCGATACGGACTTCTCCGTTGTCGAGCGTGGCCTGATTGCTGCCATCCCGTACACGCCGGCCGCGATTGCGTTGGCTGTCTGGGCGATGTACAGCGCTCGAAAAGGCTTCCGCCAGTGGCATGTTGCGCTGCCATTGACCGTAGCCGGGCTCAGCATTCCCGTAGCGCTGTACATGCCGACTCCTACGGCCACAGTGGCTGTCGTCGTGCTCACTGCGTGCGGCACCGTCATGACCTTCTCGTTGTTCTGGTCCTTGCCGACCACGTTCCTTACCGGCGCGGGCGCAGCGGCCGGCTTCGCCCTGATCAACAGCATCGCCAATCTGGGCGGCTTTTCCGCCCCGTACATCACCGGCCTGCTCGCTGACCTCACCGGCAGCTACCGGCCCGGCTTGTTCGTCAGTGGCGTGGCGCTGTTGATGTCGGCAGCCATCGTGATGTCTCTACGGTTGCCCCAGACGGCGACTCAAGTCGACGAGCCCGACATTCCCGAAACGCCCGAGGAACTCAGCGAGATCCAGGTGACCGACCACAAGGAGACCCTTCGATGACGACCGAAACTTTGACAGGCCGGACAGCCGTGGTGACCGGAGGGGCCCGAGCCAGGGGGATCGGTGCGGCAATTGCGCGCAGTCTCGCCCAGCACGGTGCGACGGTGGCCCTCACCGACATCCCGCGACCGCAGGAAGAGCTGGCAAAAACCTGCGCGGCCATCAACGCCGATCTGCCGGCGACCCGCGTGCACCCGGTGACGGCGGATGTCACCGACAGCGCCTCGTGCGACGAGGCGATCGCTGTAGCCAACGAACTCGGCGGGGGCCTCGACATCCTGGTGAACAACGCGGGCGCACCACAGGGCGACGATCGAAAAGACTTGACGGAGGTCACCGACGAGGCCTGGCAGTTCGTTCTCGACGTCAATCTCACCGGTGCTTTCCGGATGACACGTGCTGCACTGCCGCTGCTACGGGCGTCCGGACGCGGCCGGGTTGTCAGCATCGCGTCGGCCGCGGCCATCCACAGCCTCTCGGACCGGGTTGCTTATGCGGCGTCCAAAGCAGGCATCATCGGCATGACCACGTCCCTCTCGGGCGACGTGGGCCCCGATCTGGTGACAGTCAACGCCGTCTGTCCCGGATCTGTCGATACGGGGCGAGATGTGGTGCGGCCAAAGGATGTCAGTGCGGGCCCGGTGTACTCATGGACGCCGCTGGGCCGGGTCGGCCTCGCCGAGGACATTGCCAACACCGTACGGTTCCTCGTGTCCGATGAGGCTGCGTTCATCACCGGCCAGGCGATCGTCGTCGACGGCGGGCTGTCCACCACGATCCGGCGGTGACCCGGCACACCGCGTTGCTCATCCAGGGGCACCAGAATGACCTGCTGCACGAAAGCGGGAAACTCTGGTCCTCTGGGCTGGGGCAACATCTGCGCGACCGCAACGTCATTACCCACCTCGAACAACTCGTTGCGCATATGCGCGAAAACGACGCCCTCGTGGTCCATGGGCTGTTCATCAACGACGGCCGGCTACCGGCCAATGCGCCACTGTTCCAGGGCATCTCGCGGGCCGGTGGCGTGCTCAAGGACAGTTGGGGCGCTCGGTGCCTTGACACGCTGGAGCCAGTGGCTGACGACGTCGTTTTGCACAAGTCTCGCGAAAGTGCTTTTGTCGGCACCATATTGGACCTGACGCTGCGGCGACAGGGGGTGCGACGGCTGGTGCTCGCGGGCGCCACAACCTCGATGGGCGTGGAAACCGCGGCAAGGGCCGCAGCGGACCTGGGGTACGACGTCGTGGTGGCGGTCGATGCATGCGCCGACCCGGTGCCCGACGCACATGACGCCTCGGTTACCTACACGCTGCCTGTGCTCGCGGAGATCGCAACCACGAGTGCTCTGTTGACCCGCTGATGCGTCATCCATAGCACAAGGCGGGCACCCGAAAGGGTGCCCGCCTTGTGCTTTACTGTCACACCTTGGCGACGGTCTCCATTGCCACCGTGGTGATTTCGGTGTCGCCTGTCCAGTGGCCGCCGCTGCAGCCGATGCCACCGACGACCTCCCCGTCGACTTCGATGACCTGGCCACCGCCGAACACGATCAACCGATCCACCCCCACAGCGGCACCCACCGAGAGCTGCTCGTCACTGGTGACGATCTCGAACCACTTGTGCGTAGAGATCCGCGTGGTGGCCGCGCTGAACGCTTTGTCGATCGCGATCTTCATGCTCGATGGGTTGGCGGTGTCCATCCGCGCGGTGGCCACCTCGATACCCGACTCGTCGACAACGGCGAGGCTGACATCCTTGCCGATGGCGCGGGCGTGGCTCAGTGCCGCGTCGATGAGCGCCTGGGCGGCCTCCAGAGTGATCGACTGCTTGGTGCGGGTCATCTTCATGCGTCAGGCGTCCTTCGCTTCTGGTTTGCCGAATTCCAGCCGTTGCTTCCACGCGGGCGCCAGCACCGCACTGCCGACGGCGGTCAACGGCAGTTCGATGTCGAGCTCGCGGCCAACCGACACCGCCAGGTGCAGATCCTTGTCGAAAAGCCGGTAAAGCTCAGGGGTTCCGGCCAACCGGTGGGCGTGTTGCAGGCGGTCGTAGTTGCCCCAGTTCTGCACCACCCAGGAGTCGCAGGTAGCGTCTGTCGCCAGATCGGCCAGGCGGTCTTCGGCGATGCCGAGTGCACCGGCGAGCCGCATCGCCTCCATGGCGGCGATCCAGTTGCCGAAGGTCATCATCTGCACCGCGATCTTGGCTCCGGCTCCCGAGCCCAGCGGCCCCATGTGCACGGCGCGGCGGGCGATCGCGTCGAAGTAGGCCGAACACGAGGCCACGTTCTCAGGCTCCCCGCCGACCATCACCGCGAGATCGCCTTGGGCGGCGCGCAAGTCGCCGCCGCTGACCTGGGCGTCGAGCAGGTGTACGCCGTGGAGGTCGGCGGTCTTCGCGATTTCTTTCACCGTTGCGGGCAGCACAGTGGAGTGCACCACGACGGTGGTGCCGGGCTTCAGGGCGGCGATCAGGCCGTCGGCGCCGAGCAGGAGGCTGGTGAGTTGCGTGTCGTTGACCACGGCGACGCCGATGATCGAGCATTCGGCTGCCAGTTCGGCGTGAGTCTCGGCGAACCGGGCGCCGGCATCTTCCAGAGACGCCGCTGAGGCTCGTCGCAGATCGTGGACCATCACGTCAAAGCCTGCGCGGATCAACGACATCACCATCGGCGATCCGATATTGCCGGTGCCGACGAAGCCGACGGTGCCCTCTTGTTGTCGGGTCATAACTCCTCCTGGTTGCCAAACAGACAACGTTGATGTTTCCGTAGATAGGGGTGTGATGTCAATAACGCAGGAATTTCGACTTCCACTCGAGGAACGTCGCATACTCGCATCTAGATGTGTAGCACAATAAGCAACAGTATTGTGTTTTAGGCAACAAACTGATCTGTGGAAGGGTGTCTCATGGTGGCCACGCAAGAAAAGACCGCTGGGCCGAGGTCGCTGACGATGACGGTGCTGATGACGCCGGACATGGCGAACTTCGCGGGCAACGTCCACGGCGGTATCCTGCTGAAACTCCTGGACCAGGTGGCGTACACATGTGCCGCGCGCTACGCAGGCACCTACGTCGTGACACTTTCGGTCGACCGGGTACTGTTTCAAGCAGCCGTGCATGTGGGCGAGCTCGTGACCTTCTCCGCGTCGGTCAACTACACCGGGCGCACGTCCATGGAGATCGGAATCAGGGTTGACGCGGAGAACATCCAGAACGGCAGCATGCGCCATGCCAACAGTTCCTACTTCACCATGGTTGCCGTCGATGCCGACGGAAAACCTGTGTCCGTGGCCGCCTTGCCGCTCGACAGCGAGCTGTCGCGAGAGCGTTTCGCGGCGGCGCGGCGGCGGCGGCGTGCCCAGCGCGAAGCGTTCAGCAGCTCATCGGACACGACGGGCGAAACTCAAGAGCGCTAAGCGATCTCCGTTAACGGACGGCGGTCGGTTGGCGTCCCGACAATCGAGCGGTGATCTCGGCCGCCGCGATGGTCAGACGTTTGCCGATGTCGTGCATCCGATCCCGATCCACCCGGTTCACCGGACCCGAGACCCCGATTGCGGCGATGGTCTTGCCGGATTCGTCGAATACGGGTGCCGCAGCGCACCTGATGTCGCCGTTGAGCTCCTCGTCGTCGGTGGCGTACCCGCGTGACCGTGTGGTGGCGAGCTCCGCTTCGAAAGACGCTCTGGTGGTGACTGTGTTCGGCGTGAACCGTTCCAGCGGTTCAATGATCACGCTGTCCAACTCGACCGGGTCGGCGTAGGCATACAGCGCTTTTCCGGTTGCCGTGGCGTGGAGGGTCGGCGAAGAGCCGATGTCGGTTTCGACGCTGAGGCGGTTCGGTGCCTTGACCTGTGCGACATACACCCCGCCAGAAGGCGTGCGAACCGCAAGGTGTGCTGATTCGCCTGTCTCCGCGGACAGCCGCGCGAGCACATCCTCGGCAGCCTGCCGGACGTCGAGCTGGCGCATTGCCTGGCCGGCAAGCTGGATGGTCCGCGGCGCCAGCCGGTAATGCTTGGTCCCGGCATCCTGCTCGATGAAGCCGTGGTGGATCAGGATTCTGGCGATGCGGTGCGCATTGCCCTTGTCGATCCCGATCGCCGTGGCCAGTTGAGTCACCCCTTGTGGGCCGTTGCTCCCGAGGCATTCGAGCACCGACAACCCCGATACCAGGACGCCCCCACGATCTTCACCCGTCGGCATGGCAGAAGTGTACATGCGTTGCCGATCTGACAACTAGCTTCGGTAAAGGGTGGGTGCCGCGAGTGCATCGACCGCGACTCGGCGCCCCGAACGGTACGACTCGACCGCTGCGGCGGCCACGTGCGACGCGACTAGGCCGTCCCATGCCGACGGCCCCGCGGTGACGCCCGCATCGATGCCGCGGATCCAGCTCGCAACCTCACGTCGGTAACTCTGCGCGAATCGTTCGGCCCAGGATGCCTCGATGCGCTGTCCGACTCTTCCGGTGTGGCGCAGTACGGGACCGCTCCCGACGGCCGTGGTGACCGTGCCCTCCGAACCGACTACCTCGCAACGCACTTCGTAGCCGTAGGCGGCGTTCACGTACATCTCGACGTCAGCAATCACGCCTGACGCCATTTCGAGCAGGATCAGCTTGGGATCGGCAAGGTGAGGTGCGTTCGGCGTCGATCGGGGCACCATCACCTGCACGCCGACCACCTCGTCGTTGAGAAGCCATCGCAGTAAGTCGATCTCGTGGGTGAGTGAGTCGTTGAGGCTGTTCTCGCTGACGTACGTCGGCCGAACCGACGGGTTGCGGTGCACGCAGTGCACCAGCAGCGGATCCCCGATCTCGTTACTGTGCACCGTCGCCACCAGGTGCGAAAGTTCGTCATCGAATCGGCGCATGAAGCCCAACTGGATCAGGCGTCTGCCGTGGGCCACTTCCGCGTCGATGATCTGTTGTCCGGCGGAAATCGTTGGTGCGAGCGGCTTCTCGCAGAGAATCGGCAATCCTCGCTCCAGGCACGACAGCAGCTGTGCCACATGGAGTTCCCCTGGGGACGCGATGATCACGCCGTCGATCGGGGACTCGTCGAGCATGGCGTCGGCATTGATGAAGGTCGCGATGCCGAACTCGTCCTCGTGACGTTCGCGGGCTGCGGCGTCGGGGTCGCACGCCGCGACCACCTGCGCGCCACCCACGTCGCCCATCAGGCGACGCACATGGTCACTGCCCATGCGGCCCAAGCCGATTACCGCGACACGGACGGGTCCGGGCCGCCTCTGAGGCGGGCCGGGGGCTTGACGCGCAACTGTTGCGTAGCTCATAGTTGGCGAGATTACTACGCTGTTGCTTAATAGACAACAGACTCGGTTTGTGGAGGTGACCAGCCCATATGAGTGCAGGTGAGCAAGTCCAGCCTGGCCAGGAGCCGACGACACCGGCTGCCGGTCACCGGCGAGCCCTGCTCGGCGCGTCGATCGGAACCGCACTCGAGTGGTTCGATTTTCTGCTGTACGGCGCGCTGGCCGGAATCGTGTTCCCTCACGTGTTCTTTCCTGAATCGTCCGAAAGCGCCGCGCTACTGCAGTCCTTCGCGACATTCGGCGTCGGCTTTTTGGCCCGGCCACTGGGTGCCGCGTTCTTCGCCCGCCTGACCGACCGGGCGGGACGAAAAAACACCATGGTCATCACTCTGACCCTGATGGGTTGTGCCTCATTGGGTATCGCCTGTCTTCCGGGTTACGCGGTGATCGGCGTCGCGGCCCCGGCGGTGTTGGTGGCGTTGCGGTTCCTGCAAGGCTTCAGCGTCGGCGGCGAGGCGAGTTCGGCCCAGATCATGGCGATGGAGTTCGCGCCGAGCGGCAAGCGCGGAATCTACGGCGCGCTCGTCAACATCGGCAATCCAGTCGGCCAGGTGCTCGTCGGCAGTTTCATGCTGGTCGTCGGGTTCACACTGGGTGACGAGGCGATGAACGAGTGGGCGTGGCGACTACCGTTCGTGGCAGGTGCTCTGATGGCGGTGGTCGGCTACCTGATTCGCCGTCACCTTAACGAGTCGCCTGCCTTCATCGAGGCCAAGAAGATCGGCGCAGAGTCCAAGTCACCGCTACGTGAGGTGTTCGCCAAGGACTGGAAGACGGTCATTCGTTTGGTGCTTATCTGGGCTCCCAACACGGCTTGCAGTTATGTGGTCGTCACCTACTCGCTGTCATACATCACCAAGACGTTGGGCATGAGCTCCAGCGTGACATTCGGGCTTCTGCTGACCCTCAACGTGTTCGGGATGTTCCTGCTACCGATGGGTGGTGCGCTGTCCGACCGCTTCGGTCGCAAACCGGTGATGAGGGTGTGCCTGACCGTCTCGATGCTAGGTCTGCTGGTGCTCTTCCCGCTACTCGACACGAGGTCGATTCCGCTGATGCTGACGGCAATGCTGATCACGCAGGGCGCGCAGCTGACTGCCAATGGCGTGATGGCGGCGCTGTTCGCCGAGCCGTTCCCGACGTCGATCCGCTATTCGGGTCACGCGTCTGTGTACACGCTGAACAATCTCATCGCGGGTGGCCCGGCACCGTTTGTCGCCGCAGGCCTATTCGCGGCGACCGGCACGAACTGGGCGCTCGTCGCGCTCCTGGTTGCGATGTACGTGCTCAGCCATGTGCTGCTGACATTCATCCCGGAAACCCGGTGGCTGCCATTCAGGACCAACCACGGGACCGACGCCGTTCCCGCCGAACAGACGGCGCGCGCCGATGCGACGGTTGTCGATCCGCGCGCCTGACCGATTCATCGAAGGAGAAAACATGTACACCGCAGTCCATTCCGGCCTGTTGGGCGACGTGCCCGTCATCGATGCCGTGAAGCGCATTCGTGACGCCGGATTCGACCGGGCCGAACTCAACGGTGAGCGATTGCCGTGGACGGGCCCGCACGTGGACCCGTCCACTCCGCCCGACATCCGCCGGGCGCTCGTGGATCTGGGCCCCTACCACGCACTCGCGGCGCATCACCGCGATTTCGGCCATCCCGACCCGCAGGTGCGGCGACAGGCTCTAGTCTGGACCCGCGGCATGGTAGAGCTCGCAGCCGATCTCGGCATCGACTTCGTTCACGTCATTCCTGGCGAGAACGCAAGTGTCGATGGGTCTTTGGCGGCGCTCGCCGAGGCCGTCGAGTTCGGCCAGCGCCATGGGATCACCGTCGCGCTTGAGGCGATCGTCAACCAGGCACTGGCCACCACGGCCGACGTCGAGATGGCTTTGGCTGCCATACCGAATCTACGGGTCAACTTCGATGCGTCGCACCTACATGTGCACGATCACGACACCGCCGACAGCGCTCGCAGGCTGGGCCCGTGGGTCGATCACATCGCAGTCAAGGACGCCAGGGGAGTGCCTGAGGACTTCGCGTTCACCGCCTACGGCGCCGGTGAGATCGACTTCGACGCGATCCTGACCGAACTGCGTAAGTTCGGCTTCGACGGCGGGTTGTCGCTGGAACACGAATCGCATTGGTTCGACGGCGACACCCGCAGCGCCGACGAGGTTCTCGCAGAAGCGAAAGTCGTGCTCGACGAGCTGATCAGCCGCCACGGATCGCAGGCCCATGTCCACTGAAATCCAGCGGGCCGTGCGGCTTCCGGCCCAGCGCCGGCAGATCGGTGACACCGACGTCGCGGTGACCGTGATGGGGCTGGGCACGGCACCACTCGGCAACCTGTACGAACCGATCAGCGATGAGCAAGCCGTCGACACGGTCCACGCCGCCCTGGCCGAGGGGGTGACGACGTTCGACACCGCACCCCACTACGGGCTGGGGTTGTCCGAGCGCCGGGTCGGGCCGATCCTGCAGCGGCAGCAACGGTCCGACATCACCGTGGTCACCAAGGTAGGCCGTCAACTCGAGCCCGCTCCGGCTGACTGGGCCGGTGAACCCAACGAGCCGTTCGCCGTGCCACCGACGACCAAGCGGCGGTGGGATTTCAGCGCAGCTGGGGTGCGCTCGTGCCTGGAATCGAGCCTGGACCGCCTCGGTCTGGACTACGTGGACATGCTGCTGATCCACGACCCCGAGAACCATATGCGTCAGGCAGTCACCGAATGTCTGCCTGCGCTGGTAGATCTGCGGGCCGCGGGCGTCGTCAAAGCCATCGGGGTCGGCACCAAGAGCACGGCGGCACTGACCGAGCTGATCGACACCGGACACCTCGATGTGGCGTTGATGGCGGGCCGCTACACGTTGCTGGAGCAGGGCGCCCTGGCCGACGTGCTGCCGGCGGCGGTACGAAATCGCACATCGATTCTGATCGCCGGCGTGTTCAATTCCGGGCTGCTGGCCCGCCACCAGGTGCCCGACCAGGTGACCTATGACTACCGTCAGGCACCCCCCGAGATCCTCGCGCGCGCCCGCGAGATCGCCGAAGTATGTGAGAAACACGGGGTTTCGCTACCCGATGCGGCAATGCGGTTCCCGCTCGGGCACAGCAGCGTCGCGGGTCTGATCGTCGGTGCCCGCTCACCGGAGGAAGTCACCGCCGACGCCGCGATGCTCGACGTAGCGGTGCCCGCCGCACTCTGGGAAGACCTCCGCCAACGCGGTTTGCTCGGCGCTGAAACCCCCGTCCCGACAATCTGACGTCAAGGAGAAAAGCAGTGCTACACACAATCATCACCGTGGACGAGTTGCTGGCCAAGGCCAACATCATCGAAGTCCTCAATCGCTACGCGCAAGCCATCGACCGCAAACGGTGGGAGGTCGCCCGCGCCGCGTTTCACGACGACGCTCTGGCCGATTACGGCGCCTACCGTGGCAACATCGACGGTCTCTTCGGCTACATCCAAGGCCGCCACGACGCCATCGAGCAGTCCATGCACTTCATGGGGCAGACCGTCGTCGATCTGCACGGTGACGTCGCCAACGCGGTCAGCCCCGCGATCGTCTACCAACGGCGACGCGCCGACGCCGCCGGTTCGGTGGCGATGTTCGCCGACGTCGACGCCGGTGGTACCGAGCGTGCCACCGTCCAGATCGGCTGCCGGTACCTGGACCGCCTGGAGAACCGTGGTGACGGCTGGAAGATCGCCAGCCGCACCATCGTTCACGAATGGATGCGCACCGTCGTCGTTGACGAGACCTCCACGCTCGGCGCGGACTGGGCACTGGCGTCGCGCGAGTCGGATGATCCGCTGTTCGGAATGCTCGCGCAGGCGGCGCGATGACTGAACTCGATCCGATCCCGGCCGCACGGACTGCCTTGATTGTCCAAGGGTTGCAGAACGATGTGCTCGATCCGGCCGGCGTGCTGTTCAACCCCCGCATGGCCGACTTCATGGAGCGGCAGAACACGCTCGACAACATCGCTCGTCTTGCCGACGCGGTGCGCAGTCGCGGCGGTCTGGTGGTCTACATGAGTTACATCGTCGAGCCGGACGGATCGGGGCAACCGTCCACGGCCCCGGTGTTCCGCAGATTCGTCGCCTCCGGCGGGATCCGCCGCGGAACGTGGGGTGCGCAGCCCTATCACGGCCTGCCGCCGCATGAGGGTGACCTGGTGCTGGAAAAGGCCCGGGTGAACCCGTTTTACGGGTCGATGCTCAGCCCGATGCTTGAGGGACGGTCGATTGTCACAGTGATACCGGTCGGAACGCAGACCAACATGGGCATCGTCGCCGCTGCCCGGTATGCGGCTGATGCCGGCTACCGCGTCGTGATCGCGTCCGACGCGACCGCCACCGACGATGCCGACCGGCACCGGGCGACGATCGACTATGCGTTGGTCAACGTTGCCGACGTGGAGACGACGGGCGACGTGGTTAATGCCTTGCGTTGTTCAAGTGACAACGGTGTTGTAATCTCATGACCATGCCAACCGACCGTCTTTCCCGTGCCAAGGCAATTGCGTCAGCCGGTGGTGTCCAACAAGCGCTGAACAACGGATCGCTGCCGCGCCGGTGTCGAATTTCGTTGTCGGAGGCCGTGATCATCGGTCTGCTCAAGCAGGGTGTGCGTATTTTCGTCGGCGTCTTCGGCCACGGCTCCACCGATCTGGCTGAGGTTCTGCGGATCTACCAGGAGGCCGGAGTCATTCGTACGCACGGCGTGCGTAACGAGGTGGAGGCCGCCCACATCGCCACCGCCCTGCGCTGGGTGACCGGCGAGAAGGCCGCAGTTGTCACCTCGATCGGTCCTGGGGCTCTGCAGGCCCTGGCGGGCAGCCTGGCCGCGGCCAGCGACGGCATCGGTGTCTGGCACATCTACGCCGACGAGACTACCGAGGCCGAAGGCCCCAACATGCAACAGATCGGGACCGGTGGACAGGAGAACTTCCTGCGCCTGGTGTCGGTCATGGGTGATGCCTACACGCTGCACACCCCGTGGGCGCTGCCCGAAGCACTGCGCCGCGGATCCATCGCTGTCGACCACCCCTATCGGGGTGCCCCGTTTTACCTTCTGCTTCCGATCAACACCCAGCCGCAGGTCGAGGATTTCAACCTCGCGGCACTGCCGACCCCGCAACCCACCCCGCTCGGTGCGGCGGTCGGTGACTACCGTGCTGCCGCCGCCGCGCTGCGGGGGGCCGATCGGGTGGTGATCAAAGCGGGTGCCGGCGCACTCGACGCCTGCGAGGAAATCGCCGAATTAGCCGATCTGGTCAACGGATTCGTCGTGACCTCGCCACGCTCCACCGGGGTTCTGCCGTACGAACATCCGCGCAACTGCGGTGTGGGCGGATCCAAGGGCACGATCAGCGGCAATTTCGCGATGGAGAACGGCGACGTCCTGTTGGTGGTCGGCGCGCGCGGTGTCTGCCAGGCCGACATGTCGCGCACCGGCTATCCCCGAGTCAAGCGGGTCATCAACGTCAATGTCGACGTCGCTGACGTGAACCACTACAACCACACGATTCCGCTGCATGGCGACGCCAAAGCGACTTTGCGCCAACTCATCGATCAGCTCCGCTCGGACGGGGGTGAGCCGGCCGGATTCGACAATCCGTGGGCGCTGGAATGCCTTGCTGCCCAGGATGAGTGGTCTCGGTTCAAGGCCGAGCGCATCAAGAAGCAGGTGTTGTTCGACGAGGTCTGGGACCGTGAGGTGATGACGCAGCCGGCGGTCATCGACGTCGTCACCAAATGGGCACGCCGGCGCGATGTTCCGGTGGTCTTCGACGCGGGAGATGTGCAGGCCAACGGCTTCCAGGTGGTGGAGGACGAGCGTCCAGGGCAGTCGTTCACCGAGACCGGTGCCAGCTACATGGGGTTTGCGACAAGCGCGATCGTGGCGAGCGGTATCGCCACACAGCAGTTTCCGGTTGTCGCACTCACTGGCGACGGCTCGTTCACGATGAACCCGCAGGCCTTGATCGACGGTATCGAGCACGGGGCCCAAGGGGTGATCGTCATTCTCGACAATCGCAGGCAGGGCGCCATCTCCTCACTTCAACGCGGCCAGTACGGTGTCGACTACGCGACCAATGACTCCGTCGAGGTCGACTACCGCGCCTGGGCCGCAGCCGTCAGCGGAATCACCGCTCTGCATGGTGGCTACCGGCCCGAGGAGCTCGAAGCCGCGCTCGAACAGGCCGCGACTGCAGGTGGTCTGGCGGTCATCCACGTACCCGTCTATTTCGGTGACGATCCGTTGGGCGGGATGGGGTCGTTCGGGCGATGGAACGTGGGCAGCTGGGTCGCTGAAACATCCGCACTGCGACACGAATTGGAAATCTGATGACAGCATTCCCGACAGTTCCCACCCAGCAGTTCATCGCCGGGGCGTGGCGTGACGGCACCGGCGACTCGCTATTGGACGTGATCGATCCGGCTACGGAGAAGACCTACCGCTCGATCAAGACCTGTTCGGCTGCCGACGTCGACGAGGCCGTCGACGCCGCCGTCGGCGGAATGGCCAAGTGGAAATCGACTGACGCCTGGACGCGGTCGGCAGTGTTGCGGCGGGCGGGAGAGATTCTGCACGCATGGGCGCCGAAGGCCGGCGAGATCATGACGTCGGAGCAGGGCAAGCCGTTGCGCGAGTCCACCGCTGAATGGCATGCCACCGCAGACCAATTCGATTGGTATGCCGACGAAACGCGACGCAATTACGGACGGCTGGTCGACGGTCACCACAGCGGTCAGCGGATCATGGTGAGGCACGAACCAGTCGGGATCGTCGCGGCGTTCGCATCGTGGAACTTCCCCGCGCTGCTGCCGTCCCGCAAGATCGCCCCCGCACTCGCTGCCGGCTGCGCTGTCATCGCCAAGCCGGCGGAGGAGTCTCCGCTGTCCACGCTGTTGGTGGCCGAGGCCTGCCGGTTGGCCGGCGTTCCTGCCGGTGCCGTGTCCATGCTGGTCGGAGATCCTGAGGTGATCAGCACCCGACTCATCGGAAACCCGTTGGTGCGCAAGGTTAGTCTCACCGGATCGGTGCCGGTGGGGCGCACCCTCATGCGGCAGGCCGCCGATTCACTGACCCCGGTGTCGCTGGAACTCGGTGGGCACGCTCCGGTGCTGGTGTTCGGGGATGCCGATCCGGTGAGTGCCGCACAACTTCTCGTCGCATCGAAGTTCCGAAATGCCGGCCAAGTGTGCGCGTCCCCGAGCCGGTTCCTGGTCCACCAGTCGATCGCCGACACGTTCGTCGATGCGTTCGCCGATGCGGCGTCTCAGCTGACGCTCGGTCCGGGATTGGACGATCGCACCGACGTCGGACCGCTGACGACCGAGCGCCGGCTCGACGCCGCTGCCGAACTGGTCGAGGACGCCGTGTCGCGGGGTGCAGCGCTGCGAGTCGGTGGACGTCGCGCCGGCGAGCACGCTATTGGATACTTCTTCGAACCGACCGTTCTGGTCGGCGTGGATACTGGAGCCGCGATCATGAACGAGGAGCCATTCGCCCCTGTTGCGCCGATCGTCACGTTCGAAACGCTCGACGAGGCGCTGAGTCTGGCTAACTCGACCGAATTCGGCTTGGCCAGCTACGTTTTCACGAAGGATCTGGCGACCGCGCATCTGGCGGCGGAGAACATCGCCGCGGGGATGGTCGCGGTGAACACCACCTACCTGGCCACGGCAGAGGCCCCGTTCGGAGGTGTCAAATCATCGGGATTCGGCCGTGAAGGCGGTGCGGAAGGCATTCTCGACTACTCGACCGCCAAGTACATCAACGTGGCCATCGCATGAGCGACACTGAACCGCGTGGCCTCTACCGTGGCCTCACCAACTACGGCGACGCCGAATTCTCCCGGTATCTGCGTCGCACCTTCGCCCACTCGACAGGGCGGTCGCCGGAACTGTTGGAACAACCCGTCATCGGGATCGCCACGTCGACGAGCGATTACAACAACTGCCATCGGCTCGCGCCCGAACTTGTCGAATCGATCAAGCGGGGCATACTGGCCGCAGGCGGGATGCCGATGGAGTTTCCGACCATCTCCCTAGGGGAGGGCTTCCTCAACCCGACCTCGATGCTCTTCCGCAACTTGATGGCCATGGATGTCGAGGAACTCATCCGGGCTCAGCCGATGGACGCCGTCGTCCTCGTCGGCGGATGCGACAAGACGGTGCCGGCTCAGCTCATGGGCGCATTGTCGGCGGGCCGACCGGCCGTGCAGGTGGTGACCGGACCAATGATGACGGGGCGGTACGAGGGCCAGCGGCTCGGCGCGTGCACCGATTGCCGACGTTTCTGGGGGAAGTTCCGCGCCGGCCAGGTCGGGCAAACCCAAATCGACCGCGTCGAACGTAATCTGGCGACAACCGCCGGAACCTGTGCGGTGATGGGCACGGCCAGCACGATGGCCTGTGTCACCGAGGCACTCGGCATGGCCCTACCCGGCAGTGCTACAGCACCTGCGGTGCACGCCGACCGGCTGCGCGTCGGCGAAGCGTCGGGGCGACTGGCCGTGCAACTTGCGGCCAACGGGGTCGCATCTGACCAGATGCTCACGTCGGCGTCGTTCCGCAACGCGTTGCGGCTGCTGCTCGCCGTCGGCGGATCGACCAACGCCGTCATCCACCTGACTGCCATCGCTGGCCGCGCCGGCATCCGGATCACTGGTGACGAACTCAACGAATTGTCCGAGACGACACCGGTTCTGGTGGATCTCAAACCAACCGGCGATCACTACATGGAGGATCTGCACGCCGCAGGAGGCGTCCCCGCAATATTGCGGGAACTGCGCGATCTGCTCGAGCTCGACGCCATGACCGTGACCGGCGCAACCCTCGGTGAGGTCATCCGGGAAGCCGATCCTTGGGTCGACCGGGCCGTCGTCCGCTCCCTGGACCAACCGATTCAGCCAGAGGGCGGGCTGGTGGCGCTGCGCGGCACCCTGGCGCCCGACGGTGCGATGATCAAACGCGCCGCCGCCGATCCCACCCTCTTCGAAAAAACCGGGAGAGCAGTGGTTTTTGAATCACTCGAAGATCTCGCCCAGCGCATTGACAGTCCTGACCTCGATGTTACGGCCGATGACTTCCTGGTGCTTCGTAATGCCGGCCCGAAGGCGGCGGGGATGCCCGAGGCGGGGTATATCCCGATTCCGAGAAAGCTCGCCGAGAACGGGGTCACCGACATGGTCAGGATGTCGGATGCCCGCATGAGTGGCACCGCGTACGGGACGATCGTTCTGCACATCGCTCCGGAAGCTGCCACGGGCGGGCCCCTGGCGCTCGTCCGCAATGGCGACATGATCAGTCTGTCGGTCAAGCGCGGCGCACTCGACCTGTTGGTTTCAGACGACGAGCTGGTTCGCAGACGCAGCGAGCTGTCGCCGCCGATGCGCATCGCCGCCGTCAGCGGCTACCGCAGAATCTTCGTCGACCACGTGCTCCAAGCCGACAGCGGTTGCGACTTCGACTTCATGGTTCAACGCAGCGCAGCAGTGACCGCGGACCCAACAACAGCCGGTGACGGGGCGTGAACAGCAACGGGCCCACTAGCGTGCCAACATGCCGGCGAGATTCAGAACAGCCTTTGCTCGACGGTTGCTCGGGTACCCGACCAGTATCGTCACAGCATTCGCTCCTTTGCTAGTGGTTCTGGTGTTGTCCCTGTACAGCTGGCCTAGACCACCATTGACAAGGATTCGCGGAGCGTGTTAACCGCTTTCGCGACTGATTCACGTTGACCCAACGTGTAGTCCTCGTTCTCGATGGACAACGGGCCGTCGTAGCCGGCCTTTTGAAGCGCCTCCGCGAATCTGGTCCAAAACGCGATCCCGTCAGGATGTCCGGTGCCGACGGCGACATAGTTCCAGGCGCGTTCATCGGTGCGCTCATTGGGGATTGTCTCCAGTCGAGACGAGACGTTGGACCGCGTCTCGATACGCGTGTCCTTGGCATGTACGTGATGGATAGTGCCGGCCAGGGCGGCGATCGCGGCGATGGGGTCAGCACCCATCCACATCAGATGGCTGGGGTCGAAGTTCGCTCCGACTATGTCGCCGACAGCATCACGTAATCGCAGCACTCCAGGCACGCTATACACCAGCTGATTGGCATGCATCTCGACAGCAATCCGCACACCGCGGCGTCGGGCTTCGTCGGCCAACTCACCCCAGTAGTCGATAGCAACGGTCCACTGGTGTTCAAGTAGGCGGGAATTTTCCGGCGGCCACACCGTGGTGATCCAAGCAGGAAAGCTGTCGCCCGGAGAGGCGGGCAACCCAGACATGGTGACCACGGTGTCGACCTGGAATTCTTCGGCGAGTTGCAGAGCTCCACGCAGAATGCGGTCGTCGCGGGCACCTTCCACAGGGTGCAGCGGGTTTCCGGCGGCGTTGAGCGCCTCGAGGCGAAGGCCTCGGCCCTCAACGTCACGCCGGAGTTGCTGACGAGCTGCCGCGTTATCGAGCAGTTCGAGCAGGTCAGCGTGAGGCGCAGGCGACCAACCGCCATGAACGCCGCCGAGACCAATCTCGACAGTTCCTATGCCAAGCTCAACAGCCGTGTCCAGTGCTTCGTCGCGCGTCATGGCCGAGAGGCTGTCGGTGAGCAGACCGATCTCCATATCAGTGTTCCTTCCGATCGGAATTGATTTGTTGGAAAGCGTCGATAGTGGCGCAGCGCCACTATCGTGTGGGATCGGCAGTCGCACTCAGTCCGAAGAGACCACGTACGCGAACAACCGAATCCGCAGGGACATCCATATCGGTCAGACCGATGACGCCGCGCTGGTGTAGCGAACCCTCAACTGGTAAAGGGAGATTCACGTTTGCGCCCAGTGCGGCCGAGCAGTACACGGCCACCGTGGCTTCCAACGTGTGCAATGCGGCCGCCCCGGAAGCGGCCGGCGCGCGGCCGTTGGCCACCGCGTCCGCGAAGTCGACAACAGCGTCCTTCATGGCCCCCGCGACCAGAGGCCCAAGCTCCTCGCCCGGCGGCAGCTCGACCGTTCTGGTCGACGATTCATCCGTAACGGTCATCGACGCGAACGGTGCCCACGGCGGGGTGCCGTCGTGGCGGTAGTGCACGTCGATCCTGCCCTTGGTTCCGGACACGCGAACACCACCGTTGCCGAATCCCCATCCGATGTTCACAAGGGCGGCGCGGTGCTCAGATTCCAAGCGGCACAAAGCCAAACCCTCCACTGCATCGCCGGGATTCGACGCATCGACGTATCCGGAAACCCGTTCGACCGGCTCGCCGAGGAGGTGCTCGGCCATGTAGACCCCGTGCAGCATGTCCATCAGAACGCCCCCACCAGAAGCGGCCGGATCTTTACGCCACTGTGGGCGGTAACCTGCGGCGCCTGGGGAGTCGACGACGCCGAGCATGTCGACGACAACGGTACGCACCTCGCCGATCTCACCGCTGTCAATCAGCCTGCGGGCGGCCACGATCTCGGGAAAGAAGAGGTAGTTGTGCATGACGCCGAGCACTACGCCAGCGCTGTCTGCCGCCGCGACCATAGCTGCGGCATCTGCAGGCACAGCGGCGAGAGGCTTTTCGGACAGCACGTGCTTGCCCGCATTCGCCGCAGCGACGACAACCTCGCGATGCAAGTGCTGTGGAGTGCACACGTCGATCATGTCCACGTCGTCACTGGCAATCAGCGACATCGCGTCAGCATAGAGTTGATCCGGCGCCACGCCAGCGACAGTGCGCCCGAGTTCGAGTCGCTCGGGGGTCGGGTCGGCCAGAGCAGTAATGGTAAACCTGTCCGCTGCAGCTAGATACGCGGGAACATGGAAGTTGAGCGCTACGTTGCCGCATCCGACGATGCCGACGCGTAATGGTTTCGTCATGCTGGTTATCCTTGGTGTAGTCGGTTACTTCCGGCGTTACGCCAATGCTGATTGGGGTTGCGGCACTACAGGAGCGCCGAGCTCAGCCGCTCTACGGACGGCGTCGACCACGGCCGCCTGGTCGATTGCATCAGCGCGACCGAACACCGGCTCGGTGCCTTCGGCGATCGCCCTCGACGCCGCTTCGAACTCGATTCGATAGGCATCGACGTTTTCGGGGTCTGTGCTGCAAGTCAACCCAAATACATTGTCGGGGTCGACTTCCTGACGACGAACCACGCCGTCCTGCTCGACATCGACATAACCGGGGCGGCACAACCAAGGATCCGGAACAGAGATCTTGCCTCTGGTCCCAATGATCTCCAACTCATCGCGACGGGGGAAATCTAGTGCAACATCGAACTGGGCCAGTACGCCGCCGTCCATCTCCATCGTGGCTGCCAGCCGCAGGTCCGATCCCTCTGCACCGTCCGCAGTGTCGAGTACCTGCGCAGCATGGATTCGCTTCGGATGTCCCGCAAACAGCCGAATTGCGCTGATGCAGTAGCAGCCGAGGTCTAGGGATGCCCCACCGCCGAGCGCCGTCGTTCGCCGGATGTCGCCAGGTGGCGCCGAAACCGTCAGGGCCGCACGCACATACGCCAGACGACCGATGGCGCCGTCGGCCACCAGTTGACGAACCAGTTGGGTTTGGGGGTGGTGGCGGTACATGAGACCTTCGATGCACAGCCGGTCAGCGGCCTCTGCCGCATCGAAACAACGCTGGGCGTCAGTCGGATCGAGTGCGAACGGCTTCTCGCACAGTACGTGCTTTCCGGCCTGCAGAGCTTTGACCGTCCATTCGGTATGCAGGGCGATCGGAAGGGGAATATAGACAGCGTCGACATCATCCCGAGCGAGTAGCGCCTCATACGAGCCGACATTGTCGGCAATGCCGTTCTTCTCGGCATAGCGACGGCTACGTTCGCCATCGCGACCACCAACCACGGCCAGATCGGCGATAGGTGAATTCCGTAGCGCAGACGCAACCACAGTGCCTATCGCGGCCGTCGACAACATGCCCCACCGAACTGGAGTCATCGCGAACCTCCGACGGTCGCGGTGGTGTCATCGGCGGTTGCTGCGGAGTCGACCTTGACTGTCCGGCCGGTACGTAAGCTCTCCGCCGCGGCGTTGGCGACCGCCAGCGCCGCGTGCCCGTCGTCAAATCCCGGCTCAGGGACTGTCCCGGCGTTGATCGCGTCGATGAAGTGCGACAGCTCCGCGCGATACGAGGGTGTGTACCGGTCGAGGAAGAAGTCGAGGTACCGTGTGGCAGATTCGGTGCTGTCCGCGGTGAAGGCTCGCACCCCGTCCGGACGGAGATTATCCACTGACAGCATGCCGAGTGAACCGAATGCTTCCAGTCGTTGGTCGTAACCGAACGTTGCACGCCGGCTGTTGATGATGGTGCACAAGGCGCCGTCTCGGCCGCGCAGCGACGTCACCGCGCCATCAACGTCGCCCAGGTCGGCGATGTAATCGGCTACGAGATTGCTGCCCAAGGCCGATACTTCCATGATGTCACCGAGGAAGAAGCGGGCCATGTCAAAGTCGTGAATGGTCATGTCTCGGAACAGACCACCCGACGTCGCCAAGTACTCCGCCGGCGAGGGGGCCGGATCCCGGCTGATGATCGTCAACTGTTCCAGTCGGCCGATCTCGCCGGCCGCAACGCGGGAATGTACGGTACGGAAGGACGGATCAAACCGCCGGTTGAACCCCACCATCACCCTGGAACTGCCGGACCCGATCCGGGACCGGCATTCGTCCACACGGGCGATGTCGAGATCGATTGGCTTCTCGCAAAGTACGGCCTTGCCGGCCTGGATTGACCGGGTCAACAGGTCCACGTGAAGAGGTGTCGGTGCCGCGATTACCACCGCTTCGATCTTCGGGTCCGCTAGTGCCGCATCGATGTCCGAGCCTGGCTGGCCGCCATAGGTCTCAGCGACCGCACGCGCCGCGTCCTTCACCGCGTCGCAGACCCTGGCCAAGTTGGCCCGCGGCTCCAGCGCGATGGACTCAGCATGAACGCGTCCTATGCGTCCACAACCAAACAGTGCGAATTCCATGATGTCCTTTCCGATTGAGATGTATGTCGTTCAAAGCGGATTTGGCCCAAGCTAGGTCAGGGGAACTGGCCTGCCGCGAAAGACTCCTCGAGTTCCTCTAGCGAGCGGCCGCTGGTGTTAGGGAGGAACTTCCAGACAAACAGGACGATGACGGCGCCGACCGTGAGGAAGATGCCGAAGACACCTTGTAGGCCTGCGAACGCTACAACCGACGGGACTGCGAATGCCAGTCCGGCGTTCACTAGCCACATGACCATCACGCTCACGCCCATGCCGAACCCGCGGAGTCGCAGGGGGAACATTTCGGAAAGGCACACCCACACAGGGACATTGAGGGTCAGCTGTACGAAGAATACGAATGTGACGGATAGGGCGAGGATGACGATTGCCCGCGTAGTTCCTTCGGGAAGGGCAGATGCGGCCACGACGATGCAGCCATGGACCGTCGTTGTGGAGATGAATCCCCAGAGGATGAAGCTGCGTCGAGGCACCCGGTCGATGAGCAGGAACAGGCAGATCGACCCACCTATCACGGCGGTCACACCGTTGGCGATATTGGCAACTATGGCAGCGGACGAAGAGAAGCCGGCCTCCTGCAGCATTTGGGTTCCGTAATACATGATCGAGTTGACGCCCGTGAGCTGCTGCGCGGCCGCAAGCCCGCATCCGATCAGCACGAGCCGCCGTATCCACGGAACCCCGAGGGACGACAACCCGCCGACGTGAGCCTCGGCTTCTTCTTCAGCCAAGTGCTCGACTTCGGCCATCTCAGCGCGTGCCCGTTCCTCCGATCGGACCAACATCAGGACCGCAAGGGCATCGTCGTGCCGTTCCTTGGATATCAGCCAGCGCGGAGACTCCGGCATACGCAGCATGCCGACGAAGAGCGCTGCTGCCGGTACCGCCGCAACTGCAAGCATGTAACGCCACACACCCGCGTGGTCTCCCCACAGCGAGTAGATCAAAGCGTTGATTGCGAAGGCGGCCGCCTGGCCGACCACGATCGCAAGTTCGTTGCGGCCGCTGAGGGTACCCCGTCGTTCTGTTGGAGCTAGCTCCGCCAAATAGACTGGAACCGTCACAGACGCAGCGCCGACGGCGAATCCGAGAATGACACGCGCGGGCAGCATTACCTCGATGTTTGGCGCGAAGACACCCCCAAGAGTGCCGACCGTGAACAGAAGTGCGATGATGATCAGCGATTTCTTCCGTCCGATGGAGTCGCTCATTTTCCCGCCGACTGCGGCGCCCAGTGCGGCACCGACAAGCAGGGTCGCGGTGACTGCTCCTTCGGTAACAGTCGTCAGACCAAGGTCTTCCTTCATCGGCTCCAGTGCACCGTTGATAACACCGGTGTCGTAGCCGAAGAGCAGACCGCCCAGCGTCGCGACGATGGCGATCAGGTCGAGCCGCCGTTGATGTGGACCAGCGCTCAGCGGCGGCAGAGCGACGCGGCTGGGGCCGGATGGCAAAAAGCCGTGGGACATAAGAGGACACCCTTCGTTGGGAGGCCAGGCGTGCGGAGCAGAGTGTATGGATCACACGTTGGGGGTCGGACGAATATCCTGCCCAGCGGAAGGCGATTTCTTTGGTTGGAGTGCAAGTTTCGGCCGTAACTTTCGATTGTCTTGGCTACGTCGACGCTCACGGAAAGGGTCGCTGGCATGGTCGCAGGCCGACAGATGTGCACCGGCAGTCTGCGGAAGAGGAGGTGTTCGGTGAGCAGAGTCTTGGTCGAGTCCAGCTGAGTAGCAGATTGTTTCGAGAGCAGTGGGGATGTTGGGATCGGCAGCACCATCATGTTCGATGCTGTGCGCACAAGCGGTGGCTGATGCACAAGCGGTGGCTGGTTTAAACAGACTCTCGCGCAATCTAACCGCCCGAGGTTCCAGTAGCTGGGCAAGCTCGGTACGTATTGAAACGGGTAGTGCGACGTAGACCGGTTGCGGTACGCGGGAATTCCCGGAAGACGCGCAGGGAACACCGACCCATCGCTCACTTTGACGGGGTTGGAGCCGGAACGCTGGTCGATCGATTCGGTTTGTGGGCGCCGATCTACACGTCCGATTCCAGTTACCTCGTCTTCGCATCTCACCCCCTTCACTTAGAACGTTCTAAACTCGTGGACACCATGATGCGCGTCACACGCGATAACGTCAACATGGATTTGGATCGATCTTATAATGAGCGATGCCGAGGACTATCCGGTCTCCCACCTCATCGGTGCGACGACCGTGAAGGGGGAAACCATGGTCCAGTCGTCGTCGGGCTCGCGATCTCGACGCCCCACGCTGATTGACGTGGCGCGCCTAGCGGAGGTCTCGCGAGCGACCGCGTCGTTGGTGATCCGCGATGCACCTGGGCCGAGCGCGAATTCCCGGGAACGTGTGCGACGGGCGGCCGAACTGCTCGGGTATCGCCCAGACATGGCCGCCCAGTTACTGCGACGCCAGTGCAGCGGGCTCATCGGTGTGGTGTTCAGGGCGCGTGAACCGTTTCACGCCGATCTGATCGAGAGCATCTACGCGAGCACCGAACTTGCGGGCTACAACGTGGTCCTCAGCGCCGTCGTCCCCACGCGTGACGAGCGCCAGGCGTTCGACGCGCTAGTCGCGTCCCGTTGTGCGGCCGCGATCCTACTTGGGGTAAGTGAGGCCTCTCTGGGCGAGTTTTCCCGAGAGCTACCGGTTGTGGAGATCGGGCGGGTTCCCACCAAGGCCCGCGTTGACGCAGTGCATACCGCCGACGACGAGGGCGTGCGCCTTGCAGTTAGCCACCTCGTCTCGCTAGGTCACGAGGAGATCGTTCACGTCGACGGGGGCGAGCTTCCTGGCGCGACGGAGCGACGGCGTGGCTATAGGGAGGCGATGGCCGCCCACGGGCTGGAGGAGTGGGCTCGAGTCGTGCCCGGCGACTACAGCGAATCATCCGGTTCTGCGGCGGCACGGAGCCTGCTTGCGAGCGCGCAGTTACCGACCGCGGTCATCGCCGGCAACGATCGATGTGCGGTCGGGTTGCTCGACGAATTCCGCCGCAATGGCGTGATGGTGCCCGGTCAGGTGTCGATAGTCGGATACGACAACAGTCGACTTGCCAGCCTTGCCCATGTCGACTTGACCTCCGTCCGCCAGAACACCGAGGAACTTGCCCGGTGTGCCGTCCAATTCGCGATCGATCGGATGGGTTCCGCCGACGCAGGTCCGCCGCGCATCGTCGAGCGTGATCCCGAACTGATCATCCGGAGTTCGACAGGCCCCGCTCCCTCCAAGCGCTAGTCACGGGCAGCCACACCAAATGTGACCTTGCGCACATCCTTAGAACGATCTAAACTCAGCCGAGCGCGGCAATGTACGTATGTCAGGACATAAGCGTTGTTGAAGTATCAGCGCCGCTCCTGGTGGCGTATGCGGGCCGCACCGCCAGCGAAAGGATGCTCCCCGATGAACGCCACGAGACAACACTGCTCGCGAAAGACGCGAAAGTTTGGCACTGCGACGCTGGCGATCGGGATTGCCGCGGCCTTGCTCCTCTCGGCCTGCTCCAGCACAGGCGGCAAACCGCGCGACACCGGCTCGGGAATGGGGGCGGGAACCGCGGACACCCCGCGCGTGACGATTGCGATGATCACTCATGGCGCGCCAGGAGACACGTTCTTCGATCTTGTGCGGGCAGGTGCGGAAGCCGCTGCGGCCAAAGACAACTTCGAGTTGAGGTACTCGGCAGATCCCCAGGCTCCTAACCAGGCCAATCTCGTGCAGACTGCGATCGATTCTGATGTCGCCGGAATCGCATTGACCCTGCCGTCGGCCCAGGCGATGTCGACGGTGGTGAAGGGTGCCCAAACCGCGGGCATTCCGCTCACAGCGTTCAACGCCGGATTCAATGAGTGGAAGGGCCTCGGCATCAAGCAGTATTTCGGCCAGGACGAAACGTTGTCGGGTCAGGCGGCCGGTGACCGGTTGAGCCGCGACGGTGCGAGGCACGTCCTGTGCGTGATCCAACAGCAGGGTCAGGTGCAACTCGAATCTCGTTGCGCTGGCGCACAGCAAAAGTTCACAGGCACTTTCGAGAATTTGAACGTCAATGGCCAAGACATGCCATCGGTCAGCTCTACGATCGCTGCAAAGCTGCAGCAGGATCCCTCGATCGATGCCGTTCTGGCCTTGGGCGCACCGTTCGCATTAACCGCTGTCGAGGCGATCGGTTCCGCGGGTAGCGACGCCAAGGTGTACACGTTCGATACCAATGCGGCTCTCGTCGAGGCCATCTCGAATGGGAGTGTGCAATGGGCGATCGATCAGCAGCCGTTTCTGCAGGGCTATCTGGCGGTGGACGCGCTCTGGTTGGAGCTGAATAACGCAAACGTCATCGGCGGAGGCGGAGCCACCCTCACTGGACCGGCATTCATCGATAGTTCCAACGTCGAGCAGGTCGCCAAGTACGCCAAAGCCGGCACTAGATGACTTGCAGTCTGCTGGGACGCTATGCCAAGACCCGTTGGGCTGCTCCGAGCTGACGGGCCTAGTGCATCGGCCCTTTCGGCGGCGACGGCGTACGACACCGACTGCTTAGTCGTCGCCGCGGGGTGTGTCAGCACCATCTTCGCGCGCCAAGGGTCAACCCGTCGACCAGTGATCACCTTGGCGGTCTTTGGAATTCGATGGCGCTGCGCAGAAGCATGCATCTTGCGTATTGCGCTAATGCGCCCCGCACGGGCGGCCTTCTCAACACGTACCGACAGTCGATGGGTTCGCCGGCTCCACTACTCCGCTAGAAATGAGACGAAGTAGTTCATGCCGTCAGGATCGCCAGTGCAGGCGGCCCTTTCGTGCCATTAGAGGACTGCCGGCAGGTCGTGGAGTCCTTCATTTTAGTTGAGCGGAGCTCAACATTCTTCGCGTTCGCGGTGCGCTATCGGCGATGTGACAGTGAGCGAGAGAATGCCGTCAGCTGAGGTCATGGCCGAGATCTTTTTCACGTCCGGTCGTTCTGTCATGAGCGCGTATCCAGGTGCGGGCGCGGTAGGCATCGAATGCGCGTTGATGGGATCGACGGAGCGTGGCCCGTGCGTTGAGTGCGTAGGTGAGCTGCGGGGGGCGGGTCTCGGCTGCAAGCCGCGCGGCTTGATCGAGGACCGGCTGGAGGTCTGGTGCTTGTGGCGATGTAGGGCTGAGGCTGTCGGGGGGTGGCGGGGTTCCCGCGGTAGATGCCCACGGCAGGTCGGTGCGTAGCAGGTGCAGTAGCGCGGCCGAGGGTTGTGGTGGCCACGTCGGCGCAGTGGTGTCGAGCAGGATGAGCCGGGCCTCGGAGGTGGCGGCGTGCGTCGCGAGGTCGGCGAGATGTTCTGGGTCGGCGCCCGCGGCGTCATCGATGATGACGATGTCGCCGGTTTTGGCGTGCCAGTCTCCGCCTGTGAGCCGCCGGTGAAGGTCGGCAACCGTGTCGGTGGGCGATGTCTAGTCCTTTGTCTGATTTCGGCCTACCGTCGCCGGCATGCAGATCACGACCGATGAAGCTCGCACCCTCGGCCCTTTCACCTGGCTGAAGAAACCCGCAGTCGACGGCCCGCCTGCGCAGCGCGA
>Ga0180218_1000566_pt1 | contig 31742 bp, 27 predicted proteins | sample eDN3rd37CKraftBY_FD_151334 | JGI IMG/M metagenome (GOLD analysis project Ga0180218, IMG submission 151334) | Enriched backyard soil microbial communities from Emeryville, California, USA - eDNA 3rd pass 37_C Kraft BY (version 2) (version 2) | ecosystem: Environmental > Terrestrial > Soil >... | reverse complement strand
AGCCTCGTCGAGATTGCCGGTCGGCTCGTCGGCGATGAGGATGGCCGGGTTGGGCGCGAGCGCCCGGGCCAGCGCCACCCGCTGCTGCTCGCCGCCGGAAAGCTGGGTCGGATAATGATGCTGCCGCTCGCCCAGCCCGACCAGCGCGAGTTCCTTTGCCGCGCGGTCGAAGGCGTCGGCATGTCCGGCCAGTTCCAGCGGCACGGCGACATTCTCCAGCGCGGTCATGGTCGGGATCAGGTGGAACGACTGGAACACGATGCCGATATGCCGGCCGCGAAACCGCGCCAGGGCGTCTTCGTCCAGCCGCGTCAGATCCTCCCCGGCGACGCGGACCGCGCCGGTGTCGGCGCGTTCGAGGCCCGCCATCACCATCAGCAGGGTGGATTTGCCGGAGCCGGACGGACCGACGAGACCGACGGCCTCGCCGCGGCCAATTTCGAGGTTTACATCCTTGAGGATATGCACCCGCGCCGCGCCGCGGCCGAGCGACAGATTGAGGCCCGACAGCGCGATGGTGGCATCGCCTGCCGGCAGGGCCTCCGAAGGATTGGTCATGAGCGGATTCCGGAAACAAGAGGTGGCGACGGCGGCGGGTCTTCGGAGGCAACAGCTTCAGATAACGAGACAATCGGGGTCATATGGGGAAGCCGCGACCATGGTCCAGAGCGCGATCACGCAAAGGGGATCGCGATTGAGGCGGATGCTGGTCGTTGTGGCTGCGATCCTCTGCGGCGTGGCGACGCAGGCCGCGCCAGCGAAAGCGCAGGATTCAAAAGGCGGACCGGTCCGTCTCGTCGCGCTCGGCGACAGCCTGACCGCCGGTTACGGCCTGCCGAACAGCCAGGCGTTTCCGGTGAGGCTCGAAGCCGCGTTGAAGGCGAAGGGCCTGAACGTCACCGTCGCCAATGCCGGCGTCTCCGGCGACACGGCGTCGGACGGCCTTGCCCGCGTGGACTGGTCGGTGCCAGACGGGACCCATGGCGTGATCGTCGAACTCGGGGCCAACGACGCCCTGCGCGGCCTCGACCCGAAAGTGACCCGCGCCGCGCTGGACGGGATCATCGCCCGGCTGAAGGAACGCGGCATCGCCGTGCTGCTGGCGGGGATGCACGCGCCGCGCAATCTGGGGGCCGAATATGTGAGCGCCTTCGACGCGGTCTATCCGGAACTGGCCGCGAAGCACGGCATTCCGCTGCATCCGTTCTTTCTCGACGGCGTCGCGACGGAGGCCAAGCTGAACCAGCGCGACGGCATCCACCCCACCGCCGAGGGCGTGGACATCATCGTGAAGGGCATCCTGCCGGCGGTGGCGGATTTCGTGAAAGCCTTGCAGGCGGCGAAATCGGGCTGACGCGGCGCTTCTCCCTCGCGGCTTTCGCCGCGAAATGACCACGCGGCTTGAAGCCCCGCCCGCCTAAGGGCTATGCCCAGCCTGTCCCCCACGCGATTTGCCGCCTGCCCGAGTTTGCCATGCCCCGGCTGTTCACCGGCCTCGAAATCCCCGAAAAGCTGCGCGACACGCTGACCGCCCTGCGCGGCGGGCTGCCGGGCGCGCGCTGGATCGAGCCGGAGGACTATCACGTCACCCTCAGCTTTGTCGGCGACATCGACGATGACGACGCGCGGGAACTGGCGCTGGCGCTGAATCAGGTTCGCCGCCCGCCGCTGTCGCTCCGGCTCGAAGGGCTGGACGCCTTCGGCGGCCGCAAGCCCCGGGCGGTGGTGGCGCTGGTCGCGGCCAATCCGGCGCTGATGGAGCTTCAGGCCGAGCAGGAGCGGCTGATCCAGCGCCTCGGCCTGTCGGTCGAGAACCGCAAATTCACCCCCCATGTCACCATCGCCCGGCTGCGCCAGGCCGGCCCGCGGGACGTCGCGGAGTATCTCGCCGGCCGCGTGCTGCTGCGGACGGAGCCCGTTGAAATTCCGCGTTTCGTGCTGTTCTCCTCGCGCCAGTCGGTCGGCGGCGGCCCGTATCTGGTCGAGGTCGCCTATCCTTTCCGCACTCCGGAGCCGCAATAGAGCATGCTCTCCACCACCACCGTTTCCAGTCAGTATGAGGCGCTGGTCGCCGCCGGCCAGATCGAGCCGGACCCGGCCCAGCGGGACCTCGCCCGGCGGCTCACCGCCCTCGCGGAGCGGTTGTCGGACCGGCCCCTCGGGCGCAAATCCTCGGCGCTGGGCTGGCTGTTCGGGGCGCGGGAGCGCAAGCAGGAGCCCCTGAAGGGCCTCTACATCTATGGCGAGGTCGGCCGCGGCAAGACCATGATGATGGACCTGTTCTTCGACCATTGCGGGGTGTCCCGCAAACGGCGGGCGCATTTCCACGAATTCATGGCGGACGTCCACGAGCGGGTCCGCGCCTTCCGCGAGGAGGCGAAAATCCATGCCTCGGGCAACGGCCGCAACGGCGAGGACCCGCTGCGGCGCACGGCGGCGGCCATCGCCGGCGAGGCGGCGCTGCTGTGTTTCGACGAATTCCACGTCACCGACATCGCCGACGCCATGATCCTCGGCCGGCTATTCACCCGGCTGTTCGAACTGGGCGTGGTGGTGGTCGCGACCTCCAACGTGGTGCCGGACGAGCTTTACAAGGACGGTCTCAACCGGGCGCTGTTCCTGCCCTTCATTCCGCTCATCACCGCGCATATGGACGTGGTGAAGCTGGTCTCCCGCACCGATTACCGCATGGAGAAGCTGGCCGGGGCCTCGGCCTGGATCGTCCCCGCCGACGCTGCGGCCGCCGTCATGCTGGACGCCGCCTGGCAGCGGCTCACCGGCGGCCGGCCGGGCGGGCCGGTGGAGCTCGCCCTGAAGGGCCGGGCGGTCCATGTGCCGCTGGCCGCGGCGGGCGTCGCGCGGTTTTCCTTCGACGACCTCTGCGTGCAGCCGCTCGGGGCGATCGACTATCTGCGGATCGCCCATGAATTCCACACGATCCTGATCGACCACGTCCCGGTGATGGATTTCGACCGCCGCAACCATGCCAAGCGCTTCATCATCCTGATCGATACGCTCTATGAACATGCCGTGAAGCTGATCGCCTCGGCGGAGGCGATGCCGGAGGCGCTTTATCGGGCCGGCACGGGCTATGAGGCGCTGGAATTTGCCCGCACGGCCTCCCGTCTCAACGAAATGGGGTCGGACGACTATCTGGCGCTGCCCCACGGCCGGCGGAATTCCGACGCCACCGGCACCTCCGAAGGGCTGGTCGAGACCTGAAAAGTCGGCCGCCGCTCCCCATGCGGCGGCTTGAACGGCGGCCCCAAAAGGGTTTATGACCCCGGGCAGCGGCACCGTCCCACCGCCGCCTCGCCCGATATTTCCAGAACAAAAGGGTTTTTCGCCCATGGCGCGTCACAAGATTGCACTGATCGGCTCCGGCCAGATCGGCGGAACGCTGGCCCTGCTGGCCGGAATCAAGGAACTGGGCGATGTCGTGATGTTCGACGTGGCCGAGGGCATCCCCCAGGGCAAGTCGCTCGATATCGCCGAAGCCGCTCCGGTGGAGGGTTTCGACGCCCGCCTCTCGGGCACGAATTCCTACGAGGGCATCGAGGGCGCGGACGTCTGCATCGTCACCGCCGGCGTGCCGCGCAAGCCCGGCATGAGCCGTGACGACCTGCTCGGCATCAACCTCAAGGTCATGGAGCAGGTCGGCGCGGGCATCAAGAAATACGCCCCCAACGCCTTCGTCATCTGCATCACCAACCCGCTGGACGCCATGGTCTGGGCGCTCCAGAAGTCCTGCGGCCTGCCGCCCCAGAAGGTCGTCGGCATGGCGGGAGTGCTGGATTCGGCCCGTTTCCGCTACTTCCTCGCCGACGAGTTCAACGTCTCGGTGGAGGACGTCCATGCCATGACGCTGGGCGGCCATGGCGACGACATGGTGCCGCTGGTGCGCTATTCCACCGTCGCCGGCATTCCGCTGCCGGACCTCGTCAAGATGGGCTGGACCACCCAGGAGCGCATCGACGCCATCGTGACCCGCACCCGCAAGGGCGGTGGCGAGATCGTCGACCTGCTCAAGACCGGCTCGGCCTTCTACGCCCCGGCGTCCTCGGCCATCGCCATGGCGGAGAGCTACCTGCGCGACAAGAAGCGCGTGCTGCCCTGCGCGGCCTGGCTCAACGGCGAATACGGCAAGAAAGACTTCTATCTCGGCGTGCCGGTGGTGATCGGCGCCAAGGGCGTCGAGCGCATCGTCGAGATCGACTTCAACAATGCCGAGAAGGCGATGTTCGACAAGTCGGTCGCGGCGGTCGAATCCCTCGTCGAGGCGTGCAAGACCATCGCGCCGAATCTCGGCAAGTGACCCTCACAGGCTCCGCAGTTCCGCTGCGGGGCCTGTTTCGCATGAATTTTCGTTGATCGAAACTTTGTTGATCCCCGCCCGCAGCGCCGCCCTCAAGGCATCGCGCGGGCCCTGCCAAGCGGAACAGCCATGAACATTCACGAATATCAGGCCAAGGCGCTGCTGAAGGAATTCGGCGTGCCGGTCTCCCGCGGCGTCCCCGTCCTCTCCGTGGGCGATGCGGAAGCCGCGGCGAAGGAACTGGGCGGCCCGCTCTGGGTGGTCAAGAGCCAGATCCATGCCGGTGGCCGCGGCAAGGGCAAGTTCAAGGAAGCCGAAGCCGGCGACAAGGGCGGCGTGCGCCTCGCCAAGTCGGTGGACGAGGTGAAGACCTTCGTCGGCCAGATGCTCGGCAGGACCCTGGTGACGGTGCAGACCGGCCCCGAGGGCAAGCAGGTCAACCGCCTCTATATCGAGGACGGCTCCGACATCGAGAAGGAATTCTACCTCTCCGCGCTGGTGGACCGCGAGACCTCGCGGATCGCCTTCGTCGTCTCCACCGAGGGCGGCATGGACATCGAGGCGGTGGCCCATGACACCCCGGAGAAGATCGTGACCTTCTCGGTCGATCCCGCCACCGGCGTCATGCCGCACCACGGCCGCACCGTGGCGCGGGTGCTGGGGCTGACCGGCGACCTCGCCAAGCAGGCGGGCAGCCTGGTCGAGAAGCTCTACAAGGCGTTCGTCGCCACCGACATGGAAATGCTGGAGATCAACCCGCTGATCGTCACCACTCAGGGCGAGCTGAAGTGTCTGGACGCCAAGGTGTCGTTCGACTCCAACGCGCTGTACCGGCATCCGAAGATCGTGGAACTGCGCGACGAGACCGAGGAGGACTCCAAGGAGATCGAGGCGTCCAAATACGACCTCGCCTATATCGCCCTGGACGGCACCATCGGCTGCATGGTCAACGGCGCCGGCCTTGCCATGGCGACCCTCGACATCATCAAGCTCTACGGCGAAAGCCCGGCGAACTTCCTCGATGTCGGCGGCGGCGCCAGTGAGGAGAAGGTGACGGCGGCGTTCAAGATCATCACCGCCGACCCCAACGTGAAGGGCATCCTCGTCAACATCTTCGGCGGCATCATGAAATGCGACGTGATCGCCCGCGGCGTCATCGCCGCCGTGAAGGCGGTCGGTCTCCAGGTGCCGCTGGTGGTGCGCCTCGAAGGCACCAATGTCGAGGAAGGCAAGAAGATCATCCGCGAGAGCGGCCTCAACGTTCTGCCGGCCGACGATCTCGACGACGCCGCCCAGAAAATCGTCAACGCCGTGAAGGGAAAGTAAGCCGATGTCCGTGCTGATCGACAGGAACACCAAGGTCATCTGCCAGGGCTTCACCGGCAAGAACGGCACCTTCCACTCCGAGGCGGCGATCGCCTATGGCACCAAGATGGTCGGCGGCACCTCGCCGGGCAAAGGCGGCCAGACCCATCTCGGCCTGCCGGTGTTCGACACCGTGGCCGAGGCCCGCGAAAAGACCGGGGCCGACGCCTCCGTGATCTACGTGCCGCCGCCCGGCGCGGCGGACGCCATCTGCGAGGCGATCCAGGCCGAAGTGCCGCTGATCGTCTGCATCACCGAGGGCATCCCGGTGCTGGACATGGTCAAGGTGAAGCGCTCGCTCTCCGGCTCCAAGTCCCGCTTGATCGGGCCGAACTGCCCGGGCGTCGTCACCGCCGGCGAGTCCAAGATCGGCATCATGCCGGCCAATATCTTCAAGCCCGGCAAGGTCGGCATCGTGTCGCGCTCCGGCACGCTGACCTACGAGGCGGTGTTCCAGACCACCCAGGAGGGCCTCGGCCAGACCTCGGCGGTCGGCATCGGCGGCGACCCGGTCAAGGGCACCGAGTTCATCGACGTGCTGGAGATGTTCCTGGCCGACGAGCAGACCACCTCGATCATCATGATCGGCGAGATCGGCGGCTCGGCCGAGGAAGACGCCGCTCAGTTCCTCAAGGACGAGGCCAAGCGCGGCCGCAAGAAGCCCATGGTCGGCTTCATCGCCGGCCGCACGGCGCCTCCCGGCCGCCGCATGGGCCATGCCGGCGCCATCGTCTCCGGCGGCAAGGGTGACGCGGATTCCAAGATCGCGGCCATGGAAGCGGCCGGAATCAAGGTGTCGCCGTCCCCGGCGCGCCTCGGCAAGACGCTGGTCGAGGTCCTGAAAGGCTGAGACACGCCTTCGGCGGTCGCCGGAGGAAAATCGGGCGGGCGCGACGCGGGAGACACCCCCGCGCCGCGCCCGCTGCGTTTCGGGCGTGCGGTTTGCGGCCTGCCGGAGGCGGTCCGGAAGGAAGCCTTACGGGAAGCCTCGCGGGGGCCGCGGGACGCCTGCGGAGGCAAAGAATTTCACGGAAAGGGATACCGCGCCGCAAACTCGCCATGGCGCGGCGCAATAACAAGGCTCGCCTGCGTGGAGGGCTAAGCCGGTGCCGGCGAAGTGAAACTGATGATCTGCGATAAAGTATTCAGTTTTTTCACTTTTATGGTCATAAACGCATGCGAGATAGGCTAGAGATGGAACGCGGTCTGATTTGCCGGACCGCGCTTTGTCTACCCCTCTGTTCCGGCACGATCTTCCAGTTCGTTCCGGAGCCTGGCCGGCAGAACGGGCCATACCGGTCTGCAAGGGGGCCGACGATGCCGTGCGCGGGCGTTGCGCCCGCCGATCAGGAATGTCCGTGATGTCCCGCCAAGACGCCAACGCCGCTTTCGCCCAGTCCTCGTTTCTCTACGGCGGCAACGCCGACTATGTCGAAGAGCTTTACAGCCGCTACGAGTCCGATCCGCAGTCCGTGGATGCCGGATGGCGTGATTTCTTCCAGAGCCTGAAGGATACGCCGGCGGATGTGGTGAAGAACGCCGCCGGCCCGTCCTGGGCGCGGCCGAACTGGCCGCTGCTCGGCCGGGACGAACTGACCTCCGCGCTGGACGGCCAGTGGGCCGTGACCGAGGCGGCGATCGGCGACAAGATCAAGGGCCGGGCCCAGAGCCGTGGCGTCGACCTCAGCGCGGCGGACGTGCTCCAGGCGACGCGGGATTCGATCCGCGCGCTGATGCTGATTCGCGCCTACCGGATGCGCGGGCATCTCCATGCCGATCTCGATCCGCTCGGCCTCGAGCCGCCGAAGGACCACGAGGAGCTGGACCCGCGCTCCTATGGCTTCACGGACGCTGATCTCGACCGGCGCATTTTCCTCGACAACGTGCTGGGCCTCGAATTCGGCTCCCTGCGCGAGATCACCGCGATCTGCCGCCGGACCTACTGCCAGACCATGGGCGTGGAGTTCATGCATATCTCCGATCCCGCCCAGAAGGCGTGGCTCCAGGAGCGCATTGAGGGGCCGGACAAGGAGATCACCTTCACCCGCGAGGGCAAGCGCGCGATCCTGAACAAGCTGGTCGAGGCCGAGGGCTTCGAGAAGTTCTGCGACGTCAAGTTCACCGGCACCAAGCGCTTCGGCCTCGACGGCGGCGAGTCGATGATCCCGGCGCTGGAGCAGATCATCAAGCGCGGCGGCGCCCTCGGCGTGCGCGACATCGCCATCGGCATGGCCCATCGCGGCCGCCTCAACGTGCTGGCGCAGGTGATGGGCAAGCCGCATCGCGCCATCTTCCACGAATTCAAGGGCGGCTCGTCCAAGCCCGAGGAGATCGAAGGCTCGGGCGACGTCAAGTATCACCTCGGCGCGTCGTCGGACCGGGAGTTCGACGGCAATCAGGTGCATCTGTCCCTGACCGCCAATCCCTCCCATCTGGAGATCGTCAATCCGGTCGTGCTGGGCAAGGTGCGCGCCAAGCAGGACCAGTATGGCGCGACCCAGGAAGACCGCACCATGGTCATGCCGCTGCTGATTTCCGGCGACGCCGCCTTCGCCGGCCAGGGCGTGATCGCCGAATGCTTCGGCCTGTCGGACGTGCGCGGCCACCGCACCGGCGGCTCGGTGCATTTCATCGTCAACAACCAGATCGGCTTCACCACCTATCCGCGCTTCTCGCGGTCCTCGCCCTATCCCTCGGACGTCGCCAAGATGATCGAGGCGCCGATCTTCCATGTGAATGGCGACGATCCCGAAGCGGTGGTCTTCGCCGCCAAGATCGCGACCGAATTCCGGCAGAAGTTCCAGAAGCCGGTCGTGATCGACATGTTCTGCTATCGCCGCCACGGCCATAACGAGGGCGACGAGCCGGCCTTCACCCAGCCGCTGATGTACAAGGCGATCCGTGCCCATCCTTCGACGCTGGACATCTATGCGAAGAAGCTGGTCGGCGAGGACGTCGTCACCGAAGGCGAGGTCGAGAAGATGCGCGGCGACTGGCGCGCGCGGCTCGATGCCGAATTCGAGGCGAGCCAGGGCTACAAGCCCAACAGCGCCGACTGGCTGGACGGCCGCTGGGCCGGCGTGAAAGCCGCGGGCGATGTCGAGGATGCCCGCCGCGGCGAGACCGGCGTTTCCACCGACATTCTCAAGGAGATCGGCGAGAAGCTTTCCACGGTGCCCGAGGGCTTCCATCTTCACCGCACCATCCAGCGCTTTCTCGACAACCGCCGCAAGGCGATCGAGACCGGCGAGGGCATCGACTGGGCGACCGGCGAGGCGCTGGCGCTCGCCACGCTGGTGCGCGAGGGCCATCCGGTCCGTTTCTCCGGGCAGGACGTGGAGCGCGGCACCTTCTCCCAGCGTCACGCAGTGCTGATCGATCAGGAGGACGAGAGCCGCTATACTTCGCTTCAGCATGTGAGCGAGGATCAGGCCCGCTTCGAGATCATCAACTCGATGCTGTCGGAAGAGGCGGTGCTCGGCTTCGAATACGGCTATTCGCTGGCGGAGCCGAATGCGCTGACCGCCTGGGAAGCCCAGTTCGGCGACTTCGCCAACGGCGCGCAGGTGCTGTTCGACCAGTTCATCTCGTCGGGCGAGCGCAAGTGGCTGCGCATGTCCGGCCTCGTCTGCCTGCTGCCCCATGGCTACGAGGGCCAGGGGCCGGAGCATTCCTCCGCGCGGCTCGAACGCTTCCTCCAGATGTGCGCCGAAGACAACATGCAGGTCGCGAACTGCACCACGCCGGCGAATTACTTCCACATCCTGCGCCGGCAGCTCAAGCGCGACATCCGCAAGCCGCTGATCCTGATGACGCCGAAGAGCCTGCTGCGCCACAAGCGCGCCGTCTCCAAGCTGGAGGAACTGGCTGCCGGCACGACCTTCCACCGCATCCTGTGGGACGATGCGCAGATCCTGCCCGACGAGAAGATCAAGCTCGTCGAGGACAAGAAGATGCGCCGTGTCATCCTCTGCACCGGCAAGGTCTATTACGACCTCTATGAGGAACGCGAGAAGCGCGGGCTGGATGACATCTATCTGCTGCGCGTCGAGCAGCTCTATCCGTGCCCGATCCGCGCGCTGGCCAACGAGTTGCAGCGGTTCAAGAATGCCGAGATCGTCTGGTGTCAGGAGGAGCCGCGCAACATGGGTGCGTGGCACTTCATCGAGCCCTATCTGGAATGGGTGCTCAACCAGACCGGCGGCAAGCACAAGCGCGCCCGCTATGCCGGCCGCGCCGCCTCGGCGGCGACCGCGACGGGCCTGATGTCCACCCATCTCACCCAGCTCAAGCAGCTTTTCGAGGAGGCGCTGGGCTGAACCGAAACTCGCTCCGGCCGGCCGCGATGCGGCCGGTGCGGCGCAACCCGTTGAAGCCGCCGATGACAGGCGGCTGAAAGAGACGTCCGCTCAAGGATTGAGATATGACAGAGATCCGTGTTCCCACGCTCGGCGAATCCGTAACTGAGGCGACCATCGGCAAGTGGTTCAAGAAACCGGGCGACGCGGTCGCGGCGGATGAGCCGCTGGTGGAGCTTGAAACCGACAAGGTGACGATCGAGGTGCCGGCACCCAGCGCCGGCACGCTGTCGGAGATCCTCGCCAAGGACGGCGAGACCGTCGGCGTCGGCGCTCTGCTCGGCCAGATCACCGCCGGCGCGGGTGGCGCCAAGGCTGTCGCGACGGCCACCGCCCGCCCCGACGCCAAGACCGCGACCACGGCCCCGATCAATGCCGGGCCGGAGGAGCCGAAGCTGCGCGAGCCGGGCGCTGCCCCGGCCAAGGGTGGCGACAAGGGCGGTGATGCCGGCCAGGCTCCGTCCGTGCGCCGGCTCTCCGCCGAGAGCGGTGTCGATCCTTCGAATGTCGCGGGCACCGGCAAGGACGGCCGCGTCACCAAGGGCGACATGCTCGCCGCCATCGAGCAGGCCGCATCCCAGCCGACGCCGGTGAGCCAGCCGGCCGCCGCCGTGCAGGTTCGCGCGCCGTCGCCGGCGGATGACGCCGCCCGCGAGGAGCGGGTGAAGATGACGCGCCTGCGCCAGACCATCGCGCGCCGGCTCAAGGAGGCGCAGAACACCGCCGCCATGCTCACGACCTTCAACGAGGTCGACATGAGCCACGTCATGGCCCTGCGCAACCAGTACAAGGACCTGTTCGAGAAGAAGCACGGCGTGAAGCTCGGCTTCATGGGCTTCTTCGTGCGGGCCTGCGTGCAGGCGCTGAAGGAGATCCCGGCGGTGAATGCCGAGATCGACGGCACCGACCTGATCTACAAGAATTATTATCACGTCGGCGTCGCCGTCGGCACCGACAAGGGCCTCGTCGTGCCGGTGGTGCGCGACTGCGATCACAAGTCGCTTGCCGAGATCGAAAAGGATATCGGCGCGCTGGGCAAGCGCGCCCGCGACGGCGCGCTCAAGATCGAGGACATGCAGGGCGGCACCTTCACCATCTCGAATGGCGGTGTCTACGGCTCGCTGATGTCCACGCCGATCCTGAACGCGCCGCAGTCCGGTATTCTCGGCATGCACAAGATCCAGGAGCGGCCGGTCGTGGTCGGCGGCAAGATCGAGGTGCGGCCGATGATGTATCTGGCGCTCTCCTACGATCACCGCATCGTGGACGGCAAGGAAGCGGTGACGTTCCTTGTCCGCGTCAAGGATTGTCTGGAAGACCCGGCCCGGCTGGTGCTGGATCTGTGATGTCTCGCGGTGATGGCCGGGCCTGTTCCGGCCATCACTGATGTCGTTCCTGATTGGAATGCGAACGCCCCGCCGGGCGTGAAATGCTCAGGCGGGCATGACGGCGCAGATTGCGCGGAGTTGTCATACCCATGTCCTACGATCTCATCGTCATTGGTTCCGGCCCCGGCGGCTATGTCTGCGCGATCCGCGCGGCGCAACTCGGCATGAAGGTCGCCGTGGTCGAGAAAAGCCCGACCTATGGCGGCACCTGCCTGAATGTCGGCTGCATCCCGTCCAAGGCGCTGCTGCATGCCTCGCATCTCTACGAGGGCGCCGCCGGCCATTTCGACAAGCTCGGCATCAAGGTCGGCAAGCTCAGCCTCGATCTCGGGGCGATGCAGAAGTTCAAGGACGAGGGCGTGGACGGCAACGTCAAGGGCGTCGCCTTCCTGCTCAAGAAGAACAAGATCGATGGGCTGACCGGCACCGGCCGTATTGCCGGCCCCGGCAAGGTCGAGGTCAAGGGCGCGGACGGCAAGTCCCAGACGCTTGAGACAAAGAACATCGTCATCGCCACCGGCTCGGCGGTCGCGCCGCTCAAGGACGTGACCATCGACGAGAAGCGCATCGTCTCCTCCACCGGCGCGCTGGCGCTGGACAAGGTGCCGGGCAAGCTGCTGGTGGTCGGCGCCGGCGTGATCGGCCTCGAACTCGGCTCGGTGTGGCGCCGCCTCGGCGCGCAGGTGACCGTGGTGGAATTCCTCGACCGTATCCTGCCGGGCATGGACGGCGAGGTCGGCAAGCAGTTCCAGCGCATCCTTGAGAAGCAGGGCCTGGCCTTCAGGCTCGGCACCAAGGTCACCGGCGTCGAGACCTCCGGCAAAACGCTGAAAGCCACCATCGAGCCCGCCGCCGGCGGCAAGAGCGAAACCATCGAGGCCGATGTGGTGCTCGTCGCCATCGGTCGGGTGCCCTACACGGAAGGGCTCGGCCTCAAGGAGGCTGGCGTCGCGCTGGACGAGCGTGGTCGGGTCAAGACCGACGCGCATTTCGCCACCAATGTGAAGGGCGTCTATGCCATCGGCGACGTGATCGCCGGGCCGATGCTGGCCCACAAGGCCGAGGACGAAGGCGTCGCCGTCGCCGAGCTGCTGGCGGGGCAGGCGGGGCATGTGAATTACGACGTGATCCCGAACGTCATCTACACCTTCCCGGAGGTCGCCTCGGTCGGCAAGAGCGAGGAAGAACTCAAGCAGGCCGGCATTGCCTACAACACCGGCAAGTTCCCGTTCACGGCCAACGGCCGCGCCAAGGTGAACCACACCACGGACGGCTTCGTGAAGATCCTCGCGGATGCCAGGACCGACCGCGTGCTGGGCGTGCATATCGTCGGGGCTGATGCCGGCACCATGATTGCGGAAGCGGCCATCGCCATGGAATTCGGCGGCTCCGCCGAGGACATCGCCCGCACCTGTCACGCCCATCCGACGCTGAACGAGGCGGTGAAGGAAGCCGCCCTCGCCGTGGACAAGCGCGCCTTGCATATGTGAGGCGCGGCGGCGGTCCGATTGACCTTCGCCCGTTCGGCCCGCCGGCAGGAGATTCAGGACGGCCCGTCGCCCGCCGGTGACGGGCCGTTTTCCGTCGGCGGCGCGCGGTCCGCGTCCCGGTTCCGGCCGGGCTGCCATTCGGTTGCAAAGAGTCGCCACCCGCTTTAGCAATCCGCCCACAACTGATCTCACGCGAGGCGACATCCCATGGCGACCCACAAGCTCCTGCTTCTCCCCGGCGACGGCATCGGTCAGGAAGTGATGGCCGAGGTCGAGAAGCTGATCGCCTGGATGAACGCCCGCGGCATCGGCCCGTTCGAGACCGAGACGGCGCTGGTCGGCGGCTCCTGCTACGACGCCCACGGCGTCGCCATCACCGACGCGACCATGGAACGCGCGCAGGCCGTGGATGCAGTGATCTTCGGCGCGGTCGGCGGGCCGAAGTGGGATTCGGTCGCCTATGAGCACCGCCCCGAGGCCGGCCTGCTGCGCCTGCGCAAGGACCTCGCGCTCTATGCCAACCTGCGCCCGGCCGTGACCTATCCGGCGCTGGCGGACGCCTCCTCGCTCAAGCGCGAACTGGTCGAGGGTCTGGATATCATGATCCTGCGGGAACTGACTGGCGGGGTCTATTTCGGCGAGCCCAAGACCATCGTCGATCTCGGCAACGGCCAGAAGCGCGCCACCGATACCCAGGTTTACGACACCTACGAGATCGAGCGCATCGGCCGCGTCGCCTTCGAACTGGCGCGCAAGCGCCGCAACAAGGTGACGTCGATGGAGAAGCGCAACGTCATGAAGTCCGGCGTGCTGTGGAACGAGGTCATCACCGCGCTCCATGCCCGCGAGTTCAAGGACGTGCAGCTCGAACACATGCTGGCGGATGCCGGCGGCATGCAGCTCGTCCGCGCGCCCAAGCAGTTCGACGTCATCGTGACCGACAACCTGTTCGGCGACATGCTCTCGGATGTCGCCGCGATGCTGACCGGGTCGCTCGGCATGCTGGCCTCTGCCTCGCTGGGCGAGGCCGATGCCAAGACCGGCCAGCGCAAGGCGATGTATGAGCCGGTCCATGGTTCGGCACCGGATATCGCCGGCAAGGGCGTCGCCAACCCCATCGCCATGATCGCCTCCTTCGGCATGGCTTTGCGCTATTCCTTCGACATGGGCCGCGAGGCGGACCTCGTCGAGCAGGCGATCGCCGCCACGCTCGCCAGGGGGCTGCGCACGGGCGACATCGCCTCCGAGGGCACCACCGTGATCGGCACCGCCGCCATGGGCGATGCCATCATCGCCGAGATGGAGAAGCTGGCGGGCTGATCCCGCCGGCGCTGCGGCCCGCAATTCCGAAGGGGGCGGCGCAGGTTGCGCTGCCCTTTTCCGTGCGGCTGGCGCGCCCGGGTCAGCGGGCCGCCCGCGGCGAATCAGTGCTGCCACCCCTCCGGAGCCCGGCGCGAATCGCCTAGGCGGGGTTTCCGCGCCCCTCCGGGTGGGATTCTGGGGCCGTGGCCGGGCACCGGGACATTGGGTCGCGGGTCCGTCCCGCCGGTTTCGCAGGGCAGCCCTGCGGCGGGCGCGCGTTATCCCCGCTTATCTCGGATTCTTCCCCCCGCTGTCGTCGGCCTGCAAAAACTTTTCGCTTGGCGTCTTGACGACTCGGTAACCCCTGTCGCCATATCTTGCGGACGATGGTTCTTCGGATCGCCATATCTGGTGGTGAGCCGGTGCAATGATTAAATCCGGTGTGGCGCGTAGGATTGGCCGATTCCGGAGCTGCCCCCGCAACTGTGAGCGGCGAGGGGCCTGCCATTCACGCCGCCGGCGGGGCTGAAACAGCCCCCCGAAGGCTGGCAGGACCCTTCAAACCGCGAGCCAGAGAAACTTGCCAGAGGACCAGCTCTCAGGAGCCTGTCATCGTCGCGTCAACCGTCCGCTCGCCCGCTCGCCGCGCCAACACAAGGGATCGCCGATGTCTCTAGCCTACGATTTCGACAGCGAAGGTCGCCTCGTTCCGCCCCAGCTTTCCGCCAGCACCCGCCGGCCGGCGCCGTTCGCCGTTGCGGCTGACAGCCGCCCCGCCGATGGGGTGGCCGATATTGTGGCTCTGTCCACTGAGCCCATGACCCTGCCATTCGGGGAACTGCCGGAGCAGGCCGTGCCGCAGCCGGCGCCGCTCGGCGGCCCGCTCGCGCCGCAGCCCAAGCCCTCCGATCTTGTGCTCGACCGCAGCCGCGACGATCTGCTGACGCCGTTCGGCAAGGCGACGCTGAACGACCGCTACCTGCTGGCCGGCGAGAGCTATCAGGACATGTTCGCGCGCGTCTCCTGCGCCTTCGCGGATGATCTTGCACATGCCCAGCGGCTTTATGACGCGATGTCGCGGCTGTGGTTCATGCCGGCGACCCCGGTGCTCTCCAACGGCGGCACCACCCGCGGCCTGCCGATCTCCTGCTTCCTGAATTCCGTGCCGGATTCGCTGCCGGGCATCGTCAACACCTGGAACGAGAATGTCTGGCTCGCCTCCAACGGCGGCGGCATCGGCACCTATTGGGGCCAGGTCCGCTCCATCGGCGAGAAGGTCAAGGGCGGTGAGACCTCCGGCATCATCCCCTTCATCCATGTCATGGACGGGCTGACGCTGGCCATCAGCCAGGGCTCGCTGCGGCGCGGCTCGGCGGCGGTCTATCTCGACATCCACCATCCCGAGATCGAGGAATTCCTCGAAATCCGCAAAGCCTCCGGCGACTTCAACCGCAAGGGCCTGAACCTGCATCACGGCATCAACGTCACCGACGAGTTCATGCTCGCGGTCGGGGCCGGCACGATGTTCGGTCTGCGCAGCCCCAAGACCGGCGAGGTCGTGCGCGAGACCGACGCGCGCCAGCTCTGGCAGCGCATTCTCGAAACGCGCCTCCAGACCGGCGAGCCGTATCTGCTGTTCATCGACCATGTGAACCGCGCCCTGCCGAAGCATCAGCGTGAGCTGGGTCTCAAGGTCACGACCTCCAATCTGTGCAGCGAGATCACGCTGCCGACCGGCCTCGACCATCGCGACGAGGAGCGCACCGCCGTGTGCTGCCTCTCGTCCCTGAACATGGAAACCTGGGACGAGTGGAGCGAGGAGCCGCATTTCGTCGAGGACGTGATGCGCATGCTCGACAACGTGCTGACCCATTTCATCACCGTCGCGCCGGACGGCATGGCCCGCGCCAAATATGCCGCCCTGCGCGAACGTTCGGTCGGCCTCGGCGTCATGGGCTTCCATTCGTTTCTTCAGGCCCGCAACATCCCGTTCGAAAGCGCGATGGCGAAGTCCTGGAACATGAAGGTGTTCCGCAAGATCCGCCGCGACGCGGACGCCGCCTCCGTGCTGCTGGCGCAGGAGCGCGGACCCTGCCCGGACGCGCAGGAGCGCGGCATCAACGCGCGGTTCAGCCACAAGCTGGCGATCGCGCCGACGGCCTCCATCAGCATCATCTGCGGCGGCGCCAGCGCCTGCATCGAGCCGATCCCGGCCAACGTCTATAACCACAAGACGCTGTCGGGCTCGTTCGTGGTGCGCAACCCGCATCTGAAGAGGGTGCTGGCCGAGAAGGGCATGGACACGGTCGAGGTGTGGCAGTCCATCGTCGAGCACGAGGGCTCGGTGCAGCATCTCGACGGCCTCTCCGAGCACGAGAAGATGACGTTCCGCACCGCCTTCGAGATCGACCAGCGCTGGGTGGTGGAGCTTGCCGCCGACCGTGCGCCGTTCATCTGTCAGAGCCAGTCGGTGAATCTCTATATCTCCGCCGATGTCGATAAGTGGGACCTGCACATGCTGCACTGGACGGCATGGAAACGGGGCGTGAAGAGCCTCTATTACTGCCGTTCCAAATCGATCTCCCGCGCCGGATTCGCCGGCAAGCTTGAGAAGAGCGACACCGGCGCTTCGCAGGGCGAAGGCTTCGCCGCGCCCGCCCGCACCGACTATGAGGAGTGCCTGGCATGTCAGTGAATTCGAACATCATCGGCGGTCTCGACGGCATCGATCCGAAGACGCTGATCAATACAGGCCGGGTCGGCCTGCTCGACTCCACCGGCACCTATGACGTGGACCGCTATGCCTGGGCCTATGAGTTCTGGAAGCGCCAGCAGCAGACCCACTGGATGGGCGAGGAAGTGCCGCTCGGCAGCGACATCAAGGACTGGGCGTCCGACCGCGTGACGCCGGCCGAGCGCCAGTTGCTGACCCAGATCTTCCGCTTCTTCACCCAGTCGGATGTCGAGGTCGGCGACAATTATCTGAAGCGCTACATCCCGCTGTTCCAGCCGCTGTCGCTACAGATGATGATGGCCGCCTTCTCCAACATGGAGACGGTGCATATCGACGCCTATGCCCTGCTGCTGACAACCCTGGGTATGCCCAAGGCCGAGTTCGAGGCGTTCCGCGACTACAGCGAGATGCGCGCCAAGGCCGACTATATGCACACCTTCGGCGTCGACACCGTGGGCGACGTGTCGCGCACGCTCGCCATGTTCGGCGCCTTCACGGAAGGCATGGCGCTGTTCGCCAGCTTCGCGATGCTGCTGAACTTCCCGCGCCACAACAAGATGAATGGCATGGGGCAGATCGTGTCGTGGTCGGTGCGCGACGAGAGCCTGCATTGCGAAGGCATCATCAAGCTGTTCCATGAATGGAACGGCGAGACCGGCGCGCTGACCAAGGCCGTGCGTGACGACATCATCGATGTCGCCAAGACCATGGTGTCGCTGGAGGAAGGCTTCGTCGATCTCGCCTTCGGCATCGGCGGCATCGAGGGTATGACCCCGCAGGACATCCATTCCTATGTTCGCTATGTCGCGGACTGGCGGTTGACCCAGCTCAGGCTCAAGCCGGTCTTCGGCTATTTCGAGCAGATCGAAAGCGGCTACAGCCAGCTCAAGCCCCATCCGCTGCCGTGGCTGGTGGAAATCCTCAACGGCGTCGAGCATGCCAACTTCTTCGAGCAGCGCGCCACGGAATATTCCAAGGGCGCCTCGCGCGGAAGCTGGGACGGCGACGACGGCGTCTGGGCGAATTTCGACAAGAGCCAGGCGGCGTGATCCGCTGATCACGGCGCGTGCATCAAGCAAAAGGCCGGCGAAACGCCGGCCTTTTCATTTCGGAGAGAGCGCAGTCCAGGTTCAGAACTGGCCGGGGTTGCGCTTGCTCGGCAGGTCGAACGGTCCCGGCAGCGGGTGCCGATGGTAGCCAAGCGTATTGTCGATCACCGCGGTCACCGAATAATTCGGTGGGAAGGCATAGTCCGAATATTTCCGCTCGCCCGGCAGCACTTCCGTCCCGAGGTCGAGATAGGAACGCGGGCGCACCGTGATGCGGGCGCGGCCGTTGCGCGTCGCGCCGCTATAGGTCGGACCCTGCGGCTCGGAATAAACCGTGCGGGGGCGGTATTGCTGCGCCTCGGCCGGTTTCAGCGCCGCGCCGAAGGCGGTGACGGACATGGCGGCTGCGGCAGCCCAGAGAAGAATGCGCATGAAACCCTCGTTGAGGCTGCGCAGCGGCAAGAGTGCAGCCACCGCAGCGATTCCTGATCCGGCACAATTTAGCCGTCTTTCCGCTTCCACCACAAGAACACTTCGCGACAAGACGCAGGCTCCGGACGAGCGGTTCTTCTGAATAAAGCCGCCGTGCTGAACAAAATCTTCATCCCGGCCGAAGTGCTCGTGTCGGACAAGCGCTCGTATCGGACAAAGTCCTGCCATCACCGCCGGTTCCTGCCGGCGCATTCACGCTCGCGCGAGCGCGCGGCGGACGTGGCGCTGGCCTTGGGATCGGCGGAAGCGGTTCATCGGCTCAATGCCGCCTGCTGGGTCGGCAGGCTGGGCCGCAGCGGGGCGGCAGAGGCCAGGGTCGCGCCGCGGCTGCAATGATGGCTGCGGCGCAATTCGGCCGCGGCGAATTCGCGCGCGATGCCAGGCTCGTTGCCGGCCGAGAGCAGCACCAGCCGGTCCAGCGCGCAGGCAAGGCTCCGCGGCGTGATAATCTCGCCCGGCTCCGGACAGGCCTGACCGGACAGGATCATATCCGGCGCGCCGGCCTCGCTGGCGAAGGCCAGGCAATCCCGCCGGCCGGCGCCTGCTGGAACATGCTGGAGCAGCATCGGCCCGAATTTGGTGCGCAGGCGCTGCGGCGCGGCAAGAGCAAGGCCGCGGCGGCGCGCCAAGCGAAATGCTTCTCCCCCGGCCAGCGCGGCCGGTCCGGCGGCGGGTGCGGTGTTCTCAAGGCCGGGCCGATAGATCTCGACCTGGAAGCGCGCTGGCCCCTCTCCGGACTGCCAGTCCAGCCGGTCCCTGCGGCCGCCGCCCGCCGCATGGCGCGTCAGCGTGTAGGCCATGGTCTCCGAGGGAAGGTCCGGCACCGCCAGCGCGAACGCGGGGGTGGGTTGCGGAATCGCGACCCAGCCCGGCGCGGGGAGCGTCGCCCCGCCATGCGGCCCGGTGCTGGCCAGCCCGTAACCGGCCAGCCCGTAGCCCGTCAGCTCATACCCGGTCATGGCAATGCCGCCGAGCGTCGCCACATAAAGGCCGAGCCGGAGCGCGAGCGCGCCGAAAGTGTCGGATCGAGGGCGTTCTGATAAGGCCATGGCGCTCCGGCCGGCGTTCTGCCGCGGGGAAACGTTGTGTTTCCGGGCCTTTTCGCATAGAAGCCGCTTGCCGCCGGTTCACCGATATGGTGAAGGAGGCGGAAATTTTCGGAGAGTTAACAATGGGTTACAAGGTCGCTGTGGTGGGCGCCACCGGTAATGTGGGGCGCGTGATGCTCGACATGCTGGCCGAGCGTGGCTTTCCCGCCGACGAGGTGATCGCTGTCGCCTCGCGGCGCAGCCAGGGCGTGGAATGCTCGTTTGGCGACCGCGTGCTGAAAACCCAGGCGCTCGAGCATGTGGACTTCTCCGATGTCGATATCTGCCTGATGTCGGCCGGCTCGGGCGTCTCGAAGGAATGGTCGCCGAAGATCGCCTCCGCCGGCGCGGTGGTGATCGATAACTCCTCGCAGTGGCGCTACGATCCGGACGTGCCGCTGATCGTTCCGGAAGTGAATGCCGATGCCGTGGCGGGCTTCCGCAAGAAGGGCATCATCGCCAATCCGAACTGTTCGACCGCCCAGCTCGTCGTCGCGCTCAAGCCGCTGCATGACGCCGCTACCATCACCCGCGTCGTGGTCTCGACCTATCAGTCGGTCTCAGGCGCCGGCAAGGAGGGGATGGACGAACTCGACCGCCAGTCCAAGGCGGTCTATTCGGCGCAGCCCCTCGAGGTGCAGAAGTTCACCAAGCGTATCGCCTTCAACCTGATTCCTCACATCGATGTCTTCATGGAGGACGGGTATACGAAGGAAGAATGGAAGATGACGGCCGAGACCAAGAAGATTCTCGACCCGAAGATCAAGCTCGCGGCAACCTGCGTGCGCGTGCCGGTCTTTATCAGCCATTCGGAAGCGGTGAATATCGAATTCGCCAACCCGATCAGCGACGAAGAAGCGCGTGCCCTGCTTTACAACGCACCGGGATGTCTCGTGATCGACAAGCGCGAGAACGGTGGCTACGTCACGCCGTATGAAGCCGCCGGCGAGGATGCGACCTATATCAGCCGCATCCGCGTCGATCCCACGGTCGAGAACGGCCTGTCGATGTGGATCGTCTCGGACAACCTGCGCAAGGGCGCGGCGCTGAACACGATCCAGATCGCGGAACTGCTGATCAAGCGGGGCCTGATCGAGGCCAAGCGCAACGCGGCGTGACGGGGGTGCGTCAGCCTTGATGGACTCGAGGAATAAAAAGCGGCGCATCTGCGCCGCTTTTATTTGGGCTGATGATGGCAGCGTTGCGTTGAATGTTTTCAGCGCCGCCGCTGCGCGACGAAAGTGATGGCAGGCCCGTTCGGATGATTCGGTTCTTCGCCCAGCACCTTGAAGTCGAAGCCCAGCGCGTCGAATGCCTGGACGATGCCGTCCCGCGTGATCCAGTAGCTGGTGGCTTCCGAGCCGCCGCAGAAGCCGCCCCATTTCACCGCCTGATGATAGGACTGCTCGCACAGCGTGATCTGCCGGTCATGAAAGTCGATCCGGGTATCGTGGGGGCTGAACTTGTCGCGCAGGTCCGCGCGCCATCGGACCTCCGGTGAGAAATAGTGCGTCCAGACGCAGATATAATCCGAGCAGCGCGCCATGTTCTCGATCAGCGCCAGCGGCTCGGTCATGTGATAGAGCACACCGGAGGCGACGACCGCATCGACGCGCGGCGGGTTGAACTGCAACAGCTTGTTGAAGTCCCCCAGCATGAAGCGCGTCTTGGGCAGGCCGAGCAGTTCCTTCACGATCAGGCACTTCATGAAGGCGGTCTTGTTGGCCTCGACAGCGAGGATGCTCGATGCGCCGAAGGCTTCCATCATGAAGGTGTGGCCGGCTTCCAGCGGACCAAGCTCCAGCACGGTCTTGCCGCCAAAGCCGCCGATGGCGCCGTCGAACGCGCGGATGCGCGGGTCCTCGTAGAAGCGCGGCAGGTTCGGCGATTCGAAGCCGGCGACCTGATGGCTCCACTGGCCGCCGAACAGGTCGAGCGCATTGGATGCCAGCGGCATCCGCATGTCGTAGCGTTCATCGGTCATGGGGTTGCCCTGAATTGGTCGCTGGAACGTGAGGGTTTGCCGAACGGGAATCCTTGTATCAGACCGCCGGGGCGGGCCGGAACCTGGCAGCGTTCCATATCGCCGGCCGCGTCGTTCATTTGCGGACCCCGATCAGCGAGTTGCCGCAACCCAGCTTGACGATGTCGGCCGGCTTGAGCTGGGCGAGAATCTGGTGCCAGAACTCGCTCTGGGGCGGCAGGGCGGCCAGTTCGCCCACGGTCATGTTCGCGATGCGCGCCTTGATCGCGGGGTCGCTGATGTCCGCCAGCAGCGCGCTGAGGATCCATTGCACGGTGAAGTCCGGCCCCTGATGCAGGCCGGTATGCAGATGCAGGATCTCGAAATCCCGCTCGAACAGGGCCCGCACGCCTTCCTGCGTCGCGTTGTAATAATGGGACGGGAAGCCATGGACCGGCTGGAGAAACGGCCAGTCGATGAAGACGTGTCCGCCGGGCCGCACGATGCGGGCGAATTCCTCCACCATGGTCCAGGGCTCGCGGACGTGCTCGAGCACGGCGAAGCAGCCGAGACCGTCGAAGGACGCATCGCGGAACGGCAGCCGGCAGGTCGGCTCGATGACGACATCGGTGGTGTAGGACGGATACACCTCGACATTGAGGCAGTTCCGGAAGATGCGGGTGCGCAGCCCCGCGCCGACGTCGATATAGCGCCCGTCAGGATTGCCGTTGATGACGGTGGCGAATTCGGAGGGTGTCGCGTTGGCGGATTCGCATTGATAATCCTGCAACGATTCGAACTGCGTTCCGATCTGGATCGGGAACCGGCTCGCGCCGTCTGGCGGGACGATCAGGCAATCTTTGAAGCGCGAATAGCGGGCCGCCTGTTCGGCGGCATCGGCGCGCCAGGCGAGATAGGCCGGCGTCATCTGCGAGCGGCCTTCGCTCTGCCCGTGCTTTGCAAAATGCACGGCCGCGGCCTTCTCGTTTTCGCCGAAGGCTTTCACAAGATCGGGGTTCGCGGCCAGATATCCCTCGGGAAAGAGGGTGTCGGGCGTGGCCCGTTCGAAGGCTTGGATTTCGTTGTCGGTCATCAAGGGCTTTCGGACGGGATCGTCGGTGGAAACGGCGCACCGGGATCGTGCAGACAAAACTATCGCGGCCGAATCAAGTCCCTCGCGGCCGAATTCAACGAATCCTGCGGTTCCCGCTGCGAATCGGGCTTGCGGTAATTCCGGGCTTGATTTCGCGCCGCCGCCGCTTCTCACTGCGCCCGTATCGAAAAGAGGCCGTGCCATGCCGTCCGAACCGTCTCCCGCGCCGGAACATCTCATCCTCGAAACCCGGGGCCGGGTGGGCATCGTCCGCCTGAACCGGCCGCAGGCCCTCAACGCGCTGAACACCGCGCTGGTGAGCGAACTGACGGCTGCGATCACCGCCTATGATGCCGATCCGGCGATCGGCTGTATCCTGCTCGCCGGCTCCGAAAAGGCGTTCGCGGCCGGCGCGGACATCAAGGAGATGGCGGACAAGACCTATATCGACGTCTATCTGGAGAATTTCACCGCCGCCTGGGATGCGGTGGCCCGGGCGCGCAAGCCTGTCGTGGGCGCCGTGGCCGGCTTTGCCCTTGGCGGCGGCTGCGAGCTGGCGATGCAGTGCGACGTGCTGATCGCGGCGGACAATGCCAGATTCGGCCAGCCGGAGATCAGGCTCGGCATCATTCCCGGCATCGGCGGCACCCAGCGCCTGACCCGCGCCGTGGGCAAGGCCAAGGCGATGGACCTGATCCTCACCGGACGGATGATGGGCGCGGAGGAGGCGGAGCGCGCCGGCCTCGTCGCCCGCGTGGTTCCGGCAGAGAAGCTGATGGAGGAGGCGCTGGCGGCGGCCGAGGCCATCGCCGGCTTCTCCCTGCCGGCGGTGCTGGCCGCGAAGGAAGCGGTGAACCGCGCCTTCGAGACCACGCTGGCGGAGGGCCTGGCCTTCGAGCGGCGCAGCTTCCATGCCCTGTTCGCGACCGAGGACCAGAAGGAGGGCATGGCCGCTTTTGTCGCCAAGCGGTCCCCCGCTTTCAGGCACAGGTAGCGCAGTGGCCATGCTTGCTCCGGACGAGATCGAACGTTATGCCCGGCACATCGTGCTGCCGGAGGTCGGCGGCCCCGGCCAGCAGCGGCTGAAGGCGGCCCGGGTGCTGGTGCTGGGCGCGGGCGGACTCGGCTCGCCGCTGCTGCTCTATCTCGCCGCGGCCGGCGTCGGCACCCTCGGCGTCGTCGAGGATGACGAGGTGGCGCTGTCGAATCTCCACCGCCAGGTGCTGCATGGCACCGGCGATATCGGCACGCCGAAACTCGACAGCGCCGCCGCCGCGCTGGACCGGCTCAATCCGCATGTGACCCTGGTGCCGCACAGCTTGCGCCTGACCGCGGAGAATGCCGGCGATCTCGTCGCGGCTTATGACATCGTGGCGGACGGCTCCGACAATTTCGCCACCCGCTATGCGCTGGCCGATGCCTGCGAGGCGCATCGCAAGTCGCTGGTGACGGCGGCGCTCGGCCGCTTCGACGCCTCGCTGACGACGCTCAAGCCCTGGGTCACGCTGCCGGATGGGACCCTCGCCCCCGGCTATCGCGACCTGTTCCCGGAGCCGCCGGCGGAGGGCACGGTGCCGACCTGCGCGGAGGCCGGCATCCTCGGCGCGCTCGCGGGCGTCATGGGGACGCTGATGGCGATGGAGGTGCTGAAGGAAATCCTCGGCATCGGCGAGGGCATGGCGGGCCGGCTGCTGCTCTATGACGGGCTGCGTTGCCGCTTCGAGGAACTCGCCTACCGGCGCTGAGCGCGCCCGTGCAGCGGGCGGGTTATGCCCTGCGGTCGATATCCCGCAACACTTCGAGATTGCGCTCCCGGATCATGCCGGGGATCAGCAGCGCGTCGAGCAGCCACCACAGGCCCCAGATCGCCAGCGGAATATAGCCGATGAAGATGATCGTGGTGGCCCAGCCAACGGCATGGAGCAGTGCCTGGATGATGGCCGAGACCGGCTTGCCGGCGTAGAAGCGATGGCCGGCCACGAACCAGAGGAAGAACCACAGCAGATAGGCCACCAGCAGCGACTTGCTGCGTGCGTCGTATTCCATCGCGGCGCGCTGGTTGTCGGTATAGGTCATCGAATCTCCCTCCGGCCGGGAGGGTCCATGGCCCCGGCGCCGATGTAAAAGATGTTTACACTTGCCCCCGAGCGCAAGAGGGCGGGTCAAGAGGGCGGGGTGTGGAAGGCAGGCCAAGGGGCGCGCCAGAGAGGCCGCCGGTGTTCCCGTTACGCGACCGGCCTGGGGGCATCTTACAGCATCGACGGCAGCACCCGGTCGGGCGGCTTGTGGCCGTCGAGGAAGGTGCGGATGTTGATGATCACCTTCTCGCCCATGGCGATGCGGCCCTCGACGGTGGCGGAGCCCATATGCGGCAGCAGCACCACCTTGCCGGCGCGGGCGAGCCGGAGCAGACGGGGATGGATGGTAGGGGCCTGTTCGAACACGTCGAGGCCGGCCCCGGCGATGGCGCCGTCCTCGATCAGCTTCGCGAGGGCGGCTTCGTCGATCACCTCGCCGCGCGCGGTGTTGACGACATACGCCTCGGGGCGGATCAGCCTGAGCCGCCTGGCCGACAGCAGATGGAATGTCGCCGGCGTATGCGGGCAGTTGACGGAGATGATGTCCATCCGTGCCAGCATCTGGTCGAGGCTGTCCCAATAGGTCGCGCCGAGTTCCTCCTCGGTCTGCACGGCCACGCGCCGGCGGTTGTGGTAGTGGATTTCCAGCCCGAAAGCTCGGGCGCGGCGCGCCAGCGCCTGGCCGATGCGGCCCATGCCGATGATGCCCAGCCGTTTGCCCGTGATGCGATGGCCCAGCATCCATGTGGGCGACCAGCCGCCCCAGGGCTGCCCCGACATGATGAGCGCCGCGCCCTCGGTGAGGCGGCGTGGCACGGCCAGGATCAGCGCCATGGTCATGTCGGCGGTGTCCTCGGTCAGCACGCGCGGCGTATTGGTCACGGTGATGCCGCGCTTCATGGCGGCCGCGACGTCGATATGATCGACGCCGTTGCCGAAATTGGCGATCAGCTTCAAGCGGTCTCCGGCCTCCGCGAGCAGGTCGGCGTCGATGCGGTCCGTCAGGGTCGGCACCAGGATGCTGGCATGGCGCATCCAGTCCCGCAGCGTGGCGCGATCCGCCGGGCGATCCTCGGCATTGAGCCGCGTCTCGAACAGCTCCCGCATCCGCGCCTCGATCGCATCCGGCAGCCGGCGCGTGACGATGACGGAGGGCTGTTCCGGCGGCGTCGGTATGGCGGCCATATCTGTCCTCGCTGTCTGTCTTCGCCCTTCTGCTCCCGGCGATAGGCGCGTATGTCGCGGCCCGCGATGCCGGCGGTCCCTGTCTCATTCAGGGGTCCTTAACCGCACTGGCGGATGCTGGCGCGTCTCCACTCCGCGCCAGCGGCAGCCATTTTACCAGACCCCCCGTTGCAGGACAAAGACGCCGGGGCGTTGGCGGCGACGCCATGGCGGAATGGAGCAGGATTCAGCGTGACGGGTTGCGGGCGACGATGACGGCAGGATGGATGAAAAGTACCAGCGGGTCCGTTCGGTGTCGGGCCCTTGCGGCTGCCCTGCTGGCGGCGGCGCTGGCGGGCGGTGGCCTGCCCTGCGCAGGGAGCCCGGCCGCGGCGGCCGAACTGGTCGGGCCGGTCAGCGGCCTGCCGATGCCGCGTTTCGTCAGCCTCAAGCCGGACCGGGTCAATGTCCGCCGCGGGCCTACCAAGGATCATGAGGTGAGCTGGGTCTATACCCGCTCCAGCCTGCCGGTGGAGGTGACGGCGGAATCCGACAACTGGCGCCGCATCCGCGACTGGGAAGGCTCGGAAGGCTGGGTCTATCATTCGCTGCTGTCGGGCCGGCGGACGGGGATCGTCACCGGCGGCGGCAAGGACGAACTGGTGCCGCTCCATGCCGCCTCGCGCGACGACGGCGCGGTGGTGGCGAAGTTGCAGCCGGGCGTGCTGGCGTCGGTGCGGGAATGTTCGGGCAGATGGTGCCGGATCGAGGGCGCCGGTTTCGACGGCTGGATCGAGCAGCATCGTCTCTGGGGCGTCTATCCCAACGAGAAGGTGGACTGAGGCCGCGCGGCCGGCGGGCTGAGGCTCGAAGGTGACGGTCCGGGCTGCGGCCGGCCAAGACAAACCGGCCAAGGCAAACCGGCTAAGAAAAAAACCCGGCGCAACGGCCGGGTTTTTCGCGTTGTCTTTCAGGCTGGGGGCCGGTCAGCGCTTGCGGCGGAGGCGGACCACCACGTCGACCCGGGCGATCTCGTAACCTTCCGGCGCTTCCGGCATCTGGTTCACCACGACATCCGTGGCCGGGATGTCCAGCAATTCGCTGTCACCCTCGACGAAATAGTGATGATGCTGCGACACGTTGGTGTCGAAATAGGCTTTCGAGCCATCCACGCCGATCTGGCGCAGGAGCCCGGCCTCCGTGAACTGGTGCAGGGTGTTGTAGACGGTGGCGAGGGATACCGGCACCCGGGCCTTGTTGGCCTCGTCATAGAGCATTTCGGCGGTGATATGCCGGTCGCCCTTGCCGAACAGGATCCAGCCGAGCGCCATGCGCTGGCGCGTCGGCCGCAGGCCGACATCCCGCAGCATCGCCTTGACGTCATGCCAGGGGCAGCCGCTCATGTCCTTGAGCGACATCGGGGCGGCTTCCGCGCCGGAGCGGGGGAAAACCATGGTACGCAGTTGGCTCATGTTCTCTGCTCTTCCCAAATCGTGGCCGCGAACCGATCACGCTACGCCGGTCAGCGAGGACGATCACATGGCGGTCACACTAATGCGATTTCGGCCAAGATGCAACTGCTTCGCAATAACACTTGGAATCCTCGAACCTGCGCGGCGGTCTCTTTGAAAAGCCGGGGCGGAACGCCGCTTCCTGTTTTTGCGGGAACCGCGCTCTATGCTAGCAACGGCCGCTGACTTTCAGCCGCCGAAACGCTATTTTATCGGCAGACCTCCCGCTCGGACTCAGGATTCGGATGCAGAACTCCCAGCCCACGACAGACGCTGCCCGGAAAAGCAGCTTTGCCTATGACGACCTGCTCGCCTGCGGCCGCGGCGAAATGTTCCCGGAAGGGCCGCAGCTTCCCCTGCCGCCGATGCTGATGTTCGACCGCATCACCGAAATCACGGAACAGGGCGGCGCGCACGGCAAGGGCTTCGTGCGGGCCGAACTCGATGTGAATCCGGACCTGTGGTTCTTTCCCTGCCATTTCAAGGGCGATCCGGTGATGCCGGGCTGCCTGGGTCTCGACGCTCTGTGGCAGCTCCTCGGGTTCTATCTCGGCTGGTCCGGCTCGCCGGGCAAGGGCCGGGCACTCGGTCTCGGCGAGGTCAAATTTTCCGGCCAGGTGCTCCCCACCGTGAAGAAGGTGGTTTATGGCATCGACATCAAGCGCGTGATGCGGTCCAAGCTGGTGCTCGGCATCGCCGATGGCTGGGTCGAGGCGGACGGCGCTGTGCTCTATCGCGCATCCGACATCAAGGTCGGCCTGTTCCGGGACGTTCCCGAACAGGCGGCCGGCTGATCGCGGCGGCGGCGTTCGATACGATCAAAGGGAAGAGGCAAGCATGCGGCGGGTCGTGGTCTCCGGGATGGGCATTGTCTCGTCCATCGGCAACAACACCCAGGAGGTGCTGGCGAGCCTGCGCGAGGGCAGGTCCGGCATTTCCCGCGCGGAGAAATTCGCCGAACTGGGTTTCCGCTGCCAGGTGCAGGGCGAGCCGACGCTGGTTGCCGAAGAGGTGGTGGACCGCCGGGCGATGCGTTTCCTCGGCGGCGGCGCGGCGTGGAACCATGTCGCCATGGAGCAGGCGATCGCTGACGCCGGCCTCGAAGCCGGCGAGATTTCCAACGAGCGCACCGGCATCATCATGGGCTCCGGCGGCCCCTCCACCCGCGCGGTGGTCGAGGCGGCGGATATCACGCGGACCAAGGGGCCGAAGCGGGTCGGGCCTTTCGCCGTGCCCAAGGCGATGTCCTCGACCGCCTCGGCGACGCTCGCGACCTGGTTCAAGATAAAGGGCGTGAACTATTCCATCTCCTCCGCCTGTGCGACGTCGAACCACTGCATCGGCAACGCCATGGAGATCATCCAGCTCGGCAAGCAGGACATGATCTTCGCCGGCGGCTGCGAGGAGCTGGACTGGACGCTGTCGGTTCTGTTCGACGCCATGGGCGCGATGTCCTCGAACTACAACGACACGCCGGCGACCGCCTCGCGCGCCTATGATGCCAATCGCGACGGCTTCGTCATCGCCGGCGGGGCCGGCGTGCTGGTGCTTGAAGAACTCGAACACGCAAAGGCGCGCGGCGCGAAGATCTATGCCGAACTCGTCGGCTATGGCGCGACCTCGGACGGCCACGACATGGTCGCGCCGAACGGGGAAGGCGCGGCGCGCTGCATGCGCATGGCATTGCAGAACGTGAAGGCGCCGGTGGACTATATCAACCCGCATGCGACTTCGACGCCGGTCGGCGATCTCAAGGAGATCGAGGCGATCCGCGACGTGTTCGGCGACAACTGCCCGCCGATCTCGGCGACCAAGTCGCTGACCGGCCATTCGCTCGGCGCGGCCGGCGTGCAGGAGGCGATCTATTCGCTGCTGATGATGAACAACGGCTTCATTGCCGAAAGCGCCCATATCGAGACGCTCGATCCGGTTTTCGCGGATATGCCGATCCTGCGCGAGCGGCGCGACAATGTCGCGCTGGGCCATGTTCTTTCCAATTCCTTCGGCTTCGGCGGCACCAATGCGTCGCTGGTCTTCAAGCGGCTGGATGCGTGATTTCGTTGAGTTTCAGATCAGGACCGGGACGCTGACAAAATGGGGCTGATGGACGGCAAGCGCGGGCTCATCATGGGCGTCGCCAATGATCATTCGATCGCGTGGGGAATCGCCAAGACGCTCGCGGCCCATGGCGCGACGCTGGCTTATACCTATCAGGGCGAGGCGCTGGGCCGCCGCGTCAAGCCGCTGGCGGAGCAGACCGGCTCCAAGCTGGTGCTGCCTTGCGACGTGGAAGACATCGCCTCGGTCGACACCGTGTTCGAGACGCTGAAGAAGGAATGGGGGACCATGGATTTCCTGGTCCATGCCATCGCCTTTTCCGACAAGGAGCAGCTCAAGGGGCGCTATGCCGACACGACGCGGGACAACTTCACGCGCTCGATGCTGATCTCCTGCTTCGCCTTCACCGAAGCCGCCAAGCGCGCGGCGGATCTGATGCCGAATGGCGGCTCCATGGTGACGCTGACCTATAACGGCGGCAGCCGCGCGATGCCGAACTACAACGTGATGGGCGTCGCCAAGGCGGCGCTGGAAGCCTCGGTGCGCTACCTCGCCGTGGATTTTGGCGGCAGCGGCATCCGCGTCAACGCGATCTCGGCCGGCCCGATCCGCACGCTGGCGGGCGCGGGCATCGGCGACGCGCGCTTCATGTTCGCGTTCCAGCAGCAGCATTCGCCGCTCAAGCGCGGCGTGACGCTGGAGGAGCTGGGCGGCGCGGGGCTCTATCTGCTGTCGGACCTGTCCACCGGCGTCACCGGCGAAGTGCATTTCGTCGACTCCGGCTACAATGTCATTGCAATGCCGCAGCCGGCCGACCTGCGCGGCGCCAATGCCGGAGTAGATGCCGGCAAGTGAGTCTTGCCGGCATCGCCGTCGATCCTGAGAGCGTTTTCGAGCGAAGTGGACACCGGTTCGCGTAAAGAAAACGCGAAAATGAGCCAGTCAGGTCAGGCAGGCGGCTGGATCGCCATCGCGCGCTGGTAAGCCGGGCGCGCCATGCAGCGGTCGATATAGGCATCGAAGGACGGGCGCGGCGGCACGACCTTGAAGGCGCGGGTGAAGAAGTTCAGGCCCGAGCCGATCATTACATCGGCCGCCGAGAAACTCTCGCCCAGCAGCCACGGCCCCGGCGCGGTTTTCAGCGCATCGTCGAGCACATCGAAGACTCGTGCGGCGTCGCCCCAACCGGCCGTGCTGGAGGGAATGTCCACCTTGGCGACGAGCTGCGTCACCGCCGGCTCCATGCAGCCGGAATAAAAGAACAGCCAATATAGAAACCTCGCGCGGGCGGGCTCGCCCGGCGGCGGCGAGAGCTTGGCCTCCGGCACGCGCTCCGCGACATAGGCGCAGATCGCCGGAGTTTCGGCCAGCGTGACGTCACCGTCCCTCAGCGCCGGCACCTTGCCCATGGGATTGACGGCGCGATAATCCGCCGTGTCCTGCTTGCCGTTGCGGATATCGACCAGCACCCGCTCGTAGGGCTGGCCGGCTTCCTCCATCAGCCACAGCGCCGTCACGGCGCGGGATTGTGGAGCCCAGTATAGCGTCATCATGACGGACACCTCCGGCGGCGGTTTATCCGCGCCACGATCGCGGTCGATTGCGACGACACTGTGAGCAGTCATCGCGAGAAAGGTCGCCGGCAGGCTTCATGCTAAACGAAAAACGGCCGGGCATGACCCGGCCGCTTTGTCATCATCGATAGCGAACGTTATGCCGCCTTGCGCAGCGCCGCGCTGTGAATGTCGAAGCGGTCGGCATTCATCACCTTCACCCACGCCTTGACGAAGTCCTTGACGAACTTCTCCCTGGAGTCGGCGCAGGCATAGACCTCCGCGAAAGCGCGAAGCTGCGAGTGCGAGCCGAAGATCAGGTCCACGCGTGTCGCGGTCCAGCGCTTCTCGTTGGTCTTGCGGTCACGCCCCTCATAGACGCCGTCGCCGGCCGGCTGCCAGACGGTGTCCATCGTCAGCAGGTTGACGAAGAAGTCGTTGGTGAGCTTGCCGGGCGTTCGGGTCAGCACGCCATGCTGGGAGCCGCCGGTGTTGGCGCCGAGCACGCGCAGGCCGCCGATCATCGCCGTCAGTTCCGGACCGGTCAGGGTCAGAAGCTGGGCGCGATCGACCATCGCTTCCTCTGGCTGCATGAACTGCTTCTTGCTGCGGTTCGTATAGTTCCGGAAGGCATCCTGGCGCGGTTCGAGGACATCGAAAGACTCCGCGTCGGTCTGTTCGGCCGAAGCGTCGGTCCGCCCCGGCGTGAACGGCACGGAGGCGGAAACCCCGCCGTCCTTC
>Ga0180218_1000564_pt1 | contig 31843 bp, 31 predicted proteins | sample eDN3rd37CKraftBY_FD_151334 | JGI IMG/M metagenome (GOLD analysis project Ga0180218, IMG submission 151334) | Enriched backyard soil microbial communities from Emeryville, California, USA - eDNA 3rd pass 37_C Kraft BY (version 2) (version 2) | ecosystem: Environmental > Terrestrial > Soil >... | reverse complement strand
GGCCAGCGCATGCGGCTGGGCGGGCGCGGCGGCAAGATCGGCCTGGGCACCATCGTGCTTGCGCTGGTGGCCATGTACTTCGGCATAGACCCCAGCGTGGTCCTGCAAAACGCCACTGAGCCGGTTGAAACGCAAACCACCGTTTCCGTGCCGGCCGACACGCCCGAGACCCAGTTCGTTTCCAAAGTGCTGGCCGATACCGAAGACGTCTGGGGCGCAGTGTTCAGGCAGCAGGGGGCGGGAGCCTATCAGGAACCCAAGCTGGTCCTGTTCACCGGCGCTACTCCGACAGCCTGCGGTACGGGGCAGTCTGCCATGGGCCCTTTTTATTGCCCGGGCGACAGCAAGGTGTACCTGGACCTGAGCTTCTTCCAGGAAATGGCGCAACAGCTGGATTCACCCGGCGACTTTGCCCAGGCTTATGTCATTGCGCACGAGGTCGCCCATCATGTGCAGCATTTGCTGGGTATTACCGACCAAGTCGACGAGGCCAGGCGCGGTACCGGCGCCGCAGCCGCCAACCAGTTGTCGGTTCGGGTGGAGCTGCAGGCCGACTGCCTGGCCGGCGTCTGGGCGAATCACTCCAACACCCAGCGTGGCACGCTCGAGCCGGGCGACATCGAAGAGGGCCTGAACGCGGCCAGCGCCATTGGCGACGACACGCTGCAAAAGCGTGCACAAGGCTATGTCGTGCCCGATTCGTTCACGCACGGAACCTCGGCCCAGCGGGTGCGCTGGTTCAAGCGCGGTTTCGAAAGCGGCGACCCGGGGCAGTGCAATACGTTCAACGCTCAAGCGCTCTAAGGCTGAAGTCTTGTCTCGAGGGTGCCTGGAAGCGTGCAAGTTCATCAAGCTTGCTTGAATCGGCCAAGTTCCGCGTTGCAAAGCTCGCTCGGCTCGATTCCAGCGGGGCGCGAGTGCACTATGGGGTGGGTAAATTCAGTGCGGACGCCTTGGCGCGTCGCACCCATAGTTGCCACGGGCGGTCCAGGTGATCGTTCATCGCCTCAGTCGTGCCATCGCACTCGCCGTCAGACAGAAATATGGGTTCGCCCAATGCGAGGGATTGAGCCTGAAGTCGGGCGTTTACTTCGGTGTATATAGCGCGATACACAGCTTGCTTGATGGATTCGCCCACCGCCACGCTTCCATGCCCCCGCATAAGGGCGACATTCTTGCTTCCTAGCGTATCGGCCAGAGCTTTGCCCAGCTTCTGGCTGGTGACAAGAAGGCTTGAGCTTTCACCGATGAAATCCCGGATTTCATAGATCGGAGTTTTATTGCCCAAGAAACCGCTCATGTGGCACACAGGCCGCAGGCGGGTACCCGTCACTCCAAAGGGAATGACGGTGGGGGAATGGCTATGTACCACGCAATGTACATCGGGCCTCGCTTTATAGATCTCGCTGTGTATGAAGCGTTCAACATAAGTTCGCCGGTTCCGTTCGTCGTGCACTACGCCGTCGAGGTCGACCTCAAGAATATCGTCTTCGGAGACCGTAGCCGGGGCGATCGATCGAGCGATATAGAAGCGCCCAGGGTTTGATGGATTTCTTACACTGACGTGCCCGAAACCATCGAGGACGCCTTCGTTGAACAAAATGTGATTGGCCAGGACGAGGTCCGTTAGTACTTCAGTCTGCATGCTTTACCCCTTGGGTCAGGATGTTAAGGCGGAGGTCATTTCAATGGACGCTCGGCGACACCCGCTCGTCGCTGAGCCTCGGCCAAATATGAAGCCTCGACATATTTCTCGGGTTGGGAGTCTTTGGAAACCTGGACATTTCGGTCTCTTCGCATCATTTCCAGAGCGGTTTCGATAGATTGGCGCTCAAGCCTCAAGTCGGAAGGCAGTGCTTCGCCGGAAACATGGTCCTGCCATGCACGCTCGAGATATCGACGATCGATCTTCATGTGTTTTTCGGCAATGGCAATTGACGCGTCGCGATTCTCAAACAGCCATTGGGATGCCTGGATGGAGCCTTGCAGAAATCGTATGAGCGTTTCGCTATTGGCTTGCGCCCATGACGAACGCACGTTTACGGAATTGAACTGAAAGTAGGGAATCCACTGAGACACCGGCCCGAGGTTGTTGAAACCAGCGTCTTCCGCCATATAGTTGTGCGGATCGGTTTGCATTGCGGCGTCGATTTTCCGTTCGAGAAGACGTTCGTGTCGGGGCGGAACCACACCGGCTTCGACGATCTTGTAGTCTTCAGGGTAGCGAAGACCTTCTCGTTCGAGAATGTCGATGAATAAAGAAGAGGTTCCTCCGCTCAGAGCAGACACACCCATTGTTTTACCGCGTAAATCCTTCAGCGTTTTTATTTCGGGCTGAGTAATCAGAGAATGAGTGAGGCGGTTGACGTTTCCCCCCACCATCCGTAATTCTCCGCCTGCTTCGACGTCATGAATGACGTGCTCAGGTGAGCCAATTCCGATGTCGACCTGTGCCGCCTTGAGCGCCTTGGTAAGGGGGTCTATTCCGCCAGAAATGGTGAACTGGACGTCGAGTCCCAATTCCCGATACCACCCGTTTTCGTGCGCCGCCCAATAAGGCACATAAAAGAAAGCGGGAACAACAATGCCTACATGCAAAGCTGTATTCATGCTTTTGATCCTCTGGAAAGAAAATTAGAGTACGAGTAAACGGCCGAAACCGAATATAGGGTCGGAGATTCCGATAGTCCGTAAGCAGTGCCACATGGCAGCGGTATTGCTGGTAATGACGGGGCGCCCTAGCGCGCCTTCCAGCGTGTGAATGGCTTCTGCGGTTCGGACTGCCGTGCAACTCATCAAATACGCATCGGCATCGGCGGATTGATTGTCGAGTGCAAGTGAGATCCACTGATCGGGTGTAATTGCCATCATTTCTGTTACCGTCGCACACGGTATGCAGGCACTTCGAACGATTTCGAAGCCCGTTGAGCTGAGAAAGCTTTCTTCCTTGGCATTGATATGGTCTGGATACGGCGACAGCATGACGATTTTTCGCGCGGTCAGCGCCCGCAAAGCCGCGACAATTGCCTGTGAAGTGGCTAATGCAAGTACGTCGCTTGTATCCGAAATGCGCTGGATAATCGAGGCCTCCAGGTCCTTGCTGTAGGTTGAGACGGCAGTGCAGTGAAACAAGACCATCGTCGGATCCACATCTGCAAGCAAGGTCGTCGCCGATTCGACGTCACGTGCCATTTCCAGCAATTCTCTTTCCGAAGTGCCGGTCAGTCCGAGACGCGTTACATGGATAGAGACGCCAGATGGCAGCATTGCGGCAAACTGGGCCTCGGCTGCGCGATTTCCCGAAGGGAGTATCACGCCGATCCGGGCACGGGTTCCGTAATTAATGGCGGCGTTATATGTGCTCATCAAAGGTTATTCCTACCGGGGTTGATGACAGCGTGGCCACGCGGCGGCGAGAAAGTACCCGCCGGCCGCGTCTTTGCGCGCCAGGCGCAAAGGCTTCAGTCTTGTATCTTGGAATAAATTTCGCGGTTGAGCAGGGCGGCGAAGGCGTCGGGGTTGCCTTCAGCCTCGGCGACCAGTTTGTTCCATTTCTCCAATGTCGCTATGTGATCCCTAACGATGCGCTCGGCATCGGCCGAACCTCCTTGAGAAATGATGTCCTGGGCAACTGCCTTCGGCTCTTTTTGACGAAAGGCGGACATGATTTCTTCAAACCTGGCATCTGGCTTCCAGAAGTTGATACCTTTCTGAACGGCGGCTTCACGCGCTTTATCTTCGTCCGCCGCATAAGCACTGTTCAGCTTGGCGAGATGCTTCGGAATCAGCTGCATCAATGTTTTTCGGTCTTCGGGACTGAGTTTTGCAAGGGAGGCTTTGTTGAATACGAACTGCCCGATGGCGTGATAGCTGCCAAACGGTTCGTCAATGACACCTTTAACCATATTGATCAGACCCAGGGTGTTCAGCCATGACAGCGTGCCCACCGCGCAATCGATTACCCCTTGCTGCATGGCGGCGGGAATCTCGCTTGCTGGCAATGAAACTGCGGTGGCCCCTAGCTCGCTGATCATGCGCATCGCGAAGCCTCCGGTCACCCGAACTTTTTTGCCCTGTAGATCGTCCACGCTCGAGATGGGTTGGCGGCACATCATATGCCAGGGCGAGGCGCCAATACCACCTAGCCAGACGGCTTTGTAATTGGCCAGGTCTTCTTTGCATTCGGCGCAGTTGAACATGATTGTTTCATTCGTCGCGCCGGTTGCTGCCCAAAAATTCGATGCAAAGGGCAAGAGCTCGGGCAGCATGGCCACATGCGGTATTTCGCTGGCATTGAGAGTCGGAATAATGAAGCCCGCGTCTACCACACCATCGCGAATGCCGGAAAGGGTGGCTTGTCCGCCCAGCATTTGCCCTCCAACAAATACCTGGCCTTTGACGCGACCGTCGGTCGCGGTTTTCAGTTCGGCGAAAAACTCTTGAATGCCCTTTGATTCAAGTGCCAGAGGAGGCATGAAGGTGTTGTAGCGAAGTGTTTGCGCCGTGCCTACCATGGGCAGGCATATGGCGGCCGCAGTTGCGGCGATCTTTACTATTTTCTTGAGTTTCATTGAGATGTCTCCTGTGCGTATTTTTAGTGAATTCCTAGCAGTCGGGGCAGGAATAGGGTTATATCGGGGAAAACGGCCATGATGGCGATAATGCCTAGATCCGCGACCATGAACCAGGCGACTCCGCGGAAAATGGTACCCAGAGGTACGTCAGGAACCAGCGACTTCACGGCGAAGACGTTTAGTCCTACAGGCGGTGTCATCAATCCAATTTCAATAAGCTTCACAATCAGGATTCCCATGAGAACCATGTCCAGCTGCGCGTTATTGAAGATGGGTATGAATATGGGAAGGGTCAGAAACAATACACCCAGGGGGTCCAGAAACATGCCCAGGACAAGATAGATGATGGCTACGAAAAGAATGACGGCATAAGGGGATACTCCGGCGTCCTTCATGACTTCGGTCAGAAACTCGGGCAACCCGCTGAAGCTCATGAATCGGGTCAGCAGTACGGCGCCAATTACTATGAAGAAGATGGAAGCGGTACTCGTCAACGTATCCCACAGAGCGTTTTTCAGTTTTCTCCATGTCATCTGCTTGCGTACGAGGGCCAAAAGAAACGTCAGTGCCGCGCCGAACGCCCCTGCTTGCGTCGGCGTTACGATGCCGATGTACAGGGCTCCCACAACCCCGAGCACCAAGACCGGAAGAGGCCAAATGCTGGCCAGAGCCTTCATCCGTTCGGACCACGATGCGTCTGCTTCGACTCGCGGGGCCAAATCAGGCCTGAGCCAGACCCGGATGATGACAATTCCGGCAAAGACTAAAGCGGTGATTATTCCCGGGACGATGGCCGCAATGAAGAGGCTCAGAATCGGCACCTCGGCGAAGATACCGATGAGGATCATGATTACGCTGGGCGGAATCAGAGACCCGAGTGTGCCGGCCGAAGCGACTACACCACAGGCCAGGCCATTGTCATAGCCATAGCGGCGCATCTCGGGCAGTGCGATTTTTCCAATTGTGACCGTGGTTGCCAAGCTGGACCCCGAGGCGGCGGCAAAACCTGCACAAGCGAAGTTGGTGGATACCGCCAAGCCACCCGGCAGCCATGAAAGCCATAGACGTGCAGCGTCGAAGAGTGTTGTAGTAAGGCCCGAATGAAAGGCGAGCGTTCCCATCAACAAGAACATCGGAATGGCGGATAGCTCCCAACTGGCGATCGTGTCGTATGTTGAATAGCTGAGCATGCTGAAAGCAACGTCCCAGCTCACCAAGGACGCTATGCCACCGATCGCCACCACGGCGAGAGACAGTCCGATTGGGACTCTGATTGATATCAATAGCAGTGCCGCTGCTATGCCACAAAAGCCTATGCCGATTGGACTCATATCGATGTATCCGTAGTTGCGGGTAAGCTCCGGGATACGGAGTCGTCGGGATGGCCGTGACTATTGCCCTGAGATGCGTCCTGGTGTTCTTGGTTCCAGTTTTTTACACGCAGAATGTCCTTCGCCAAAGACACTAATGCTTGGGCGACGATCAGCACACCTGAAAAAACGGGAATCCATCTGGACGGCCAAGTTGGAATGAAATAAGTGGACGTCTGGAACTGCTCGTTGATGGCGGTCATGCGCATGGCCTCCAAACTACTTTGCCAGGCTAATGCCGCGCCAAAAGCGCCCATCAAAACCCAAGTCAGGCACTGGCACAATAGTTGCATGCGTTCAGAGAAACGTTCCGAGAGCAGTTCCGCGACAATGTGTTTATCCGCCGCCTGTATGAACGCCAGGGGCAGAAAGACCACGGCCACCATGTAATAGCGTGACACGATCTCCACAGTGCCTTCGACAGGCTGCCTGGCCGCGTACGACATGATGACGTCAAGGGTTGTATGCACGACCATCAGGCCCAATAAAAGGCTTCCGATGAGCATGATGCAATAGTTGATGTGTTCGAGTAGGGATGAGGGGGTGGGGGTTCTACAGTTCATGGCTCTGTCCCCCTGAACGGCGCCTTTTCATGCGTGGCATGTTGTCTCCTGGTAGTTTCTATTTATTGCTTTGCACCCTTGTGGGCGACTTCTTTCTTTTTGTGGCTACACTTCGCTCTAAAACTGATAGAGCTCAGTGGGGTTGTCAACGAATATGCGATTGCGCGTGGATTCGTCCGGCACCCAGGTTGTCATCAGGTCAAGCAAGTCTGTCGTATTGGGCATCCGGCCTTTGAAAGACACGTGAGGCCAGTCGCTTGCCCACACCAACCTGTCGGGACGACTCGCCACCAGGGCTTGTACATACGGAAGCATGTCGAGGTAGGGCGGCGGCTCATGAGACATGCGATATCCGCACGAAAGCTTGACCCAGCACCGTCCTGTGCCGACAAGGCGTAATAGGGTCTGGAAACCTGGCTGGGCCACGCCCCGTTCCGGCCGTATTGACCCGATGTGGTCGATTACGATATCGGTAGGCAGGCTCATCAGCACTTCTTCCATCTGTGCAAGAGGCGCCTGCCCGCCGTCGTCCATGACATGCAGTTGTACATGCCAACCCAATGGTGCGATCTTGCGAGCCAAAAGCGGCATTTCTTCTATTGGCACGGCGCCTGCGTGGCCTATGTTGTAACGAACACCTCGCACGCCGCGATGGTGGAGTTGGCGTAGGTCGGATTCCGGAATATCCGCTCTTAATGCCACGATTACGCGCGTGGGTATGCCGAGTTCGTCAGCGGCGTCCAGGTGCCTGGAGTTATCTGTGCCATAGCCGCTGGGCTGGACCAGTACGGCGCGCTCCACACCCAGCGTATCCGCAAGCCGGCGCAAGGTAGCGGGCAGTGCTTCCGGAACATCGAACGAGCGGGTATTGGCAACCTGGTACTTTGATTCAGGCCCATATACATGAACATGGCAGTCTGTCGTGCCCGGAGGGCAGTGCAGCAGAGGCATGCGCGGATCCGGATCGGGCGGCTGGCATAACGGCAACGCATCCGCCCGGAAATCTTGGCCCGAAGCCTGATTGCTCATTCGAACCACCTGTCGTCATGCAGTTCGTACGGCGTTTCCTTGTTTTTTTCAGAGTATCCGTCGAAGGGCTGGTTGTCGATATCGATACGCGCCAGTATGTCCGCGTTGGGGTCCAGTGCTGCGCCGACGCGCAGCATGACCAAGGGCTCGTCTTCTTTGGCGGTGAAACGATAGAACGCGCCGCTGGGAACGAGCACACAGTCGTTTTTACCTACCTCGCGTCGCTCGTCTCTGGGTCCGTAGAAGACGGCGCCTCCCTGCAGCACCACAAACACGTGATCTTCGTTCGTATGGGCGTGGATTTCATTTTCGCCGCCGCTGGCATATGTCTTCAGCACGACATTCATGTATTTCGACGCACCCAGAACTTGGTTCGTGCGGCCTACTTTGGGCAATTTCGCACGTATGTGGAAGAAGCTGGGGGTGGTCTTCTGGGCCATGCGCCGCATGGCTTCGTCCCACTCTGCTGCGCTGTTCGCGATGGGCGCCAAAGTTGTTTCTGTGCTGTCCATAGTGTCTCCGGGTAGGAAGTAAAAGGCCCCTTGTTGAACCGGGCCTAAAAGGCATATTCATGTCGTTATGTCGTTCATTCTAGATATTTGCTAATATCAAACAAGACTATTTTGTCTATTCGATGCATCGAAAAAATGAATACAGAAAAGATGGATTTGAATCTGCTATTGGAGTTCGAGGCGCTCTTCGAAACCCGAAGCGTTACGAAGGCCAGCGAGCTTCTTGGCATCAGCCAGCCGTCAATGAGTCACGCCCTTGGGAAAATGAGAGAGGCGTTCAACGACCCTTTATTCGTCAGAGTCAAGAACGAGATGCAGCCAACGCCTCGTGCGCTGGCTATCAGTGGCCCCATCCATAGAACACTCGAACTGGCGCGAAACCAGATATTTCGAAGCCACGAGTTCGTGCCAGGACGAGCCAACAAGACATTTATTCTGTGTATGACCGATTTGGGGGCAGCTTCCTACTTGCCTCAGATTGTCAATGTCGTGAACAAGCATGCACCCGGCGTGCAGATTCGAACCATATCCCCCACAATTGAAAAGCAAACAGAGTGGCTGGAGTCCGGATCGGTTGATCTGGCGATCGGCTATTTTCCGGACATTACGACCGCGGGCGTTTTTCAGCAGCACTTGCTGAGCAATACGGGCTTCACTTGTATAGCCAATATTGATAACCCTTACATAGAAAATCGTATCTGCACCATGGACAGTTTCTTGAGCGCGCCGCACGTTTCGGTTCGAACCGAAGGGCGTAGCCAAGAGGTGATCGAACAGGCGATGAGCCGCCTACATATATATCGGCGCATAACCTTGACGGTGCCGCATTACTTGAGCCTATTGACGTTGGTTGCCAACACAGAGCTCATGGCCGTGATTCCGAACGATCTTGTGCCAGCCTTCGAGGCGCAAAAAAACATTGCGGTGTATCCACTTCCGTTTCCGAGCCCCCGCGTCGAGATCAAGCAGATATGGCATCAGAAATTCCATTTTGACGCCGCCAGCCAGTGGATCAGGGAAATGGTCAGGCAAGCGTTGCAGAAGTGAAATAGCATGCCCAGAGTCCGTCAGGAACGGTATAAACCGATACACGCCATCTTGTGATGCATTAAAGGCTTACTTCTAGAAGCGTGTATCGGTCAAGCGGCTTTGGCTTCAGATTTTTACGGTCTCATAGGTTGAGGGATAAAAAATTTCATCTACGCTCATAAGACGGTGCGACAGTCCTTGTCCGTGGTGATGCCGCACGAAGGCTTCCAGAGTCTTGCGGTTGGGTGAGACCCCATACGACCAGTAGTCTTCGCCCATCAGCGATTTGGCTGCCTTCAGCTGTTCTTCGACGAAGGGTAGCGTGACTTTCGTCGCGGACGTGTCCGCCAGTTGCTTGAGCGCCCTCGCCTTGGCTTGTTCGAACGCTTTGTATGCCGCATTGGCCAGCCATGGATGCTGCTCCAACAGCGGCTTGCGAATGCCCACCACATGCATGATGGGAAAAATCCCGGTGCGCTTGAAGTAGTCTTTGGCGGTCGCCGTCGGGTCAGGAAATAGCCAGCCCACATTGGGATTTCTGGAGGCGGCTCCGGCAGGAGGGCGGGGCGCGATGAACCCGTCCAGTTCACCATCGCTCAGCATCTGGGATATTGTCTTCCCTTCGGGCGCATTCTCCAGCCGGATGCCTTCCGGCAATTGGAGCTTGATTTTTTCGGGCCTGCCCGGTTCTTCGATACCTCCACGTACCCAAGTGACACTCGACGGGGCGATGCCATAGTCGTCTTCCAGAAGCGCCCGCGCCCAGACGATCGCGGTCAACTGATATTCCGGGATTCCTATGCGTTTCCCTTTTAGATCTTCCGGCCGTTTTATAAGGTCGGTGCGGACGTAAATGGAAGTGTGGCGAAACGCACGCGATAAGAAAACGGGAATCGCGACATAGTCGTTTTGCCCCTGTGACGCCTTGACCAGATAGCTGGAAAACGACATTTCGCTGATGTCGAACTCCTTGTTTCTGAACGCGCGAAAGAATATTTCTTCGGGTGATAGTGTCATGTACACAGGATCGACCCCGTCGATCTGCACGTTTCCATCCAGCAACGCACGCGTACGATCATAGTCGCCCAAGGCGACGGACAATTGCAGCTTGGACAATTTATGCTCCTTGTATCTGGGCTGAGTGATTGGCTTGCTTGTTATCCTGCGCGGAGGTGTCCCAGACGGGGTTCACCTCGAACGATCTCCAGTCGGACCCTTTAGGCACCATTGTCTGGAAGGAGCAGATTTCTTTGGGAATGGCCCTGGCCCCCGTGCCGATGGCTTCGCCGCTTTCCTGGAAAGTACGTACGGCCTTCAGCATCTGCTTGCGGAACTCAACGACGGCAATGTCACTCGCGCCAAGGTGGTCTGCGCTTCGATTCGTGATGGCGCCCATGGTGCACCACATGGCCACGTCCTGGTTTGGAAAGCCTGTTATTCCGGTGAAATTTCCTGCTTTCATGGCTTCGCGATCTTGCCAGAAATTATTCTCGCGATTGCGCAAGGGGCGATAGGCATGGTCGAGATCCTCGCCCACGGTCTGCCCAAGGAACTTGCGCCATGCCGCGGTGTCAGGCGTTTGTTTCGGATGCCCCCAGGCGATGAAGTAAAACACGGTCGTCGTATCGTCCGCGGGAACATTGATATTGGCGACGTTATACAAGTTATTGGGCGGTATGAGTGCGGTTGCAGGGGCCACAAACACGGTTGACCGTACATAATCGTTGAGATCGGCATTGTGTATGGGCTTGCGGATGGCCGCATAGCGAAAGCCGTAGGACCCACGATCGATTTGCATCCGGGGCGCCTTGTCGTTCGATGGCCGGAGCCAAGTGCTTTCAGTGGCCTCGGCGCCCGCCGCATCGGCCGTGGGAACCATATCCGACGAATGCAGGCTCGAGCTATGAGCCGAATCGATTGCACCCTCTAGCACCTGGGCCCAATTACAAGGCAGCACGACTTTGGCGATGGTGACTTTGGTATCGGCTGTCGGCGCCCAGGCTGGCGGCTGAAACTCGGTCATGGTCTCGGGCGGTCCCATGTAAGCCCATACTATGCCGCCCCATTCCTTGGCGGGGTAGGCGGGGTGCTTGATTCCTGTGGCCATGCGGTTGCCGGCGGGCTCCGAAACCATTTCAAGAATGTTGCCCTGGATGTCGAATTTCCAGCCGTGGTAAAGGCAACGTAGACCGTCTTCTTCATTGCGTCCGAGCACCAGCGAGGCTCCCCGATGCGGACAGTGCTCGCCGATTACTCCCACGCGGCCCGACGTGTCGCGAAATACCACCAGTTCTTCGCCGAATGCCTGCGCCCGAACCGGTGCCCCATCGGGCTCCATGACTTCTTCGATCAAACAGATCGGTGTCCAATGTCGCCGCATCAACTGCCCCATGGGTGCATTGCCTGTGACACGGCATAAAAGGTCGTTTTCCTCGGGGGTCATCTTTGTTTCTCCTGGTTGGCGTATGGCAGTATTGACTGCACATAATGTTAGATATCTAATCTTATTTAATGTAATATTATTAGATATCTAATATAAATTCAATATTCAGGATCCAGGTCATGTCAAAAAATCCTATGGGAATAGGGGTCGTGGGGCTAGGGCGGGCTTTCGTACTTATGCTGCCCACCTTTGTGAAGGACGATCGGGTAAGGCTGGTGGCGGCCGCCGACCCTCGGCCCCAAGCCCGCGCGCGGTTCACTCAGGATTTTGGCGGCGCTTCGTACGAGACTATTGAGCAGCTATGCGCTGACCCCAATGTGGAACTCGTGTATATCGCCTCGCCGCATCAATTTCATGCCGAGCATGTCGAGATTGCCGCGGCCGCAGGCAAAGCGATGCTGGTCGAAAAGCCCATGGCTATCACGCTGGATGAATGCACCCGTATTGTGGACGTCGTCAGGCAAAGCAAGACGATCCTGGTCGTAGGACATTCGCACAGTTTCGACGGACCGGTGCAGCATGCGGCCAGAGTGCTGGAGGCGGGTTCGTATGGACAAGTGCGGATGCTCAATGCGCTCAATTACACTGATTTCATGTATCGTCCGCGCCGGCCAGAGGAACTGGATACCGCGCAGGGAGGAGGGGTGGTGTTCAGCCAAGCCGCGCATCAGGTCGACGTGGCCCGGGCGCTGCTGGGCGGCATGGTCGATTCGGTCATCGCCCGGACGGGGCGATGGGACGAGAGCCGTCCTACTGAAGGAGCCTACGGCGCGATGCTCAACTTCGAAGGCGGTGCGTTCGCCATGTTGACATACAGCGGCTACGCTCACTATGACAGCGACGAACTCATGGAGGGCGTTGGCGAAATGGGTTTTCTCAAGGAACGCTGCGGGCACGAGCAGGCGCGTCGGCGGCTGGCCAAGCTTGATTCCGTGGATGAAGGCCATCTCAAGCAGGAAAGCGGCTACGGCGGAGAGCATTACCGCGCCGACGACAGGCCTCCGGCGCCTTTCCATCAGCATTTTGGCCACACAGTGATATCGACCGATAAGGCGGACATCAGGCTGACCCCCACCGGCCTTATGATATATAGCGATCACGAACGCCATTTCGAGCCGACGCCCCATCGGCCCGTGCCACGCAGCGAAGTGATTGACGAGATCTGGAGGGCACTGCGGCATGGGCATGCTCCCATGCACGATGCTCAATGGGCGCGGGCGACTACCGAGGTTTGCCTGGCCATGCTGGAATCAGGCCGAAGCGGGGCCGCCGTACCCATGAGGTTTCAGGTTCCGGCGTTATTCAGCGCAATTTGACGAGCCGTTAGATTCGGCCAAGGTACGCATGGACACTCAAAAATATCCTACGGCAGAGCGGAAAGACTGGCGCGACGCCATTCCTCAGGATCGTCTTGCTCATTTATTGAAAGATGCCCGAAGAGCGATGGAAAGAGCGCTGCAGATCCGCCTGATCGACCATTCGGTATCGTTCGGGCATTGGACGTTCTTGCGCATCTTGTGGGAGCACGATGGGCTTACGCAACGCGAGCTTTCCGAACTGGCGGGCATGGCGGCGCCAACCACGTTTGCGGCGATCAATGCCATGGAGTCGCTGGGATACGTGAGCCGCAAGCAGAAGGCGGGCAACCGCAAGAACGTTTATGTGCACCTGACCGGCAAAGGCAAGGAGCTGAAGGCCAAACTGCTTCCGCTTGCGGAAGAAATCAACGCTATAGCGATTAATGAACTGGAGCTCGACGAGGTTCTGATCGCACGAAAAGTCCTGCTCAAGATCACCGCGAATCTCAACGCGTACGAGAATGAATTACTAGAGTCGGAGAATCGGCGTGTGCCTTCCACCCGCCAGTTGGGAAGGTTGTATACGGCCTAGGCCCTGCGCCGTCTTGGAGCGATTTGTGGTCAGGAGACATCCAAGGCCTGTTCGCTCTGCGTGGGCTCTTGTTCGTTCATCACGAGTTCATCGATTAGTTTACGCGCTTGGATGGGGCCGGCGTCAGTGCGAAGCGCAACCGGAAACGGCGAATCGGCCAGATTGCGTTGTTGTGCTTCGAGTACGACCTTGTCCTGATCGAACGTATAGTAGATCTGCTCTTGGATGTAAGCCGTCAACGCCTCGTCGTCATGCTGGTAGGCTCGCGCGATACCCCAGAAATAATGCGAACTGGTGTCGGTTTCGGGCGTGATCAGATTAAGAATACGCCGCTCCAGCGCCTGATCGCGCGATCCATCGTGGGGATAAGAACCGTTTTCGATGACGTTGAAAGAAGGCGGCTGAAAAATCGTGGTGTGCCACCGATTTATATTGCTGGTGAATCCGGTTGCCTTGACATAGAACGGTGGTGGTTCGCAATTCAGGATTTCGCGGCTGACCAGAACCTTGCCATTTTTGACAGTGGCTGTGACGGGAGCTTCGGCGACGGCATCGTTGCCGATGGTGTCATCATGGACGTACGATTCATGCGACAGGTCCAGCAGATTGTCGTTTAGCAACTGGTAGTTGGCATTGACATGATGGTAGCCGGTGCAAACGGTCCAGTCAGGGTCTACCAGCCAGTGGAAATCAGGAACCGCGTCGGGGTCTGCACGGCGCGGGTCGCCCATCCAGATCCAGATCAGGTTATAGCGCTCAACAACCGGAAAGGTCGCCGCGCGTGCTTTGGCTGGTATCCGGTCCTGGCATGGAATGCGCGCACAAGAGCCGTCAGGATTGATTTGCATGCCGTGGTAGGTGCAGCGGATGGTGTCGTCAATCAGCATACCCAGAGATAGTGGGACAGCGCGATGCGGGCAGCGATCTTCCAGGGCCACCGCTTTGCCTTCATTCGTTCTGAACAAGACCAGAGGCTGGTTCAACAGCGTGCGGGCGAGTAGCTGCCGGCCGACGTCTTGCGCAAATGCGGCAACATACCAAAAATTCTTGGGTGCAGTTAGGTTCATGCGAATTTCTCCTGCCATCTGGTTTTTAATAATGTAGAATCATTTTAGCAGTTTTGATTTTTATCAGGCAATGTCAAATGACGAGCAAGACTAAATTTTCGGTTCAGCCGCGAACCAGTTCCTCAGCCGCCCGCGTCGCTTTGGTCAACGCAGAAGCAGCGGCTGTCGAGTCGGGCACCCGGAAGGGAATCCAATCTGTGGATGTGGGCTACAAGCTGCTGCATGCATTGCAAATCAGCGATCGGCCCCTCAGCCTGACGGCGCTATCCGAGGCCACGGGCATGACTCCAAGCAAATGCCATGGTTATCTATCGAGTTTCATGCGTGTCGGCCTGATCGCGCAGAAAGAAAGCGGCGGCTTGTATGACCTGGGCCCGTCGGCACTGCAGTTGGGGCTCACTGCCCTGGAGCGTATCGACGCGCTGCAAGAAGCCCGTGAAGCGATGGTGCTGCTACGTGAACGTTTGCAAGAGACCATCGTGCTTTCCATATGGGGTAATCATGGCCCCACTATTGTCTACAAGCAGGAAGGACCGCGATGGTCGCCCTTGAGCGTGCGCGTGGGTACAGTGTTGCCGGTGCTTTCTGCGACGGGAATGGTGCTGCTATCTGGCCGGCAACGTGAGGCGGTCGACGCCCTGATCACGAAGGAATGGGAAGGCACGCCTTCGGACAGTCCCTGGAAAGTCGATTCCGTCGAAGAAATTCACACGCTGCTTGAACGAATCCGTATCAAGCGAGTCGCCAAGGGACGCGGCAACATTTTCCCAGGTTATTCGGGTATCTGTTCTCCCATCTATGATCACGAGGGTAGTGTTTGTGCCGCTTTGATGGTAATGGGCGAAGTGCCCCAGTTTGACCGCAGTGAAAACGGATCAAATGCCGACATCTTGCGCCGTGCGGCCGAGGATGTCTCTCGCCGTATAGGATGGCGGGGCGGAAATAACAAGAAATAAGCAGCCATATATTGCATGCGCTGGCGTGGCCTTCACGTCGATGCTATACGAAATAGGAGAGTTCGATGAGTGGTGGAGCAAGGCTAAAGGGTCGGGTTGCTGTAATAACCGGTGCGGCTCAAGGCATCGGAGCCGAATATGCGCGAGCCCTGGCAGCCGAAGGCGCGGCAGTTGTGGTCGCTGACATTCAGGACGCGGAGCCAGTGGCCAGGGCGATCAACGAAGCAGGAGGCAAAGCCCTTGCAGTCGCCTGCGATGTAACCGATTCAGAATCGGTCGGGAGAATGGTCGCAGATACGCTTCAGCATTTCGGGAAGCTGGATATCCTGGTGAACAACGCTGCGCTGTTCGGCAAACTATCGCGTAAGCCGTTCGATCAAATCGAGTCCGATGAATGGGACCGGATGATGGCGGTCAATGTGCGTGGCGCATTCGAGTGCGTCAAGGCGGCAGTGCCGGCAATGCGGCGCCAGCAGTACGGAAAGATCGTCAACATTGCGTCGGGCACGGTGTTCAAAGGCCAGACGATGCTTTTGCATTATGTGACTTCCAAGGGCGCCATTGTTGCCATGTCGCGCAGCTTGGCCCGCGAGTTGGGAAATGACGGTATCCGTGTCAATACATTGGCTCCTGGTCTCGTGATGAGCGAAAACGTGTTGAACAATCCGGAATGGGCCGGCGCGGCGTCGCAGAATACAGTCAACACACGAGCAATCAAGCGCGACTCTGTGCCGGAAGACATGTGTGGAACATTGATTTACCTTTGCGCGCCCGACAGCGACTTTGTCACTGGCCAGGTGCTGGTGGTAGATGGCGGCGCAGTAATGCACTAGAGCAACCTATAAAGAGTGTGCAAATCATGAGCAATGTCATCAAGCTGGATATGCTGATCAATAACTCCAGCGTCAGATCGTCGGATTATCTCAAGGTGTACGATCCAGGCCGGCTGTCCGAGCTGGTTGGCGAGGTGGCCGTGGGAACGGCTCGACATGCGGACGAAGCAGTTGTCGCGGCCCATGCGGCATTCCAGTCATGGCGGAACGCGCCGGTATCCGAGCGTATCGAGCGACTGATGGCTGCCGCCGATGCGGTGGAACATATCTCGGACCAGCTTTCAACTACATTGGTGCGCGAACAGGGCATGTTGCTGCGCGAAACACAGCGCGACGTCAACAATGGCATCAAGAGCCTGCGCGAAGTAGCTGAACTGGCCAAGGGCTTTCTGACTCCGGAGCAATTCGAAGACGACGACAGCCTGGTGCGTGTGGAAAAGGTGCCCCGTGGGGTCGTCGCTGCAATTGTGCCGTGGAACGCTCCCATGGGGCTTACCATGGGCAAAGTAGGCCCCGCGCTTGTCACGGGCAACACTGTGGTCGTCAAGCCGTCGTCTTTTGCGCCGCTCGCGGTGTCCCAGGCTCTTAAAGTAATGTCCACTTTCTTTCCCCCCGGTGCCATCAATGTGGTGTACGGAGAGACTGATGTCGCATCCACCCTGACGCATCATCCCCAAGTGCGTCAGATATCGTTTACGGGTGGAACGACGACCGGAAGGGCGGTGATGGCGGCCGCCGCCCAGTCGATAAAAAACCTCAACCTGGAGCTGGGCGGCAACGACCCGGCCATTATTCTGGACGATGCGGACCCTGCGCTGGTAGCGCCTGAATTGATCAAGGGCATTTTTCCCCGTTCGGGGCAGGTCTGTTATGCGATCAAGCGTGTATATGTGCCGACAGCCATGATGCCAGCGTTCTTCGAAAGCTTGTGCGCTGTAGCCGACCGCTATCAAGTAGGTTATGGCCTGGATCCGCGATCTACCTTTGCGCCAATGAATAATCGCGGCCAGTACGACTTTGTGCGCGGGCTGATCGATCGAAGCAGAAAGGCCGGCGCCACCGTGAGCGAACTGGGAGCCAAGCTGGAACCCGACGAATGGGACAATGGCCTTTATGTGTTACCTACCGTCATAAAAGATCTATCCCCTACCGATGAGCTGGTGATTTCCGAGCAGTTCGGCCCCGTTATTCCTCTAGTCGCCTACGATTCCGAAGAGCAAGCGCTGAATATGGCGAATAACACCGAGTACGGCTTGGCGTCGTCCATCTGGACTAGCGATCCGGATCGCGGCTTGCGCATGTCGGGCCGGATAGAGGCGGGTGTGACCTTTATAAACAGCCACGCCCGTACGGCGCTGGGGGAACGTCATATGCCGTTCGGGGGCGTCAAACAAAGCGGTATTGGCCGTGTGCGCACCAGCGTCGGCCTCGCTGAATATATTGAATATCACGCCATCAGCTTGAACAAGTCAAGCTGCAGGGCAGCGGTCTGAGCTCGAACCAAGGCCTTGTTGCCGCGCAGATGGCGCAGGGCTGTGGGGCCGCCGTCAGTTGGCCTGAGTCGACTCTGCGGTGAACTGGCTAAGCGATTGTTCACATGCCGCCAAGACGCGTGTTTCGACCTCATGAAGCGCTTCGCTGCCGTAGATTCGGGGGCGAGGTAAATCGATGCTTATGACGGAAGCAATGCGGGTCGGCTTGGGGGTATAGACAAGTATCCGGTCGGCCAAATAACAGGCTTCGATAATGTCATGAGTCACGAAAACGACGGTGCGCCTATCACGCATCCAAGTGGAAACCAGTTCAGACCGCAATTTTCGGGCCGTCATTTCGTCCAGTGCGCCAAAAGGCTCGTCCATCAACAGCAGGTCGGGATTTCTAATGTATGAACGCGCAATACTGACCCGGTTCTGCATCCCCCCGGAAATCTGGTGCATGTAGAATTTTTCATATCCGGTCAGGTTCATCAGCTCAAGCACGTCGGCGATACGTTTTTTTTCGTTGGGTACCGGCCGGCCGGTTTCGGCGCGCAGAGCGAACTGCAGGTTTTCCTCAACGGTTCGCCAAGGCATCAGGCGGGGTTGCTGAAATATATAGCCATAGTTGGGTTGTTTCTGACGGACGCAAACGCCGTCTACCGCGATTTCACCTTCGGTTGCGTCCAGCAGGCCGGCGATGCAGTTCAGTGTGACGGATTTTCCAGACCCTGATGGACCGAGCAGGCAGACGAACTCACCATCGTCGACGTTAAGCGTAATGTCATCAATGACTGTCAGCGGGCCCTCGTTCGTGTCGAACTTCTTCGTCAAATTGCGGATTTCAATATTGCTCATGCCTGCCCTTTAGTTTTTCTTCCAGCGTGTAGCGAATAGCTCTAGCGGAGTAATGAATATGCGGTCCGAGAGCATCATCAAGAAGACCAGCCAGATCGTCCAGGCGAAGAGCTCGGTCGGGCGGCTGAATTCCCAAGCCGAATACAGGTTGTAGCCTACCCCACCGCTGGCTCCGCCCGCGAAAAGTTCGGCCAGCACAGAAATCTTCCAGCACATACCCAGCATTGCGCGGCTGGCGCCGATGACGTAAGGCGTAAGGGAAGGGAACACGATATGCCGTAAACGCATATAGCGGTTGGCGCGAACCGATTGTGCCATTCCCAACAGCTGTGGATCGATGTTCTTCAAACCTGCGGCGACGTTGAAGGCCACTAGCGGAAATGCGGCGATGGCTATGGTGAAGACGACAGAGGTCTTGGTAAGTCCGAACCAGATAAGCGACATCAAGGCCCACACTACATATGGAATCGTCTGGGCGAAATTGAGCAGCGGAGCCGTAAAGGTTTCATACTTTGCCAAGGCAAAGCCGACCAGCGCTCCTGATATCAAAGAAATGATTGCTGCGATGAAGACCGACTGGACGGTCGATAGTGTGCCGGTCCACAAGACGCCGTCTTGAGCAAGTTCTACTATCGTTCGCAGGATGGCCCCAAGCGACGGAAAAATATAAGGAGGCTGGGTATAGGCAAGGATTTCCCAAAGTACTACGAGCACTAGAAAAGGAAAAAGCTTGCGGGCTGATCCTGCACAGAATCTTGCAAAGACGGAAGTCTCGGGGGCTGCTGGCGACGACGGCCGCAACGAAACACGCCGGACGTCTGCTTTCATATGTGTTTCCTTTTTCCGCTGCTTAAAGTTTTATCCAGAAATCCGAGGCCTTGACAGGCGATTTCAATTGATTGGCTTCCAGCAGCCGGTCATACAGGTTTTGCACAGACTGGATGAATTCAGGCGTATTTTGCGATTTGATGGCGTCGGGCAAATACCGGACCAGAAGCTCTTTGGTCTCGGCGACGCTCATCTTCATTTCAGGCATGTGCTTCACCAACGCGGCAGCCGCTTCGTCGGCATGCTCTGGAAGAGAGGTTCTCGTCTCTTCTATGACAGCCATGAATTTTTCGGCGTCGCTGCGGTTGCTTTCGAGGAAATCCTTATGTGCCGCGATGACAAGCGCAATGAATGGCTCGTTGAATTTCTGCTGATATATGTCGCCGGGACGGAACAGTACCTTGACGGCTCCTGTTTTGAGCGCTGTTGTCAGAAAGGGCTCGTAAGTCGTGGCTCCGTCGATATCCCCTTTTTCAAGCGCGGTGACCAGTGCGGATGGAGGCAATGTGGACACCCTCACATCCTTTCTGAAGTCGATTCCTTCGGTCTTGAACGCCAGGTAGGTAGTGCCATAGTTTGTGCCTGACAGTGAAACAACGCCGAACTTCTTACCTTTGAAATCCTGGGGTTTGGTTAGTGTTGAGTCCTTCTTGGCGATAACGGCCCATACGTCGGCCGGCGTACCGGCGCGCAACACGACAATGGGCACTCCGGCGCTATGAAGTTGCGCGGCGTTGATGGCGCCCATATTGATGTCCATGTCCAGCCCTCCGGCCTTCATGGTGTCGTACTTCTGGTTGGATTGGACAAACACCTTCAGGTCGACTTCCAGCCCTGCCTTTTCGAAGGCGCCGTTTTCCATGGCAAGGCAAAGTGCGGCCGCGCTGGCATCGACGGAGACGGTGGAGCCCACTCGTACTTTGGTGGGGGCGGCCTGAGAGGATGCGGCGATTGCCAGGCTCGCCACCACGGCCGAAGCCACTGCAGTGGCGTACTTCCAGATGGGATGTGATTTGGTATTCATCATTGCCTCCATAGTTTTATTTATGTGTTTCCGTACCGATCAGAAGGGCTGATTCTTTGTGCCAAAACACTTGCCATTTACCGTCGATGCAGGAATATTTTTGGGTTATGTTCCTATATAAAGAACGCCATCCCAATATATATGGAAATTCAGTTTACTGAGGCGATATACCTCTGTCAATTAAATGCGAGCGCTGCTATGCGTGGTTCAAGCAGGACTTCTTCCGACTCGTCGTTCTGCCTTGTTGTGCATGAGATAGCGCCCGGGAAGGATTCCCGTGGCCTTCTTGAACATGATGATGAACGCGCCGGCCGACTGATAACCCAGATCGGCCGCGACATTCTGTACCGGCCTTCCCGCCGCCAGGGCTTTCATGGCGATGACGACATGCAGCCGCTGCCGCCAAGGGCTGAAGCTCATGCCCAGTTCGGCCTGAAGCAGGCGGCTCAAAGAGCGCTGGCTCATGGCCAGGCGCGAGGCCCACTGGGCTGCCGTGCTTCGGTCTGCGGGGTTCTTCATCATCCACTCGGTCAGGCGGCGCAGCCGCGGGTCTTCGGATACGGGCAGATAAATCGATTGGGTAGCGGCGGATTTCAGTTGATCCAGCAGCACGGCCCGCAGCCTGGCGGTTTCGGCGTTGTGGTTTCGAGCCTTGGGTATCTGGGCCAGGTGAATGATGAGTTCGCGCAGCAAGGGGCCTATGGCCAAGCTGCGGCAGGTGTCGGGCAAGGGAGCCGCGCTTTTGACATCGACGAACAGGAAGCAGACGTTTCCGTTGGCGGTAAGGCTTACGCTATGGGGCATGCCGCCTGGAACCCATAGTCCGCTGTTGGCGGGTGTGATCCACAGCGCGCCGGGCACGGTACAGCTCATGGCGCCGCGCAGCACCATCGCCAATTGTCCTTGGCGATGCCGGTGCACGGACAGTTCCTGGGCCAATTCCCTGGTTTGGATCTGTATGCCGGCGACGTCGACGTCCATCTTGTCGAACTCGAAGGTCCATGGGCTTGGCTGCCGTTTGTGCATGTTCATGATTGGCCAGTTTTGCATATTTTTTGGCGAACTGTACAGATTATGCATGCCCTTCCGTCGATAGAATCGATTCGTTTCGGATCAATGATTCTTCTCATGCATACATCCTCCACGGTTTCCCGCACGGCGTCCTCCCGCGCGCTGCTCATCATGGGTATTGTGTTCATTGCAAGCTGTCTGCGCGCCCCGATTACGGTTCTTGGTCCGCTTCTGGATCCCATCCGCACTGCGGCGGGCCTGGGTGTCGCGCAGGCGGGAATGCTCACCACGTTGCCGCTTCTCGCCTTCGCCGTGGTTTCGCCCTGGGCGGCGACCATGTCGAACAAGTATGGGCTGGAAAGAATGTTGTTCTGGGCGCTGGCGGTGCTGCTGGCGGGCATACTGGTGCGATCGGCAGGTCCCACTTGGGCGCTGTTCGGCGGAACCTGCCTGATGGGCGGGTCGATCGCTGTCGCGAACGTACTCCTGCCCAGCCTCTTGAAGCGCGATTTTCCCCACGATACGGCGAGGCTCACCGCATACTACGCGCTGGCCATGATACTGGCCGCGGGCGTCATGTCGACGGTGGTGGTTCCGTTTCACGAGCTAATGGTCGGCAACTGGCGCCTTTCCCTGGCGTCCGTCGCCGTGCTTCCGCTTATAGCCATGGTGTCGTGGTGGCCGCAGTTGTATGCCGGTGCAGTGCTCCCGCCTCAACCGGCGGTGCCCATTGCCCGGGGCACAGTGTGGCGCAGCATGCTGGCGTGGCAAGTGGCTGCGTATCTGGGCTTGACCTGCTTCATTCATTTTGCCGCGATCGCATGGCTGCCCGCCATCCTGCTGGGGGCGGGCTTCAGTCCGGCGCAGGCGGGGGTGCAGCACGGCTGGATGCAATTGGCGGGCATCGTACCGGCCCTGGCCCTGGGGCCGTTGTTGCGGCGACTGCCCGACCAGCGGTGGCTTGCCTTCGTGTCGCCCGCGCTCAGCGCGGTTGCGCTGCTGGGGTTCATGGTCTTGCCCCGCTGGGCGACAGGCTGGTCGTTTGCCTTTGGCGTGGGCATGGGCTCCGCCTTGATTCTTAGCCTGGCATTCGTTGGCTTGAGGGCGCCCTCGCAACAAGTTGCAGCCTCGCTTTCCGGCATGGCTCAGTGCGTCGGATACCTGCTGGCCGCGGTGGGGCCGACTTTGTTCGGTGCTTTGCAAGAGGCGACGGGCAGTTGGTCGACGCCGCTTGGAACGTGCGTGGCGCTGTGCGCGGTCATGTGCGCTCTGGGGTTGCGGATCGGCCGCAAGGGACATGTTCAACAGTAACCGCAGCGTCCGGCGCATCCGACCATGAAAAGCTTAGCCTGTGTGCTTCCTCGGCAACATAATCGACAAAGACGCGTATCCTGGCGGGAAGATGCTTTCGGCTCAAATAGCAGAGATAGTGGCTTGTCTCTTCAGGCGCATAGTGCGAGAGGCAGGCCGCGAGCTTGCCTGAGCGAAGCGCATCGCGGGCGAGGTAGGCGGGCAGTTGTGCAATGCCCTGGCCGCGCAGGGCGGCCTGCAGAGCCAGATCCAGGTCGTTGAATATCTGAAATGCGGGAACCCGGTATGTTCGAGGTTTCCCGTCGACCAGGAACTCCCAGTCCCTGACGCGTCCCGAGGCTGCGCGAAGGGCGATGCAGCGATGGCGGAGCAGATCGTCCATGGTGCGGGGCACGCCGTGGCATGCCATGTACGAGGGTGAAGCGCAGGTAAAGGTCTGCATCGGCATAAGCTGCCTTGCCACGATTTCGCTGTCTTCCAGCCTGCCGTCCATAAAGGCTGCATCGATGCGGTCTTGGGCGAAATCGGCGGCTTGTTCGCTTAGCAGCAGCTCTGTGGTGATGTCCGGGAAGCGGGCATGGAAACGCGGCAGAAGCGGGGCGACGACATTGCGTCCGAAGGCCGGTGTGGACTGAATCCGCAGATGGCCCCTTGGCGGGCCCTTGCGCAGTTCGCGCATGTCGTCCAGCGCCCGGGCGATGCGTTCCACGCCGGGCCGGCAGTTCTCATAGAACAGTTCGCCTTCGCGGGTCAGCGATGTGCTGCGGGTGGTGCGGTGGAAAAGGCGCGCGTCCAGCTGTTCTTCGAGCTTGCGCACATTGCGGCTGACCGCGGAACGGCCTATGCCCAGGCGATCCGCCGCGCGAGAGAAGCTGCCGGCGGCCGCGACCGCCAGAAATGCGATGACACCGGCGTAGCTGGTTGCAAAGCTGTCGGCAAAGGGGTCCGCCGCACGTAAGGCGGCGGGGATGCTGTCGTCGAATTCGGAGGGTATGTGTGTGTCCATACCCCATAGACGTATGGGCGCTGCGTTTTGTGACAGCGCCCGCAAGCATGGCGCTTTTTCAGGAAAGGCCCGCCTTGTCCAGGCCGAACGCCTTGTCGGCCGAGCCCGGTGGAGTCCTGAATGCGACGTTGACGCGGTTCCAGCCATTGATGGCCATTATGGAGAACGTCAGTTCGGACAGCTCTTTTTCATTGAACTGGGCGCGTACCGTGTCGAAGATCTCGTCTGAAACACCGTCTTCGGGAATCTTGGTCAGCACTTCAGTCCAGGCCAGGGCAGCGCGTTCGCGCTCGGAAAACAGCGGGGATTCGCGCCAGATGGCGATATGGTGCATGCGCAAGTCGCGCTCGCCCTGGATGCGGGCCTCTTTTACATGCATGTCGAGGCAGAAGGCGCAGCCATTCATCTGGGAAGCCCGCGTGGTGACCAGAATGTGTATGGCCGGCTCGAGGCTGCCTGCCTTGATGGCATTGTTGAAATCCGAATACTTTTTGAACAGCTCGGGGCACTGCTGAATGTAATTGACGCGCTGAGACATGATTTCTCCAAGGTGGCGAATGAAACCCATGCGCATAGCCGCGCGGCACAAAGCGGCCGGCCACCGCACAAGGCCATCGTAATAGAGTAGCGCGGCACACGGAAGACGCTTTTGTGTGACCGCGCTGTTGCCCGCTGCGCATCAATGGCGCGCAGCGCCGCGGCCGGCTTCAGGCGTGGCTGTATATCTGCGCGATGTGCCGAAGCTTGTCCGGGTTGCGCTGCACGTACAGGTGCGCAATGCGCTTGCCGTCCGACTCGAGTTCCATTGCCGATTCAAGCTGGCCTTGGGTGAAGCGCAGCAGCGCCCACCGGCCATTGAGATGGACGATTTCCATGTGAAGGTCGCCATCGAAGCGCCGATGCGTGGCGTAGAAAAGTTGCGCGATGCGCTGCGCACCCAGCAGCGGCTTGGGGAAGCTGGCGACAAGGCCTCCGCCATCGCTTATCAGCGTGGCTTCTTCGGCCAGCAGGGCGCTGATGGCCCTCAGGTCGCCGCTGGCAAGCGTCTGCACGAATTTGTGCAACAGGCGGTGATGGGTTTCCGGGTCGACCGAGAAGCGTGGCTGTTCTTCGCGCAACTGAGATCGGGCGCGGCTCACGAGCTGCCGGCAGGCACTTTGAGATTTGCCCAGAATCTGCGAAATCTGGGCGTAGTCTGTGTCGAATACTTCGCGCAGCAGAAATGCGGCACGCGCCTCGGGGCCCAGTTTCTCAAGCAGCGTCAGGTATGCCAGCGACACGTCGTCCGCCCGCGCCAGGGCCTCTTCGGGTGTGGCCGGCGGTACTGAAAGCACGGGTTCGGGCAGCCACATGCCCTGGTAGTGCTCTCGCTGGGTTTTGGCGGCCCGCAGGCGGTCGATGGAAAGCCGGGTCGTGACGGAGACGAGCCAGGCCTCGATGTTGACGATGTCGCTGCGTACGGCCTCGTGCCAGCGCAGCCACGCGTCTTGCACCACGTCTTCGGCTTCGGCGACCGAGCCCAGCATTCGATAGGCAATGCCCTGAAGGCGAGTGCGAAACTGTTCGAATGTCCGGGCGTGGTCTTCCATCTTCCAGCGTTTTTCAAGGGGCGGCGTTCATGCCTTCCATAGCGTGGACAGGCGCTCTACGGCCGCGCGAGGCGTAAGTATGTCGGGATGATGCACGTATACGTCCTTGCCGTCCACGTTTTCCTTTGTTACCGGGTCGGCGGGGTCTCTGGGCGTGCCGTCATTCTTCTTGCCCACGCCGATGCTGTTGATGCCGTACCACTCCTCGTCGGGGCACCCGCCCGGGAACTGCGGCACGCCGCAAGAGCTGTGTCCTTCTTGGGTGGTGATGTTGCCGATTTTCCACCATTCGTCGGCCCAGCTGAAGACATAGCCGCCCGAGCACAGATTGAGGCCATGGTGTTTCTCGATGTCTTTCCAGTGGGCCTCGATGTAGTCGGCCTGGGCCTTGGCATGATCGGGCAATTCCACAGGCGTGCTGCCCTGGCGTGTTGACGCGGGGCAGCCGAACTCGGTAACCAGGAAGGGCCGGTCTGGCAGGCCGGCGTTCTTGAACTTGGCGTCGTAGTCGGTGAACATGGTGTCGAAGCCCGTGCTTTGGGTGCCCCGATAGGAGTTCAGGCTGATGACGTCCAGGTTGGGCACCCCCTTGCCCACAGCGGGGTCGACCATCAGTTCGATGACCCTGGGTATGTCATGCAGCGATGTGCTGACGAGCTTGTCGGGCGCCCAGCCCTTTACCTGGCCGGCCAGGGTGTTTATCCAGTTCCAGAAATCAGCCTGGGTTGCATTGCCAAACTCGACGCCTTTGTCAACACCGAATGTGTCCAGCTCATTGCCGATCGTAAAGCCGATGATGGATTCGTGCTTGCCCATTTCTTCGCACAGCAGCTGGAAGCCGGTTTCGATGCGCTTGCGGTCGTTCGTGTTCATGGCCTGCTCGGGGGTCATGGGGTAGGCCACCCACACATAGATGCCATGTGCTGCGCATGCGTCCATGAACTTGGTATGGTATTGGCGGTTGCTGTTTGGATCCCATGGCGTTTCCCATGGCGAGGTCATGTACAGCCGTATGCTGTTGCAGCCCATGCCGGCCAGCGTGCCCATGTCGCGGTTGAACAGCGGTTCCCAGAAGTCGCTGAAGTGGTCGCCGCCGGGCGCGGCGCCGGCCCAGGCGCCGATGGGTACGGGCGAATAGCATACGCCCTTGGCGAAGAACTCTTCGCCGTTGCGCATGATCTTGCGGTCTTGCACGGTGAATGCGCTGCTGCCATCCCCTCCGGAAGAGCCCAGGCCGGGCGATTCCGAAGTGGGCGGGCTGCTGTCGCTTCCGCTGCTTCCGCACGCCGACAACAGCAGGGGAGCGGTGGAGGCGATCAGTGCGGAACCCAGCAGGCGGCGCCGAAGCGGGGAATAGGCGCCCAGTGCGGCTTGGCGGTCGAAGGTGTATTTCTTGTCCATGTGCTGTTCCTTATTGATGTTTATTGTGTTTGTCGACGAACATAAGCCGCCCGGGTTGCTGGTCCATTAAGTTGGGTAACATATTTTTACCGATTATGTGCTCGCGCTGTAACCCTCTGATCAGGGGGTGTGCAGAGCCGGGAACGCTGTATGCTGGGCTTTGGCGAGTTCTCGAGGCCTATCCGGCGAACTCAGGAGGAAAGGAAATGAGCAAGAAGTTCAAGGTCGGCGACCATGTAAGATGGAACTCGGAGGCCGGCCACGTCTCTGGCAAGATCATCAAGGTCCACACGCGTGACTTCGACTACAAGGGCCACACCCGCCGGGCCTCTGAAGAAGAGCCCCAGTACGAGATCAAAAGCGACAAGACCGATCACATTGCCGCGCACAAGGGAAGCGCGCTCGAGCTTGTATAGATGGCAAGCGCAAGCCTTCCCTTCTTTACCATCGGCCACTCCAACCGCGGCATCGAAGAGTTCATCGACCTGCTGCGCGGCCCGCACGTCGAGCGCGTCATCGATGTGCGCAAGATCCCGATGTCCAGGGCCAACCCCCAGTTCAACAAGAACGCCTTGCCCCAGGCACTGGCATCCGGCCAGATTGCCTACGAGCATATCGAGGCCCTGGGCGGCCGCCGTTCCACGGCTCACAGTGTGCCCGGCGACACCAATGGCTTCTGGCAGAACAAAAGCTTCCACAACTATGCCGACTATGCGCTTTCGGCCGAGTTCCAGGCGGGCCTCGAACGTCTGATAGCGCGGGGCCGGCGGCAGCGTTGCGCCATCATGTGTTCAGAGGCTGTGTGGTGGCGCTGCCACCGCCGCCTTATTTCCGACTACCTGATCGCGCGCGGCGAAACCGTGGTTCACATCATGGGCACGAACCGGCTCGAACCGGCGCGCTTGACGCAGGGAGCCCTAATCCGCCCTGACGGAAATGTCGTTTATCCTGCTTCCAAGGCCAGTCCCGGCAACCTGGACGAGTAGCCGCCATGCGGGCTTCGGGGGCGGGATTGACAAGCCCTTCCTCTACCCATGTAATAAGCCACTTGCCTTATCCAAAACAGAACAAGCATAGAGGAAGAACGGATGCACACAACGACTTCGATGGCTCGGCTCGATCCGGCAAGCCTGGATGCCGCCGACCCATTGGCGCCTTACCGCGAACGTTTTCTGCTGCCCGAAGGGGTGATCTACCTGGACGGAAATTCCCTGGGCCCGGCCAGCCACGCGGCTCTGGCGGCGCTCGAAGAGGCGGCCAGAAGCGAGTGGGCACAGGGGCTGATCCGCAGCTGGAATACCGCCGGCTGGTTCGACATGCCGATGTCGGCAGGACGCCTGATAGCACGGCTTGTGGGCGCGGCGGCCGGGCAGGTCGCGGTATGCGACTCCGTGACCATCAACCTGTACAAGGTGCTGCAGGCGGCCATGGCACTGCAGCCAGGCCGTAGAACAATCGTGGCCGAAGCCGGCAGTTTTCCCACCGACCTGTACATTGCGCAAGGCGTTGTCGCCAATGTGCAGGGGGCACGGCTGCGGCTTGCGGGGCGCGACGCGGACACCCTGGAAGAACTCATCGACGACGACACGGCCGTGGTGCTGGTCAACCACGTCGACTACCGCAGCGGTGCGCTGCGCGATATGGCCGGGCTTACCGCAAAGGCGCACGCGGCGGGCGCCCTGGCAATCTGGGATCTATGCCACTCCGCCGGCGCCCTGGAGATCGAGCTCGATGCCTGCGAAGCCGATTTCGCGGTAGGCTGCACCTATAAGTACCTGAATTGCGGTCCGGGCGCGCCAGCTTTTGTCTACGCCGCCTCGCGCCACCACGCGCAGTTGCGCCAGCCGCTGTCGGGCTGGTGGGGCCATGCCAGGCCGTTCGAATTCGAGACAGACTATGCGCCCGCAAGCGGCATCAAGGCCTTTCTTACGGGTACGCCACCCATGCTTTCGCTTCGTGCATTGATGGGGGCGCTGGCTGACTGGAACGATGTCGACATGGGCCAGCTGCGTGAAAAAAGCGTGCGCCTTACCCAGTACTTCATGGATCTGGTCGAAGACCGCTGTGCTGCCCACGGGCTGGTGTCCATCACGCCCCGCGATCCCGGCGCGCGCGGCAGCCAGGTTTCACTGCGCTTCGAGCACGCTTATCCGGCCATGCAGGCGCTTATCGCGAAGGGGGTCATTGGCGATTTCCGCGCGCCGGATGTCATGCGCTTCGGCTTCACGCCCCTGTATATCAGTTTCAGCGACGTGGCGCGTGCGGTGGAAATACTGAAGGAAGTGCTGGACACAGAGCTTTGGCGGGATGAGGCCTATGCCGCAAAAGCCGCGGTGACATGAAGAGGCTGTCTGAGGCTGCGCGCGGCTTCGGGCAGGCGGCGGGTGGCGGCGGTTTGCGCCCAAGGCCCCTGCATGGCGCTAGCCGAAGGGGACGCGGCTTGCGCTTGCCCGCCTAGATTTTTGTCAGGTCGTCGAATATCTGCGGGTTCAGCAGAATCGAACGGCCTACCCCACCGATGTCGGTTCGGCCGCAGAAGGCCATGCTTACATCCAGTTCTTTGGCGATGATCTGCAGCGCCCGCTCGACGCCCGCCTGCCCGGCGGCGCCCAGTCCATATAAAAAGGCCCGGCCGACAAGCGTGCCTTGCGCGCCCAGCGCCACGGCGCGTAACACGTCTTGCCCAGACCGTATGCCGCCGTCGAGCCAGATTTCAATGTCGCCGCGCACGGCCTGCACGATGTGGGGAAGGGCGGCAATGGACGAGGGCGCGCCGTCGAGCTGCCGGCCCCCATGGTTGGAGACGATGAGCGCATCGGCGCCGCAGTCTGCGGCATGCCTTGCATCTTCGGCGTCCATAATGCCCTTGACCACCAGTTTGCCGCCCCAGGCCTGCTTGATCCATTCGATATCCTGCCAGCACAGGGCGGGGTCGAATTGCTCGGTTGTCCACGAGGCCAGCGAAGAAACGTCGCTGACCCCCTTGGCGTGGCCGACGATGTTGCCGAAAGAGCGTCGCGGCGTGCGCGACATCGACATGCACCACTGGGGCTTGGTGGCCAGGTTGAGCAAATTGCGCAGCGTGGGCTTGGGCGGCGCGGTGAGCCCGTTCTTGATGTCTTTGTGACGCTGGCCCATTACCTGCAGGTCAAGTGTCAGCATGAGGGCCGAGCAGCCGGCCGCCTTGGCGCGGTCGATCAGGCGGCGCATGAAATCGCGGTCGCGCATGACATACAGCTGGAACCAGAAGGGGCGCGAAGTGTGCGCCGCGATGTCCTCGATCGAGCAGATGCTCATCGTGGAAAGCGTGAACGGCACGCCGAAGCGCTCGGCCGCCCGGGCGGCCAGGATTTCCCCGTCGCCGCAAAGCATGCCAGTGAGGCCGGTAGGGGCCAGCGCCACGGGCATGGCCACTTCTGTTCCGATCATGCTGCTGCGCAGGCTGCGCGACTGGATGTCCACCGCGACCCGCTGCTTGAACTTCAGGCGCTGGAAGTCGTCGACGTTGCTGCGGAAGGTGCTTTCGGTCCAGGAACCCGATTCAACATAATCGTAGAACATGCGCGGTACGCGCCGCTGGGCCATCCGGCGCAGGTCTTCGATGCAGGTGACGGTCGTCAGGCTGGACAAGGGGTTCTCCGTTGGGTTGCGCGGTTGTAACCAATTATAAGATAGGGCTGGCGTGAAAATGCTGCGGCCGATGCGGCGGCCCAGACCCTGGCCGCGCTTCAGGAACGATCATTCGCTAGCGCTGTGCCGGCCGCCGACATTTCAGGGGTTTCGTGTGCGTACACCGCCATGGCGCGGCTTCCGTTCCACCACAGCACCCGGGCCACTTTGACATGACTGGCGATTTCCAGGGCCTGTATGGCGTCGCTTTCAATAAAGTGCGTGTAGCGCTGCTCGACAATGGCCTGCGCCTTGTGCAGGGCGGTTTGCGCCGCCGTATGGCGGGCCTCGTCGCGCATGATGAGCCGGCCGCTGAAGCCATGGCGATCGAGCCAGGCCTGGGTGCGCGCGCGGTCTTGCTCGGGCCGGCCCGTGACGATGGGCAGGGCGCGCAGGTCGCGATTGGGCAGCACGGCGTGGGGCTCCAGCGCGTCGCGGCGCAGCAGCGCCGCCTCCAGGTCGCGCAGGTAGTGGTCTTCGGGAATGTCGGGCAACAGGATGCCGTCCAGGTCCATGGCCCAAGAGGCGTACTCGTGTTCGGGGCGGCCGGGCAAATTGCCCGTGGCGCCAAAGGCGTCGGTGATCGATTCGCGCTCCCAGGGAAACCAGGCGCGGCAACCAGCCGGCATCTGGAAGCCGTAGTCGGGCACGATGCGCGACTGCGAATCCCAGGCAAGGGTGAACACCTTTATTTCGAACCCGCCCTGGCATAGGAATTCCACGCTGTCCGACAGCGTGGTACCCCGGCCCGCGATGTCTTCGACCAGCAGTATCCGGGCGCCCGGGGGTGGGGTTTGCTGGGTGAACCATGAAACCCGGCGAGCCGCGCGATCGTAGCCCAAGGCATGCAGGGGAAGGCTTAGCGCCGTCGACACCATGACCCCTGGCGCCAAGCCCCCGCGCGCAATAGCCACGACCGCATCGAAGCTCATCTGCCGCCATTGGGCGACATAGCCGCTGATCAGGGATTCGACCCAGTAATAGTCGCAGGAATAGGCTTTGGTCATGGAGCGATTGTAGTCAAACCAAAACGCATTGCCCATTTTCAAGACACGGAAAAAAATTTATGTTATAGTTTCGCTTCTTTGGCGGCTGTAGCTCAGTTGGATAGAGTACTTGGCTACGAACCAAGGGGTCGTGGGTTCGAATCCTGCCAGCCGCGCCAGAATTATCCCGTCTAATCAATGGGTTAAAACCGCCTAGAGGCAAAATCTCTAGGCGGTTTTTTATGCTTGGGGGAATTGCTGCATCTGGATCGTCCGGATAACTGCCAGAAGCGGCTCTACCCCATAACCGGGGGATGGTCCCTCGCTAGACACGGTTGATCACACCGTTCCAACCGCACTGGGCCAAGACCCTCATGCGGTAATTCTCAAAGTTCCTGAACCCATACGCACGGCGTGAG
>Ga0180218_1000563_pt1 | contig 31917 bp, 51 predicted proteins | sample eDN3rd37CKraftBY_FD_151334 | JGI IMG/M metagenome (GOLD analysis project Ga0180218, IMG submission 151334) | Enriched backyard soil microbial communities from Emeryville, California, USA - eDNA 3rd pass 37_C Kraft BY (version 2) (version 2) | ecosystem: Environmental > Terrestrial > Soil >... | reverse complement strand
CCCCGCGTACGCTGTCCGCAGCCGGCGACCGACCTCCGGGCGGACGGCGGCGGGCCTCTAGCTCAACTGGCAGAGCAGCGGACTTTTAATCCGCGGGTTCAGGGTTCGAGCCCCTGGGGGCCCACCTCTCTGACCTGCATCGATGTCGATGCAGAGAACTCGCGGCGCAATCTCGTGTAGCAGATGTGTAGCAGCAGGCTGCACGAGATTGCGCTACGGTGGCCCCACAACAGAACGACCCCGACAGGTGCTGGTAACACCTGACGGGGTCTGACCACCACGAGGGAACAGGACTCCCCCTGATGGCTGACGCCTACGGTATCAGCGCACCCCCGACACAGACGTCGAGGCCGGTGCGCATCAACGCCCACGCTCCCCTGTGGCGCATCGTCGACACCCTCGCCGCCTCTGGCTGGGGCGACCTCCGCGACGCACCACAGAGCGTCCGCACGTACCTCCTCGCGCTCGGCCGCATCGCCGACGCCCGGTCCGGCATCGCCGAGACCACCGACGCCCAGGTCGCCGAGCGCGCCGGCCTGTCCGTGCGCACCATCATCCGGGCCCGAGGCTGGCTCGAGGAGCGCGAGCTGCTCGTCGTCATGCGCCGCGGCGCCCGCCAGGGGCTGCGCGGCGTCGCGTCCCTGCTGTCGATCACGAAGCGTGCCCTCGTGGCCATGCTGCCGTCCGCCCGCGCTGGGAAGGACGCGCGGGCCCGCGCCCGTGCCGCCCGCCCCGGCGGTGCCCCCAACCTGACAGCGTGGCGCGCCTTCCCCTCCTCTCGGAGGAAGACGGCCGCCGCTCCGCGCGCGGCCCGGCCTGACGGCCCGACGAACATCCAGAAGCGCCTCGTCGACCAGGCCGCGCACGCGGCCGCCAACCCGCCGCGACCCGAGACCCTCGCCAGCATCCGGGCACTCATTCGTCGCTGACCCCTGCCCTCCCCCGCACCGCTCACCAACGAAGGAGAGACCCGATGTCCCAGCACCGCCCGTCCCGGATCAACCCCGACACCCTGCCCGTCCTCGTCCTGGCCGTCCTCCTCACCGCCGGTCTCGCCGGCGTCAGCTTCGCGATCTCCTACGCCGCGCTGCGCGAGGTCTCCGCCTGGGCGGCCGTCCCCGTCACGCTGTCCTGGGCCGTGCCCGTGATGCTCGATGCCGCCACCGTCGTCTACCTCTTGGCCGTCCTCGTGAAGCGCGCACGCGGCGAGCGGGCCCGCGGCGCCTGGGCTGCCCTGGCGCTCTGGACGGCCGTGTCCGTGATCGCCAACGCCGCCCACGCCGCCGACGTCCCCGAGCCCTGGCAGCGCGCCATCGGCACCGTCGTCGCCGCCCTCGCGCCCGTCGCCGTCCTCCTGGCCATCCACACCATCGCCGACCTCATCACCGCCCGGACGGACGCCGCGAGCGCCACCGAGCCGGACGCGGACACGGTGGCCGCGAGCGCCACGACGGAGGCCCAGGCGGACACGAACGACGACCAGGACGCGGACACCGCCCCGGACACCACGGACACGGACGGCCAGGCCGGAACGACGGCGGCCGCGCCGAAGGACGTCCGCCGGCACACTTCGCCCCGCCCCCGGACGCGCGGACGCGCCGTCGAGCACCGCGACGAGATCGTCCGGCTGCACCTCGAGGAGCATCTGTCCGCCCGACAGATCGAGCACCACGTGCCCGTCCGCAAGACGGCGATCGCCGAGCTGCTGCGCCGCGAGCTCGGAGGTCAGGCGGTCCGGGCCGCGTGAGCGGGCGCGCAGGTCACGCCAGAACCGTGAACAGATACGTCAGGGCAGCGCCTGCGACCGCACTGACGACCGCGACCTTGATGTCCCGGTGGTCGTTCCACCTCGCGTCCCTCACGTCCTGGCGAGTCAGGACCCTCAGTCGCAACGGGCCTCGTTCCCATGTCCCGTCGTAGAGGCCCCTGCGAACGCGGTTTCGAATGCGCCGCTCCGAAGCTCGGACGGACGTCGCCACCGCCAGTCCCGCAACGATGTATGCCGGCACCGGCCAGGACGACGCGAGGACGAGCCAGACCATCAGACCGATGCCGACCAGCCAGATGCCAGCACGGGCAAGGAAGTCCCAGCTACGGAGCGGCACCGTGCGGCGGCCATCCGAATCCTCGATCCTTTGCGCCGCAGCTCGGTACGCGGCCTCGATCTTGCCGGCCCGCCGGAAGGCCTCGTCCGCGAGCAGCGCATCAAACCCATCGGGCAGAGGCCCCTGAGCCAACGCTTCCCTACGGCGATTGCCTTGGTAGCCCGCGTCAGCCATTGAAAACTCGCTCGGCATCCACCTGAGCACGCCGGGCACCTTGTTTCCGAACTGCAGCATCATGACCGGCGCGTCGACGTTGTCGACGTAGCCAGCCAGCGTCATGGCATCACGTGCGGACTCGTCGAGCTCCGAGGGGTGCGCCAGGATCGACCTGGCAGATTTCGGTGCGCTTCGCTCGTACCGCCCGTCCCGGTAGGCCGGACCGCGGAAGAGGACCACGTCGTCGCAGGCGGCCTCGAAGTCGGCCCGGATCTCGTCGTAGTGCGAGACGAGGATGACCCGTCCGCCGAAGTGTGTCGCGTCTTCGTGGAGGCCATCCGTTGCCGGCCCGAACCACCAAGCACCGATGCTCATGACGGAATCATGCCGCCCTTCATCAGGGGACGTGGAGCGAGCAGGCGCGCCGGCTGCGGCACGCAGCACTCGCGCCGGACCCATGCCGACCACTGGCCCCAACCGGGGTACTCCGCCGAGAACGCGAGCAGGCCAGGCGCCTGGTGCGTCACGACGCCCTCGAGCGTGACGATGTCGCCGCCGTAGGTCCGCGCGGTGCAGCGTGCCGGCACCGGGGCCGAGAGCAGCTTCTGCCCGCGCGGCGCGGCGTCGTGGTGCTCGATCAGCCCGCCGAAGTCCCGAGCCTCGGACTCGATCATCGGCGCTCCACGGCGGAGGCCCAGACCCACGCCCAGCCTTGGCGGCCGGCGGCGTCGAGGTAACGGACGTGGACCTGCCGCGACGTCCAGGCGATCGCCCAGCCGTCCACCTCGGCCTCGCGCTGCTCACGCCCGTAAGTGATCCACGTGCGCACCGCGGGCGGTTCATCCGGCTCGACGACGCGCTCGCCCGCCCTGCCGCCCTTCGGGGCGTCGAGCGCCGTGTCGCGCAGCGGCACCGCCTCCACTCCGGCGGGCCAGCCTCCGGCCGGCGGTCGTCGTCTCGTCCCCATGGCGCCAGGCTAGAACACGCGTTCGAACGCGGTCAGCGGAGACGAGCCAACTGACGGAGGCGGCTGAGGCCGCGCGGTTCTGGGAACCGCTTCAAGGGCCGCGGCCGCGCGCCTGCCCACTCGTACAGAGGCGGGAAGTCCTCGAACGCCCTGGCCAGGTATGACCCCTCGGGGGCGGCCGGTGCCCCGGTGAAGCGGTAGGTCATCTTCTGGACGTGTCCGGTGCGGAGGATCCTTCGGTAGTTCGTCTCGTCCAGGGGGTCCAGTTGGACCTTCTGCAGGGCGTGCGCCTTGGGCGACGAGTGGATCACGGCAGAGTCCCACGCGGCCGCGAAGGTGGGAAGGTGCGCGTACAGGGCCTCGAAGCACAGGTGGAACCAGAAGTAGTGCGGCAGCTCCTCGTGGTTGCGCCAGAACCACGTCAGGAAGTCGCGGAGGGCAACAGGAACGATGCTCCCGCGCTGCGCGATGAGGAACCAACTCGAGAGGAACTTCGTCACCGTGTAGGCGAAGAACGGGGTCGGCAGAACCTGGCGGTACAGGCTGTCGAGCGGCTGGGTGACGAGCACGGTGGCGTCCGCCCAGATGCCGCCATGCTCGGCCAGCAGGGACACACGGAGCACGTCGGAGTAGTGCGCCTTCCACTTCGACGTGCGCGCCGCGACGACGGGGTCCAGCGAGACGTAGTCCTGGATCGTCCGTTCGGTGAGGAGCCGGACGTCGAAGTCAGACGCCTCCTCGAGCAGCCGTCTCCCACACGCCTTGACGATGAACGGGGCGTACTCCCAGCCCTGCTCCCAGCACGACCAGATGATGCGCTGGTGCTCCGGGTTGGCGTCTACCGCGAGGGGCGGGTTGGTGGCCAGGAACTCGGCGACCTTCTCGTGAGCGAGTAGCCGCGCCTGGGCGTCCTTGCCCGTGAACGTCAACGTCCGTCCGTTGCCGACGTCGTAGGTGATATCGGGCACTGCTACTCCTTGCTGCGGGCCGCACGAAAGAGAAATCCTCCCAGGCGTTGGCCGTCGGAACGGGCCTCCGGGGCCCCTGGCAGCGGGTGAAATTTCGGACGGACACCGGACACGACGAAGACGCCCCCGTCCACCCGTGAAGGGTGGACGGGGGCGTCCGTGTGTCCGGTGTCCGTCCGATCAGTCCGTGAAGCGTGACCGGTGCAGGTCGGCGTCCGCGTCGAGCTGGGCGCACGCGTCCGCCGCGGCCGCGGACGGGTACAGCGTCGAGCAGGACGGACACCGGTGCGTCCGGACGGCGCACGCGCTGTCCGTGCACGGGCCGTCCAGGCCGCAGGGCGGACAGGCCGTCACGAGTCCGACCCGGCGGGCACCTCGACCTCCGGCACGTCCGGTACCTCGGGCAGGAGGTCGATCACCGTCCGGACGAGGGTAACGAGCGCCGCCCCGACCGCCTGGGTGATGAGCAGCGGCCACGAGATGTCCGTGAACGCGGCAGCGGATGCCAGGGCAGCAGCGAGGGTCTGGGCGAACGTCCGGACGACGCGGTCGAGGACGGCGGCCCAGCGGGTGCGTCCGCCGCCGAGCTCGGGCAGGTTCGCGAGCGACGTTGCGACGGACAGGACGGCGGCGAACGCGAGCGCCAGGAGGGCCTGGCGGGCGGCTTCAAACCCGCCGTCGACGAGCGGGGCCAGGAGCGGCAGCGCGGCCGCGAGCACGGTGTACAGGGCGCGCAGCAGTGCGGCGCGCCAGAACGTGAGGGTGAGGAGCACGGCGGTCAGCCCTTCTTCTTCGTGGCCGTCTTGGCCTTGGTGGTCTTCGCGCCCCGGACCCAGTTGCCGGCGGTGGTCTGCACCCACCACGTCTTGCCGACCTTGGTGCCGGAGCCGTTGACGACGGTGAACGGGTAGCCCTTGGGCAGGAGGCGGCCGCGCTTGGTGCCGATGCCGGCGTAGACGTGCGTGGGGGCGGTGGTGGTGCGGCGGTGGTGCTTCGCCTTCGCGCGGGCGGCGACGGCGGCGTCGAGTTTCTTCGCCGTCGCGGGGCCGGGGATGCCGTCCTGGGTGAGGCGGTGCGTCGCCTGGAACGACTTCGTCGCGGCGATCGTCGCGGGGCCGCGCTTGCCGTCGACGACGAGGTCGTAGCCGAGGCGGTTGAGCTTGGCCTGCTGGGTGGAGATCCACGCCTTGGAGTAGCCGCGGTTGTCCCACCCGGCGGGCGCCGCGTCGCGGTCGTCGTCGCGCGACGCCCCGCCCTCGCGCTCGCCGAGGTCGACGCCGGCGACGCGCTTGCGGAACGCGGCCATGTCGAACGAGGGGTCGATTTTGCGGCCGACGGGCGCGCAGATCTCCTTGTGGCCCTTCACCCACGCGCCGGAGTAGTGCGCCTGCAGCGCGGCGACGCCGCGGGCGTAGGACGCGACCTGCTCCTCGGGCCAGTCGCGCGGGTCGCCGGTGCCGGCGGCCTCCGCCTCGATCCCGAGCGTGTGCGACGAGCCGTAGCCGTCGTCCCGCACCTTGCCGGCGTGGTTCGCGAACCCGGCGGCGATGACGTACCAGGTGCCGTCGCGGCCCAGACCCAGCTGCGCGAGCGGGCCGGGCACGTCCGAGCGGCCGTCGCGCACGATCCGCAGCGACGGGTAGTTCCCCGTGGCGGACCACGGGGTCGCGGTGTGATGGCAGACGATGCCCCGCACGTCGACGACGTCGCCGTTCGGGCGCGCGCGGTGCCGGTAGCCGCGGGTCTTCCACCCGTCGACCTCCACGACCTTGAGACCGGCCGCGCGCAGAACGCGGGCGAGGTCGGTGAGCATGACCATGCTGGGGTGCCTCCTCGGGCATGACGAAGCCCCCGGGCCGACGGCTCCGGGGTCTGGTGGGTTGGGGGTCAGGGCTGCGGGCTCAGCCGTTCGATCCGGCGCACGAGTGCCTCGTGTTCGCGCCGCGACTCGGCGGTGTGCCCGTCGAGGCGACGCGTCACGGTCTCGACGGCGTCGCGGTCCTGGCGGATGTCCTTGCGCACGCCCTGGATCTCGGCGTCGTGCCGCTTCTGGGCGTCCTTCACGTCGCCGAGCTCGTCGAGGACGGCCTCGAACTTCTCCGCGACGGCGGCGAGCACGGCCTCGTGCTTCTTGTCGAGGTCGTCGCGCAGGTTGATCTGGTGGCTGTTCTTCACCTCGTGGCGGGCGCGTCGCGACTCGCGCCAGCCCTGCACCGCCGGCCAGGCGATCAGCACGAGCGCGGTGACGATCGCCCACGCCCACCACGGGGTGCCCGCGGGCGGCGCGGTCATCCGAGCGGGCAGACTGCCGTCGACGGGTAGATCGTGCCGGGCGCGGCCGACCCCGTGATGACCGTCAGTCCGCCGGTCGCCCCCACGATGCCGCGCACGATGGGGATGGACGCCGAGTTCGTGCCCAGCGTGATGAACGTGTCGGCCGTTGGCCGGTGCCCGTCGGGGATGGCACCGGCGTCGGCGACGACGATGTTGTTCGTGGCAGGGAACGACCCCGTGATCGTGCCCCTGAACATCAGCGCGTCGCCCCGGCGCGCGACTTGCAAGGGGCCAGTGAAGCCCGTCTTGAGCGGGATCGTCGTCCAGGGGGTGGGCGGCCGGTGCGGGCCGAGCCAGTTGTTACCGACCCGGACGTAGACGCCGCCGTCGACCGTGGAGTACACCCGCAGCCCCTCGGGGGGGTCCGGGATGCGCGTCGCGAACTCGGACAGCCCGAACGGGGCGACGATGTCCGCGCCCGCGAGGCCCGTGTACGTCGACGTCTGCGTGATCGTGGCGCCGAGCGTGTTGCTCGCCGTCGAGGGGACGGTCGCGCGCGCGAACTCCATCGCGCCGGCGGGGATCGACGGCGCGACGGGGGTGCCGGACGGGATGCCGATCGCGACGGCGACGACCATCGCGGAGTCGACGTCCGCCTGGTCGACGTCGTGGTGGATCGCGTACACGATGTCGATGCGCGACCCGGTCGCCGGCGCGGGGTCCGTGGGCACGGGCAGGGCGCCGTCGTTGCCGGCGAGCACGACGCCGTCGGCGGCGCCGCGGGCGAGCAGCATCGGCACGGCGGGCATGCTGTACGCCCACCCGGCCGTGCCGACCACCTGCGCGGGCGCCAGGAGCCCCGCACGCGGCCCGCCAGCCGCCAGACGGTGGAACATGCCCGCGAGGCTCTTGCGCGCCTCCACGGGGGTCGTGCCGCGCGTCGCGTCCGGGCGGACGAACAGACCACGGAACAGGCTCACGGGGTGCCTCCTTCAGGCTCGGTGTTGGGGGGAGCCGCGAGCGCCGCGACGGCCCGCTCAAGCGCGTCGATCCGCGCCCGCTCGACGGCGAGCTCGTCGCGGGTGGTGCGCAGCGCCTGGGCGAGCGCGCCAGACAGGCGGTCGTAGGCGACGCCGTCGGGTCGGCCCCGCTCGTCGTAGATCACGAACGCGACCAGGCCGGCGTCGTGGAGCTCCTCGGCGATATGGCCGGGGATGCGCTCGGTGGTGTCTGGGTTGCGGGCGACCTCGCCGCGGTCGCGCCAGGTGCGCCCGTGCAGCGCGTCGACGATCTGGTCGGCTGACAAGTGCGACAGGTCCAGGTCCTCGACGTCCTGCTTGTAGCGCAGGGACGAGCCTGTCTTCCACAGGGCGCCGATGCCGGTCGTCCCGCCCCCGTAGAGCACATTCGCGGTGCCCGTGTTGGTCTCGAGGTGCGCCCACACAGTCTTCCCGTCCGCGGGCTGCAGGACCACGTCACCGTCGGCCATCACCCACGCGTTGCCGCCGGCCGTCACCTGCGCGTCACCTTCGGCCGTCACCCGCGCGTCACCGCCGGCCGCCACCCGCGCGTCACCGGCCGGGGCATCGAGATACGCGGTGCCGGCGTCGGCGCGCAGTATCACGCCGGTCTGCCCGACGAAGTACAGATCCTCCTCGGCAATGCCCTGCATCCGGCCCGCCGTCCGGAAGAACAGCGCGCCACCGTCGCTCGGGTCCCGCCCGACCACGATGACAGAGTTCTCATTCGGGTCCGCGGGCGTGCTGACCGACGGGGGCAGGAGCCACATTGCCGGCCGCACACCGTCGGACGCGAGGCCGGCTGAGATCCGTCCCTCGACGTCCCCGGCGTCGTACCGCAGGTACATGCGCCCGTTGACGAAGCGGATGCGCTCCCCGGCTGTGCCGAGCACCTGCAGCTGGCCGCCGTCCTCGACCGTGACGTCCCCGCCGTCCTTGATGCGCAGGCCGCCCGAGCTGATCGACGCCGAGTTGAGCGTCGCGCGGGTGCGCAGCTCGGCGACCTGCCGCTGCAGGGACCGGATCGCGTCGACCAGCACGCCCGCCTTGCCCGGCGTCGCGGCGCGGCGGCCCTTCCACCCTTCGGTGTCGCTCACCGGCTACCTGCCTTCCATCGTGGGTGCGAGCTTGAGGGAGACCTTGCGGCTCTTGTCGCCAGAGATCTCGAGGATTCGCGTGCGGTAGGTGCCCTCGCGGAGGTAGATGTGCCCGGGCGGGATGCTGACCGACGCCCAGTCCCCCGGCCGGTAGGTGCCCAGCGCCGGGGAGTCGACGTCCGTCTCGAGCGCCCACGTCTGCCACGGGCGCACCGACGCGCCGAGCCCCGCGCGCGCGTGGGCGTCCAGCCGTGACACCTCCGTCGCGTTGGTCGAGGTGACCCGCTCAGTCAGCGGGTACCCGGCGTCGGTCAACTCGCTCGTCTCGGCGAGGCCGATCGGCAGGTCTTCCTCCATGCCGTCCCCGGTCGAGAAGACGCGGGAGGCGACGTCTGAGCCGTCCCGGTCGACCCCCAGCAGGCGTAGCGGGCCGCGCACGGCCCCGCGGTCCCACCGCCAGTCGTCGCCCACCTGGTGCAGCAGCGGGTCCGCCGTGGTGCCGGTGCGCATCACCCACTCGACCGACAGGCCGTCGACCGTGAGGCGCGGCTGGAATGCGATGTCTGGGCCGCCCTCGACCTCCGCGAGCTGGCGCAGCCGCTCGCCCACGTACCCGAGCTCGTAGCCCGGGTACGTGCGCTCGTTCGTACCGGCCTGGTCCGCCGGCAGCACGATCGGCAGCGACCCGCCCGGGTGCGCGAGCGCCGTCGCGACGAGCCGCTTGGCGATCGTGCCCAGGGACAGGCCCGACCACGACAGCGCCGTGCGGCCCACGCCCGACGGCCACGGCGGGGGCGCGATCGCGAGGCGGCGGTCGAGGTGCCCGTGCATACCGGTCGCCTTCACCTGCAGGTTGCCCGTCGCGTCGTCGTACCCGTGCGGCAGGATCGGGCCCGCCTCGAGCACGTAGCCGGCGTCGGTGACGGCGCCGAGGAAGCAGCGGTTCGGCTCGAGGTAGGACAGCAGGGTCTCGCGCGTGTTCGGGTTCAGGGACCGCAGCGGCACGGTGGCCTGCACGTCGCCGGAGTCGTTCAGCACGGTCGACCAGCTCGAGCCGCTCTCGGTCGTCGGGACCGCCGCGAGGATCCTGCCCGTCATCAGCTCGCCGCAGATGATCTGCACGCTCACGCGCGCCACCTCCTCACGCTCACCACCAGGCCGGCGCCCACACGGCGCGCAGCGTCGCCGCCGTCGTCTCGCCCAGGGTCAGGAACGCGAGCGACGTCGCGCCCTGCTTCGGCACGGGCGCCCACTCGCGCACCGTTAGCAGGCCCGAGCGGTCCGCGACCCCGTCGAGCAGGACGGACCCGGCGGCCGTGTCGATCGTCAGGACCGACCCCGCCGGGACGACGCCGACGTAGCGCAGGCGCCGGCCCGTGGGGACGTCGACGATCTCGAACCCGGCCGACGGCGACGGGCCCGCGACCTCGAGCACCGGCCACGTCTCCGCGTTGCCGGGGTTGTCCAGGTCGACCCGGCCGGACGACCCCTGCTCCCCGAACTCGAGGTAGCCCGTGGTCGAGCCCTGCCCGTCGGTGAACAGGTCGAACGCGAGGCCCCCCGCCAGCTCGGCGAACCCCGTCGAGGCCGACCGGCCCGGCCCGTACCCCGCCGGGTCGGGCGCGAAGAACTGCGCCTCCTGGGTGCCGCCCTCGCGGCGCACCCACGTCGCGTCCTTGAGCAGCCGGTGCCGGCGGACCTTCACGTCCCACCGCACCAGGCCGCCCATCGGCGGCAGGTTGAACCACAGCGGCACCGGCGAGCCCGTCTTCGTCGGCACCATCACCGCACGCAGGGCCGCGAGCGCCGCGTCCGAGGCTTCGCCGACGGCTTCGACCTCGAGGGTCCATGTGATCGTGCGCCCGTCGGCCCAGTCGTCGCCCTCCCAGGTGCCGTGCGCCCAGGGGCGGGGCTCGTCGCTGGTGCGCAGCTCGGGCAGCTCGTCGACGCCGTCGAGGACGGAGAAGTCGAACGGGGTGCCCGGGCCGAGTCGCAGCGGTCCGAGCTGCGCCTGCCAGGGCTGTAGGTCGGGTGGTGGGGTGAGCAGGGATGCGACTGTGGTCACGGTCTACCTCCGGATCTTCCACGCGAGCTCGTCGGCGAGGGCGCCGACGGCCTGGCTCTCGGCGTAGAAGTTCTCGATGTGCAGGACGGGGCCGCCGGCGGGCGCGGGGGCGGTCCCGTTCGGGAAGACGGTGGTGTTGGTGGGCAGGTGCGCGAGCTCGGGGCCCTGCTCGCCGACGACGGCCCAGCCGCCGCGGGCGATGGTGCCGCCGGAGGCGAGGTAGGGGATGTTCGGGACGTCGAAGCTGCGGCCGCCGACCTTCGGCACCCAGGAGGGCACGGTGAAGCCGATGCGGCCGATGCTGTTGTTCCACCAGGAGGCGACGTTGTTGAACGCCGAGCGGAACACGCCGCCGATCGCGGAGCCGATGCCGCCGAGCGCGGCGCCGAACCGGGAGGGCAGGCTGCGGAACCAGGAGACGAGGTTGTTGAAGACGTCCTTCACGCGGGTGCGCGCGGCCGAGAACCTCTCGTGCACGAAGGAGCCGACGGCGCCGACCGCCGAGCCGATCCGGCTGGGGATGTTGCGGAACCAGTCGACGACGTTGTTGAAGATGTCCTTCGCCCGGTCACGCGCGACGTCGAACTTCTCGCGCACCCGAGTGCCGACCGTGGAGACGGCGGAGCCGATCCGGTTCGGGATGTTGCGGAACCAGTCGACCAGGCCGTTCCACTTGTCCGAGATGTTCTTCTTGGCGTTGCTGAAGAAGCCGGTGATCCTGTCGATCGCCGCCTTGAACCACGGCACGAGGGTGCCCTTGAACCACTTGCCCACGGCCTCGATCGCGATGCGGATGCCCTTCCACGCCGCGGCGACGATCTTGCGCCCGAGCTCGGTCTTGGTGAAGAACCAGACCAGGGCGCCGACCAGGAGCGTGATCCCGGTGATGATGAGGCCGATCGGGTTCGCCTTCATCGCGACGTTGAGGGCCTTCTGCGCCGCGGTGGCGACCCAGGACGCGGCGGCCTGAGCCTTCTGCACGATGCCCAGGCCCTTGATCCACTTCCCGGCCTGCACGGCGCCCTCACCGAGGTCACCGATCGCGGTCCCCGCCAGGATCGCGTTGCCGCCCATCTCGAGGAACCGCCCGGCCGGGCCGCCGATCTGCTCACCCAGGGTGGCCATGCCGTCGCCCAGGGTCGCGGTCCAGGTGGCCAGGTCGCCGGCCGACTCGCCCGCGGCGTCGAACTTCGACCCGGCCTCCTCCGAGGCCCGGCTGATCTTGTCCGCCGAGTCAGACGCCGACCTGCCGACGTCGTCGAACGTCTTCGACGCCTTGTCCACCCCGACGACGGTGAACTCGACTGCCGGTGTCGCCACGTCAGACCCCCTTGTCGATCGCTCGCTCGATGGCCTGCGCGGCTTCCAACATCGCGTCCGAGATCCCCTCGAGGAACTCGTCCTCGTGCTCGTGCATGACGCCCGCGAGCAGCCCTTCGGTGGGCACCCGCTGCTCGACCCACCGCCACGACCGACGCGGCCGACGCCGCCACGGGTACGCCGGGTGGCGCAGCTTCCCCGCCCGCTCGAGCGACTGGTAGTCGTGCCCCTTGTCCGTCGACACGATGCGGATGCCGGCGGACTCCTTCGCCCCTGACGAGAGCCGGTTGCGCACCGCGAACGTGCGCTTCTTCTTCGTCAGGAACTTCGAGACGCCGCCCCGCTTGGGCAGCTTCGCCGCGAGCCCGGTGCGCATGTCGTCCGCCGTCGGCTGCCCCGCGGCGCGCAGGGCAGCAAGCAACTCCTTGCGGATCTCCTTGCCCTCGCCGACCTTGCGCATCACCTTCGCGAGCGCCTCGAGCGACTCCATGCCCTCGATGCGGAAGTCGTCGTCAGCCACGGCCGCCCCCTCCCCTGAGAGCGGCCGCGGCCGCGTCCTGCGCCTTGCGCGCCTCGTCGTAGAACACGCGCCGCTCAAGCTCGGTCAGGACCATCCACGACGCGACGGGCTGGCGCGTCGTCAGGCACCAGACGGCGATCTCCCGGGCGTCCGCGGTCAGCCTTCCCCCGAGTCGTCGGCCTCCTCGTCCTCGTCGTCGGCGAAGTAGTCCTGCAGCTCCTTGATCGTCATCGCGTGCGCGCGGGCCTTGGGGTCGGGCTCGCGCCGGCGGTGCAGGTCGAGGAAGACCAGCGCCTCGACGAAGGTCTCCTTGTCGTCCTTCGCGAACTGCGCGAGCGGCTCACGGAATGCGCGCTTGACCAGGCCGCGCTCCTCGCCGGTGACGGTGTCGTAGAACTGGCCAGGGGTGAGGTCGCACTGGTGCTCGACCTTCTGGGGCTTCGTGGTCACGCGGTCACCTTCGTCCAGTCCGTGATGAGCCACTGGACGTCGACGGTGAGCGTCGCGGACGCGTCCTCCGCCGCCTCGCCGCCCATGAACGTGTCACCCGACGGGCCCGCCGGGACCACGTTGAACGAGTAGTGCGGGGACGCCTCGGACGGCGCCTCGTTGCCGAGCGGCTTGAGCAGGCCCGTCAGCGACGTCCCGACACCGGCCATCGCCTTCGTGTACAGCGACGTCGGGTCGAGATCCTGGTTGATCGTCATGTCGAGGCGCTTGGGCGTCGCGCCCCGCATGTCCGCGAACGTCTGCCGGGTGCCGTAGTTCAGCGCCCAGGACGACGCCTCGTCCGACCGGTCGATGCTGTCGATGAGCAGGACCATGTCCCGCCCGTTGATCCGGGTCCCCGTCATGGGGTCACCTCTCCTTCATCTGGGCGCGCGAGACGCGCGCGAGGACGTTGACGGCGGCCGCGAGGGTCAGCTGCCCGTTGACCGCGTACTCCGCCGGCTCGTCGACGGTGTCGGCGGCGAGCTCGTACCCGTCGAGGTCTCCGACGGCGTCGAGGAGCTCGACGACCATGTCCATGAGCCGGTCGAGCGTGACGGCGTTGGTGCCTGGTCGGGCGACGCAGACGACCCGCAGCACGACCCGCCAGGAGCCGACCTGCGTACCGAACGTCACGCCGCCGTTCAGGACGTACCGGAACGGCGGTGACGCCTTCTCCGGCAGCTCCGAGTAGGTCTTGAGCTTGGCGGCCGTCAGCGCGTCCGCCAGGCCCTTCTGCGCAGCAGTGATCGCGTTCGTCATGCGAACCCCAGCGGCGCGAGGTACGGCGACAGGACCACGCGGGCACCGCGCAGCGGGTCCGAGGAGACGCGCAGCGCCGTCTCGGACCCGTCGCCGGTGTCGTCGTAGACCGTCATCAGGACGCCGTTGGGCGCCTTCACCTGGTTGAACAGGTTCGTCCCGACGCGCAGCACGGCCTCGTCCCGGGCCTCGTCCGGCACGCCCTCGGCCTCCGAGGAGGTGACGTAGTCCGTGACGTACCGTTCCGCGAGCGCCAGGCAGCGGGTTGCCTCGGCGTTGTCGGCGGTGGGGTCACCGCCGACCCGCTCGATGAGATCGGGGACGGTGACCGCCACGTCAGCCCCGCTTCTCGGCGTCGACCTCGTCCGCCGGGCGCTGCTCGGCGCCCGTAGGGTCGGTCGTGGCCGTCTGCTCGTCCGGCTCCTTCACGGTCGCGGTCTCGGTGAGCGCGGCGAGGATGTCGTCCTTGCGGGTTGCCCCTCCGAGGTCGACGTCGTGCGCCTTCGCCCACGCCTTGAGCTGCTTGGCGGTCCACTCGCCCGACGGGTCGCCGTCAGGGAACGGCTGGTCCGTGCTGGTGTCGTCGTCGCCGACGGGCTCCTCCTGGGAGACGAGCGCGGCGAGACCGCCGGCGAGCAGCCCGGCGGCGTACTCGTCGGGGAGGTCGACAACGTCGCCGACCCGCGCGGTGATGGGGGCTCCGTTGTAGAGCCCGCCCGGGGACACCTTGATCTGCACCTTCATGTCGACCCCTTCCGGTCGTCGTGGGGGCCAGGGGCGCCCCTAGCGGGCGCCCCCGGCGGGCGGTCACGCGCCGGCGGTGACCAGCGGCTTGACGGCCGTGGGGTCGAGGCCGACGGCGCCGCGACGGACCAGGGCGCGGAACGCCGTCTGGTCGTTGCCGAACCCGGCCTCGGCGGACCGCTCGAACCGCAGGCCACCCGCGATGCGGACGACGAGGGCCGACCAGTCGCCGAAGAAGATCGGCTTCTTCGACACCCCGAAGGGGTCGAAGTTCGGCTCGACGAACACGGGCTTGCCGAGGATGAGGTCGGGCTGGCCGGCGACCAGGGCCGACTCCCACACCGGCTTGCCGTCCGCGGTCTTGAGCTTGCGGACCACGGCGGCCGCGCCGTCGGACATGCCGAAGGCGCACTTGAGCGACGCCCGGTAGGGCGCGATCACCGAGTAGAACAGGTCCACCAGGTAGTCCGAGCCGTGCCCGATCGCGGACTGGTCGCCCAGGCTCGCGGTGTCGCCGGCGAGCGTGGTCACGCCCGGCACGGTGAAGCCGGCCTTCGCGGCCGCGGCGCCCGCGGCCGCAACGTTGAGGCCGAGCTGGCGGCCGGCGTTGCGGGAGATGTACCCCTCGACGTCGAACGTGGCGTCCTGCAGGAGCTCGTTCGGGACGTAGGTGATGTACCCACGCTTGGCGACGCCCAGGTCGACCGTGTCGAGCGTGGAGTCGCTCTCCGTGATCGGCCCGTTCGCGGGGATGTCGGCGTCGTCCGGCTCCGCGTGGATCGTGGCGCGCGGCATGGGGATCGTGTTCCCGTCCGCCGTGGTCATGAGCGTCGCGTACTTGAGGATCTCGGACGACTCGATCGCGTGCTCCCACAGCTGGGTGGACACGCCGCCCTTGCCGGTGCCGCCGGTGGCCGACATGGCCCGGGACTCGATCGCGACGTCGTACTTCTCGCCGGCGCGCGACTCGCGCACCCACTTCGCGAACTCGCTGTCCGCGCCGCCGCGCTCCTCGGGGTCGCCGTGCTCGCGCCGGAACGACTCGTCCAGGTCGCGGGCGCGCTGCTCGCCCTGCTCGGCGTTGCGCAGGCGCTCGGCGGCGTCCTTGCGGGCCTCGCCGAGGTTGTCGAGCTCCTGGCGCTGCTCGTTGGTCAGCACGCCGTTGCCGTTGCGGACGCCCTCGTTGAGGATCGCGGCGGTGCGGGTGTCGATCGACTCGACGAGCTCGCCGAGCTGCTTGATCAGGCTGGAAGCCATGGGTGTCCCCTTTCCGGGACTCGTTGGGTGGTTGGGTCCCGGTGGGTTGCGCCCTGCCGGATCGTGCTCAGGTGGTGCGTCCGCGGCGTCGGGTGGTTGCCCTGCCCGGCGCCGCGGTGGTCTGTCAGGTCAGCGCCACGCCTTCATGGCGTCCGCGACCGTGAGCGGCTTCGGCGCCTCGTCCGTGCGGCGGAAGAACTTCCGCAGCTCGTCTGCGGCCGCGAGCGCCCGGACCTCGTCGAGGGGGGCGTCGAACTTGCGCGCGAGGGACTCGAACGCGGCCGCCGGGCCGACGAGGGCGCCGGCGATCGAGCGGCGCTCGTCGTCCAGCGAGCGGGTGCCGACCGAGGTCGCCTCGTAGGCGGGCGAGTTGACGGGCGCGACGTCGAGCAGGCGCACGGACAGCAGGGTCCGCATCGGGAAGTTCTGCTCCGACTCGGACCACTCGTCCTCGTGGACGACGAACGCGAACGACGACTGCCGCACGTCGCCGCGCTGGATCAGCTCGTAGACGTCGGAGCGTGCGGCGGGCACGTCGGCCTCGTAGGTGAGGCCGACGTCGTCGACGCCCAGGCGCAGCGTGCCGCCGCCGGTGGTGCCGAGGACCATGTTGTCGTCGTGGTTGTACCGGGCGATGACGCCCGGCCAGCCGTCGCCGCGGCTCTTGTTGAAGGCCCCGGGCGCGACCTGCTCGACGAAGCCGCCGAGGTTGCGCGAGAGGCTGCCGAACTTGGCGGCGTAGCCGCCGATGGTGCGCTTGTCGGCGGCCGCGGCCCGGGTCTCGACCGGGACCGTGGTGAACCGACGCTCAGCGGTGGTGCTGGTCATGCGTTGTCCTCCTGACGGGATGCCGGCGCGGGGTCGGGCCGGGGCACGTTGCGGTAGTCGCCGCCCTGCACGGGCGGGCGGTCGTCGAGGGCGAGCGCCTCGTTGAGGGACAGACGGCCGTCCTTGAGCTTCGCGCCGATGATGTCCGTCTGGGTCTTGATGTCGGGGCGGATCGTCTCGGCGACGTCGAGGCGCATGAACTGCCCGCCGGGCAGCCATCGCGCGACGGCGAGCTCGAGCCGCTTGATGTACGGGCGCATGTTGTGCGCCCGGTTCCGGGCCCGGGACTCGTCGTTGGAGTAGGTGAGCGAGTCGCCGGCGTTGCCGCCGACCTCGCGCGGGTCGAGGCCGTAGATCGCGGCGATCTCCGAGGCGGTGAGCTTGAGCGTCTCGATGAACTGCGCCTGCGCGGGCGGGACGGACACGATGGACAGGTCCCAGTCCTTGCCGGTCACGAACGGCTTGCCGGACGCGAACGACGTCACTGCCCGGCTCTGCACCTTCTCCGCGGCCTTCGGGTCGAGCACCTGCATCATGTTCTTCAGCACAGCGGGCGGGATCCCGCCGCCGCGCTTGACGTCGGCGTACTCCTGCGCGGACAGGCCGGCGGCCACGATGGACGCGTAGTGCTGGATGGGCGACATGCCGAGCAGGCGCCCCTCGGGCACGAGCCACGGGATGTGCGCGACGCGGTTGCCCGGTGTCTGCTGCCCGTTCAGGTACCACCAGGGGTTGCCGTGCTCGTCGTTCACGGGCGACCAGTCGCGCACCCACTCGATCATCAGCGGCAGGTTGCCGCCGTAGCCCGACGTCGCTGGGACCAGGCCGACCGCGTTGCCGTCCGTGACCGTCGCGTACATCGCCTGACCGAGCCAGTTCTCCGTGCCGTACTCCAGCTCGATGTTGCGGAACAGCTCGGGCGGGCTGATCTCCTTCACGGCCCCGGGCCGGTCGGGCCGGTAGAACCGCGGGGTGAGGGTCGAGACGTAGTCGACGATCGTGCGGATCGAGGCGAACACCGGTGTCAGGTACGTCGCGCGCTCGGTGGTGACGGTGACCGGGGTCCCGGTGGAGTCGATCCACTCGTCGCCGGCCGACCGCTTCTCGGCGCCGCCGTTGAGCCACCCCATCACTGCATCCCGAGCAGGAGGGCCACGCCGACGGCGAGCACGCCGACGGCGATCAGGGCCACGCCCAGGCCGACGGCCAGCCACAGGCCGGCGCCGACGGCGGCCGCACCGCCGGCCAGGAGCAGCATGGACCCCTGGTCGCGGGTGAGTCGTCGCTTCACGGTGACCCCCTTCACAGGATCGAGGACATGACGTCGTAGTTCGCTTCCTCGCGCGTCGCGGACAGCGCGCACGCGCACGCCTCGAGCGCGGAGATGTCGCCGCCCTTGCGCGCGAACGCGCGGCGGTCGCCGATCTGCCGCCACCCGGCGGCCGCGACAGCGGCGTCGAGCTCGTCGTACCCGCCGTGCTCGACGGCGCCGGCGTCGACGGCCTGCACCAGGTCGTCGCACGCCTGCACGTAGCCGGGCAGGTCGAGGCGGGTCACGATGACGCCGGCCGCCTCGAGGTAGGCGATGACGGTGGACGCAGGGCCGCCGCCGTCGACCACGACGGGCACGCCCTGCTCGGACTGGATGCGCGCGATCTCGGCGACGGCCTTCGCGCGCTCGCGCGTGGGCCAGCGGTTCACCGAGCCCAGGTGCGGCCGTTCGCCGCCGAGCACCGCGCCGAGCGAGATCCACGCGTGGTCGACGTCGGCGGCCACGCCGAGCGCCACGACGGGCGCGTCCTTCGGCCGCGGCGCGACGAGCTCCGGCCAGCGCGGCATGATCAGCTGGCCGGCTGCGTCGTCCCGCCAGATACCCAGGCGGTCCTCCGCGAACTTGGAAGGGTCGTAGGTCTCGAACTCGCCCTGCACGACCTCGTGGTTCATCCGGGTCAGCCAGGCCGGGTTCGCCGACCAACACAGGTACTCGACCGCCGGCGTCCACTTCTTCGCCGCGAGGTCGGCCTGCGCCTCCCGGTACTCGTCGCTGTCGACGTCGACGCCCCACTCGCACCACGCCGCGTTCGTCGACTTGCCCGCGAGCGCCGCACGGCGGACCGCGTCGAACGCGAACGAGTCGTCCTCCTCCTGCGGCGTCGTGCCCAGGAGCCAGACCTGCGGGTTGGGCATCGCGGACATGGTCGAGTTGATCGACGTCCACGCGCGCGAGCCGAGGATCTGCGCCTCGTCCAGCAGCAGGCAGTCGGAGGAGAACCCCTTGCCGCCGGCGCCGCTGCGCGCCTTGAACTGGACCTTGGCGCCGGTGGTGAACGTGACGGCCTCGCGGTTGAGCGCGTTCATCACGGCCTTCACCCGCAACCGCAGCGCGACGTTGTCGTCCGCCTCGATCAGCTCCATGAGCTTCGCGAACGCCTCGCGCGCCGTGTCCTGCTGGTGCGCACTGACGACGATCTTCTTCTCGCCGAACAGCAGGGCGCCGGCGAGGATCCGCGCGACCATCAACTGCGACTTGCCGTTCTGCCGTGGCACGGTCACGCCGACCCGCTGCGCGGCCCACGTCCCGTCCGCACGCTCGCCCTGCGCAGCGGTGAGCACCTGCTGCTGCCAGCCGTCCAGGTACAGCCCGAACGAGGCCGACAGGTCGACGACGTCGTCCGCCGAGCTAGCGCGAACGCCCTGCGGCGTGACCCAGGCGCGCGACGGCGCCTCCCCGAGCAGCGCGACGCTCTGCGATCTCGTCAACCGGGTCACCCGCCTTCCCCTTGTCGTCGGCGACCGTCGGCTCGAGGACCGCCTTGCCGACGCCGAGCTGCGCGAGGACGCCCTTGAGCGCGGTCACCTGCTGGCGCGCCTCGGACAGGACACCGTCGAGGGAGACGTAGACCTTCTGCTCCTCGCCGTTCCCGAGACGGAAGTGCATGAGCTGGATCCACTCGGCCTTGCCGGTGACGATGCGGTCGATGTGGTCGAGCCGGTCGACGATCCGGCACGCCTCGACGGTCAGCGCCTCCACGGCAGGATCCGCGCCGCCGGCCTGCTCGAGGTAGGCGCGCAGTCGTTCCGACGTCGTCGATGGCGCGGCCGTGGGCCGGTCGGCGCCGGCGCGGCAGGCCCTGTGCATGGGCGTCGCGCTGCTGCGCGCCGTGATCCGGATGGACTCGCCGCAGACCACGCACCATCCCTCGGCCGGAGAACTTCCCGTCTGGCGAGCCTTCTTCACCCGCTCGGCCTGATCCTTCGTGGCCACGCGATCACCGCCCGGGGGTCGTAGTTCCTCCGGTGGAGTCACTCCCGAGGGGCCAGCGCGAGTCCCGTCGCGCAGGCATACCCCACGGGGGCACCACCTCTCAGCATCGCCGGAGAACCCTCTGACCTGCGACGACACGGACGAACACCCGGCGAGACTCGAAAATCCGCCCGATCCGTGTGTGAAAACTTTGGTGGTTCGGGGGTGAGGGGGAAGATTGGCCGCAAAAAACCCCGGCGTCGCGCGCGGCACGGCGCGTGTGCCGCGCAGGATTTTCTCCGGTTCGGTCAGAGGTCGAGGCGTCTCGTCGCGGTCACGACGTCGCGTCGTTCGCGTCGAGCTCGAGCGCGGCCGCCCTTGCGTCCGCCCTTGCTGGTGTTGCACCGGGCGTGGGCCGGGCCGAGGTAGCCGGCGCCGTCGTCCGTGTGGTCCAGGTGCCAGGTGCTTCCTGGCAGGACCGGGCGCCGGCACACCGTGCACGGCAGGGGCAACCGTGCCGCCCAGGCTCGGCGTGCGGCCTGGTGGCTGGCGCCGTACCGGTGCAGCTTCTCGGCGTAGGACGTGCCGCGCTTCGTGAGGCGGATCGGCTGCCACGTGCTGTGTTCGTCGAGCACGCCATGCCAGGCGGGCACGCGGTCGATGCGGTCGTGCGCGGTGTACCACGCGGCCACGCCGCGCAGGCCGTCACGCACGCCGCGCCGTCGGGCGCGCACCCGCTGAGCGCACACGTCATAGCCCGGGTCGAGGAGATAGCCGTGCGTCGCTCGCACCAGCTGCTGCGCCTTGGCCCGGGCAGTCGAGGACGCGCCGGTCCGGATCACCACGGCCGACGCGTTGGGGTCGGTGCCGACCGCGCGCATGGCGGCGATGAACTGCCGCTCGCTGCTCCACTGCGCGTCGTCACGGTCGAGCACCTGCAGGCCGAACACGGCGGCCAGTCCGCGGGCGGTCGTGGACTTGCCCGCACCGGGCGGGCCGAACAGCAGCACGACGAGACGAGGCACGGTCACCTCCACCCAGGTACGACGAAGGCCCGGCACCAGGGACCGGTGTCGGGCCTTGCTGCGGGCATGACGAACCCGCCGACGTCAGAGTAGCGCATCATCCCGGCGACCGCGCAACGCCTCGGCGCCGCGGCGTCAGTTGATGTCGCGCCAGTACTTCACGAACGCGATCTGCCGTGCGAAGGACGCCTCATTCACATTGGCGGTCGCGAACAGCCGATCGACCTTCTCGTCCGTGAACTTCCCGGATACGGGCCTGCCGTTCTCGATCGCAGAGATGGATCCTTGGTCGACGTCCGCCCGCCGTGCGAGTTCGTCCTGGGTCCAACCCTTCCGGTGGCGGGCAACGACGAGGACCATGCCGATCTGCCACGCTGTGTTCTTCAGGGCGGCCGTGGTCTCCTGCCGAAGGAGACCAGCTCGAGGTAGGTACGGCTTGTCGGGGGTGGCCATCGTTCGCTCCATTGCTCCGATGCGGATCTGTCCGGACGAGTGTCGCAGGCAACACGCGTGGCCGGGGAGGATGAAATCCTCAGGCGCGAGCGGTCCCGACGACGTCGGGCGTGGTGCGCCCGACGAGGGTCGCGGGGGTGTGGGCGCGGTACACGTCGAGGTCGTCGAAGACGCCCGGCTCGTGCTCGAGGCCGCACGTCGTGCACGGCCCGGCCGGGCGGCTGCCTATCCGGCCGACGACGGCGGCCTGCTCGGCGGCCAGCTGCACGGCGACGCCGAGCTCGTCGACACTGCCGTGCTTCCACGCGGACCCGCACTCGAGGCAGTACGCCGTCGTCGGGTACAGCCGGACCCGGACCTTGCCGAGGGTGGTGCACTCAGGGCAGCGGACGTGGGGCTTGAACGGCGGGTCGGCCCACGTCGTCGCGGTGCGGGCCAGGGCCCACCAGCGGAACACGTCACGCGCCAGGTTGTGCAGCATGTCGTCGGGCAGCGTGGGCGCGAGCTCGAGCAGCCGGCGCAGACGAGCGGCTGGCCCGGCGGGCATGAGCTGGCCCACCAGGGCGCGGCACCACGTGATCGTGGCGAACTGGATGTCCTGGTGCGCGGCCATGCCCTCGATGTTCGTCGGCGGGCGCGACGACGGACCGCGCGAGGAGCCGCCGGCGGACGAGTCGTCGGCCGGGTTGAGCAGCTGGACCAGAAGCGGGGCGTGCTCGACCGTCGTCGAGCGCACGACCAGCCGGGGCAGCGGCGACGGGCCTTCCGCACCGGGGGCCGGCGCCTGCCGCTCCTGCCAGGTCTGCAGCGCCGGCGGGATCACCTGGTCCACGTGGTCGCACCACGGGTCGACCAGCTGCGCCACGTGCTCGGCCATCTCGTCGATCAGGGCCTGCCGCTCGGTGCGCTCGGGACGGTGCTTGCTCACGCTGCCTCCTCAGTGGCCTGCTGGGTCGCCTGCCAGTGCTTGAACTTCATCCGTGCGTTGGCGCAGTCCTTGCACGGCTTCGTGGTCCCGTCGGGGTGGCGGGCACAGAACGGATCGGGCGGGAGGGTGGCGGACGGAGTAGCCGGCTGCGGGTGGGTGGTGGGTGCGGCCTCCCCCTCCTGCTCCCTCTCTCCCTCGTCCCTCTCTCCCTCCCTCTCTGCTCTCTCTCCCTCACTACGCGGAGCCTCCGGAGGCTCTACGTAGGGGTCGGGGGCTGCGGCGTCCGGCTCGTGGCACGCCTGATGGGCCGGCGCGGCGGGGATGTTCGAGCGGCTGGGGTTCTGGACCGGCTGCCAGCGGTCCCAGCCCGTGAGCTCGAAGTAGTCCCGGCCGCCCACCTCGTAGAACCGGATCATCTGTCGCTCGGCGAAGAGGAGCAGGTGCTCCTCGACGACGTCGGGCGTGATGTCCTCGTCGAGGGGGTACACGTCGGCCTTGATGAGGGCGGCGTTCGTCCGCTCGCGACCGAAGTCGTCCGCGTACAGCCACAAGCCGATGAAGGTCAGCCTCGCGTCCCTCGGCAGAGCGAGGACGTCCTCGCTCGTGAAGAACTCCGGCTGGATCCACCGGCGTCTACGGATCATCCCGTCCTGCTCCTGACGTTCCAGGTCGGCTTGGCGTTGCGGATCCACTCGCGTTCAACCCGCAGCGCGTCGCGCTCGCTCGGATAGACGTCCACCAGCACCCGGCGCGCCTGGACGAACCACTGCGCCCGGTGCCGGTGGGTCGCCCACCGCTTGAAGGGGTTCCACGAGACCCCGACGTACAGCAGGTCCCCGACGACGTCGTAGAACCGGTACACGGCGGTCTCGTGGGGCCTCACGAGGTCGTGAGGCGTCGCGGAGGCGGTCGGGAACGGCGCGGGCAACGCGAAGGCCCGCACCGCTCCCTCCACCGCTCCGCACACCTCAGTCGTCGGCACCCGCGGGCACCTCCTCGGCGGTCTCGTACCGGTCGAGCGGGTGGACGCCGTCGACGATGTAGACGGCGAGGTCGACGAGTTCGGCCGGGCCGCCGGCGAGCTCGCTGCTCGCGAAGCCTCGCTTCGACAGGACGGCTCGCGCCGCGTCGAGCGCGCGGGCCCGCAGCTGCTGCTCGGGGGTGAACTCGACAGGCTCGGGCTGGACGACGTCGGTTGGGGTGGTGTCGGCCATGGGGTGGTTCCCTTCGGTCAGTCGGAGCACCGGCACTCGCCGGTCTGGGGGTTGATCTGGCCGCCGCACGAGGGGCAGGGCTCAGGCTTCATGGGTCACCTCCTCGCGGGTGAGGACGGCGAGGATCGTGCCGTCGAGGAGGTCGGCCGGGCGCCACACGTGGGCCTCGACGCCGCAGCCGCGGAACTCTGCGAGCCAGCGGTGCTGCTCGTTGGAGACGCGCCCGCGCTCGGTCTTGAGCTCGGCGACGACCTGGCCGCCGCGCTTGGCGTGCAGGAGGACCAGGTCCGGGAACCCGGGCTGCGAGCGCCGGCTGTCGTGCGTGTGGTACGCCAGCCAGCCGAGCTCGCGGGCCAGGCCGAGGACGCGGGTCTGCAGGGCGGCCTCGGACATCTCGCGGGCGATCTGGGCGCGGTACTCGGTGCGGGACACGGGCCTCATCGGCGGCCGTCCCGGCGCCGGCGCTTGCACACGCGGGCGACGGCGTAGGCGATGGCCGCGAGCGCCACGAGGCAGATCGCGGCGCCGAGCCACTCCGGGGCGGTCACGCGGCGGCCTCCCACGTCGTGCGGGCGGCGAGCCACTCGCGCTCGAACTGCGCGAGGGACGGGCGGCCGGCCTTCTCGAAGTGCTCGATCAGCTCGGGCGCGGCGTAGGCGGCCACGCGCGACCACGGGCCGGTCAGGAGCGAGAAGGGATCGATCCCCTCACGACGGCCGCGTGCGTTGAGCACCTTCCCGTGCGAGCCCTCCTCGGCCTTCGCGTAGGCGGCCTCGAGGACGACGTCGAACTCGGCGCGCATCTCCGACCACTGGGCGGCCGCGTGCGCGAAGATCGCGGACCTCACGCGGCGGCCTCCTTCGGGTGCTCCTTGCGGAGGTGCTCGTCGAGGTCCGCGACGGCGACCTTGAACGAGACCTTGATGCAGAGCTGCACGCCGGCCTCGTGGCCGGGGCAGGTCCAGATGAACCCGCGGCCGAGCTCTCCGTCGAGGGTGCGGACGCGGCGCACGCTCGGCCGAGGGGCTGGCGCGGGGGCCGCGTCCGGCCGGGCGGCGAGTCGCTCGGCGATCTTCGACGGCGGGGTCGGCTTGGCCGCCTGCCGGCGACGCACCTCGACGCCGGCGGCCTTGAGAACGTTGGACACCGTCGAGAGCGAGACCCCGACGCGGTCGGCGACGTCCTGCATCGTCAGCACCTCGTCGGCGGACGCGTACAGGGCGACGATCTGCCGATTGCGGATCTCGCGCGACGCCTTGGACTCGCCAGGACGCGGACCACGGCGGGGGGCAGGCTTCTCGAACGTCTCGAAGGTGGGCTTCGGTGTAAGCACGGGCACCTCCTCGGAGGCGATCGGGGCGGGCGGCGGCGTCGTGAACGCGGCCTTCTCGTACTCGGTGTCGACCAAGGCGCCGGCGAGCGCGCGGGAGGCCGACATCGATCGGGGCTGGCCCGACGGCTGGGCGAACGGGTTCGTCGCCGCCCGGCGGGCCTTCTCGGCCTCGCGGCGCTCCCTCACAGCGTCCAGGTCGACGTCCGACCGGCCCGTGGGGAGCGCCAGCGGGGCGAGGCCCACGACGCCGCCAGCGGCGGTGCTGCCGGCGGCCCTCATCGGGCACCGCCGGCGGCGAGGCGCTGACGGCGGGCCCAGCCCTCGAGCAGGGCGACGCACCCGTCGACGCCGACGCCCTCGGGCAGGATCCGCGCGCCCTCGAGGTGCATGAGGCGCGACGCGACGAACCGCAGCTCGTCCTCGTCGAAGCCCGGGCAGAGCGCGGCGTGCGTGTAGAGCTGCACCCAGCCGGCGAGCGTCGTCGTGGCGTCGTGCTGCGCGGCCGCGAGCGCCTCGGAGAGGATGCGGCGGGCGTCGCGGACGCCGGCGTTGAGGTGCGCGGTGGCCATCGTGCGGAGGCCGGGCACCTCGCCCGTGGCGGGTCGGCGGGCGGGCGCGTGGGCGGCCACGGCCGCGCCGTAGAACGATCGGACGCGGAGGCCGGCGACGTACTCGCGCTCGTTCTCGGTGAATTGGTCGGAGAGGCGCACGGTCATCGGGTCACCTCGATCTGGCCGTCGCGGTGCTTGCCGCGGTGGTAGGGCATCTCGGTGCCGGAGAGGTACGACTTCACGCTCGTCGCCGTCCAGTCGCAGTGGGCGCACGACGCCGTCCACAGACCGCGCGGGTCGTCGCGGTTGACGGGCTGCATCGTGACCTTGGGGCGGCCGATCTTCGTCTTCATCGGTCGGCCGCCTCGCGGGTCGCGGGGACGGCGTCGTACAGCCAGTCGACGGAGACCCACACGTGCTGGTTGAACGCCTTCTCCTCGGTCGGGCCGTCGTACACCCGCAGGGCGCCGGCCGGGGCGATCGACCAGCGCGTTGCGGTCTCGAAGATCACCTCGCGCGTCGTGGGCGCGCCGGTCGCGTCGAGCGCGCGCACCTCGACGACGACGCCGCGGCGGCGGGGCGCCGGCTTCGGCTCGTCCACGCGGGCCGGCGCGTCGAGCACGGGCAGGCCGGGCACCGGCCCGCCGTCGGCGAACGTGAGGCCGGCGTGCACGGAGAGCGCCTGGACGCGGGCGAGGTCGACGAGCTCGGCCTCGGTTGCCGAGCGCAGAGGGACGGGTGCCGGGTCGGGGCTGACGGCGCCGAGCAGGTCGCGCGGCGTGGGGATGGTGGTCACGGGGTTCTCCTCGGTGGTCATGCGTCGTTGCGGGCCGCGAGCGCCGGGACGTCGACGGTGGGCGGCGGGGTGGTGCGGGCAGTGGTGCAGTGCCGGCAGGACGGCAGGGGCGGCAGGGAGTGGTGCTCGCCTGCCCGGTGGTCGCCGGCGCACGCGGTGCACGGTGTGCGCTGGGTGTCGTGGATCGGGCACCAGGCGCCGCGGGGCGGATCGACGAGGCGGCCGTTGAGCTGCCGCATCGCGGCGACGTGCTCGTCGATCGCGCGCAGGCGGGGCACCGTGGCTACCCGCCCGACCGGTAGGGCAGGTGGGTGCGGCGGTAGACCTTCACGCGGGCGGCGTGCGCGCTGTACCCGGTGGAGGGCACGGTGCGCTGGTCGTCGGTGCCGTCGTAGAACACGGGAATCAGGAGCCCGTCCGCGACGGCCCGGGTGAACAGGCCGGCGCGGGACCGGTTCGGGAAGCGGATCGCGTCGAGCTGCTCGCGCACGTCGTTCACCGAGAGCGTCCAGCCCGCGGGTACCGCGGCAGCGATCACCGCGAGGCCCGCCGCGACCTCCTCCCGCCGGCGCGCCGCGATCGATAGGTCACGGCCGCGAGCGCCCGCCTCCGCCGGGGTCAGGGTCGGCGTGCTCATGCGGCACCGCCAGCGAGCTCGCGCAACACGGCCTTGGCGACGTCGTCGCAGTCGTCGTCGATGCCGGCGGTGTTGTAGACGACGTCAGCGACGAGGTCGAAGTGCTCGGGCAACGTGCCGAGCACCGCGGCCGCGATCAGGTAGTCGAGCCCGGTGACGGGGCGCTCGTCGTTGAGGGTGTCGCGAACAGCCTCGGCGGCGGCCTTGAGCACGGCGTTGCCCTTGCAGTGCCCGCAGTCCGTCGTGCACGTCGCGTCGCACTGGTCGAAGCGGTGAGGCATGGTCGTGGTCATCGGGTCCTCCGCAGCTGGACGTGCACGAGACGGGCGAGCAGCAGTCCGCCGCCCACGATCAGGACGGGCCCGGCGATGAGCTGGCCGCCGGACATGAGCGGGGCGGTCAGCTCGACGGCGACGCCGAGGTAGACGGCCGCGAGCGCCAGGGCGAGCACCATCGCGACGCCGAGGGGGTGCCGGGCGGCGCGCTCCGCGGTGCTCGTCACACGGGGCGCGCCGGCCGTCCTCTCCTCCCCCTGCGAGGTGAGGTCACGGGGCTCGCCGTCGTCGCTGCGCGGAGTAGTCGCGGCGAGGGCGGCGAGGCTGTTGGTCGGTGCGTGCTCGGCGAGCAGCTCGTCGACGGTGGGCGCGGCGCTCATCGGGCCGCGCCCTTCGCCCAGGCGCGGAGCATCGCGCCGGACCAGGACCACACCAGCAGGCAGGCGAGGTACAGGGCGCCCGTGAGGGTCGGGTCGTAGGCCGCGTTCATCGGGCGCTGCCGAACGACTCGACGAGGCGGGCGTCCTGGCCGCGCGACTCCGACATGTCCGCGGCCTTCACCAGCTGCGCCGCGAGCTCGCGCGCCTGCGCGGGCCTGAGCACGTGCGACTGGAGGTGCCGGCCGTCGTGGCCCTTCTCGTCGAGGTGCACCGCCGGCTCGGCCGGCGAGCACATGGTGTCGGGCTCCGCCGACAGCGTGTAGAGCTGGAACGGGACCTGGATCGGGCGGGGCGTGGTGGTGTGGGTGGTGGTCATCTGTAGACTCCTCGGTGAGTTCGGAGCCCCCGTCATTGCCCTGGTCGGCGCGGGGGCTTCGTGCTGTCTGCTGCCGAGGCCGTCAGGAAATCCTGACGGCCCCTGGTCCGGTCAGGTTTTCCTGACAGCGGCACCGCGCTTGAGTTCGACGACGTCGGCTCCCTGGTGCCCGCACGGCCGCCCGGACACCCACGCCTCGGCGCATGCCTCCTCGACGGTCCAGCGACCGCCCTTCACGCGCTGCGAGCCGTGAAGCTCGCCGCCGGCGAGGGCGTTGCGAACAGTGACGGGGTGGCAGCGAAACTCGCCCGCAACCTCGGCCGGCGTCAGCCGGCGGATCGTGTTCGTCATCCGGCCAACGCCCCTGCGGCAGCGGGAGCAGGCTTGTTGGCACGCGCAGCGATCTCCTCGGCACTGGCGATCAGCGAGGACAGCGGGACGTCGAGCGCGGCCGCGACGCGAACCAGCTCGGGGAACGTGAAGGGGATGAGGCCGTTCACTCGCCTCGAGAAGGTGTTCGCCGCAATCTCGCTCTGGTCGGCCACGTCTGCCTGCGACCGGCCAGCCGCCGCGAGCGCGGCCTTCACCGCACGGCCGATGGCGACGGCCGTCGGGTCAAACGCGGTTGCGGTATCCATGGATGGAACGTTACGTGCCAGATTTGATACGTGCAAGAGCGCGGCGTTCCAGATCTGGTGCAATTGCTTCCTGGCCGGTACGTTTCGAACCATGGATGACAGCGACCGTCCGGAGCAGGTGTTCCTCCAGGCCCTCGGCAGCGAACTGCGCGCGTGGAGGACGAACCGCGGCCTCACCCGAGCCGAGCTCGCCCGTCGCGCTCTCATCTCCGCATCGACGCTGGGGCGCATCGAGCGGGCCGACGGCGCGTCGGCAGCCACGGTCGCCGACGTGTGGAGGCTCTCGGACCAGCTCGGGCTCGCCTTCTCTGACGTCGTCCGCCGCGCCGAGGAAGCGGCCGAGCTCGCGTCGAAGCCAGCTTCGGGGAACGTCGTATCAGGTCGGTTCGGCACCGCACGCCGGGACAACGGAGAGCCGTTCGCGGTAGACGCCGCCGCGCACCACAGTGAGGTGTCGATCCTCGACGAGCAGGAGTAGCAGGGGGACAGAGATTTGCGGGAACTGCTGACGCTCGCGCACCAGCGCGGCGTCTTCGTTGAGTGGAGCCGGAACATGGGCGAGCACCTGCGAGGTGTCTACGAGCACCACGCACGAACGATCACGCTGAACTCGCTCATGAGCGTCGTCCAGCAGCGGTACACGCTCGCCCACGAGCTGGGACATGCCTGGCACGAGCACACGTTCACGGGCGACCCCCACGCAGACCTCGAGGCCGAGCGGCTCGCCGACGAGCACGCCGCTGGCCTCCTCATCGCACCGCACGCCTATGCACGAGCAGAGGAGCTCTGCGGGCCGCACCCCGGCGCGATCGGCGACGAGCTCGGCGTCCACGCGAGCGTCGTCGCAACCTTCCAGCGTGTCCTGCGACGGACCACGCCCTCCGCGTACATGCACCCCTGGGGGCACGCCCCCTGGGCATCCCTCAACGACAGGAGCGCCTGATGTCCTGGGCGGTGAAGACGACGGCCGGAAGATACATCGGCAAGTACCGCGGGCCGGACGGCAAGGTCCGGACCGCCGAAGGCGGACCGTTCACCCACAAGCGCGCAGCGACGAACGCCGCCGCGGCCGCCGAACAAGCCTCACGACACCTCGGGTGGCGCGACCCGGCCGCCGCCGGCCGCACCTGGCGCGAGTGGTGCGAGGAGTGGTGGCCGACACGCACCGTCGCGGCGTCGACGCTCAAGTCCGACGAGGGGCGGCGCGACCAGCACCTCATGCCGCGCTGGGGCGACGTCCGCCTCATCGACATCACCCGGCAGGACATCAAGGCGTGGGCCGCCGAGCTACGCACCTACGAGACCGACGCCGGCGCGACGCGGCACCGGTCCGCAGAGACCGTCAAGCGCATCGTGAACGTGCTCTCGATCAGCCTCAAGGCCGCCGTCGACGCCGAGATCCTGCCTGCGAACCCGGCCGCCCGCCTCGCGCTCCCGAGCGGCGGCGCCGTCAAGGACCGATACCTCACCCACGCCGAGCTCGACGCGATCTGCCAGCAGCTCGACGGCGAGCACCTCGCCATGACCCTGCTCCTCGCAGGCACCGGCCTGCGATGGGGTGAGGCCGCCGGGCTCCACCGCGCACGGATCGACACCAAGCGTGGAGTGCTCGACGTCGTCGAGACGTGGTCCGTCCGCGGCGCGCACATGAAGCCGTACCCGAAGGGCCGACGGCGGCGGCAGGTGCCGATCCCCGGCTGGATCGACCTCTCCGCGCTCGAGCAGCCCGCCGTGAGCGCCGAATGCGGCTACGAGCACATCGAGGGGCACTGCCCCGGCCCTCTCCTGCTCACGACGGAGAACGGCACCATCGTCGACCACGCGCGCTTCTCGAAGGCGTTCGCGGCCGCGGTGCGCGCCGCCGACGTCGGACGGGTGCGCGTACACGACCTGCGGCACACCTACGCTTCGTGGCTCATCCAGGGCGGCCGCCCCCTGGCCGAGGTCGGGAAGCTTCTGGGCCACGTCTCGCCGATCACGACGCAGCGGTACGCGCACCTCGCAGACCTCGACTCCAACGACGTCCTCGCCGCCCTCGGCCCGGGGCCCGCGAGCGCCACGAAGGCCGCGCCCGCGGGCGTCGACGAGCTGGCCGCACGCCGCGCACGCCGGGCCGGGCGCAGCGCCTAGGCCAACCGCCGTGACGCCCTGGGCGCCGGCGACGTCCCGTGTAGCATCCGTGTAGCAGACTGGCGCTACACGAGGCTTCACGAGGTTTCACGGCCCAGACTGCTGAAGGGCCCAGAAGTGCCGTCTGACCTGCGAGAACGCTTCGCGTGACTGCATGAGGCTGCACCGGAATTCACCCCGCGTCAGGGACTTTTAATCCGCGGGTTCAGGGTTCGAGCCCCTGGGGGCCCACGTGGACATTCCCCGCCCCGTCGTCGTCGCCCACCGTGGCGCGTCCGCCGACGCCCCGCAGAACACACTGGCGGCCTTCGACGCCGCCGGCGGGGCGGGCGCCGCCATGATCGAGCTCGACGTCCACCTCAGCGCCGACGGCGTCCCGATGGTGATCCACGACGGCACGGTCGACGCGACCACCGACGGCTCCGGCGAGGTGCGCGGTCTCACCCGGGACGAGCTGCAGGCGCTCGACGCCGGCGCGTGGTTCGGCCCGGAGTTCGCCGGGCAGCGCATCCCGACGCTGGCGGAGGTGCTGGCGCTGGTCGGGCGCCACCCCGGCCTCGGGATCCTCTGCGAGTACAAGGGCCGTTGGACCGCCGAGGACGTCACCGTGACGATGCGCGTGCTGGACGACCCAGCGCTCGACGGGCGCCTCGTGGTGCAGGGCTTCGACCCCGCGACGGTCGCGGCCCTGCGCGACGTCGCACCGCAGGTGCCGCGGTCGCTGCTGGTGGAACACCCGCGCGACGACCTCTTCCCGCTGCTCGCCGAGCTCGACGCCGCCGCGGTCAGCCCGGCCGTGGCGCTGGTCGCCGCCGACCGGGGGCTCGTCCCGGCCGCGCACGCCGCGGGGCTGAAGGTCTTCGGCTGGACCGCGAACGACGAGCTCGCGTGGCGCACGCTCGTCGACGCGGGCGTGGACGGCATCATCACCGATCGCCCGGCCGAGCTGCGCGGGTGGCTCGGGCCGGCGACGGCCCCCGCCCGGGTCTGACCGCGCGGCTCTCAGCGTCGCGGCGCGTGCAGCCAGCCCGAGAGACGGCCCGTCACCCAGGGCAGCACCCAGAACGACATGATCGGCGTCAGCACCAGCGTCGAGACGAGCACGCGCAGCACGACGGGGAGCTCCTCGAACGGCGGTACCAGCCACCCCACCAGGAGGGTGAAGGCGAGGTTCACGGGGAAGAAGCCGAGCCAGATCGCCACCGACTGCTTCCAGCGCGGCGGCGCGGCCAGGAGCGGGGGCCCGGCGGGCTCGTCCTGCCGCACGGGCGGGTCGAACCAGCCCTCGATGCCGGTGCGCTTCTCCACGCGACGCTCCTCGACGAGCCCCTCCCCGGCGGCGAGCCAGCGCCGGCGCTCGGGAGACT
>Ga0180218_1000562_pt1 | contig 31963 bp, 28 predicted proteins | sample eDN3rd37CKraftBY_FD_151334 | JGI IMG/M metagenome (GOLD analysis project Ga0180218, IMG submission 151334) | Enriched backyard soil microbial communities from Emeryville, California, USA - eDNA 3rd pass 37_C Kraft BY (version 2) (version 2) | ecosystem: Environmental > Terrestrial > Soil >... | reverse complement strand
GGCTCAGGATGATGAGGACGAAACGTCCACGTCATCCACCAAGGACACCATCGTCGTCACCGGCTCGCGCATCGCGCGGCCCGACTACGTGTCCAACAGCCCGACCGTTTCGGTCGATCAGGAATTCTTGCAGCAGTCCAGCACGGCCGCCGTCGAGCAACAGCTCAATAAGCTGCCGCAGTTCGTCATTTCGCAATCGTCTACCGCTTCGAACGGCGAGTCGGGCCTTCTGCCCGCCGGCGGTGACATTCAGCCGAACGCGACCAACACGCCCGGCGCGGCGACGGTCTCGCTGCGCGGCGTCGGCGCCAACCGCACTCTGGTGCTGATCGACGGCCGTCGCGGCGTTCCCGGCAACGCTTCCGGCACCGTAGACGTCTCGACAATCCCGAACTCGGCGCTCCAGCGGGTCGAAGTGATCTCCGGTGGCGCTTCGGCGACGTACGGCGCGGACGCGGTCGCCGGCGTCACCAACTTCATCCTCAAGAAGGACTTCCAGGGCATCGAACTCGATGGCCAAATGGGTTTCGACCAGCGCGGCCATGGTTTCGAGTACCAGGTCGGTGGTATCATCGGCACGGACCTGCCCGATGGCCGCGGCAACGTAAGCCTGGCGATGTCGATGAACACTCGCGAGACGATGCTCTACAAGGATAACCCCTGGTACCGGGATCTGTGGAACAATCCGAATACTACCAGTGGTGCATTCTTCTTTGTACCGCGGCCTGGTATTAGCGGCCTGGCCTTCCCCGCTAACGGGACCACGCCGGGAACGGGTTGCGAAGTGCTTCCGCAAGGCTGCGTCGTGACGAACATGTTCCCTGGTGCGAACCCGCCGGTACGCAACAATACGGGCAGCGTCTTTGTCAACGAAGACGGCTCGCTCTTCATCGGAAACTCGAGCTTCGCCGGTTCCTACGCGGATCGTGGCGGCGGGGCTTTCTTCAAGCCGTGGCCGACTCGTGACGCTGAGACTGGCGCTATATGGTCAACCAAAGCCAATGGCCGGCTCTATGCGTACAATGCGTTGACGCCGCAGACCGTGCCGACGACGCGCTACAACTTCCTCGCTCGTGGCAACTTCGAGGTCAACGACTGGATCGGCGTGTTCGGCCAGGGCATGTTCAGTAACAGCACGACCTACACCGTGCAGGAAGCCGGCGGTGCGCAAGGTGGTTGGGACGTCAACATTCCGTGGGGTAATGGAACTTACACTGGCGCGGTCGCTAATCCGCTCGCGTTCCTGGGCCGGCCCGCTTATCAAAATCCGGCGGTGATGTCTTCCGTTCTCGCAGACGGAGTCACCACTAATCCGCTGTTCCAGGCAGCCTATCCGTTCCTGAACTGCGTGGGCTACACTACCGGTACGGGCGGCTGTACGAATACGGAAGCGTTCCAGCAGGTAGTGCCTCAACAAATTCAGGCCTTGCTGAACCAGCGGACTAATCCGAACGCCCCCTTCAGCCTGTCGGGATTTTTCCCTAATCCGCGTGCGAACTACTCCGAAGTCACGACTTATATGTTGGTGGCAGGTCTCGAGGGCTCGGTTCCGGGCACCGACTGGACTTGGGAAGCCTTCGTCAACCACGGCCAGTCGCAGACTTGGAGCCGCCAAACCGGCATGTATTCCATGCAGCGTGTGCGGGCCGTGTTCACCGCCCCGAACTTTGGGCAGGGCTTCAACCATGCCAGCAATGAGTACAGTGGCGAATTCGGCGCGGCGAGGGCTACTTGCACCACCGGTCTCAACTTCTTTGGCGGCTATCAGGGCATCTCCGACGATTGCCGCGAGGCTATCGCCGCGGATAACGTCAACCGGGGCACGTCGCGCCAGACGATCGTGGAAACCAACTTGCAGGGTGGATTGTTCGATCTTCCCGCGGGCCAGCTCCGCTTCGCGGTCGGCGCCAGCTACCGTGAGAGCCGTTACGAGTTCATTCCCGACACCGCTGCATCCGCGGGCCGGAACTCTCTCGATTCTCTGATCGGTATCTACCCCGGCACCAAGATGGAGATGCAGGGGATCGATGCGAAGGAACTCTATGGCGAGCTTCTCATCCCGGTTGTGCGGGATCTGCCGTTCATCCAGGAACTGAATCTCGAAGTCGGCGGCCGCATGTCGCACTACAATACCACGGGTACGAGCTATACGTTCAAGGTCCTGGGGGATTGGCAGGTCACCGATTGGCTCCGGTTCCGCGGTGGCTTTAACCGCGCGGAACGCATGCCCAACATTGCCGAGCTCCTGCTCACGCCACAGCAGTCGTTTGGCACGGAAGTTATCGGCGACGTCTGCTCGACGCGCCATAACAATCCGCTCTCGGCCAACCCGAACACCAATACGACGAACGCCCTTGACGTGCAGGCGATGTGCTTGGCGCTGATGCAGCGTGACAATGGTGGTGTTTATGTTCCGATCACCGATGAAAACAGCTATTACTACGCTCCGGAATCGACCACCCGGCAGCCTGCTGGTGGTGGTGGGTTCACGTTCGCGACTGCGGTCGGCAACCAGTACTATCGTGAGCACATTGATCCGAACTATACCCCATTGAAGTCGGAAATCGCCGACACCTGGACTGCTGGTGCGGTGATCCAGTCTCCGATGAGGAACGGGCCTCTCTCACGCCTCAATCTTGCGATCGATTATTTCAACATCAAGATTAAGGATCCGATCTCGCGGCTTGGCGAAGGCGCGCAGTTCCTCCGCTGTGTCTCGCCCGACTTTAACCCCGCGGCCGCGGGCGTGGCGGCGGGCGCGACCAGCGCCGACGATCTGGACAGTCCCGAAATCCGTGCACGCGCCCTGGCGGCGCTTGCGGCGGGTGGCACTTGCGCGAGTGTGTTCAGGGCCCCGAGCACGGGCCAGGGCTTCAACGGCGGGGTCGACAGCCCCAAGATGATCGGCAGCTACGGCAACGATGGTGAGATCAGGCTGTCGGGCATCGATGCCAATCTCAGCTGGAGCATGGATGCTGGCCCGGGTACGGTCTTCGCCAACCTCAACGCCAACTATATGATCGATTTCAAGGTCAAGGCCATGGAAGGCCAGCCTTTCGTTGATTATGTCGGCACGACTGGCACGACTGCGCTGGGCGTGAACTCTGGCTCGTCGTTTGAATATAGGATCTTCGGCACCCTTGGATACAATTGGGGTCCGGCGAACCTGTCGATGCAGTGGCAGTATATTCCTAAGACGGAAGATGGCGCCGAGGCGATGTTCCTCAATGGATTGGCTCCCGCGGGCACCGCCGCCACCGGTCTTCCGGCGTACAGTGTGTTCCACCTCAACGGCGGCTATCAGGTGAACGAAACCGTTCGGCTTCGTTTCGGCATCGACAACGTCTTCAATATCAAGCCGCCGCTTACCAACATGAACGCCGATTACGACGCGGCGCTTGGTCAGCTCCCTGGTGGTGGTTACAGCCTGTTCCACGACGTTCAGGGTCGCCGTTTCTCGCTGGGCGCGAACGTCCGCTTCTAAGCGAAGGGCGATTGCCAAATTCGGGCCCTCCCCCAGTGGGAGGGCCTTTTTTTGGGTTCATGACGTGGACAATCGCCGTGGCTCAGCGCATCGCATTCTGACAACCAGCGAGAAGAAGATGGCAAGAACCGTTCGCATTCACACCCTCGGCGGCCCCAGTGTTCTGCAAATCGAAGACCTACCCATCGGCGATCCTAACCCCGGGGAAGTCCGCATTCGGGTCGAGGCAGTCGGGCTCAACCGCTCTGAAGCGATGTATCGCGCCGGCCGCTATCCCGTGCAGCCGCAACTGCCGAGCCTGATCGGATATGAAGGCGTCGGCACGATCGAAGCCCTGGGGGCGGGCGTCACGGGCTTCAGCGAAGGCGATCGGGTCTGTGTGCTGCCGATGATCCAGCAGGGCCAGTATGGCATCTGGGCCGAGCAGGCCATCGTGCCCGCCCGCATCCTGCTGCCGGCCCCGCCCGGCCTCACGCCGGCGGAAGCCGCGTCGATCTGGATGCAGTATTTCACCGCCTTCGCCCTGATCGAAGTGGCCGATATCGGCATCGGCGATGGGGTGATTGTCCGCGCTGCCTCGTCCAGCGTGGGCATCGCGGCGATCCAACTGGCCAACTGGGCAGGCTCCGTCTCGATCGCCTGCACGCGCACTTCGGCCAAGGCGGAGGCGCTGCGCGAACTCGGCGCCGCTCATGTCGTCGCCACAGACGAGGAAGACCTGGTCGAACGGGTCATGGCGATCACCGGCGGCAAGGGTGCCCGGACAGCCTTCGACCCGGTCGGCGGGCCGTATGTCGACACGCTCGCCCGTGCCCTCGCCCCGCGCGGCATCCTGTTCATTTACGGCGGCCTCAGCGAGCAGCCGACGCCCTACCCCCACTGGCCTTGCGCGATGAAAGGCCTGTCGATGCGCGGGTGGGTAGCGAGCGAGATCTGGAACCATCCCCACCGCTTTGAGGCGGCGAAGGCGAAAATCCTCGCCGGCTTGGCCAGCGGGCATCTCAAGCCGGTGATCGCGCGTACCTTCAAAGGTCTGGAAAGCATCGTCGAGGCGAATGCCTATCTCGAGTCCAACCAGCAGGTAGGCAAGGTAGTCGTGACGATCTAGGTCCCCGAACCAGGCCGAAGGCCCCTCTTCGCGAGCCGATTGCCACATTCATCCCGCTCACCTAAACGGCACCGTCACGCGCCCGTAGCTCAGCAGGATAGAGCATCGGATTCCTAATCCGGGGGTCACAGGTTCGAATCCTGTCGGGCGCGCCACTCCTGTATAGAAGTAAGAACCCCAAGGCGTGCGTCGAGACCGGCGAAGACCGCATGTTCAAGCGCGGTCTTGCTTCCGCGTATCGTGACCGTCTCGCTTGTTACCTCGACCTCGTCGACGATGAGTTGAAGATACGCCCGACGGAGCGCGGGATCGGCCTGACGCAGGCCGCGGCGAACGACCTGAGAGAAGCGCGAGAGTACGTCGTCTGTGATCTCTCGGCGAGGATGGGCTAGCTGCTGTTCGAGGCTGCGGATTTCGATCGCGATGGCAGCCAAACGGGCGTTGTGGGCCTGAAGACGTTCTGCAAGCTGCGGATCCCTCGGGCTCAACTCGCCCATTTCCACGAGTTCGAGCAGGCGCATCTTCTGGCCCTCGATTCGAGTTTTTTCGGCCTTGCGTGCCTTCACAGCCTCGCGTCTCTCGGCAAGAGCGTTGTCAGACCGGTCAAGCACCGCCATAAGCAAAAGAGCTAGGCGATCCGGAGCGAGAACGCGCTCCTCGAGCGTCGAGATGACGATGTCATCGATCAGCTTCATCGGCACTGGCGACGACGAACAGACATGGGGGTCGATCGTGCGTTTGCGCTGGCAAATCAGATATCGGTATTGACCGCCTTTGCCGGTGCGAAGGACCATTCCAGCGCCGCATTCGGGAGCGCCGCATTTGGCGAGGCCAGCCGTCAGGGTGGGCGAGTTCACCGTTCGAGCCGGCGTCACCCTCGGGTGGTTCTTGGCCAACTTCGCCTGCACTCGATCGTAGTCCTCCGGGCTGACGATGGCGGGGACTTCGACCGGAATCCATTCTTCCGGCGGCCGCGGTCGCCGGGTGCGGCTGTTTGTCTGATTGTAATAATGCGTGCCACCGTAGGTTGAGCGGCGCAGGATGGCGTGAACTGTGGCAGTCCGGAATGACTTACCTCGTATCAGCAGGCCGCGCCGGTTCAGTTCTTGGGTGATCGCGATTACACCGGATTTGCCGATATTGCCCTCTCGTTCGAGATAGAGGTCGAATATGAGGCGGACGACTTCCGCCTCAGGTTCGTCGATGACGAGCTTCTTCTTGTCCTTCTTGTCGAGCCGGACGGCTACGGTCGTCCGGTATCCGAACGGCGGAACCGATCCATTCCAGAAGCCGCGCTCCGCGTTCGCGCCCATCGCCATCCTGACCTGCTCGGCGTTGACCTCGGACTGGTAGGCGTCGACCACCGTGGTGACGCGGCGGGTCAGGTTGCCTGCCGGTCCTTCGCCGACCTGTTGGGTGATCGATTCAAGGCGAACTCCAGCATCTTCGAGTTGGCGCCGGTACCGCTCAAGTTCGAAGTCGTCGCGGTAGAATCTGCTGAAGTTCCAGATGAGCACGAGGTCGAAAGCGCCCCTCTCCCGCTCAGCATCTGCGATCATCTGCAGGAATATGGGACGCCGGTCATTACGAGCACTTGCACCCGGCTCGACATAGATTTTGACAATCTCGATATCGTTGGCCGCCGCAAAGTTGCGGATCCGCTTTTCCTGCTCGGCGAGGGACAGTTCATGCTTGGCTTGGCGGCGTGTCGAAACCCGGACGTAACCGACTGCTTTTCTCATTTTCATGCTCAACTCCAGGGGCTGCCCAGCACCAACTTCCTCTCACTCAAACAAGGCGCGTATCTCAGCGCCCAGGAGCGCTTCGATCAGATCAGCTTCGCCCGGAACGATCGAAGGAGTGCACGTTTCTTCCCGCAGCGTCTTCCGGCAACGCGGATTGGTCCGGTCTTTGCCGGGCAATGCGCCTTTGCCGCGCCGGAAAGAGGGAAGCGATTTCACGCATTTCGTTTGCCCTTGGGGAGTCGGTTGATTTTGCCGAGGTCACCCCTTGGTTCACGATTCTGCAGATGGCGGGCAACTCCAGCGCTGATCGGAACGAAAGGCCGCCTCGCTGCTTCGCGAGGGGGCTTGCGATGCGTCCATGGCCCTTAGATCAGGCACCCGCGAGGTGCTCTTTGATCCTGGCAGCGAGGTCCTTGAACAGCGCTCTGCGATCTTCCTTGCTCAGCTCTTCAGGTATGGGCCGAATAGTGAGCTGGCTCGTGCCGTTCGGCTTCTTCTGCCACACAGCCTGACGATCGTGTCGCCCCGCCTTGATGGGAACGGGTCGAAAAGCCTCAACCTCGGCCGGCGTCATGAGCAGCCGGCGGACAAGTTCCGCGGGGGCTAACTTCTTGTCCACTTCGGTGAAGTTGGCGGCAAGCGCCAGGAGTTCCTTGCGGCGTTGGGGATCATTCAACGCCGGCGCGAGCTGCTCGGCGAAGTGGACGTTCAGCGTTTCCGGTCGCGCGACAAGCGCATGGATTTCTTCGGGAAGCGCCGCCAGTGCGAGCATCCGGCTGACCACCGACTTGTCGACGCGGAGCGCGCGGGCGAATGCACTTTGGTTGCCTTCGAAGAGCTGACCAAGCGCCAGCTGCCAGTTCCGCGCCCGCTCGAGCTGGCTGATGTCCTTGCGATCGGCGTTCTCTGCCTGGGCAAGAGTCCAGGCTGCCTGATCCGTCAGGTCGCGAACCTCGGCAAGCAACGTCACGGTGTTGTCGAAGGCGCTGAGATATCGAACGACATTGAGTCTGCGTGTGCCGGCAATCAATTCGTAACGCCCGGCCTCGCGGCCTGGTCGAACAATCACCGGAACCTGCTGCCCATGATCGCGAATACTAGCGATCAATGAGGAGTTGGCGATCGGGTCGAACGGCACGGCGGTCCGACCATTTAGGGGGTAAACGTCGCACTGCAGCGGAGCGATGCGCATACGGGTTCTCCGGGTCGGCGGCGGCACGATCTCGCCTGCTTCCAGGAGTTCGCGGGCGCGGGCGATCACCGCCTCGAGGTTCTCGACTGAGGTCATTCCCAGCTTGGCTACGTGACGAGCCTGGCGCTCCAGGGTTGCCTTGCTCTCCTCGGTCATGCGCCTTTCTCCTCAGCTGCGAGCGAGGCCTTCCAGGCATCGCGGGCCTCGCGGTAGCCCGTGTCCGAGCAAAGGCGGTGGCAGGCACCGCCAAGCCCGTTGATCGTGATGGGGCGCGCCAGCACGATGCAGTGGACGTGGCTGCCGTAGCCGTTGAGCCCGGCGACACTCGGCACGTGCCCGACCATGATCACCGGAAATCCGCGGCGGCAGAAGTGGGAGCGAGCAAAGGCTCGCGCCCGTTCGTAGCCAACGTGCCAGGGCTCGCTGGCATCGAGCGCGATCTTCGCCTGCACCATGACGTGCCGCTCGAACGGCGGGAGCGTCTCATCGACCTGCCGCAGCAGGAAGGCGAGATTCGCGTAATCGCTCGGCGCCGTGTCAGGCAGCAGCACCTCGACCTTCGGCAGTACGATCGACTGCTGCAGGAACGGATCGAGCGCGTTGCCGTCCCTGCCGATTAATGCGTTGATGGCGGCTGCCGTCGCTCCCATCCGGTTGATCACCCGCTGAGTGGTGAACCACTGGGTCTCCTGCTCTGTTCGCGGGGCGAGCGAGATCATCGTATTCATAACTTGTACCTTTTTGTTCGTTTGTGGACGCGGCCCGGGGGCGCGGCTTCTGGACTTTTTCATCCACCTGCCCGGACCACGGGCTCAGCTTGTTCTTTCTGGGGATCCGCGGTGCTTCACTCGGCACCGGCTGGCGCTCACGGGGCCAGCAGCATCGCGTCCGCATGGCGCAGGCCGAAGTCGCGCTCGATGTCGTTCGGCCACGGCCTCTTGGCCGGCCGTACCCCGCGATCGAGCACGAAGAACTCTGCTTCCGCCTCGGGATCTTCGTGATCCGGTACGAGAAACAGACCCTCGTCCCAGCTCATCCAGAGCCGAAGGGCGCGATGCCAGCGCACCTGTCCGCCCACGCAGCGCAGCACCGTGAAGTAGAACGTCGGCGAGCCGTCCATGGTCGAGCCGGACTCGATGATGAGCACCTGGCAGCGCAAGTCGCGCACCGCCTCTTCGATCCGGTACGGATGGGCGCCGCCGCACGGCAGCAGGAAGAGGTTCTCGGCCGGAACGTTGAGAGCGTCCTGGAGCTCGGTCGGCGTGATCGCCGGCTCCGGAAACGTGCGGTAGCAGGCACGGACGGCCAGGTTCTGGGCGGCCTTCAGCGCCCCGCCCTCGCGGGCGCGGTATTCTTCGTTCTTGTACTTCATGGATAAGCTTTCGAGACTGCGTCCGGCCGGCTGCAGGTCCGGGCGCATCAGTGATCTTTCACCTTTCGGCGTCAGCCACTGACCAGACCTTCTCTCTTCTCAGGATATGCCGTCCCGCCCGCCAGGTCGGGACGTGGTGGCCCCAGTTGGCCAAGAACATCCTTCCTTGTGCGTTCGAGAGGGTGCTAACGCAGGAACTCGGGGACGACATCAGGAGGGGCGATTGGCTCGCGGCAGCCGGAGCGTTGCCTCCGCATTTACTATGCGTTCGACGAACAGACCCGCCAGATCGTAGTGTCCGATATGCCAGCTCACCGACGTACGGGAGCGAGCTGATGCCAAACCTCGCCGGCCCAGCGGCTGAAATGCCTCGCCGGCGCGCTCGAGTGGATACTCGCCCGGCAACATGAAGAGGCGCAGCGGCAGACGACCGACGAGGCGAAAAAGGCCGCTCATCGCCGTTTCCAGGATGCCGTGCTCGCGCTCAGCAAGGCCTTTGCGCTCGCCGCGGCAAGCGACGAAGCTAAGGAGATTCGCGACGAGGTGGCGTTCTTCCAGACGGTGCGTGCCGCACTGGTCAAAAGCAGTAGCGGCGGACGCTCGAAACGCGAACGCGAGTTCGCGGTGCAACAGTTGATCGACCGATCGGTCGTCTCGACCGAGATCGTCGACATCCTCCAGGCCGCCGGCCTGGAATCGCCGGACATCTCGATTCTTTCCGACGAGTTCCTCGCCGAGATCAGGGATAGCGAGCGGCCGAACCTCGCGCTCGAGGCGCTGAAGAAGCTGCTGGCCGACAAGATCCGCTCGCGCTCGCGCACGCACTCAGTCGAGAGCAGGAAGTACTCCGAGCGCCTCACCGAGGCGATCGCTCGCTACCACACAAACGCGATCAGCACCGTCGAGGTGCTGCAGGAACTGATCGAACTAGCCAAGGAACTCCGCGCCAAGATCGAGCGCGGTGAAGAAGAAGGCCTGACCGCGGAAGAAATAGCGTTCTACGACGCGCTGGCCGAAAACCAGAGTGCGATTGAGGTGCTGGGCGATGACAATCTGAGAGTCATCGCTGTCGAGCTCGTTAACAGCCTCCGCGCCAACGCCACCGTAGATTGGGCATGCCGCGATTCAGCCCGCGCCAGGATGCGCGTACTCGTGAAACGCATCCTGCGAAAATACGGTTACCCGCCGGATTTGCAGGACGACGCGGTGCGAACGGTGATCGAGCAGGCGGAGCTACTTGCGGCGCGATGGCGGTAGCTGAGCCGGTTGCTGACCGGCAGCTTCAGTCTCAGCAGCGAGCGAAACAGACATTGCTGTCAGAACGCAGTCATCAGGTCTCGCTGGCCCATCCACCCGTTGATCAGAATGACGGATTCCGTTATTTCCGATCTAGGGTCGCATACAGTCTGGGTCACTGATTCCGGTCCGAGTGTGCGAGGGTAGATTCCATGGACAAGCTGGATCCTTGGGGGCGGCGCCTGCTCGGTCTTGCATTGGTGGCCAATGCGCTGGTGGTCACAGAGTCCGCTCAGGCTGTTTCCATCGATGGCCTCCAGGGGTCCGGGTTCGATCACATCTACGGCAGTTATGCGCCGGACGGCGACTGCGCTCGTGAGCCGCGCGTGACGATCGCTGAGGCCGGCATGACCTTCCGCGCGGATGGCCGAACCGTAACGGCGACGCGGATCGAGTACGCAGCGAGCTTCTTCGGAGGGTTTTACGAGGGCATTGCGCTTGCGTTCTTCCCTTTCCCGCGAAGCGACAGCGACCTTGGCCCTGTGCTCATGTACGTGAACGAAGATGAAAAGCCGGGCACAGTTCGCATCGAGACCAATGCCGAGCCGGGCCAGCGGCTCGATCCCATTCATGCGGAACTCGCAGGAAGCTATCAACTCTGCCCAGGCACGGGCAGCGGCGGAACGCCCCCGGCCGTGACCGAAGCTGTTCCGGTTCCCGGAACGCCCCTCGAGTGGGCCAATCTTCCCGGTCTGGTGGGCCGCTATCCCGGAAGCTATGCCGAGGACAATATCGACCTGTTCGGCAAGGGCGCCATTGCCGCCGCGTTGCGCGCGGTGCTCGGTGAGAAGATGTCAGTACTCGAGATCAATCTCTCGACTGTCACGCCCCTTAAGCGCGAAGGCAATCTCTACTACATCATGGGCAACGCTCCGCACCGCGGCGGGGAGGATCAGGCCTATGTCCTGATCGACGCTGCGAGACGGGCGGTGCAGGTAGGACTTTGGGAACAAGGCAAGCTGACGGTTTACGTCCCTGCGAGCGGCCGCCTGCCCGAACCGTCCGAAGTCGGCGCGATGCTGGCGCGCAGCCCCGGTGAGACGGCCAATGCCGCGCCGGGCACGCCATGGGAGGTGTTGCCCGTGCAGGGCCGGGCGCCGGTCGCCTACGTCGAGGCCGCGGCCTCGCCGAGCATCATCTCGATCACGGTTTATTGCGAGAATGGCCGGCCCTACATGGCCATGCTCCTGGATAAGGCGGCCACCGGCACACGCCGCACCATGACCTGGAACTTCGCTGGGCGCCGGGTTGATATTCCCGTCCAGCGGGCAAACAATGCCGGGACTTACTGGGTGGGAGGCATCGAGGGCACATCGTTGATCGAGCACCTCATGACGCAAAAGGAAATGGCCTATCTGCGTATCGATGGTCGACTTGAAGGCGAAGCCTCTCTCTACAACGCGCCTGCGGCCCTTCGCGCAACCATGCGCCAGTGCGTGAACCTCTGAAAAGCGAAGTGTGCGTACCGCTGATGGGCCGGAACCGGACCGTCCGGTCCAGAACCGCAAGAAACCAGAATAAGACGCTACGCTCTCCGATTCTATTGCAGGCTGCTGGGCAACTCGGTCTCGCTCCGTCTGGTGAGTTCCCGGTGGGCGCGAATGAGGGGACGGGCCTCAGATGCCCTTACCCGATGGCGCCGTCACAAAAGCGCGAGCGGCTCCAGCGTCCCCAGCCATGCGACCAAGCCGAGTGTCACGGTGCCGAGCAGGCCTTCGAGCAGGATGCTGCGCCGGAGCTGCACAAACCCGGCGCCGCCCGATGGGCCCGACAGGGCGGGCGTGAGACGATAGCGGTTGATCGCGGCGAGGACGAGCATGGCGGCGAACGCGAGCAGCTTGAGGAGGAGAAGCTGCCCATAGGGATCGGATGGCAGCTCGTTAAAGTTGGCAGGACCGACCAGGTACCAGCTATTCGCCACTCCGCTCAACGCCAACACCAGGACGAGCGGGACCCCGAGCCTCGAGAAACGCAGCAGCGCGTCGTGGAGCTGCGCGAGGTTGCTTGCTCCCGAAGCGCGCCGGGTCAACAGCGCGAATGAGAACAGCGCGCCGATCCAAATCGCCGCCGCGAGCGCGTGGACGATGTCGGCCGCCAGGTGCGCCGAATTTTCGCTCGCTGCGGCATGGCCCATCCAGGCCAAGCTGGTTGTGGCTATGACACCGAGACTTCCAGCCGCCAGCCACATTCCGCGGCCGACCGGCAGCGTCGCCAGCAGCAGCAGCGCGGCGCCGGCCGCGATCGACCGGGCCAGCGCGGCCTTGCCCAGCGGCATGTACGCGACGACGTCGCGCAACGCTGGAAGGGCGAAGCCGTCGGCGACCGAGCCGGCGAACAAGCTCGCCTGGAGACCGATCGCGAGCAACGACGACACAGTCAGCAACGCCGCGCCGCTCACCAGCATCCATCTCGTGTCGCGCCTGAGCGGCTGCGCCAGAGGCCCTACAACTGCGTAGACGAAGAAGAGCGACGATCCGCACAGGATCGCCGCCCCGACGTATTGCAGCCACCGCGTGGCGACGATGGCCAGCTCGATCATGCTCAGCCGACGCGGAAGGTGATGCGCCCTTCCATCTTGTGCCCGTCGGACCCTGCGGCGGTCCAGTGGACCGCGTACGATCCCTTGTTCAGCGGCGACTGCAACGTGCCGATGATCCGCTTACCGTCCTCGGACACGGCCGATCTCACCGGGATGTTCATGCCATGCTCGGGCATGGTGAGCTCGATCTTGGAGAAGCTCGGGACCACGCGTTCGCTGAACACAAGTGTGATGGTGCGCGGCGCGGTCTGGACCGTGGCGTTGGCGGCCGGATTGGAGCTGACCAGCTTCGCATGGGCGAAGGCAGGGCTGGCGGCCAGCATGGCAGTGGCGGCCATCGCCGCGAAAGTGAGCTTGGCGGTACGCATGGTGTGATTCCTGTCCGTGTTCTTGTTGCGGATTGTGGCCTGATCGGGCTGCATCGTCACTGAATGACGCAGTTGGGCCGGATTCAACTGAGGGCTCTCGCTGGCCATCAGAACCACGTTCGCACGCCGACAAGGGCACGCCAGCCGCCCCCGTCTTCCCCGGCCGCACGACGGAAGTCGCGCGTGTCGCCGGCCGAGGTCTCATATTCGACGCCGACATAGGGCGCGAACAGCGGCGTCACCTGGTAGCGCAGACGCGCGCCCAGCGCCACGCTGACGAGCCCCGAGCCGATCCGCTCGGCAGGGATGTCCTGCAGCGCGAAATCCAGTTCGGCGCGCGGTTGCAGGATCAGGCTCTGGGTGATGCGCACGTCGTGCTCCGCCTCGATGCGCGCGGTGACGTCGCCCTGGTCCGACAGGAAGGCCGCCGCGTCGATCTCGATCCAGTACGGGGCGAGCCCTTGCACGCCGAGCACCAGATGGGCGCGTTCCTCGCCTGGCCCGACGTCGATCCGCGCCCCGGTCTGCAAGTCGAACCACGGGCCGATCGCATGGCTCCACAGCGCCTGGAGCTCGATCTCTTCGAGCCGCCCGCCGAACTCGCCTTCGCCCTCGGTCTTGAACCAGAGTTTGTCGATATCGCCGCCGTACCAAGCCTGTGCATCGAACAGGTACCCGTCGGACCCGTCAGCGAGCCGGGCTTCTAGCCGGTCGACAAGCACTCGGTAGACGGGGATGTCGCCGTGCATCCGGCCGAGTTCGCGCCGGGCCTGGGCCATCGCATCGGCGCCGAAGTAGGCGTCCGCGGCGTTCTCCGGTCCGCTGAACGCCTCTGCCGGCGGCTCGCCCAGTGGAGGCGTTGCAGCCTCGGCTGCCCCATGACTTGCGTGCGGATCGTCTGCCGCCTGTGGCTCACCGACGGCTGCACCGTGGCCGGCGTGCGGATCCGCCGTCTGCTCTGCAGCTTGCTCGTGCGCCGCAGGGTCGGCGTGCTCCGCGGCCGCGTCAGCGGGTGCCGGGGTCTCCTGATGACCCGCATGCCCCTCATGCTGGGCGAAAGCCGGCATCGGCAGACAGGCCGCCGTCATGGCGAGAAGGAAACGCCGCTTCATGCTGCGTCTCCTTCGAGCGGACGGACTTTGACGACGCGCATCATCCCGGCGTGCATGTGGTAGAGCAGGTGACAGTGAAACGCCCAGTCGCCGGGCGCATCGGCGGTCAGGTCGAGGTCGATATAGCCGCCGGGCAGCACCCGCACAGTGTGCTTGAGCGGCTGGTGGCTGCCGTGGCCGTTGACGATCTCGAAGAAGTGGCCGTGCAGGTGCATCGGGTGGGTCATCATCGTGTCGTTGATGAGCCGCAGGCGCACCCGCTCGTTGCGCGCGAAGCGATAGGGCTCGGGGTTCTCGGACAGCTGCTCGCCGTCCATCGACCACATGAAGCGCTCCATGTTGCCGGTGAGGTGGATCTCGATCCGACGGGTCGGCGCGCGGGTGTCGGCGCGCGGCCGCAGCGCGACGAGATCGCGATAGGTCAGCACGCGGTGACCGACGTCGTCGAGGCCGATGCCCGGGTCGCCGACGCGGTCCATCGGCATCGGCGCGATCATGTCGACGCCCGGCCCGACCGGGAAGCCGACCTTGGACGTGTCGCGCATGTCCATGTTCGCGTGATCGACCGCGGCGGCAGCGGTGCCGGTCGCTTCCGTCCCGGGAGCGTGACTCATCGCGTCGTGGCCCATCGCGCCGTGGTCCATCGTCGAATGATCCATTGCCGCGTGATCCATCGGCGTCGCGCTTTCGGCGCCGTGCGCCGCATGCGAGCCCGACTCCCCCGCCGCCGCGCCGGCGTCGTGGCCGGATGAATGATCCATCCCCATGTCGCGCATGCCGAGCGTCGGCCGCTCGCGCAGCGGCGGCACCTCGGCGCGCAGGCCCGCGCGCGGGGCGAGCGTGGCGACGCCCATGCCGGCGCGGTCGATCGTCTCGGCGACGAAGCTATAGGCGCGGTCCGCCGGCTGGACGATCACGTCATAGGTCTCGGCGTTGCCGATCTGGAACTCGTCGACCTCGACCGGCTGCAGCTCGATCCCGTCGGTCGCCACCACCGTCATCGGCAGGCCGGGAATGCGCAAGTTGAAGGTGGTCTGCGCGGCAGCGTTGATGATCCGCAGCCGCACGCGCTCGCCAGGCCGGAACAGCCCGGTCCAGTTCTCGGCCGGGCTGTGGCCGTTGACGAGGAAGGTATAGGCGGCCTCCGTCACGTCGGAGATGTCGGTCGGATCCATTCGCATGCGGGCGAACATCTCGCGCTCGGCGGGTGTCAGCGGATCGGCCTTGACGCTGAGCCGGTCGGCCAAAGTCAGCTTCTGGCGGTTGAAGAACCCGCCTTCCTGCTTGAGGCGCGTGAAGATCGTGTGCGGATGGAGGAAGCTCCAGTCGGACAGCACGATCACGTGCTCGCGGTCATAGGCGATCGGATCGGCTCCGGCGGGATCGATCACGATCGGGCCGTAGTGGCCGAGCTGTTCCTGCAGCCCGCTGTGGCTATGGTACCAGTAGGTACCCGCCTGCTTGAGCGGGAACGTGTATTCGAACGTGCTGTGCGGCCTGATGCCGGGGAAGCTCACTCCCGGCACGCCATCCATCTGGAACGGTACGATCAGGCCATGCCAGTGGATCGAGGTGTCCTCGTCGAGATGGTTGGTGACCCGCAGGCGGACATCCTGCCCTTCCTTCAGGCGCAGCAGCGGCGCGGGTATCGAGCCGTTGATCGCCACGGCATAACCGGTGCGGCCGTCAACGCCAAGTTCGGTATCGGCGATGGTCAGATCGATGAGCGGGCCCTCGAGCGTGCCGAAGCCCTTGGCCGCGATTCCGTTACTGGCGGATCGCGCCCAGGCCGGCCGCAGCCCCGCCACGCCGGCGGCGGCGGCGCCCCCGGCGACGAACGCGCGCCGGGAGAGCGACATGGAACGATGCATGGGAAAGTCCTTCCCGTTGAAAGCGTGTGATGGGGCGCCGCTGCAACAGCGGCGCCCCGTGAGATCAGTTCCCGTGCTGCGAATGGTCCGCAGCGCCCTCCGGCGCTGCGTCCTCGTGCTTGTCGCAGCAAGGCATCTTCTCGCCGTCCTGCCGGTCCTTGCAGCAGTCCATCATGTGTTGGGCATGGTCGGCATGGCCGTCATGACTTGAGTGCTGCTGTTCGCCGGACGGGCCGTGCTGTCCGTGCGCGGGCTGGCCGTGCTGCGCAGGGGTCGCCTGGCTATGCTGCGCATGCCCGGCATGCGGGTCGGCGGCAGGTGCAGGCTGCGCCAGCGCAGGCACGGCGAAAGTGAGCGCGACGGCGCCAAGTAAGGTCTTCAGCATTGTATGTCTCCGAGTGTTTGAAGCTAATCCAGTGGGAGCTTCAAACCCCTTTAGGAGGGGGCGTCGCGACTTCGGGCCCTAGGCCGAGCAGGAGCCGGCCATCCCTGTCCACGAGACTGGGCGCAGGCTGAACAGCGGCCACCGGAAGCGCAGCATTCGGCTCGGCGATGGCGATGCACGCGGTGCAGTGCATCTTGCCGACGGGCGCGGTGTGCGACGGCTGATCGTGTCCCTCACAAGGCATCGAGGCAGCCATCGGCTCCTGCTCGGCCGCCATCGCCGGTGCGCTCGACATCGCGAGCGGCATCAGCACGAACGATGCGATGGTCAGCAACCGGACGAGCGCCGCGAACATGCGCCGAGCATAGACGCCACGACCTTTCGGTAGCTTAACCAACATCAACGCGCCTCCAGTCCGCCGAGGATCGGGCAATCGGGGCGGTCGTCGCCATGACACTGAGCAGCCAGCGCGACAAGCGTGCGCCGCATCTCGTCGAGCTGGTGCGCCTTGCGCTCGAGTTCCGCCGCGCGGGCGAGCGCGAGCGCCTTGACGTCGCCGCTCGAGCGGCTGCGGTCGTGCCACAGCGCCAGCAGCTGGGAGATTTCCTCGGTTGAGAAACCGACGTCCCGCGCCCGGCCGATGAAGCGCAGCGTATGCACATCGCGGTCATCGTAGTCACGGTAGCCCGAGTCCCGGCGGGCGGCGGCGGGCATAAGCCCGATCTTCTCGTAGTGGCGGATCATCCGCTGGCTGATGCCCGAGGCAGCTGAGGCTTCGCCGATCTTCATCGGACCAGCTCCAGCCCAGCGTAGGCCAGCAACGCAAGGATCACGGCCCAGCAGGCCCAATAGCCAACCTTCTCGAGCGCCGACGGCTGATAGCCTTTCGCGGATTGCAGCCGCATGATGCCGATCATCCCGAACAAGTGGATAACGACTCCCGCCGCCAGCGCCGGCCATCCCAAGGGGCCCAGCGGTTCTGCGAAGATCACCCCCACGCCGAATCCGGCTACGGCTGCCCCGACGGCGGAGAGCGACGCGAGGGCGGAGCGCGCGCGATCCTGGCCGATGCCTCCCGTCGCTATCATAGCCGCACGCTCCGCAGCCGCAGCGAATTCCCTATCACCGCGACCGAGCTGAACGCCATCGCCGCTCCGGCGATGATCGGGCTCAGCAGGATGCCGAACCAGGGGTAAAGCACACCTGCCGCGATCGGCACGCCGGCGGCATTGAATACGAAGGAGAAGAACAGGTTCTGACGGATGTTGCGCATCGTCGCCCGGCTCAGGCGCCTCGCCCGGACGATCCCGCCGAGATCGCCTTTGACCAGCGTCACGGCGGCACTCTCCATCGCCACGTCGGTGCCGGTGCCCATCGCGATCCCGACGTCGGCGGCTGCCAGCGCCGGCGCGTCGTTGATCCCGTCGCCGGCCATGGCGACCCGGCGGCCCTCGCGGCGCAAGGCTTCGACCTTCGCCTGCTTCTGGTCGGGCAAGACGTCGGCCATGACCTCTTCGATACCGACCCGGCGCGCCACGGCCTCGGCGGTGCGGCGGTTGTCGCCGGTCATCATCACGACATGGATGCCCCCTCTCCGAAGCGCGGCGACAGCCTCGACCGCACTGTCCTTGATCGGGTCGGCGACCGCAACGATGCCGGCGAGTTGTCCGTCCACGCCGACGAACATGACGCCTTCGCCGTCGGCGCGGTGCGCCTCCGCCTGCGCTTCGAGAGCCTCGGTCGAGATACCCTGGTCCGCCAGCAGCGCCTTGTTGCCGAGCGCCACGCGGCGGCCTTCGACCAGGCCCGTGACGCCCTTGCCGGTGTGCGATGCGAAGTCGGCGCTATCGGGCAGCGCGAGGCCCCGATCCTGCGCCCCTTCGACGATCGCGGCGGCGAGCGGATGCTCGCTGCCCCGCTCGAGCGCCGCCGCCAGCTTGAGCACCTCGTCATCCCCGAACTTAGCTACCGGCGTCACCGCCACCAGCTTCGGCTTGCCGAGGGTCAGCGTGCCGGTCTTGTCGACCACCAGCGTATCGATCTTCTCCATCAGCTCGAGCGCCTCGGCGTTCTTGACCAGCACGCCGGCGGTCGCCCCGCGCCCCGTCCCGACCATGATCGACATCGGCGTGGCCAAGCCGAGCGCACAGGGACAGGCGATGATCAGCACCGCGACCCCGTTGACCAGGGCGTGCGCGAGACGCGGCTCGGGTCCGACGAAGCTCCACACCGCAAAGGCGATCACTGCGACCAGCACGACAGCCGGGACGAACCAGGCCGAGACCTTGTCGGCGAGCGCCTGGATCGGCGCGCGCGAACGCTGTGCGTCGGCGACCATGCGGACGATCTGCGACAGCATCGTGTCGCGGCCGACGCGGTCCGCCTTCATCACCAGGCTGCCGGTACCGTTGACCGTTGCTCCGGTCACCCGGTCGCCCGGGTTCTTCTCGACCGGTACGGGCTCGCCGCTGATCATCGACTCGTCGACCGAACTCCGGCCCTCGGTGACCACCCCATCGACCGGCACCTTCTCGCCCGGCCGGATACGCAGCAGGTTGCCGACGTGGACGTGCTCGAGCGGGATGTCCTCCTCGCTGCCGTCGTCGTTGACGCGACGTGCGGTCTTCGGCGCCAGCCCCAACAGCGCGCGGATCGCCCGTCCGGTCGCCGAACGCGCGCGCAGCTCGAGCACCTGCCCCAGCAGCACCAGCGTGGTGATCACCGCCGCCGCCTCGAAATAGACCGGCACCAGCCCGCCCATCGTGCGCAGCGACTGCGGAAACGCCTCGGGTGCGATCGTGGCGACCACGCTGTAGCCGTAGGCCACCCCGACGCCGAGGCCGATCAGCGTGAACATGTTGAGATTGCGGGTCTTGAGCGAGGCCCAGAACCGCTCGAAGAACGGCCAGCCACCCCACAGTACGACCGGAGTCGCGAGCGCCAGCTGGACCCACATCGAGGTCCGCATCGGCAGCAGCTCCCAGCCGAGCAGCTCCGCTGCGATCACGAGCAGCGCCAGCGGCACCGTGAACAGCGCGCTGACCCAGAACCGCCGGCTCATGTCGATGAGCTCGGGGTTGGGCCCCTCCTCCAGCGTCGGCTCGAGCGGCTCCAGCGCCATGCCGCAGATCGGGCAGTTCCCCGGCGCGTCGCGGCGGATCTCCGGGTGCATCGGGCAGGTCCAGATGGTCCCGTCCGCTGCCTCGGGGAGTGCACCCATCGCCGGGTGAGTCACCGCAGGATCGGTCGAGGGCGAATTGAGGTAGCGGTCGGGATCGGTCTTGAACTTGTCGAGACAGCGGGCGCTGCAAAAGTGATACGTCGCGCCTGCCAGCTCGTGCCAGTGCTGCGAGGTGCGGCTGTCGACTTTCATGCCGCACACCGGATCGGTCACCATCGCCCCATCGGTGCGATGCTCCTGGGTCTCCGCGTGCTGATGCGTGCCGTGGCAACACTCCGCCATGTCCGGTCCTTTCACCGAGTCGCTTCGTTGCCCGTCTTCATGGAGTTTGACACAATGTCAGGGTCAAGGGGCAAATTCCGCAGCTCCCTAGACTCGAAGACCGCGAGGCGTGTCTCCCCATTCGTAGATGACCGGAGCCGGACTACCGGCCGCAGAGCACTATCTGAGGAGCTAACGAACAGCTTCTCGGATTTGCGGCAGCATCTCCTGCGTCACCACCGCACGACGTGGGGCAAGGGGTTCACGGCCACGCTCGCCATTGGCCTCGATGTCCTCGATCAGGAGCTTCATCTCGGCGATCTCTCTCACCTGCGAGGAGATGATCTCGTCGGCGAGCACGCGGACCCGAGGATCGCTGATCGCCGCCTTCCTGGCATTGTTGATCGCGATGGAATGGTGCGGGATCATCGAGCGCATGAAGGTCACGTCCCCGACAAGGGCTTGGCTGCGGTTTACCGCGAGCAGAGCGAGGCCGGCGACGATCGCGCCGATCAGCACCACTAGCTTGGTCGGCTTGCCTTCGTACATCGACCACATGAACCCGAGCATCACCGCGGTCATGACGCAACCCATCACCAGCGAGGCCACAAGCCGGTTGACGCTGAACATGGCGTGCTCCGAGCTGTAGACGAGCTGGTACATGAGCACGAACATGATGACGCTCGAGGTGGCGATCATGGCGGCGAAGCGGCCCCACCCCATCTTCATTGCGCTCTGATGAGTTCCTTGCATCGGTTTCCTCCGCAGCTCGTCCGAAGTTTGCACCGCGCGATAGTCGGTGAGCGCGGGCACGCAGTGGTCAAAAGAGCTGCTCGGAGGGTGGTTCCGACAAATTGCGAGGCCATTCGGCTGCGGGCAACTTAGAATGACCAGCATTTGGCCGTTGCCCTGCAAAAATGACCGCACCGGAGAGCGCCGGCCAATGACATGAGAGCCGGACATGGCGCTTAGCCGAACGGCAGCGAACGGGCCGTCTGCGGACCGACAGCTATCGGCGTCAAATCGCGGAAAGCGGACATTGGCTTGGCTCGGCGGTCGAATCGCTAGGACCCAACGCGGGACGTTCAATCCATTCCCGCCTCTTCTATCGTCAGGACCTTCGTTCGTCGGGGTCGAGCATTCATGCGAACGGCGCGGCAGCGAGAATATTCTGGCTCTGAACGATGACATTGCACCATCGCTTCGCCCGGGTGATCGCATTGTAGAGCAGGCGACGCTTGTGTTCAGCATCGCCGCCCACCTGATAGGGCCAGATGACCACGACGCCCTCGAACTCCCTATTCTTGGCCTGCTGCACTGTCATCGCCGTGAGCTGATGCGACGCGCCGCCTCCATGCTGCCGTCGCAGCGAGACCTGCCGTGCAATGACGGCGTCGATCTCCGCACGGGAAAAATTGGCCCGCCCGCAGGCGTGAATCTGGTTTTCGATCCATGACAGTGTCGCACGCACGGGTCCGGTCCGCGGCATCGCCCGCAGCGCTGCGCAGGCCGCCGCCGCCGGCGTATCAGTCGCAAGATCGAGACCAGCGATGATCGCCTGCGCCTCGTCGCGGTCATTGCTTTCCCAATGGACGGTGTAGGGCCCGTTGTTATGTCTGCCGCACGGCCCTTGAGCGACCCGGGCGACAACCGACGTGGCAAATCCGCCTTGCAGCGCTGGTGTGATCACCGCGACATCGCCGCCCTGCCGCCAGGCGATGGCATTCGCGAGCAGCGTCGCGGCCAGCGGTACGCTGGCGCCCGGCGGCAGCAGCTTGAATCCGGCGCCGTTGACCGGCGCATTGCCCGCGCGGATCGCGGTTGACGCTGCCAGCAAACCCGGCGCGCTCGTTCGGCGCACCTGGAGTAACGTCTCCGGCTCTGCGTCTTGTCGGAGCCAGGCGACCAAGGGATTGGGTCGAAGCGCCTGATCGAGACACTGGAATTCGTCGGCGGCGATCAGCGCATGGACGGCGCCCGCGAGCGACCTGAGCATGCGCAGGCGCTCAGGCTTGAGATCCTGACCCTCATCAACGAGCACAATCGGGAAGCTCGCCGCGACCCAATCGCAGACTTGCGGCTGCTCCAGCAGCATACCGGCGGCCTCGCAGACCAGATCGAATTCGCCTTCGGTCACGGGAGCAATGGCGAGCGCTCCTGCGAGGCCCCGCCACCGGCGATAGACGCGCCACGCAAAGGCATCGATCGTGCAGCACTCGACACGGCCACGCAGATTGACGACCGAGCGCAGCCGCTCGGACAGGCGCCGCCGCGACCCGTGCATGAAGGTCAGGGCGAGGACGCGCTGTCCGTCGTTCAGTGGATGGGTCTCGAGCCGTTCTGCCAGCATATCCATGAGCCGGTATGTCTTCCCGCACCCGGCACCGCCTTCGACGGCCTGGATGGTCACGGCGCAAAGACCTTGATCGTCGGATGGTTCGCGTCCGCCACGAAGAGCGGATTATCGATGCCTTGAGCGACCGCAGTGATGGCGTTGAGGAGCGTCCGCGCGCGTGCGCAGCACGCCTCGTTCGCGCCGATCGCGCCTGCAATCGCCTCGTAGCTCGAACTGTCTTTCTTGAGCCCGCCTGTCGCCCGTACGTCGTCCTTGAGGCGCGCGACGAGATTGGTGACATTTGCGGGAGGATTGTCGATCGAGATGGTCGGCAGGCAGGCGGCCGCATCGGCATCGATGATCCAGCCGATCACATCCTCGAGCATCTGGCCGTCCGCCCACCGCAGGATGATCCCCGAATTCGGGGCGTCGGCTGCGGCGAGAATATTAGCGTAGCCGATGCCCTCGGGATCGCCATCGACCAGCGCGACCACGCGCGGGTGAAGCGATGACATCGCTGCAACCGTGCGCACGACAGCGCCGTCGTGGGTAGGAATGACGCCGACAAAAGCGTCGAACCGGCATTCATCGGCGGCGGCCCAGCTCTGATGAAGGTCGACGGCGCGGACGAGCAGACCGAGCCATTCATAATCGGTCCGGCCCTCGGGGATCAGCACGAAGTCATGCATGACTGCCGCGATCGTCTCGACCCGGTTCACCTGGAATAGCTTGCGGATGCTGTTTGGCGTGTCAGCCGGCAAAGTCGATTGCAGCAGCGGCACTGAGGTCAGAATGCCGCCTTCGTTGCGCAGGACCGCGACGCCGTCGGGGTCCGCTAAGGCCGCAACCATTGGCGAGTGGGTCGAAACCAAGGTCTGACGGGACAGCGACTGGATGCGATGCACCAGCCGCCGCTGCAACGCCGGCGGGACATGCAATTCGGGCTCCTCCAGCGCCATCCAGAAATTCTCGTCGGCTTCCACCCGCAGTCGACCGAATTGTAGGAGCAGCAACAGGTGCTGGAGTGACAGCAGCCCGCTACCATGCCGCTTCGCGGGGAGCGGCACGTCTGCCCCGTTATGGGCATAGTGCGACACGACAGATTCAAGCAGCCCGTCGGAATCGGTGGGCGTCACTCGCAGATGCAGCGTGGGGTTTGTCCGGAAGAAACCGCGCAGCTCCTGATTGAGCCGGTCGACGATAGGCGACAGACGTTCGTCCTGCTCGAGCATCGCCTCCGGCGTACGCAAGCGGTCGCGTTCAGCGAGAACCGATTCCGCGGGCTGTCCGTTGCCGGCCGCGACAACGCGGCGGAAAAGCTCGGAGCCGAACGATACGGTCCGGTCCCAAGTCCGCGCCGCAGGCACGAAGAAGAAGCCGAGTTCGCGGATCAGACGGGCGGGAAGCGGAGTCGCCATCTCGTCATCGAACACATCGCCGACACTGTCGTCGTCATGGAAATAGCGCAGCGTCTCCACCTCGAGCGACGGGCGATGGAACCGCGCCGAAAAGGCTATCTGGCAGGCCAGCTTCCATGCTGGGTCTGTACGCGCAGGATGAACGGTGCCGGTCGCCGGATTCCACCATTTGACGATGCCCCGGTCGTCGCGAAACCAGTTCGAATGCTGGGCCGGATCGTCCTCATGGAACCCGATCACGGTCGCGGTCAGGCGAATACGATCGCGTGGCTGAGGATTGCTGCCATGGAAATCATGTTCGGTGAGCTGGCGTATCATCCGATCGCGACCGAACAACAGCGCCAGCGCCTCGATCACGGTGGTCTTGCCGCAATTGTTCGCACCGACCAGAACCGTATGCGGCGAGAAGCGGACTATGCCGTCTCGCACGCCCCTGAAATTCTCAATTTTTAGGTTGGTGATCTCCATTCCATCCCCCCGTCATCGATTGGATAACTATCGGAGCGTTTCAGGCTGTCCGCGAGAGAACAGTCTGTTCCCATCGCGTTGGTCGCCTGCTCCTTAGGTGAGAGAGCGTAGGTACGATGGTTGTCGGTCGTGCAGCGGATCAAGGCTCGCCGTCCGCCGCATAGTCATAATCGTCGCCTTGCCATTCGGGTTCGAAATAGGCCTCGTGCCTGCCCCCTGATACCCGCAATCCATTGAAGCCGTCGGTCGCGTCGAGCACGGCGTCACGCACGTCCTCGCCGATGCCGTCATACCAACTCTGCGGCATGACCTCGACGCCGTACCAGGCTTGGCAATTGGAATCGCACCAGATCGATGTGATCCGCATCCGCACCAGATCGGGCATGGCGTTGACCATTCGGCGCATCGTCGCCAGTTCGTGCATAATCGACCAGCGGCTCTCGATCGTTACGCCGCGATAGAATTCACTCCCTTCTTCCGCCTGCGGTCCGGCAGCGGCGATGTCGAGATCACGCTGGTGCTTGAGCATTGCCGCGAGTTCAGGCGCAATCTCGATGATCTCGAGCGGGCCAAGGGCACTCTCGGAATCCTGCGCCGCATCATCGCCTCCGCCGGAAACCGCGTAAGTCTGCACCGCATTGTGATAGTCGGCGAACCCCGCGTCACGGGCGACCTGTTCCAGAGCGGCGTTATGGCTGATCCCGGTATCCCGCTTGAGCTTCACCGCTGCCCGCTTCAGGCCTTCGAGCGTGGCAAATCGCTTGGTCATGACCATCTCCATCGGCCATGCGCGAAACGTTGCCCGCTAACGCTTCCCATGGCCGTGAAATGGCATGGCGTAGAAAATGCTGACAGTGCCGGTGAGGGCTTCGCCATACGGGCGGCCTGCTCCTGTCGCGAGCCAAATCAATCTACCGAAAACACGATCACTCGCAAGGGTGATAGCGTCGGAGATCCACCGTTTGCGCTAGTGGAGAGTGGGTAGTGTTTCACGGTCACGTCAAATGCGTGAAGTTCTTTTTGACGCGTCAGATCGGAGTGCCACCGTATGGCCGATAGTCGACGGTCCGCTTTAGGGCGGGGGCCGCGAAAGCTGACGGCCTATATGCTGGACTACGGCGGTTACTTGGTCCCGGTCACTCCGCCCGCCCCATTTCGCCCGTTTTGACCCCCAGATGCAAAAAAATCGCGTCACTGGTGTCACCCTTGAAATAGACCCCTTCATATCTCCTTTTTGTTGACCTATATGGCGCCACATGGAAGCGCTGACTGAGACCGCGGACACCCTAGCATCCGACACGACCGCCGAGGTCGAGGCGGCACGGACCACGATTAAGGACAAGTGGCAGGGAGCGGTCACTGAGGGTTCTGGCTTTGTGGCAGTGCCTGTCGCGCTGCTACGGCTCCAGTCGAAGTACGGCCTCACGCCGACCGAAATGCTCGTCCTGATCAACCTGCTCGCGCATTGGTGGGAACCGGACAGCGTGGTCTACCCGCGATCCACGACGATCGCGAAGCGCATGGGGGTGGATAAGCGCACGGTTCAACGTGCGACGCACAAGTTGGAGAAGGCCGGACTTCTGACACGGCGCACGACCGACGATGGTCGCCGCATCTTCATCTTCGATCGCCTCGTGCAGCAGCTCGCCCGCGACGTGCCTGCGGCCTTTGCCGTCCATGCGCGGGAAACGTTCGGTTCGTAGACGCGGTGCCGCGGCCTCCCGCCTTGAAGCCTCACCAGGAGGTTCTTCCGCCCGAAAGCTCGGCGGGCGGACTCTCGCCTATCGAGCGAGCGATCGAGCGCAGCGACATCAAAGTCGACGTCGCCGCATGTATCCGAAACATGTTCTTGGGCATTGCGGCCGTCATCCTCGCGTTGGGTGCAGTGCTGTATCCTGAGGCGCTTTCCTTTCCGAACGCTACTCAAGTCGTCGTTCGCCTCCTCCCGGGTTAGCCTACTAAAATAACGGGCATTTGGCGTTTTGTGCACAACCGTGCTCTGGGTGGAGAGGAACAGCCTGCTGCACGGAGAGAAGTTCATGGGAGGCCCGGAGGTACAGTGGACTTGTGATCGCACGCTTATTTCCGAAGCGCATGCTGTCCTGAGCGTGGCGATCCTCGAACGGCCGCTTTCAAGATTCTCCGCGTTGACGCTGAACGACGGAGATGAGGGCGCAAAGCGGACCTCATCTTCCCAGCTGAACAGAAATTTCCCAATGATTTGAGTGCCCATCTTCATCATGTCGGGCGCGCCATTTCAGAACAGAACTATGAACGCCGAACGCCGCCGTTTCTACGCTTGAAGCGGCGACCAACGTTCGCAGCAGTTCCGACTTCGATCCCATGATGCGAACCTCGTCGTCGGCAACCTCGACACGCTGCGCCAGCGCGCGTAGATGGTCGCGGCGGTAGCCGCCATCGTTGAGCCTGATCCGTTCACGGGCTTTGCGGGCAAACCCCTTGAGCATATCGGGGGTGACGCCCTGATTGCCTGAACTATCGAGCGCGAACTGCGTGCGCTCCGCGTCGGCGGCGGCTTGATCCCGCAATGCCTTGAGGCTCACCATGCGTTCCTTTGCCATGGCGTCGTCCTTGTCCACCATGCCGGCTTCGATGGCGTCAAAGAGACGGCCGAGCCGCTGGTCGGCTTCCGTGATTCGCCTTTGAAGCTCGGCAAGATGCTCGCGGCGGCGCTCGGTGCGTTCCTGTCGGCGGTCGATGACGCTGGCAAGGACGGTTTCCAACCGCTTGGGCAGGAGCAGGCGGTCCCCGATATAATCGGCGACCGTATGGTCCAGCTTGTCCATGGGGATTGTGCGACCCTTGCAGCCGGTCTTGCCCTGCCGGGCCTTGGTCGAGCAGGTATAGTAGCGGTATGTCGCGCCCGTGCTGCCTTGGCCGGTGCGAAGGGTCATCGCTCCCCCGCACTTGGCGCAGAAGCAAATGCCGGTCAGGAGCGTCGGGCCGCTGGAGACACGTGCAGGCGTCACCATGGGATTGCGGGACTTGAGGCGGGCTTGCACCGCGTCGAACGTCTCGCGCTCGATTAGGGGCGGCACCGCCATGATGGCGACCTCGCTCTCCGGCTTCTTCTCCCGGTCCTTATGCGAGCGGGTGTTGAACCTGTGGTAGCAGTGCTGTTGGGGCTTAGCATGGCTGCTGCCATTGCAATCATCGGTGTTGTCCGCGGCGGCCCGGAAATCACTCTCGTCATCGCCTTATCAATGATCCTGATTGTGATCGTGGGCAGTCTGATCGGCATGATTCTGCCGTTCCTCCTGAGTCGCTTCAACATGGACCCGGCGACCGCCAGCACGCCCGTTGTGACCTCGATCGCTGACGCGACTGGCGTGCTGATCTATTTCAGCATCGCAAAATCCATCCTTGCGATGCCGTGAAAAACCTCACTGCATAGTGGTTGCAGGAGGAAATCATTCCTGAATTTTCAGGCTATATGGGCTAGAACGAAACCCCAATGAGAAAGGACTATCATGCTTTATTTGGATATACCGACAAGAAATGAAATATCATTTTTAGCTGGTAAGCGCGGATATGGGAGTGTTTCGATTTATTTGAAGACTTCACCTCTCGTAGAAGACGTGCAGGCGTCGCGTATAGATCTAAAGAATTTCATTAAAGAAGCACAAAACCAGCTTGAAGACGCAGCCTTTGATAAGCGACGTCTGGCCGTGTTGCTCGACGGGCTTAACGATTTATTGGATGATGACGAGTTCTGGCGCTTTCAGGCGAATAGCCTCGCGATCTTTGCCACACCAGACAGCATTCTGACCTATCGCCTTGCAAACGACCTGACATCAATGGTGCAGGTTGCGGACCGCTTCCACCTTAAACCGCTGTTCCGGGCAATTACTTTCCCGCATTCAGCGTTTGTTCTAGCCCTGTCCGAGAATGCAGTCCGTCTCATTGAAGTTCACGCTGATCTTCCAGCGGATGAGGTTAAAGTCCCAAATATGCCGAAAGATGCGGCTTCGGCGGCCGGGAAATCGACCCTCAATGATCGCACGTTCAGCCGTCGCATCCATGGCTCTGAAGGCCAAAATGTCCGGTTTGAGCAATATGTGCGCAAGGTGGACGCCGCGCTGCGCCCGATATTGGCGGGGCGTGAAATACCTCTAATCCTTGCCGCTACAGGCCGGCTCGCGGAATTGTTCAAACAGATCAGCTCCTACGGCAACCTTTTGAGCGAGACGATCACCATAAGCCCAGATCGGCTAACCCCGGCTGAACTGGCAACACGCGCAAGGCCTGTTCTCGACGGGGCGTATGCTGCTCAGATTGCAGAGATCAAAACCCTGTTCGAGAAACGCGAAAGCGAGAATCGGACAACTACCGATATTTCCGATGCTGCACGGGCTGCTACATTTGGCGCAATTCAGACGCTGCTGGTGGACATAGATTCCGTTGTCGCGGGTTTTGTGGATGATGAGACAGGCGCGGTGACCTTCGTAGAAAATGACGATGCAAAGGCGTATGGTGTAGTCGATCAGATCACCGCAAGAGCCTTTGCCAGTGGCGCTACAATTCTCGCCGTCCGTAAAGAGGAAATTCCGGGCGGAGGCGATCTAGCCGCAATCCTTCGCTATCCGCGTTGATTCAAGGGGGGCATGGGGGACCGCCTCCAATGCCCCCAATTGGGAAAGGCTGCCATGGCTATCAGCACAATACTAATTGCAGTGGCAATGCAGGATGGCGACGAACGCATTGCAGCGAGAGCCGTCCAGCTTGCTAACCAGCATGGGGCACAACTTGTTGCTGTCCATGTAATTGAAGACTTTCCAAATGATGACGGGCATTTGCCGGCCTCGCTTGATGCCGCCGCACTGGCGCGAATGATTGCCAAGCAGAGGACGGGACACCTCGAAACGTTGCTGAACGCTGCGAAGGTCCCGCCAAGCCTCATAGTAGAGGCCGGGAAGCCCCATGCCGTCATTGAGAGACTGGCCGCGACTTATAAAGCGGACCTGCTTGTGATTGGACCGGGAATTGCGAAGAACTTGCGTGAAAGAGTGTTTGGTTCGACCGCTGATCGCGTCATCAGATCCGCGCCCTGTCCCATTCTTGTAGTGCGCAGCACATCGCCGGCTCCATATCGCCACATCGCAATCGGCGTCGATTTTTCCGAATATGCGAAGGCCGCCGCGCGCCACGCGGCGCATTTGGTTCCGGACGCCTCGCGCGAGTTGCTTCACACGGTCGAGATTCCTTTGGGCTTTGAACAGGCCATGTTGAAAGCCGGCACCCCGCAGGCTGAGATTGAGCATTACCGGAAGGCCAAAGTCCGTGCGGCCCGAACCGAGCTTATTCAGCTCTACGGGGACGCAGGCCGATTGCCGAAGGGAACCCGGATCAAGGTTCAGTATGGCGATGCGGCGGCCGCGCTACTACGCGCATCATGGCAGCGCGGAACGGACCTCATTGCTGTTGGAACGCAAGGGGCAAATGCCGTGTCTCAACACCTTCTCGGAAGCGTGGCGCGAAAGGTTCTCTCGGGCGCGAGATGCGATGTTCTGGTTATTCCAGCGTCCGCATTGTGTCGGCGCGATGAGAGTGCGGCACTGGACGAATAGGCGGGTATCTGCATCAAACCGGCCGTCGTGTGTTTTGAATAATCAACGCTTCGATATCTCATTCTCGGCACTGCTATCATTCAGAACTGCGTCGCGTGATACTTCTTTGAGAAACCTGTCTCCTGTTGCCAGACGGCGGCCGAGGTGCTGCATGAAGCCCTCGAACCGCTCTGCTGCTTTGGCGCGGGCTGATTGTCTCGCTGCATCCGGTAAAGGCGGTGTAATCGTCATCCAGTAATGGATGAACTGTGCGACCGTCTCGCCGAGGATGGCGAGATCCAGGTCGAGCGTGTCGATCTGGCGGCCGAGCTTGTCCAAGCGGCGCGACATGGCGGCTTCAAGCTGGTCGTCGGCACCGCCGGACAGGTAGGACATGGCGGCCGCCTCCACGATGGCGGATTTCGAGACATTGCGGCGCAGCGCCACCGAGCGGCGCAGCGCCATCGCCTCGATCTGCGGAATGAGCGCGGGGTCGAAATAGATATTCAGGCGGGTTCTGGTTGCCATGGGCGTATCCTCAAAGGTCGATTCCGTCATCGGGGTTCAGCGCCACCTGCCGCGCGACCATCCTCATGCGCTGGCGCATGGCGCGGGCCTTGGCCGCGTCAACGTCCGGCTCGTCGTCCAGAAACTCGAACTCCTGTTCGGGCGATGGCGGCGGGGCGATGATTTCCTCATGCTCGGGTAAATCCGGCTCGCGGCGGATGCCGGCATTGGCAGGATCACCCTCGGTGCCGTCTGCGGCGTCGGTCGCGGAACGGCTTTCCGCCGCGACCACGCGGCCGGACCAAACATCGGCGGATGGGCTGGGCGCCAGCGGAGCGGCGGCCAGATCGGGCGGGGTCAGGATGCGTTCCTGAAACCGCGCATCCTCGAAATAGCGGGCCTTGGTGGCACGGATCGGCGGCGTGCCCGCGACCATCACGATTTCGTCTGTGGGCGGAAGCTGCATGATTTCGCCGGGCGTGAGTAGCGGCCGGGCCGTCTCCTGCCGCGACACCATGAGATGCCCGAGCCACGGGGCCAGCCTGTGCCCGGCATAGTTGGTGGAATCGCGCAGCTCGGTCGCGGTGCCGAGTGCGTCGCTCACCCTTTTGGCAGTCCTTTCGTCATTGGTCGCAAAGCTGACGCGCACATGGCAGTTGTCGAGAATGGCGTTGTTCGGGCCATAGGCGCGCTCGATCTGGTTGAGGCTCTGCGCAATCAGGAAGCCTTTGAGGCCGTAGCCTGCCATGAAGGCGAGCGCCGATTCAAAGAAGTCGAGCCGGCCGAGCGCCGGAAACTCGTCCAGCATCAACAGCAGCCGATGGCGCTTGCCCAAGGTAGTCAGTTCCTCGGTCAACCGCCGGCCGATCTGGTTGAGGATCAGGCGGATGAGGGGCTTGGTGCGGTTTATGTCGGACGGCGGCACGACCAGATAGAGCGTGACAGGCCGGCGGCTGCCGACCAGATCGGCAATGCGCCAGTCGCATCGTGCGGTGACGCGCGCCACCACGGGATCACGATACAATCCCAAAAACGACATGGCGGTGGACAGCACGCCGCTTCGCTCGTTCTCGCTCTTGTTCAACAGCTCGCGGGCCGACGACGCGATGACGGGATGAACGCCAGCCTTGCCTAGATGCGGCGTGTCCATCATGGCGCGCAAGGTCGCCTCGACCGGGCGGCGCGGATCGGACAGGAAGTTGGCGACGCCCGCCAGCGTCTTGTCGGCCTCGGCATAGAGAACATGCAGGATCGCGCCGACCAGCAGGCTATGGCTGGTCTTTTCCCAATGGTTGCGCTTGTCGAGGCTGCCTTCGGGATCGACCAGAATATCCGCGATATTCTGAACGTCCCTGACCTCCCACTCGCCTTGCCTGACCTCCAGCAACGGATTGTAGGCGGACGATCCGGCGTTGGTCGGATCGAACAACAGGACACGGCCATGTCTGGCGCGAAAGCCGGCTGTCAGCGTCCAGTTCTCGCCTTTTATGTCGTGGACGATGGCGGATGCGGGCCATGTCAGCAGCGTCGGCACCACAAGGCCGACGCCCTTGCCCGATCGCGTCGGGGCGAAACACAACACATGCTCGGGACCGTCATGGCGCAGATAGTCCCTGTCGTATCGGCCGTGACGTGACCCCCAGCATTCCTCCAGCTGGGATTAGAGCCGGGCGGTTTTGTTGCGCATGAGCGCGGTTGAAGCAATGGCCTGCGTAGCGGAGCCCGTAGGGCGTAGCGAAGCAGGCCATTGCTTA
>Ga0180218_1000561_pt1 | contig 31965 bp, 29 predicted proteins | sample eDN3rd37CKraftBY_FD_151334 | JGI IMG/M metagenome (GOLD analysis project Ga0180218, IMG submission 151334) | Enriched backyard soil microbial communities from Emeryville, California, USA - eDNA 3rd pass 37_C Kraft BY (version 2) (version 2) | ecosystem: Environmental > Terrestrial > Soil >... | reverse complement strand
GCGCGCCAGTGTCTCGCCGAGCTTGATGACACGCCGTGGCCGCAGATGGACGCGCTCTACTACCAGCAGGCTGCGTCGGCGCTCGATGTCGTCCTTCGGGACCTGCTTGACGCGGTCGAGGCCGCCATCGGCAGCAACCGCGAGCCAAGCCCCGAGCGGCCGTCGGCGTACTCGAGAGAGGAGTCCGTCGCCTCTGCGGGGCTCGATCCGAGCTCATCGCACCGCGGTGACCGGGAGCGAGCAGAGGACTGGCTGGTGTGGTCGGCGATCACCGCTGACCGGCAGCGGGCGAGGCCCGAACGGCTGACCGAGATGACCGCCGTGGACATCATTCCCGGACTCCGTGAGGTCGTCGACGCGTTTCCCGATGAGTACGCCGACATCGATCGATTCAACCTTCTCCGCGCCCCAGCAGAAGAACTCGGCGGGTTGACCCCGACGCAATGGCTCCTACTGGGCGGAGACCCGAACACCGCAGTCACCGTCGTCACGGATCGCACAGACGGATCCGATCACGAACGACTATCGCGCCACAACCGGGAGAGGAATGACAAATGATTGAGGAAGACCCGGGCGGTAAGCGAGGACCCGCGCCCGACGATCCGCAGGCCGACGAGCCAACCACCAGCCCTCCGGTGCTCGTGTGGTGCGAGGTGTGCGGCAAGGAGCAGATGACCTCCGCAGAGGAGGCATTCAACGAGGGCTGGGACTTCGCAGGCCCCGGAGGGACATATCCGGCCGGCGTCGTCGCACCGCGGACGTGCGGTGGTTGCACGATTGACAAGACCGTGTGGTGGCGCCTCACCGTTGAACGTACTCCCGTCACCGGGCTGACCGAGCGAGAGCGCGGGATCATCGCTCGCATCCTCAACGAGCCTGCACAGCGAGACGAGACATCATGACGAGGCAGGCGCGCGGCAACGACCATGGTGACGAGCGTCGATGCGTCGCCACATCTCCTGCTGACGGTGGGATCACGCTGCTGCGACCGCGAGGGAGCAGGCCCGAGAGCAGGCGGCCGAGGAGGCCGCTCAGGTCGTCGGCGCGGAGATCCCCACCCTGGTCCAGCTCATCCCGGACAACCAGCCACGTACGAGACGCGCCGCCGACGACTCGCTGGTGTTATCGCGGGACGACATCCGGGTCTGCTACTACCGACGACCGCGAACGATACGCCGATCCAGCGACACAGTGCAGCCAGCGGGTCGCCCCGACGGTGCCGTGCCCTCCAGAATGAGTGCTTCCAGTCCTGGATCGCGTGAACCCGGCGATGTCCAACTCCCGTGACCGAGCGGTCTGCGCCGACCAACAGTGATTCGAGAACCGTGTGATGGACGACAGCATCGAGAAGTCGAATGATCGGTACCGGCCGGTGGTGGCGATGGACATCGACGGGGTTCTCCGGTTGTGGGCGCTCCCTGGCGATCCGCTGCCGGAGGGTGCTTACCCTGCGGATGTTGTGTTCCGGTACGAGACTTACCCGCAGGTCTTTCACGGCGCTCCGGAATGGGACGACGACGGTGAAGCGCGAGACACGTTCGTCCTCTCAGAACTCGGGGCCGCGTGGATCCGATCCCTGCTGGATCGGAACATCGAGGTCGTGTGGGCGACGACCTGGCAACACGCAGCCAACAGCGTGTTCGCACCTGCGCTCGGGCTCCCTCCGCTGCCGGTCGCCGTTGAAGGCGACAAGGGCGGGGCACGCACCGCGGCAGAGTGGAAGGCATGGCAGCTCGCGGACAGGTTTCCGGGACGTCCGCTCGTGTGGGTGGATGACGGCCCCCTCCCGACCCCGCAACTCCAGCGACTGCGGTCCCCGCGCGACAAAGCCCTGACCCTCGTCCACCCGGTCAACCCGCTCGAGGGCATCTCCAGAGAAGACATCGCGGAAGTCGAGGACTGGCTGACGCTGGCCTCGACGAGAAAAGGACAAGAGGAGCTTCGGCGGCGCCGCCGGAATGAGCGGGAGCGGGACCGGCGAGCGCTGGAACGGCGCCTCTGGGGCTCGACCGAGAACGCGCGCCGCCGACGCCGCATCGTGCACCACCTTCAGCAGGAGATCGGCGCCGACTACATCCTCGCCGACACCATCGCGTCGTACGTCGCCCGCCACCCTCAGATCGACCGTGACGAACTGCTGGAGGAGATCGAGCAGTGGGGGCCGGGCCTGGGCGGGATGGACCTCGACCACCTGCTCGACGCGGTCCAGCGGATGGACTCGGGCGGGCTTTGAACGCGACGTCGGTACCACTTCGCGCCCCGCCACGTCTTCGCGCGCGCGGTCGCCGACGCGGAGCTCACCCGGATCATCAGGGACGTACAGGAGCAGGCCCGCGGCACCTACGGGGCTCGAGCGTGAGGAGCGCGAGCGGCCCATGGAGTTGAGGAGCACGATCGGCGGGCGGCATTCGCGCGGCCGCGGACAGTTCCATGCGATCCCGGATCGCGAGTGGTCCTCACCAGGGCGATGAGCCGCCGCGGGTGTTGAGGAGAGCGTGAAGTCTCTCGGCGCGCAGCGGATCGAGCTGGCCGTGTTGGAGCCGGTGGAGTTGACGTCCGAGCCACCGGGCGAGGGCGAACTCGTCCGGGTCGTCCCCGTTGAGCCTGGGTAGGCCGCCGGTCCGGAGCCGGTGGAGGTGGCAGGAGGTGAGGTTGCGGTGCCAGTTCGCTGAGCGGGGGTCCCATTCGAACGCGGGTGAGACCTCGAGCCTGGCCCGCTGGTAGGGGTTGAGGTGGTCTTCGTAGCGGCGTTGGTAGCGGGCCCATTCACCGAGGTGGCGTTCGTCGTCGGTGAGGGTGTGGCGGGCGCGGGTGTTCTCCCGGGCGGCTCGGCCGTGGTCTTCAAAGAACGTTTCGTAACGGTGGAGCGTGGTGATCCAGTTGCTCGGTCGCGCGTGCCGCGGTGAGGCGCCGGTGAGCAGCCGGTGGGCGGCGTCGGAGTATCGGGCGGCGTGGGGGTCGTCGGGGTCGGTGATGCGCCAGAGGGTGTCGGCGAGGGCGTGCAGGTGGGCGTAGTTCAAGGCGGGTGGGTGGTCCTTCCGGGGCACGAAGGTGCGCCCCATGGACCTATGCGCGGTCCGCTGTGGATGCGTGGACACGCGGCGCCGCGGTGTCGTTGTCGTTGAGTCGGCGGAGTCTCCAAGCGGGTGCCTCGTAGGTTGACGGGCACCGGAGGGAGGCCGAGATGGCAGACCGCGGGGACCGTATCGAGCAGCTTCTGGATGAGATGGAAGGCGTGTACGTCGTCGCCACTGACGACGGCACCGCGTACCTGCTGGACCTCGAAGCACGTGAGGTGACCTCGTTCGCCCCTGGCGATACCGCGGCGCCGGGCTCGCCGGGCGCGGAGTGGTTGATGACGCTGGTGACGTGCCGGGTGGGTCAGCCGATGGTGATGCTGCTGGACCGCGGGCTCCCCGGCGTGTGGTTCACCCGCCGCGCCACACGCCCCGTGGCGACGATCACTGCATCGGGCAGGGCGATTGGTCGGTTGGCACGGAGCGGTCGCGATGACACGTGAGCACAAGACCGCGTCTGGGGAGTTCAGGCCGGTGAAGGCCGCGGCCTACTGGGATGTGTTGGAGCCGGTGGTGCGCTCCGCGGTTGCCGCTACGGCCCGTGTGACGGACCGCGATCCACGCGGCCTGTACCCGATCGCTACGGCGTTCGCGCTGTGGGCGTGGCAGTCCAAGGGCCTGGAGTTGGATGCCCGGAGGATGTTTCGCCGGAGTGTGGTGGAGGAGTTCGTTCATCGCGGGATGTCCTCTTACTCCCGCGGGAGTCGGGCGACGTACCGGTCGACGCTGCTGGCGATCGTCGCCGCAGTCACCCCGCCTCAGGATCAGCCGTTCCCGGTCCCCCGCTCCGAGCCCACTCCCCCATACCGTTCAGCGGAGGTTGCGGCATTGCGGAGTTGGGCGAGCAGTCAGGGAAGCCCGGAACGTCGCCGCGATGCGTGGGTTCTCCTCGGGCTCGGGTTCGGTGCCGGGCTCGCGACGAGGGAACTGCTGGCATTGCGGACCGATGACGTCGAGGTCCGTGAGGACGAGGTGAGGGTGATGGTGTGGGAGGGACGGCCGCGGCTCGTGCCGGTGCTCCCCGCCTGGGATAAGCCGATCCGCGACGTCATCGGTGAAGGCGGCGTGGACCGGTGGGTGTTCCGTCCCGGACGGCAGGGGGTGAGGTCAGCGCAGGTGACCGACTTCCTGCACCGCGGTCACACCACGGAGCTGGATGTTCGGCCCGCGAGGATGCGGACCACGTGGATGCTCGCCCACCTGAAGACCGGGACACCACCGCAGGAGCTGCTGCGGATCGCGGGCTTGGAGAACCTCGCCGCCCTCGACCGGATCACCCGGTTCCTGCCGCCCCGAGCGCCCGTCCCGCCGCGCCGCTGACAAGGTGATCCCGGGTTGGTCAGCCATGTGGAAGCAGGTGCGATCGGCTGCCAATCGTTTTTTTCGAGCCGCCGCGTACATGGCCGGCATGAGCAAGAATCTCCGACTCACCGACATTCCCGCCGACTTCGCCGACCTGATCGACAGCTACCCGCAGGTGCCCGACTTCGCCTGGCCGATCATGTTCGGCTACGCACCGAAGAAGGCCCACGCGCCCGGCGCCTGGACCGCGACCCGGGCGTTCACACTGGCCACCGCGGCCGCGATGCTCCCGGACACGTACGACGTCACCCGTCGGCTGATGACCATGACCGCGCACTTCCACATGTGGCTGTGGGCGCGTACCGGGACCGAACTGACCATCCACGCGGTCTACACCCAGAACAACATCGACCGGTACCTCGAGGCGACCCTCAGCAAGCACTCCAAGTCCCACCGGTGGGGTGTCTCCCGCCAGCTGGTGAAGATCGGTCGCGAACTCGCCGACGCGGACCTGATGACCCTGCCCGCCCCTGACGGCAAGCGGCGTCCTCCGTTCACCGACCGCCAGATCGCGTCGATGCACAGCTGGGCGAACTCGCTCACCACCGTCATCAAGAAGCAGAACGCGTGGGCACTGCTCGGGCTCGCCGCCGGCGCCGGGCTGACCGCGGCGGAGATCGTTAGGACTCGCGTCACCGACATCGAGCGTGACGGCGAGACGGTGTTCGTCAACGTCCGCGGTGCGAAGGCGCGCCGGGTGCCGGTCCGCCACGCGTACGGTCGCGTGCTGCGACGCAGCATCGAAGGCCGCGAGCAGTCCGACGAGCGACTGTTCCGGGGGCCGTGGATCAAGGAGTACCCGCCCCGCATCATCCAGACCTTCCTGACCGAGCACCGCGCCAGGGTTCGGCCCACACCGTCAACGCTCCGCACGGGCTGGATCCTCCACCACATCAACAACAACGTGCCCCCGCTGGCGCTCATGGAGGCCGCCGGGATCGACAACTTCCAGACCCTCGGCCGCTTCTATGAGCACGCCACCCCGCAGTCGCTCTCTGACCTGTCCGGCCTCTTCGTTGGAGCGGAGGTGGCCCGGTGACCGCTCACGACGACGTCGACTACCTGGTCCCGGGCTACACCGACGAGCGGGGCGGTATCACCGAGCGGGAGATCATCGGCCGCGGCCGAAGCCTGCAGGTCATTGACGCCGACACCGTGAAGTGGGCCATCGACCGGGTGAAGTCGTCGGGAGTTCTGAGGCGGCTTGAGGAGTGGAAGGCGGAGGACAGCACCACCGATGGCCTCGGCGGCCGCCCAGCGATGATCTCCACCAAGGCGCTCCTCACCGCGCTGCTTCTCCTCGCGCACGAGAACGCACCCATGCACATCCGCCGCGCAGCCCTGCTACTGCAGTACCGTCTGCACCCCGAGTCCCGCGAACTGCTTGACCTTCCCGAAGGCAATGACAGCTTCATCACTCACATCGCGGCTAAGCAGCGCTGGTACGACAACACCATCCGCGCCTACCACCGCATGTTGAGCCTCATGGACCCCTACCCGCAAGAGCGGTACACCTCCAAGACCTATGAGCAGATCCTCGAAATCCTCGAGGCGCACGACCCCGTACGGGCGGAGAAGTACAAGGCACGGCTGGACGAGTTCACCCACCTGTTCCTCCGCATGACGTTCATGCTCCAGGGCCGCAAGCTGCGCCGCGAGTCGATGAAGCTGGATGTCTCCTTCGACCAGACCTACGTGGGCGCGCCCACCACCAAGGGGTACTCCCGCAAGAACCTCAAGAAGAAGGTCGCCGAGGAACGCCGGACCGGCGACTTCGGCAAGCGCAGCCCCGGCTCAGTGGAGATCCATGCGAGCTACCACGCCAAGAGCGGAAAGGGGGAACGCGCCGACTACGCGAAGGGAGAGCTCAACGAGATTGGGCCCGGTCGCGGCGAGTGGACGGACTATGACTGGGGCTGGGTCATGAACCTCATGGTCCGCGTCGATGCGGAATCGCCCGGCTCGAAGCGGTTCCCCCACATCGTCGTCGCCGCGAGCCTCAGCATCCCGAACATGGAGGTCTCCGAGGAAGCCGTCAAGCTCCTTCAGTCGGCCACCAGGCTGGGATTGGCGCCTGGCGTTGCTGACGCGGACAAGCAGTACTGGGCCAACGCGAAGCCGCACCGACTGCTCAAGCCTGCCTTGAAGACAGGCTTCACCCCGTCCACCGACTACCGCGCCGACCGCCTCGGCATCAAGGGCGGTCAGCACGGAGGACTATTCGTCGAAGGTGACGTGTACTGCCCGAGCACCCGCCCGGACTTACTGAGCGCCTCGAAGGACTTCCTCGACGAGATCATCGACACCGCCACGTACCGCGCCCGACTGGAAGAGCGCAAGGCATACCGGCTGCACGTGAAGCAGAAGGCGAAGACTCCCGACGGCAAGGTCCTACTTCGCTGCCCCGCGCTCGGCGCCAGCCCGACCGTAACCTGCCCCCTCCGCGAACTCGCACTGAACGCAGCGAAGAAGAAGCGTCCGCACGTCGAGCCCGAGACGCTGGAGAAGGAGTTCCTCGACACCATCTGCACCCAGCACTCCGCCGCCTTCGACCTCACAGAGATGAAGTCGCCCCCGCAGGCGTTCGACTTCGGCAGCGAGGAGTGGGAAGAGTTCCACGACCACGCTCGCAACACCATCGAGTCCGAAAACAGCCAGCTCAAGGCCTCGGGCGACGAGGACATCGAGACCGCTGGTCGCCGCCGCGTCCGAGGCCCCGCGTCCGCTCAGGTCATGATCACCATGCTCCTGGTCGTTCACAACATCCGGAAGATCGCCGCGTTCCTCAGCGACAGGGAGAAGGAGAAGGCGCGCACCACGCCGCTGGTCAAGACGCTCCGCCGACGCGACCGCGTCTGGGCGAACCGGTATACCAAGACCACCGGCAACGGCGACCTCACCATCCCCTACCGCGGCAAACGCACCTCAGCCGCTGCCGCGGACCGCCTACTCTCCGCAGCAGTCTCCGTGCCGCTGCGGACTTGACGTCCGCTTCGCCCCCTGACACCAGCCGGTGAGAGACCGGCGACCCGACGCTCACCCAGGACAATCCAACGCGCCCGAAAACGGGCGCTTTCCGCGTTTACGGGCCCGCCAAGCCCGACTCAGCCCCACCAAGACAGAATCCGACCGTCACCGAGACCTGAAAACGAGAAGGGCACCGGCTCGAAGCCAGTGCCCTTCTCGTTTCTCGACCCTTTTGCCATCGGTTCTACCAACAGCCCATGTGGTCGGGATGACAGGATTTGAACCTGCGACCCCTTGACCCCCAGTCAAGTGCGCTACCAAGCTGCGCCACATCCCGATGCCCCCGCCGGAGCGCGGACAACTCCCCCATCCTACCCGGTCGCGCGAGCGGTCGCGAACCGAGGGCGGCGGGGCGCGGCATCCGTCTTCACTGTGTCGGATGCCGGGACTAGCGTCGTCGCATGCCCCGGATCGAAGTCCTCCCTGCCACCGCTGACCGCTTCGGCGATGCCGAGCACGCGTTGACGGGAGGCGGCGACGGGCGCAGCTGCCAATGCCAGTGGTGGACGCTCACGAACGCCGAGTTCAACGCGACGACGCTCGAGCAGCGCACCGGTCTGCTGCGCGAGCAGATGGGCGAGAGGGTCCCGCCGGCGCTCATCGCGTACGTCGACGGTGAGGCGGCCGGGTGGGTGCGGGTCAGTCCTCGGACTGTCCAGCCGCGGTTGCAGCGCACGAAGGAGTACGCCTCACATACGCGGGAAAACTGGGACGACCCGTCGGTGTGGGCCGTGTCGTGCTTCGTCGTGAGGCGCGAGTACCGCAGGCAAGGGCTCAACCGCCGTCTGCTCGAAGCCGCCGTGCAGTTCGCGCGTGAGCAGGGTGCTCGAGTTCTCGAGGCGTACCCGCGCGACCCGCGTGAGGTGAAGCAGTCGTCGAACGAGCTGTACCACGGCGTGCTGTCGGTATTCGAAGACGCCGGGTTCGAGACGGTGGCACGACCGAAGGCGGGCCGCGCGATCGTCGCGCTCGACCTCACCCGCTGACGACGCTGAGAGGCGTCGCGCATGCGACGATGGATCGTCCGCGCGCTCGATGAGGAGGATCATGCGACGGCTCTGGATCGGATTCGTCCCCTATGCGATCGTGTCGATCGTCCACGTCGTGGCTCTCGCGTTCGATGCAGACGCGGTCGCGGCCCCCACGAAGCTTGCGCTCATGCCCCTCCTCGCACTCGCCGTGCTGCTCGGCGGCAGAGGCTCGCGATGGGGCGCCCCCTACTCGTTGCTGCTCACGGCGATCGCGTTGTCGTGGCTCGGCGACGGGGCGGGCACGTTCTTCCCGTTCGCGCCGACGCTGCCGATGATGCTCCTGTTCTTCGGGCTGGCGCACCTCTGCTACATCTGGCTCTTCTGGCGCAAGCTCGCCGTGAGGCGTGTCCCGCCGTGGGCGCTCGTGTACGCCGTGTGGTGGGGCGTGCTCATCGCGGTGCTGTGGCCGTACCTCGGCGGACTCGCGATCGCGGTCGCCGTCTACGGGCTCGTGCTCGGCGGCACGGCCGTCGCGGCCTCGCGCTGCCACCCGCTCATCGCGTGGGGTGGGGCGTTCTTCCTCACGTCGGACTCGATCCTCGCGTTCCGGTTGTTCCTGCCCGACGCGATGCCCGGCTGGACGAGCCCCATGGTCATGCTCACGTACACGCTCGGCCAGGGACTCATCGCGGTGGGCGTCATCGTCGCCGACCGCATCGCCACACGAAGAGAAGAGTCGGCGGTGCAGGAGGTCGCGTAGTGGCGGAGTCAGCGCGCGTCGACTCATGGCTGTGGGCGGTGCGGATCTTCAAGACCCGCACGGCGGCGACGGCCGCGTGCCGCGCCGGGCATGTGCGGGTCAACGGCGAGCGCGCGAAGGCCGCGCAGCCCGTACGCCCGGGCGACGAGCTTCGCGTGCGGATCCAGGGATTCGACCGGATCCTCGTCGTCAAGCAGCCCATCACCAAACGCGTCGGCGCCGCGGTCGTCGCCGAGTCCGTCGAGGACCGCACTCCTCCCCCGCCGCCCCGTGAGCTCACCGGGTTCGTGCCGGTGCGCGACCGCGGGGCTGGTCGGCCGACGAAACGGGAGCGGCGGGAGATCGACCGGTTGCGGGGGCGAGGCTAGGCGCGCTTCGACAGGCTCAGCCACCGCGCCCCGGGCCCTCAGCGAGGAGCGAAGCGACGAGACGAAGGCAGCACGAGACGCTTCGTCTTGCTCAGCGACCGGGATGGGGCGCTCACCGGCGGGTGGCGGGATCGGTCAGTTGGTCGAGCAGCCAACGCGCACCGCGCACGGTGGCGCCGGCATCCGTCACGCGTCCTGCCAGCTCGCGATCGCTCGTCACCACCGTCACCTCGCGGTGCTGCTCGACGAGCCGAGAAGCCTCCGCGACGATGCGGTCGTCGCCCGAGCCCTCCGCGCGCACCACGGCGACCGCATCATCGTCGGCCACGGCCTTCGCCTGCCCCTCGACGACGATCGTCCACTCCGGGAACCACACATCCTCGGGCAGGTCGAGCGCTGCCGCGTCGACGCCCGTCGCCGCGAGTTCTCCGAGCCGTGAGATCAGCCGCTGCGCGGCGCCCGCACGATCGCGCCACCATCCGTCGGGTACCGATCCCACGACGTTCGCCGCGTCGACGACGACAGCTGGCCGCACGCCGAGCACCTCGCGCAGGTGCGACCACGAAGCCTCGAATGCCGGATGCAGCGGCCGGTCCTCCACTTCGTCGGCGGGCACCCACGCCAGCTCGCGGCTCTCCGGGTCGGTGATCTGCGGTTCGAAAGGCACCACGACATCGCCCACGAGCGTCGTGTAGCTCCAGTAGCCGAGGTCGAACACGCTGAGCAGCCGCGGCCGGATCGCGCCCGCCGGGACGCCGGCCTCCTCACCCGCTTCGCGAAGCGCGCCGTCGCACGCCGACTCCCCCTCGTGGCGTGCACCGCCCGGCAGCGCCCACGTGTCGCCGAAGTGACTCCATGACACGCGATGCTGCAGCAGCACGCCGCGGTCGGGATCGATCGCGAGAAGTCCTGCCGCCCCGTACTTGCCCCAGTACCGCTCGCCGGTCGGTGCGACGACCCACGCGTCACCGGGGTTCCGCGGTCCGAAAGGACGCCGCGGCTCGCCGGGTGCGGGGGGCTCGATGGTCACGTGTCCAGACTTACACACCCACCCGGGCCCAGGCCCGCCGTATCCCGTTCGCCGGCCCGAACGAGTCGAACGGTTACGACCGCGGCGGCCCGGCGGCCCGGCGGCCCGGCGGCCCGGCGATCGATCATGCCGCCGGCCACACTGTGGCCCGCCCGCCGGGCGAAACGACTTTGGCACGATATGCGGATGGAGTACGTGTTGGACGATGACCCCACCCGCATCCAGCCCGACGTCGTGTGGAAGTGGCTGTCGACCGAGGCCTACTGGGGCCGCGAGCGCACGCGCGCAGATCTCGACGCCCAGCTCGCGTCGGCGTGGCGCCTCGTCGGCGCGTATCGCAGCGACACCGGCGAGCAGGTGGGGTTCGCGCGCGCCGTGTCGGACGGTGTCGCCTTCGCCTACCTCGCGGATGTCTTCGTGCTCGACGACCACCGCGGCCGCGAACTCGGCAAGAGGATCGTCCGCTTCATGATCGACGACGGCCCGGGCCGCGACTTCCGCTGGGTGCTCTTCACGAGCACCGCGCACGATCTCTACCGTCAGTACGGGTTCGAGCTCGCCGACGACACCGCGATGGTGCGGCCGCGCCGCCTCGCCTAGGGCGTGTTGATCGAGAGGTCTGGGCTTGTGGTCGGAGGCTCTCGAGGAAGAACCGCGCGTGGCTGCGGGATCGGAAGATCGTCGCGACGATCCCCGAGCGCGAAGACCGCATCGCGCACTGCCGCAGGAAGCCCGGCCATGCCCATCGACTGCGGTGGAGCCCAGCGGGAGCGATACAAGGGCCGCAACGTCGTCGAGCGGTGCTTCAACAAGCTCAAGCAATGGCGCGGCATCGCGATGCGCTCAGACAAGACCGCCCGCGCCTACCGTGCCGCGATCGCTCTCGCCGCCACGCTGATCGGATCAAGACCGACGTGGTTCGCGCGGGTCAGCGCACCACCTCAAGCGGCCCCTCGTCAGGCGTCGGCGGCTCGAACCGCCCGAAGTACTCGGTCGCCGTCTGCTCGGTGAGTGGCCAATCGTCCGCCTGCCTGCCGTGTCGGTCACCAACCCGGCTCAGGATGGTCTCAAGACTCGTCGCGATGTAAACGGTCTCCGGCACGATGCCGTGGGGCGCGAGCAGCGCGCGGTATTCGTCACGTTGTCGCCGGAACCAGAATCCGAAATCGAGCACGACATCGTTCCCCGCCGTGACGTTACTCAGCAACCGTGATTTCAGGTCCGCTGCCACTTCGGCCACCACCTCGGCGGACGGCATCGTCCTGATTCCGCGATCCCAGAACTCCACCTCGAACGACAGACGTGTCCAGCCTTCGCGCTCCAGGCGCTTGGCGTAGGTGGTCTTGCCGGCACCACCTGGCCCGCACATCATGACCACGCGGGGTCGTCCTGTTTCGCTCACTGCCACCGGACCGAAGTTACGCTCCGCCACTGACGTTGCGGCGTGCAACGCCCCGCTCATCGTCCATCTGAACCAGATCGGACTTGATCCACACGCCTAGCGCTGCCTGCGCTCGCGCACCCGCATGTTGATGACGATCGGAGTGCCCTCGAACCCGAAGATCTCCCGCAGCCGGCGCTGGATGAACCGACGGTACCCCGCGTCGAGGAATCCGGTCGTGAAAAGCACGAATGTCGGCGGGCGCGTGGCGGCCTGGGTGCCGAACAGGATTCGCGGCTGCTTTCCACCGCGCACCGGGTGCGGATGCGCCGCGACCAGCTCAGACAGGAACGCGTTGAACTTGCCCGTGGGAATGCGCTGATCCCACGACGCGAGCGCCGTCTCGAGCGCCGGCACGAGCTTGTCGAGGTGACGGCCCGTGCGTGCGGAGATGTTCACGCGCGGTGCCCACGAGACGTGAGCGAGGTCCTGCTCGATCTCGCGCTCGAGGTACCGGCGGCGATCGATGTCCTCCATGTCGTCGTCGCCCAGGCGATCCCACTTGTTGAAAGCGAGCACGAGCGCGCGACCCGACTCGAGCACGAGGTCGATGATGCGCACGTCCTGCTCGCTGATCGGCTCGGACACGTCGAGTACCACGACGGCGACCTCGGCCTTCTCGAGCGCGGCCGACGTGCGCAGCGACGCATAGAAGTCGGCGCCCTGCTGCAGGTGGACGCGGCGACGGATGCCCGCGGTGTCGACGAACCGCCACAGCTTGCCGCCCAATTCGACGACCTCGTCGACGGGGTCGCGTGTGGTTCCCGCGAGCTCGTTCACCACGACGCGTTCCTCGCCGGCCGCCTTGTTGAGCAGCGACGACTTGCCGACGTTCGGGCGTCCGAGGATCGCGACGCGGCGCGGGCCGCCGATCTCCTGTTTGGCGACCGCCGAGACATCCGGCAGCACCTTCATGATCTCGTCGAGCAGGTCGGCGACACCGCGGCCGTGGATCGCGGAGACCGGGTGCGGCTCCCCCAGCCCCAGGTTCCACAGCGCAGCGGCCTCGGGCTCCTGACGGGCGTCGTCGACCTTGTTCGCGACGAGGAACACCGGCTTGTTCGCCTTGCGCAGCAGGCGCACGACGTGTTCGTCGGTCGACGTCGCTCCCACCATCGCGTCCACGACGAACAGCACGACGTCGGCGAGGTCGATCGCGACCTCGGCCTGGGCGGCGACGGAGCGGTCGATGCCCTTCGCGTCGGGCTCCCACCCGCCGGTGTCCACGAGCGAGAAGCGCCGGTCCATCCACTCGGCCTTGTACGTGACGCGGTCGCGCGTGACCCCCGGGGTGTCTTCGACGACCGCCTCCCGGCGACCGAGGATCCGGTTCACGAGTGCGGACTTGCCCACGTTCGGACGCCCGACGATCGCGACGACCGGCAGCGCGGGAAGGAACTCGATACCGTCTTCTCCGCGGTCGACGCCGGCGAGAAGCTCGGCATCCGCCTCGTCCAGCTCGTAGTCCGACAGCGACGCCCGCAGCGCCGACGCGCGCTGGTCGGCGAGGTCGTCGTCGAGGTGCTCGAGCGTGTCGGCGAGGTGGTCGGGGCCGCCCTCGTACTCGTCCTCAGCGCCCATCGTGCGCCCCCTTCCCCACCGTCTCGTTGCGCGATGCGACGATGATGTCGAGCACCGTCTGCACGGTCTGCGCGAAGTCCAGCTCGGTCGAATCCACGACCGTGACGCCCGGCGCAGCCGTGAGGAAGTCGACGACGGCCGAGTCGGAGGCATCGCGGCGGTGCAGGGCGGCGGCGACGGATGCCGCATCCTCGGTCGTGAGCTCGGCGCTACGGCGCGCCGCCCGCACCTCGGGCGACGCGGTCAGCAGGATGCGCACGGGCGCGTCCGGCGCGACGACCGTGGTGATGTCCCGACCCTCGACGACGACCCCCGGCCGGCCCGAGTTCGCCACGAGCGCTCGGAACAGAGCGTTCACCGACTCGCGCACCGCCGGCACACGGGCGACGCCGGATACGGCATCCGACACCCGCGGTTCGCGGATCGCGTCGGTGACGTCCGTCGCACCGACGCGCACCCAGTAGTAGTCGGGGTCGAGCGAGATCGAGTAATCGAAGTCGCTCGCGACGTCGAGGACGGATGCCGCGTCCGACGTGTCGGCCCCATGCTCGAGCGCGTGCCACGCGAGAGCGCGATACGCGGCGCCCGTATCGAGGTAGCCGAAGCCGAGGCGGCGGGCGACCTCCTTCGAGACGCTGGACTTGCCGCTGCCGGCCGGTCCGTCGACGGCGACGACGAAGGGCTCGTCAGCCGAGAGGGGATCAGTCATTCGTGGTGCTCGCAATCTTCCAGCCGCGCGCTTCGAGGCCCTCGACGGCACGGCGCACGGCGCTCGGCACGACACTGATCTCGGCGAGGCCGAACTGGGCGCCGGGCGAGTGCTCCAGGCGCAGGTCTTCGACGTTGACGTCGAGCTCGCCCAGCTCGCCGAACAGGCGACCGAGCTGACCGGGGCGGTCGTCGACCATCACGACGACCTGCTCGAAGCGGCGGTTCTGCCCGTGCTTGCCGGGCAGTCGCTCGACGCCCTCGTTGCCGCGGCGGATCGTGTCGGCCACGGCACGGCGTGCTCCCGGCGCCTCAGGGGCGCGCAGCGCGTCGGCGACCGATGAGAGGTCGGCGGCGAGCGCGTCCAGCACGTCGACGACGGGGGCCGCGTTCGCTCCGAGGATCTGCACCCACAGCTCGGGGGCGGACGCCGCGATGCGCGTCGTGTCGCGCACACCCTGCCCCGCGAGGCGGAGCGAGCCGTCGGGCGCGTCGACGAAGCGCCCCGCGAGGAGGCTCGCGACGAGTTGGGGAACGTGCGACACGAGCGCGACGGCGCGGTCGTGCTCCTCGGGCGACATCTCGATCGGCGTGGCGCCGAGATCGAGCGCGAGTCCTTCGACGAGGGCGAGATCGGATGCCGGGGTCTCGGCGTCGCGGCACACGACCCACGGGCGTCCGACGAAGATGTCGGCACGCGCCGCGATCGCACCGCCCCGCTCTCGGCCGGCGAGCGGGTGCGAGCCGATGTAATGCGTGAGATCGACCCCGCGCTCCTGCAGCGTGCGGAGCGGTTCGAGCTTGACGCTCGCGACGTCGGTGACGACCGCGTCGGGGAAATGCTCGAGCTCCTGCTGGATGACGTCGGCGGTGACATCCGGCGGCACCGCGACCACGATCAGCGACGGAGAGTCGTCGTCGCGCACCGCGCGGCCCGCGCCGTAGTCGATCGCGAGGCGCAGCTGCGACGGTGACGCGTCGTGCAGCACGACGTCTACGCCGAGGGCGCGCAGCGCGTGGCCGATGCTCGACCCGAGCAGGCCGGCGCCGACGATGCGCACCGTGCCGTGCACGCGCGTGGCGAGCGGCGCGCTCGCTTTGGCAACGGAATCGGTCACTCGATCTCCTGGTCGGCTGGCGCGCTGTCGGGGTCGTCACTCCCCCCACGGGAGTCGCTGTCGCTGCGGCCCGGCTGTGAACGGCGCGCGAGAGTCAGAAGCGCGCCGCGTTCCACCTTAGTCAACTCGCGGGTTCGACCCACTGGGAGTGTTCCCAGGTGCAGCGGGCCGAACTGGCGCCGCACGAGCTCGATGACCGGATGCCCCACGTCCGCCATCATGCGGCGCACGATGCGGTTGCGGCCGGAGTGCAGCGTGAGCTCCACGAGCGAGCCGGCTCCGCGACCCGAACCGCCGGATGTGTCCAGCAGCCGCGCTTTGTCGGCGGCGATCGGGCCGTCCTCGAGCTCGATGCCCTTCGTGAGTCGGCTGATGGTCTGCGGTGTCACCCGCCCCTCGACCTTCGCGATGTAGACCTTCGTCACCCCGAACGACGGATGCGCGAGCACATGGGCGAGCTCGCCGTCGTTCGTGAGTACGAGCAGGCCACTCGTGTCGGCGTCGAGGCGGCCCACGTTGTAGAGCCGCTCCGGCCACTCCTTCGTGAAGCGGCGCAGGTCCGGCCGTCCGCGGTCGTCGCGCATCGAGCTGACGACGCCCGTCGGCTTGTTGAGCATGACGTAGCGCTTCGTCTGGTCGAGCTGCACCGCCGTGCCGTCGACGTCGATGAGGTCGACGGCGGGGTCGATGCGCGTGCCGAGCTCGGTGACGACCTCGCCGTTGACGCGCACGCGCCCCTCCACGATGAGCTGCTCCGCCACGCGGCGCGATGCCACACCCGCGTTCGCGAGAGCCTTCTGCAGTCGCACTCCCTCGGGCGCGGCATCCGCCTCACCTTTGTCGCGCGGGGTCATCGAACCACCTCGTCGAAGCCCGCCGAACCGTCGTCGAGCAGCGGTGAGATGGGCGGCAGCTCGTCGAGCGAGTTGATGCCGAGGTTGACCAGCAGGGCGTCTGTCGTGCCGTAGTGGATGGCGCCCGTCTCGGCATCCGTGAACAGCTCCGTGATGAGTCCGCGCGCGAGCAGCGTGCGCACGACCGAGTCGACGTTGACGGCGCGGATCGACGCGACCTGACTGCGCGTCACGGGCTGCTTGTAGGCGATGACGGCGAGCGTCTCGAGCGCCGCCTGCGACAGGCGAGCGGGCGCCTGGCCGCCGACGAACTCGGCGACGAGGTCGTCGTGCTCCTCGCGCACATACAGCCGCCAGCCGCCGCCGACCTCGCGCAGCTCGAATCCGCGGCGGGGTCCGCCCGCGCGGCCGTCGTAGTCCTCGACGAGGCTCTCGATCGCCTGGCGCACCGCCGGCACGGGCGCGCCGACTGCGGCGGCGAGGCTCACGAGGCTCTGCGGCTCATCGACGATCATCAGGATCGCCTCGAGCCGCCGAGCGACATCCGTCGTCGTCACATCATCGGTCATAGTCGGCTCCCAGCGTGGCAAGGTTCTCGTCGGACCACCGGTCGGCGGTCCAGCGCAGCGTCAGCTCCCCGAGCGGCTCGAGCTGCTCGAACGAGAGCGCGCTGTGGCGGTAGAGCTCGAGCACCGAGAGGAAGCGCGCGACGACGACGCCCGGCTGCGTCGCACCCGCGATGAGCTCGCGAAAGCTGAGCGTGCCCGCGTCGCGCAGCAAGGTCACGACGATCGCCGCCTGCTCCCGGATGCTGACGAGCGGCGCATGCAGGTGGTCGAGCCGGACGTGCGGGATCTCCTTCGGGGTCATCGCGAGCGCCGCGAAGTCGTCGAGGCTCAGCGTCCACACGAGCTCAGGCACCTTCTGTCGGTACTTCTCGTCGAGAGGCACCGCCCTCGCATGACGCTTGTCCTCCCGACGGAGGCAGCGTTCGAACCACGCCGAGACCTCCTTGAACGCGCGATACTGCAGCAGCCGCGCGAACAGCAGGTCGCGCGCCTCGAGCAGCGCGACCGACTCGGCGTCGACGAGCTCACCCTGCGGCAGAAGTCCAGCGACCTTCATGTCGAGCAGTGTCGCCGCGACGACGAGGAACTCGGATGCCTCGTCGAGGTCCTCGTCGGGGCCGAGATCGCGCAGGTACGCGATGAATTCGTCGGTGACCTTCGACAGGGCGATCTCGGTGACGTCGAGCTCATGCTTCGAGATGAGGTTCAGCAGGAGGTCGAACGGGCCATCGAAGTTCGACAGCGAGACGCGGAATCCGCCGCCGTCCTCTCCCTCCCCGGTCGCCGAGCCGCCCGCCTCGGTCGCTGAGCCCCCCGCCGCGGTCGCTGAGCCCGTCGAAGCGTCGCCCGCGCCCTCGGTGGCCGACCCTTCGACAGGCTCAGGGACCGGCTGCTGCTCAGGGACCGCCGCCTGCTCAGGCACCGGCGGCTGCTCGGGGACCGACGGCTCCGCGTCAGGCGACCGCACCACGCGCGACCAGCTCCCGCGCCAGCCGCTTGTAGGCCTGGGCGGCGGCGTGCTCGGGCGCGAACTCGGTGATGGGGACGCCCGAGACCGAGGCATCCGGGAATTTCACAGTGCGTCCGATCACCGTCTCGAGCACGTCGTCGCCGAACGCTTCGACGACCCGCTCGAGCACTTCGCGCGAGTGCAGCGTGCGCGGGTCGTACATCGTGGCGAGCAGCCCGTCGAGGGTGATCGTGGGGTTCAGGCGGTCGCGCACCTTGTCGATCGTCTCGATGAGCAGCGCGACGCCGCGCAGCGCGAAGAACTCGCACTCGAGCGGGATGATCACACCGTGGCTCGCAGTGAGCGCGTTCACCGTCAGCAGGCCCAGCGACGGCTGGCAGTCGATGAGGATGACGTCGTACTCGGCCGACACCTTGCGCAGCACCCGCGCCAGCGTCTGCTCGCGCGCGACCTCGTTGACGAGGTGCACCTCGGCGGCCGAGAGGTCGATGTTCGCCGGCAGCACGTCGAGGCCCTCGATGCCCGAGTGCACGATGACCTCATGCGGGTCGGTGCGGATGTCGAGCAGCAGGTCGTAGATCGTCGGGATCTCGTGCGTCTGGATCCCGAGTCCCGCCGACAGCGCGCCCTGCGGGTCGAAGTCGACGGCGAGCACCTTGCGCCCGTAGCCTGCGAGCGCGGCGGCGAGGTTGATCGTGGTGGTCGTCTTGCCGACGCCGCCCTTCTGGTTGCACAGCGCGATGATGCGTGCGGGTCCGTGACCGTCGAGCTTCGGAGGAGTCGGGAAGCCGTGATACGGGCGACCGGTGGGTCCGATCGGCTCGTCCCCGTCGGGCTTCGGGGCTTTCGCCGTGCTCTTCGTCGCGCTGCCAGCCACTGGCTCTCCTGACTTCGCCATGTCGTGCACCGATTCTAGCCACGGCATGGGCGCGAACCCGGGAGATCACCCGGCGTTCGGGCGACGTGCGCGCAGGAGGACGATGCCGATTCCGAGTGCGAGGAGCAGCAGGCCCAGTCTCAGCGCGAGCATCGGCCAGGCGAGGCCTGTCGGCGGCAGGGGGTAAGCATTCGTGTACGAGAAGGCCGCGGACTCCTCGGCGAGCAGCAGCACGCTGGCGGAGCGCCCCTCGACCGTCTCGCCGGCGACGTTCACGCTCGTGCGCACGCCGCTACCGGCCGGTGCTTCGGTCACGGTGCAGTTCGCTCCCCCGATCACCTGGCGCTGTGCGCTTCCGCCGCTCGTCAGCGAGAACACCGGAGACGCGTCGTCATTCAACGGCACCGCGATCGGGTCGGTGCGCGTCCAGGTGCAGCCGACCGTGAAGTCGAAGGTCGAGGCGGATGCTCCGCCCACGACGCGCTTGTCGACGGTGAACGTCGCAAGCGCGAACTCACGCGTGACCTCGAGCACGTGGGGTTCGCCGAGCCGCAGGGTCACCGCCGGGGAATCGGTGACCGCCGTCGCGAGCGAGACCGAGTGCCTGGTGAATGTGCATACGGCGTTCGCGGGCAGCGTCCATACGAGCGAATACCCGTCGCCCGGTGTGAGCACCGCCTGCCCGTCGTTCGGGAGGTCGACGCGCTGCGTGCGATCCGGTCCCGTCCAGCATTCGACGATCGACCAGTAGTCGAGACCGGCGCCGTAGGTCGCGACGCCGTCGCCCGTCATGATCTGCCGCACCGTGAGGCCGGTCACGTCGAACACGTTCGTGAACACGAGCCGGAGGCCCGTTGCCTGGATGGTCCCGGACTGCGTCGTCGCAGGGGTGATCAGAGTCGCGTTGGATGAGTCCGTCTCGACCGCCGTGCACTCCGCGCCGACGGGGAGCTGATCGAACGTCCGCTCGGCGGCGCCGTTGAGCGAGAAGTGCACGGGGCGCGTGGGGTCGTCCGGGGGCGGCCCGAGCCGCTGCCCGTTGAACGTGCACCACTGCTCGAACAGGAAGAACGCGTCGGCGTGCGCCGCGACGTCGTTTCCGCCGACCTGGGTCTCCACGGTGAGCGTCCCCGCCTCGAACGTGTTCGTGATCGTGATCGAGACGGTCGCACCGGACTCGACCGTGACGGCGCCGGAGCCGCCGTCGACGAGCTGGAATGGCCTGATGCCGGCCACGGGAGCGGCGAGCGGTGCGGATGCGAGGAGCCCGGCCCGCGCGACGAGTCCCGCCGGTGCGACCGCTGTGACCGGCGGCGGGTCGTACGTGACGATCGAGGCGCCCCCGCTCTCCACCTGGATCGCCTCGCACACGGTCCCCGTGGGCATGTCGTCGAGCTGGGTGGACGCGTACGTGGGCCGCGGCGTGCCGTCGGGCTCGTAGCTCAGGAAGCCGATGCCGTCCGGCCCGAGCCACTCCGCCGGGCGACCCGCGAACTCGCAGTGCAGCTCGACCGCGTAGTCGGCGTTCGCAGCCCATGCCGCCGCCCCCGTGACCTGCACCGGCACCGAGAGGGCGCCCGCTTCGAACACGTTCACGATGGTCACGGTCGTCGGCGAAGCGCCTGCGGCGTGCACCGTCACCTGCGTGCCCCCGTCGATCGGCGTGAAGGGATCGCCGTCGGTGACGGTGATCTCGCTTAACGTCGCTCCGCCCATGGAAGTCTGCACCACGTCGCACACCGCGCCGGCGACGATCGCCGGAATCTCCGCGTGACCGCCGTCCGCCGGGAACGGCAACTCGACCGTCCCCCGTCCCGGCTCGACCTCGATCGGCTGACCGTTGAACGTGCACTCCCCCACCGTCACGGCCGTCGTGCGCGCGTGGTGCGCCGCCGGACCGTCCGGCCACGTGTCGACGACGAGCGACCCGACGTCGAACCGGTTCAGCACGGTGAGGCTCGTGCCGGTCGCGCCGATCTCGACGGTCACGGGATCGGGTGACGGTGCGAGATCCGAACTCGAGAAGAACGACACGGCGGATGCCCCGCCCGTCGCCGTCTCGGTCATCGAGCACTCGTCGCCGACGTCGAGGCCGTCGACCACCGTGAACGACCCGCCGAGCGGATCGAACGTGTGCTCGAGCTCGAGCACCGGGTCGGGAAGACCGTCCGCCGTGCATGTGAGGCTCACGGTCGTGGGTGCGTTCGCCCACCGGGCACCGGGCCCGGTGAGCTGCTTCACGAGCACGAGACCGCTCGCCTCGAACACGTCGATGATCGTCTGGGAACTGCCTGCCGAGAGGATCGCGACGGTCTGCGACGGTGAGTAGCGCACCGCGACGGCGACGCCGGGGTCGAGCTGCGTCGTCGTGCAGTCGGCGCCCACGGGGAGGTTCGGCACGACGGTCGTCCCGCCGGACGGGAGCGCGACGGTCGACTGTGTCGAATCGAGGGTGATGGCTTCGCCGCCGTAGTCGCATGTCACGCCGACCGAGTACGTCGTCACGGGCGGCGTGCCCGACCCTTCGGCCGAGTTCGTCAGGGTGAGCGGCGCGACCGCGTACTCGTCGCCGATCCCGACGGCGTTGGCCGTGGCATCCGCTGCCGCCGTGAAGGCGAATGACGCACCGGTCGCCGTCTGCGATCCGTGCGTGAAGATGGTCGTGGACCCGGGGCGGCCGGTGTGCGTCAGTGTGCACTCCGCGTTGACCGGCACGCCGGTCACCGTTGCGGAGACCTCCGCGTTCCACGTCGCCGCACCGTCGAACGGGATGCGTCCGTCGACCACAGGCCCGCCGAGCGGCACGGGCACGCCGTCGAGGCTGCACGAGATCCCGACGGCGAGCTCGCCGAGCGGAAGGGCGCCCGGCGTCGGCCCGTCATGCGCGGCGAACCCGCTCGAAAGACTGATCTCGACGTCGGTCATCGCGTACACGTTGTCGAGCACGACCGTCGCAGGCGCGTTCGAGAGGGTGATCGTCCGCGGCGGCGCGGGGGTCGTGGCATCCGCCGTGCCCGTCTCGGTCACGGCGCATGCAGAGCCGACCGGCACCTCCTCGACCGTGTGCCCCGCAGAGGGGCCGATGCCGATCGTGAACGTGTCGTGCATGACCTGCGTGCCGTCGAGCGTGCACGAGACGTCGACGGTGTACGGACCGCGGGCGAATCCGGATGCTGCGCCCGACACCTCCTTGGTCACGGTGAGGCTCGTCGTCGGCGGCTTCTGGATCGGCACGAGGATGATGAAGCCGCTCTTCGACCGGATTCCGTTCGGGCCCGCCGTGACCTCGGACGTGACCGCGGGCGACCAGTACGACTGCCCCGCGCCGCCTCCACCGCCCGCGTCGGTCGGCGAGGTGCCTCCGCCGTGGCCGCCGCGCGGGTAGCCGGCACCGCCACCGCCTCCTCCACCGCCGGTGTCGTCGCTGGAACCGTGTCCGCCGCTCGGGTCCGGCTCGCTGGGCGTGCCGCGGCACGCGGCGCATCCGCCCACACCGCCGCGGCCGAAGTTCCCGCCCGAGCCTCGATCGCCGTTGTAGTTGTACGCGCCGCCGTCGGATCCCGCGCCCGAGCCGCCGCGGCCGCCGTCAGCCTTCCTCACCCACGGCGCGACGCTCGTCGACACGTCGCCTCCGGAGCCTCCGCCGCCGCCTGCGGCCACGAGCGGGGTGGATCTGCCGTCCGTCGCGTCCATGAGCATCGACGCTCCGCCCCCGCCACCGCCGTCGTGCGCCGTGGTCGCGCTCGCACTCCCCGAGTCGCCCGGGTGTGACCATCCGCGTCCGCCGTGCTCATAGCCGCCGCATCCGACCCAATATCGCAGCTCGGTCATGCCGGTGGCGTCCAGGACGCCCGTGACCACGGCACCGCTGCCCTCCATGTCAGCGCTGTTGTGGCCGCGAGTGCCGCCGCCGCCCGCGACGACGAAGGCGATCGAAGCAGTGCCGTCCGGGACCGTCCAGATTCGCGGGTCGCTGGAGTCGATGCACTCGAAGGCGTGCAATTGGTCGCCCGCGACGAGCAGCACCGAGCCGTTGCCCGAGCTGCCCGACGCATAGACCACATCGAGGCGACTGCTCTCACTCGACCACGACTGGCCGCCACCGCCGCCGCCCCCGGCACCGCCCTGCGCGTTGGGCGGACACCTGCCGTTGATCTTGCACTGCCCTGCGGTGCCGCTCTCGCCGGCGCCGCCGCCGCGCGGATAGCCGCCGCCACCGCCGCCACCGCCTGACGTCACCTGGTAGTCGCCGTCGGCGTTCGACGCGCTCTCGCCGTCGCGACCGCTTGCGCCACCACCCGAGCCGCCGATGCCGTTCCCGTTGCTCGCCGGGGTCGTACCGTTCGTGCCGTCGCCCGGGGGCAGTCCGCCCGAGCCGCCGCTGGCCGCACCGCCCTCACCGCCGTCGTGGCTCGCGCCGCCACCGCCGCCGGCGACGACGGCCAGCTCTGTGCGCCCGGGCAGGAGCCACTCGACGGCCGAGGAGCCGCCTCCGGAGAATCCGCTCGGCACGTCGAAGATCCGGTCGCCGCCACCACCACCGGAGCTGAACCCGCGCGTGGTCTCATGGCTCTGTCGACCCTTCTCTCCGAGCCACACGCGGACGCCGTAGGTACCGGCCGGGAGCTCGTACGCCGCGACCACGAGTCCACCCGGGCCGCCGCGCCCCGAGTCGTCCCCTGTGCCGCCGCCCTCTGCGCCGTACGCAAGGATCGTCAGTCGTGTGAGCGACGTGGGGAGTGAAACGTCGACGTAGCCGTCGGAACCGAGATCCTCGTACTCGATCGAACAGCTCCCCAGTGTGGTCAGTTGCGCGCAGTCCGCCACCGCGGCGGCGGACGGCTCCGTCGTCGCGGCGTCGAGAGCGGGCGCGATCAGAGCAGAAGCCACGAGGGCCGATACCGCCACGCCCGCGACACGCGCTGACATCGTCTGCGGTTTCGGGGGTGAGCCGGTTGTGCCGGCGAGGGGGTTGCTGGCCCGGAGTTTACTGCGAACCCATCCCGCGCGACACCCCCCGTTACGCGGGCAGGCGTCAGCGGTGGGGTCAGCGCGCCCGCGGGTGCGACGTCGCGTACACGTCGCGCAGCGCGTCGATCGAAACGTGCGTGTAGATCTGGGTGGTCGAGACGGATGCGTGGCCGAGCAGCTCCTGCACGACCCGAACGTCGGCGCCGCCCTGCAGGAGGTGCGTCGCGAACGAGTGCCGCAGCGTGTGCGGCGACACGTGCGCCGAGAGCTTCGCGCGTTCGGCCGCGTGCTGGATGATCAGCCACGCGCTCTGGCGCGACAGCGGTGCGCCGCGAGCGCCCAGGAACAGGCGGGGCGTCGCGCGGCCGCGACGCGACAGCTCCGGTCGCGCGCGAGTCAGGTACGCATCGACGGATGCGCGCGCGTACGACCCGATCGGCACGATCCGCTCCTTCGCCCCCTTGCCGCGCACGCGCAGCACCTCGCCGTGCGAGACGTCGTCGACGTCGAGCTGCACGACCTCCGACACACGCGCCCCCGTCGCGTAGAGCAGTTCGAGGAGCGCTCGGTCGCGCAGTGCGACGACGTCCGACTCGGCGGCTTCGCCCGGCGGGGGCCCCGCCGCGTCGAGCAGACGCTCCACCTGGTCGATCGTGAGCGCCTTGGGCAGCCGCTGCGGGGTCTTCGGCGGGCGCAGACGTGCGGCCGGATCATCCGTCTCGATCCCTTCACGCACCAGGAATCGGTGCAGTCCTCGCACCGACGACTGGAGCCTCGCGAGGCTCGTGGCTGCGGGCGGCGGCTGCGCCGACGCACGCTCCGCGGCGAACCGTGCGACGAGGTCGGCGGTCACATCGCCCGTCTCGTGCACGCCGTGCTCGTCGAGCCACTGCACGTACGTGGCGAGGTCGCGCCGGTAGGCCGCGACCGTGTGGTCGGACAGGCCGCGCTCGACCGAGATGTGACGCACGTACGCGTCGACGGCCCGGTCGAGTCTCACGTCACGATTCTGTCCGGCGGAGCCTTTCGGCCGCGGCCAGCACGCCGACCGCGAGGATCCCGTTTCGCAGACGCCCCTCGAGCACCGCCGTCACGGCATCCGCGAGCGGCACCCACTCGATGCGGATGTCGGCCTCCTCGGCCTCGCGATCGTGCACCGCGTCGAGCGGCTGGAGCCCCGTCGCGAAGAAGATGTGCACGACCTCGTCGTTGCCGCCCGGGGTCGAGAAGACGCTCACGAGCGGCTCCCAGTGCTCCGCCGCGAGGTCGGCCTCTTCGGCCAGCTCGCGCTTCGCGGTCTCGAGCGGCGACTCGCCGTCCATGTCGAGGAGCCCCGCGGGGATCTCCCAGTCGCGATGGCGGATCGGGTGCCGGTACTGCTGGATCAGCAGTACGCGCTCCCGGTCGTCGAGCGCGACGATCGCGGAAGCTCCCGGGTGATCCACGTACTGCCGTTCGAGCTCGTCGTCGCCGTAGCGGAAGCGGTCGTTGCGCACGTCCCACACGCGCCCCTCGTACACGACGCTCGAGTCGAGGATCTCGACGTCGAGGAGCTCGTCGCGCAGCGGCGCGGTCGACACGGGTGAGACGGATGCCGCGGCATCCGTCTCGTTCCCGCCTGAGGCCGGCATGTCGGGTTCACGCATTCTCGACGACGTCGAACAGCTCGCTCGCGCGGTGTCGTTCGATCGCGGCGCCGACGAGACCGCGGAACAGCGGGTGCGGGTTCGTCGGGCGCGAACGAAGCTCGGGGTGCGCCTGTGTCGCGATGTAGAACGGGTGCACGTCGCGCGGCAGCTCGACGTACTCGACGAGGTTGCGGTCGGGCGAGAGCCCCGAGAACACGAGCCCCGCCGCGGCGAGCTGGTCGCGGTAGCGGTTGTTTACCTCGTAGCGGTGGCGGTGGCGCTCGGACGCGTGCGTCGAGCCGTACAGCTCCGCCGCGAGCGACCCCTCGGCGAGGTCGGCGTCGTACAGGCCGAGCCGCATGGTTCCGCCCAGGTCACCGTGGTCGAGGATGTCGACCTGCTCCTCCATCGTCGCGATGACGGGGAACTGCGTGTCGGGGTCGAACTCGCTCGACGACGCCCCCTCGAGACCGGCCTGGTTGCGTGCGTACTCGATGACCATGCACTGGAGACCGAGGCACAGCCCCAGCGTCGGGATGCCCTGCTCGCGCGCGAACCGCAGCGCGCCGAGCTTTCCTTCGATGCCGCGGATGCCGAAGCCGCCCGGGATCACGATGCCGTCGAGCTCCGCGAGCGCCTTCGCGGCGCCCTCGGGCGTCTCGCACAGGTCGGACGGGATCCACGTCACGGTCACCTTCGCCTCGTGCGCGAAGCCGCCCGCCTTGAGTGCCTCGGTGACGCTCAGATACGCGTCGGGCAGGTCGATGTACTTGCCGACGAGGCCGATCGTGACCTCGTGCTTCGGATTGTGCACGGCCTGCAGCACCTTCGACCAGCGCGACCAGTCGACATCGGCCGCCTTGTTCATGCCGAGCGCGCGGACGATGTACTCGTCGAGGCCCTGCTCGTGCAGCATCGTCGGGATGTCGTAGATGCTCGGCACGTCGACGGCGTTGACGACCGCGTCCTCGTCGACGTCGCACATGAGCGCGATCTTGCGCTTGTTCGATTCCGTCACGGGGCGGTCGCTGCGCAGCACGAGCGCATCGGGTTGGATGCCGATCGAGCGGAGGGCGGCGACCGAGTGCTGCGTGGGCTTGGTCTTCTGCTCCCCCGAGGCACCCATGAACGGCACGAGCGAGACATGCACGAAGAAGACGTTGTTGCGGCCGAGCTCATGGCGGATCTGACGCGCAGCCTCGATGAACGGCTGCGACTCGATGTCACCGACCGTGCCGCCGATCTCGGTGATGATGACGTCGGGACGAGGGTCTTCCGTCGCCTGCAGGCGCATGCGGCGCTTGATCTCGTCGGTGATGTGCGGGATCACCTGCACGGTGTCACCGAGGTACTCGCCGCGACGCTCGCGTGCGATGACCTGCGAGTAGATCTGGCCGGTCGTGACGTTCGCGGCCTGGCTGAGGTCGATGTCGAGGAAGCGCTCGTAATGCCCGATGTCGAGATCGGTCTCGGCGCCGTCGTCGGTGACGAAGACCTCACCGTGCTGGAACGGGTTCATCGTGCCCGGATCGACGTTGAGGTACGGGTCGAGCTTCTGCATCACGACGCGGAGGCCGCGTGCCGTCAGCAGATTCCCGAGGCTTGCGGCGGTGAGCCCCTTGCCCAATGAAGAAACGACACCGCCGGTCACGAAGATGTGCTTGGTGGTGTCGTTCGAATCGCCGCGAGGACTTGTGCCTGGAGTCTGCATCACGGGCTTTTACCCTATCAGCCGGTTTTGACGCGGGCCTGGGAACTCGCCGATGCGGAGGCCGCGTCGTCACCGTCGGCGGAGGCGCTGGCGAGCAGCTCGCGCGCGTGCGTGAGCGCCGCCTCGGAGTCGGAGCCCGACAGCAGACGGGCCATCTCGGCCTCGCGGTCTGCGCCGTCGAGCCGCCGCACGCTCGACGCGGTGACCGATCCGTCGCTCGCCTTCACGACCGTGAGGTGGTTGTCGGCGAATGCGGCCACCTGGGCGAGATGCGTCACGGCGATGACCTGGCTCGTGCGCGCGAGCCGCGCGAGCCTGCGGCCGACCTCGATCGCGGCCGCACCGCCGATGCCCGCGTCGACCTCGTCGAACACGAACGTCGGAACGGGGTCGGTACTCGCGATGACGACCTCGATCGCGAGCATCACGCGGCTGAGCTCGCCGCCCGACGCCCCCCGCGACACGGGACGCGGATCGGCACCCGGATGCGGCGCGAGGAGGATCGCCACCTCATCGCGTCCTGCCGACGACTCGGCGCCCGGCGTGACGGACACCTCGACGCGCGCACCGGGCATGGCGAGGGCGCGCAGCTCGGCTGTGACCGCTTCGCCGAGCCGCTTCGCGGCCTCGGTGCGTCGCTCGGTGAGGACGGTCGCCGCATCGTCGAGGACGGATGCCGCCTCCTGCAGCTCCGCCGCGAGGCGCTCCACACGGTCGCCGTCGTCATCGAGCTCGGCCAGGCGCGCGGACCCGGTCTCGAGCAGCTCGATCGCGGCGTCGAGACTGCCGTGCGCGCGGATGAGCGGCGCGAGCACCGCACGGCGCTCTTCGACCGCGGCCAGCTCGTGCGGACCGGTCTCGTCGAGGTCGGCGAGGTACGCCGCGAGGGCGGTCGCGAGGTCGGTGGCCCGGTAGCCGAGCTCGGCCACCTGGTCGGCGAGGTCGCCGAGGGCCGCGTCCTGCGCGGCGGCGCGCTCGAGCGCCCGACGCGCTTCGCCGACGAGCGAGGCGACATCGGGGCGGTCGTCTTCGCTCGAGAGCGCTTCGTGCGCGGTCGCCGCCGCGAGACGCAGCTCTTCGGCGTGTGCGAGGCGCTCGGCGCGCTGCGCGAGCTGCTCGTCCTCCCCGGGCTGCGGTGCTGCCTGCTCGATCTCCTCGAGTGCCGCGCGCAGATCTTCGGCCTCGCGCGCCCGCGCTTCACGGTCGGTGGTGAGGGTCGTGAGTTCGCGGTCGATCGCGCGCCACCGCTCGTACGCCTCGCGGTAGGCGGCGAGGGCCTCTGCGACAGGCTCCCCGCCGAACCGGTCGAGCGCATCGCGCTGCGCGGCGGCCGACTTCAGCCGCAGCTGGTCGGACTGCCCGTGCACGACGACGAGCTCGTCGGCGAGATCCGCCAACACGCCGGCGGGCGCCGAGCGACCGCCGACGGTCGCGCGGCTGCGGCCCTCGCTCGAGATCGTGCGGCCGACGTAGAGCGCGGCCGTGCCGTCGCCCGCCGGCTCCAGGTCGCCGCCGGCTTCGCGCACGCGGTCGGCGACGGGCCCCTCGGCGGGGACGATCCACACACCGTCGACCACGGCCTGGGGTGCGCCCGAGCGCACGGCGCCGGAGTCGGCCCGCTGACCGAGCAGCAGTCCGAGGCCCGTCACGACCATCGTCTTGCCCGCGCCGGTCTCTCCCGTGATCGCGGTGAAGCCGCGGCCCATCGGCAGCACGGCCTCGGCGATCACGCCGAGATCGCGCAGGCGCATCTCTTCGATCACGCGTCACCCTCGAAGTCGGAAGCTCCCGGTCGCTTGGGCGCAGCGGCGATCGCCGCCGGGCCGCGCCAGCCTTCGACCGGGAGGTGGAACTTGCGCACGAGGCGATCCGTGAAGGCACCGTGGTGGAGACGCGCCAACCGGACCGGACGATCGGACCGCCGAACGACGACGCGGGCACCGGGCGGAAGGTCGTGCGAGCGGCGCCCGTCGCACCACAGGATGCCCTGGCCGTTCGTGCGCTCGAGCAGCTCGATCGCGACCGCGTGCTCGGGCCCGACGACGAGCGGCTTGGCGAACAGGGCATGCGCCGAGAGCGGCACGACGGCGATCGCCTGGACCGTCGGCCAGATGACGGGTCCGCCGGCCGAGAAGTTGTAGGCGGTCGAACCGGTCGGCGTGGAGATCACGACCCCGTCGCATCCGAATGTCGAAAGCGGCCGCCCGTCGATCTCCATGACGACCTCGAGCATGCGCTCCCGACTTGCCTTCTCGACCGTCGCCTCGTTGAGGGCCCACGTGTCGTAGACGACGCGGTCGGCGGTGTCTTTCACGCGGACCTGCAGCGCGAGACGCTCCTCGACGGTATAGTCGCGCGCGATCACGCGGCGGACCGCCTCGTCCATGTCGTCGCGCTCGCTCTCGGCGAGGAAGCCGATGTGGCCGAGGTTGATGCCCAGCACAGGGGCCGTGCCCTCGCGCACGAGCTCGGCCGCCCGCAGGATGGTCCCGTCGCCGCCCAGGACGATCGCGAGCTCGATGTCGTCGACCGGCACGTCTTCGCCGAGGACGGCGGTGTCGTCGAGGCCGGCGCCCACCCGGACGAGCTCGGCGTGGTCTTCTGCGGACAGGACCGGCCGTGCGCCGGCCGCGCGCAGGGCGGCGACAACCCGCTGGGCCGCCTCGACGGTGTCGGCGCGCAAGGCATGCACAACCACGAGGATGCTGCGATCGGGCTGTGTCATGTGCTCCCCGCCAGTCGGTTCACGGTGCTCAACCATTCTGTCGGATTGCTTCCGCGGCCCGGCGCGATGTGCACGACGTACTCGGAGTTCCCGTGCGTTCCCGCGATTGGGGAGGAGATGACGCCGAGCGTGCCGAGCCCTTCGTCCCACGCCGCCCACAGCACGCCGGCGACCGCGTCGGCACGCAGCGCCGCGTCCTTCACCAGCCCCTCGCGGACGCCGGTGCGACCGACCTCGAACTGCGGCTTGACCAGCAGCACGAGGTCGGCGTTGTCCGCCGCGACCGCGCGAGCGGAGGGAAGCACGCGCGTGAGCGAGATGAACGACAGGTCGCCCGTGATGACCGACGGTGCGTCGCCCACGCCGCTCGCGGCGGCGAGGTTGTCGCGCGTCATGTCGCGCACGTTGAAGCCCTCGATCGAGATCACTTCGGGATCGGCCGAGACGGATGCGGCGAGCTGCCCGTGTCCGACGTCGACGGCGATCACGGGCGACGCGCCGCGCTCACGCAGCACCTGTGTGAAACCGCCCGTCGATGCGCCCATGTCCAGCGCGATCCGGCCTGCGACGTGGAGGCCGAACGCGTCGAGCGCGGCGATGAGCTTTTGCGCTGCACGGCTGACGTAGTGGTCGCCGCCTGACACGTCCAGCAGGGCGCCGTCGTCGACCTTGATCGACGCCTTCACGACCGGCTTGCCGTCGACGGTCACGAGGCCCTGCGCGATGAGCGAGGCCGCGTGCGTGCGCGACCGCGCGAGGCCGCGCGAGGCGAGGGCCGCGTCGAGGCGCTGCGTCATGGATGCGAGTCTGTCGGTCCGGATTCGAGCCGGCGCGCGAGGGCGTCGTGGAGCGCTTCGTACGCTTCGGCACGCTCCGCGAGCGGCTGGCTCTCGATCACCTCGAGAGCCGACAGCAGGTCGTCGGTCTCGGAGCCGTCGGATGCGACGGGGTGCGGCGATTCCATGCGCATCAGGATACGTGCCCGTGCTGACAACGGCCGGTCGCTCGACCGGCGTGCGCGCGCATCCGCGTCACGGGCGATGGAACGGGTCGGCGTAGAGGCGGTCGGGAACACGGAAGCCGAAGATGGCGCGACCGGTGTCCCAGATCGCCTTGGCGCCCGCGCGCAGCAGGTCGATCGGCTCGTCGCCTTCCGACAGGATCTCGACGTCGGGGCCGTTGACGCGCACGCTCGCCCCGCGCACGGTGACGACGCCGTCGCGCACGACAGCCTCGGGGTAGGGCTGGTCGAGCTCACGCAGATCGCCCAGGATGTACGTCGGCTGCGACTCAGCGGATGCCGCGAGCACGTGCTTGGGACGATCGACGCCCGTCAGGACGAGGGCGGAGGGAATGCCGGCGCGGTTGGCGCCGAGGATGTCGGTGTCGAGGCGGTCACCGAGGAACAGCGGATGCCGCGCGCCGAACCGCGCGACGGCCTCTTCGAAGATCGGGGTCTCGGGTTTGCCCGCGACGGTCGCGAGCCGCCCGACCGCGGTGTGCACCGCCGACACGAGCGTGCCGTTGCCCGGCGCGATGCCCCGCGCCATGGGGATCGTCCAGTCGGTGTTCGTCGCGATCCACGGGATGCCGCCCTCGTCTTCGGGCACCTTGAGTGCGAAGGCGGCTTCGGCGAGCTGCGTCCAGCCGACGTCGGGCGAGAACCCCTGCACGACGGCGGCGGGATCGTCCTGCGCGCGGCGCGTGACCGTGAAGCCGGCCTTCTGCACCTCGACGACGAGGCCCTCGCCGCCCACGACGAGCACGGGCGAGCCCGCGGGAATCAAGGTCGACAGCAGGCGCATCGCCGCCTGCGGACTGGTGACGACTTCGTCGGGCGTCGTCGGAAGGCCGAGTTCCGACAGATGTGCGGCGACGGATGCGTCGGTGCGCGACGCGTTGTTCGTGATGTAGGCGAGGCGACGGCCGTCACGAGCCCGGTTGAGGCTGTCGACGGCGTACGGGAGCGCGTTCGCTCCGGCGTACACGACCCCGTCGAGGTCGGCCAGGATGACATCCACATTGTCGAGCGGCGTCGGGGTCGATGCTCGGCGCGTGAACAATCCCAATGCTCCTCCTGGATCTCGCCCGTTAACGCCGAATGGCCACCGGTGTGGTGGCCATTCGGGGATGTGGGTGTCCGGCGGTGTCCTACTCTCCCACAGGGTCCCCCCTGCAGTACCATCGGCGCTGAAAGGCTTAGCTTCCGGGTTCGGA
>Ga0180218_1000558_pt1 | contig 32163 bp, 50 predicted proteins | sample eDN3rd37CKraftBY_FD_151334 | JGI IMG/M metagenome (GOLD analysis project Ga0180218, IMG submission 151334) | Enriched backyard soil microbial communities from Emeryville, California, USA - eDNA 3rd pass 37_C Kraft BY (version 2) (version 2) | ecosystem: Environmental > Terrestrial > Soil >... | reverse complement strand
TGCTTCGTGAGGTATTGTTCGATGTGGTCATCGGTCGCGGTGTCATGCCCGCCACGGGGCACACGCAGGCGCTCCACGTCACGAATGTGGTTGTAGTCCACCCAGCGATTTGCCACCGCCAGCTTGAACACTTGCCCGAGGATCTTGAGACGTTCGTTGCCAGCGTTCGGGTTGTCTGCTTTTCGGTCGCGAAGCACCTCGATATGGGCCCTGCTGATCAGCTTGGCGCGCTCGTCACCGAAGGTTTCAGGTTTGCCCCGTTCAAGGGGCTCACTCATCATCGACAGGATCACACGTCGGCGAGCATCGCGCGTTGCCTTGGCCTTCGAAGTGAAGGACGTTGATTCCATGTATTGGTCACAGACCCACCGGAACGAGCCTTCAGCTGCAGCGGCGTGACGTCCGTCCCACAGTTCACACTCCCGATACTTTTCCATGAACTCTGCAGACAGAGGCTCGCCGGGTAGACGGCACAGCGGCTGCCCCCGGCGGCGGAAATAGTACCGCTTTGTTCCGTCACGGTTCGTGCGGACGGTGAGGTGTTCGAGCTCAAACAGCATCGCAGGGGTGTTCACAGTTTCGGCTCCCGGATTAGCGCGGGCGATTCTGTCTCCTGTCTAGCTTCGGTGCCTGGGATTTCCCCGTTATCCCCGCCGATCACAACCGATAGCTCTGTCCCGTTGAAGACGACACGTCCAATGGGCAGGCCAAGATCCCTTACGGCCTTCAACATTCTGGTGACTTCGTCATGAGTGATCCTGGCGGCGCGCCGGCTCATTCTTCTCTGGTCCTTCGCTTGCTTGCAAATCGGCTACGGCTCTCGAACGGTCGCGATGGCATGTACGCCTTCTTCTTCGGCCGCTTCTTTGCCGTTGTAGGGTTCACGGGTAGGGTGATGATTCCGGAGTCGATCCATATCGACCAGGTGCGTCGGAGAGCACGGAGCCAGTAGAACTGCTCCTCTTCCCTCGGCAGCTTCCGCTGGTCGAGCGCTTCATGGCAAGCATGGCAACCGAAGGCTGCGAACCAGTCGTCGCTCTTGTTGCCCATCCCTTTGATCTCGGACGGTGCATGACAGAGCACTACTGTTTCAGGATCGTAGCTGCAGACGCCGGCGATGCAGAACTGGCAATGCTGCCCACGCGCGCTGTTGCGAAGTTTGGTCGACACCACCCCCATCAGATAGGCCTCTTGCCCATGAGGAATTCTTTCGCGCGTACCTTCTCTTGAGGTTTGCCGATGATACGCCGGACGGTTTCGGCGCAGAGTTCCACAAACTTGGGATGGGAGCCGAGGTTCTGCGGCTCCAGAAACACCTCACGCAATTTTTCGACCTTCTCCGGCCGCTCGGTCACGGTTTCAGAGAGTGCAGCGCGGATCATAGCGTCGATGCACTCTTCCATCATCAGGAGCACGAGCTCAGGGTCTGGCGCAGTCGTGCCATCCTGGTCGCTGTCGTGTAAGGAGACAGAAGGGTCGGCAGCAGCGGATCCGGGGGTGGGGGTGGCTCCGCTGCCGCCTAAGCCCGAGTTAAGCGAGGGGGCGTCTGTCTCGGGCTTCTCTTGTTCGTCACGACCAACGTCGGACGACTCTTTGTTCCAGTCGAGAGGATCGACGCCGGTTATCTCTCTGACAATTGCGGCCATATCACGAACCGCCGTAGCCAATTCCTGGTCATCAAGCTCCTTGAGCGACTTCGGCCATTGCATGAACTTGCCGTTGACCGTCTTGCCATACTCGACGATGCCGAGCGCTAGCTTGATTGCCTCACTGGCTTGAGCAGGCGTGCGCCATGGCGTCTTCGCGTCCTTAACGGCGCGGTTCAGGATTGCCCACCAGCGACGGATGTCCTTTCGGTCAGCTTCCTCCACAGGGGGGAGCCGGATGACACGGCCAACCTGATATGTATCCAGCCGCTCGGCGTCGAAGGCTGACGCCGGGACCAGTCGCGGACCGCGTTCGACGATAAGCCGGAGAGCAGGGGCGTCAGACTTCGACATCTCAGCTGGCCACCTTCTTCAGGGCGCGCTTCTTGATCGCCAATGCGATCCCTTGAGAAACCTCGTCGCCCTCAAAGCGCGCGAGAGGGTCAGCCTCCGTCCAGATCTCCTCGATGCCAGCTTCGTCGCTGGCCTCTGCCATGTCAGCCTCGAGCTTCTCGAAGAAGGCTGTGTCGTCGGGCTCGTCATCCATAAGCGCAGCCGTCTGCTCGCCAGTTTCTTGCACGAGCTCGCGCTGGTCGACGACTTCGCCGGTCTCGACATCAATGACGTCGGTGCGGCCGTCGTCCTGGTGCTTGTGCTCAATCGTTTCACGCGGCGGCACTGGCGGCTTGGGCGGGGCAGGCGGCGTGCTGGGCGTTACGTCGCGCATCTCAGCGATCTTCGCGCCTTCATCCTCGTCATAGATGCCTGAGAACCCGAAGGCGTAGCGAGCCGCCTGGATCATAGCCTTGTGGCGAAGCATGCGGTGCTTCATCTTCCATGGATCTGTATTTCGCCTACACTCGTCGTAATATTCGGTGACAGATACCGGTCGATTGCGGTCTTTGCGGTACATCTTACAGGTGATGGATACGAGTTCGCCTTTGTCATCGTGCTCGACCTCGAATTCAAAGCCATCACATGCGGGATGCGAATTGACGAGGTTCACCCAGCCATCGATAGAAACGATCGGTACGATGCCGCCGCCTTTTGCAGGGAATGCGTAAATCTCCTTCGTCAACGGATTGAGGTTGTATTCGCGCGCGACCATCAGGAAGGCAGCGAACTCCTCGGCGCTGGCATTGGTCATGCCGCAAGTCTTGCGGACGGTTGCGGAGAACTCCTCCGGCCTCAGCCCGGCTTTTTCGGCCATGAGATCAAGAAGCATTGGCTTTGAGTCAGTTTTGGTGAGGGCGTTCATTGCGGATCGTTCCTGTCGGTTGGAATGGCGATGTAGAACCGACCCATGCCGGTCTCGCGCTTGATCTGGCTGATGCTCCAGTTCTGAAGCCAACCTGCGTTCTGAGGTTTGTGGCCGTTGAAAACGACGCCACCCCCAAGAATGAAGCTGATGACGACGGCGGGGTCATCGATGCGGCCGCCACGCTCCCACTTAGCCATCAGAACATCGCCTCCGGCCGCACTAACGTTGCCGTGGCTGCCTCGGACGTTTCCTTGACTGCTACGACCTCGACGACGGCTTCGCCCCGCTTGGTCTCAACGACCACCTTCATGCCGACATGAACAGGGAAGGGTGCGATATAGTCGTAGTTGCGGCTGGAGTTGGGGAACTGAACAGAGGCGATCATCGAACAACCTCCCGCTCTTCAACCTGCATGCCGTCGAAGGGCATGCCTGCCTTCGCTGCACGCTGAGCGAGCTTGTCGATCACATCGGCCATGTCCGGGTGCTTCATCGCGACCAGAGCGGCCGCCGCCTTGGCGTAGTCCGTGACGATTCCGACCTTTTCGACACGAACCGACACGCGCGCACCGGTACGGCCTGCATTGATCTTACGTTCGGCAGCTTCTTTCTCAGCCTGCCGTGCAGCGGCCGCCAAGCGCTCTGCCTCGCGTTGGGCTGCTTCCTTGTGCTGGTCGTCCTGCTGCTCTTCCTGAGCCTTGCGGGCGGCCTCAGCAGCGGCCTTTGCGGCAGCTTCAGCCTCCTCCTTCGCTCTGCGCTGCCGTTCTTCCTCCTCGCGCTTCTGCTTCAGCAGGAAAGGCTCCACGTGTTTCTTCGCCTTCGCAGCCCAGTCCTTGGCCTCGGTGATCGGATCTCGCCACTTGTTATCCACGTCACGACTGGCGTCGAGGTATGGCTGCTTCTCGATCACGCGCTGATGATCCGCGCGCTTGGCAATGTCCGCCAGACGCTTTGCCCAGATGCCGAGTTTGTCGGCTGCCGCTTGACTTTCCACCGGCTTCTTTATGAAATCGGTGACCTGCTCGACCTCGCCGGCCAGCTCGATCTTGATTGCATCAAACGGGTCAGCGTCACCGGAGTTGTGCCCGATGGTTGGGGCCGGTGCGGGCTCGTCATCAAAGCCACCACCCTCCAGCGCCTTCACATAGGCCTCATGAGAGATCGGATGACGGCAGCACCAAAGAAACAGATCGTTCAGATCCAGCACCTGCAGGCCGCTGCGGAACCCGACGACGACGCCGTCATCATCCGGATAGATGCCAACCGGTTCCCATGGTCCATCCTTGCGGCGGCAGCGGAAATACCCGAGCTGATATTCGTTCGCGTGGATGGGAAGATCAGGGGTGCCGATCTTGCCGGGGTTCTTGAGCGCTTCCTGCCACCAGCGCCAACGCTCTACGATAGATACCTGGGCGATTTCGCCGACATTCGTCATGATCATGCTGTTCTGGCTCCGGTGAAATATGCCTCACACACGCGGATCGCGGACTTGGCTTCAGCTTCAAAAGATTCTCTGGTTGGGTCTGGGAGGCGCTTGAAGCGAGACAAAGCCCGGTGGGGATCCCGCTCTCGGCTCCACGTCTGGTAGATCGCGAAGGCGACGGATTCGACGAGATCCGTCGTCACGTCCTCACCTCGCGGTAGTCACCCTTAGCCGTCGGCTCGACAATTCGGAGCGGATCGGAGAAGTAGGAGCGCCAGCGGCTCACCTGCCGCATCGCCTCTCGGTAGGCCTTGGTGAATTTGCGCTCTGCATCGATAGCGTTGTGGCCGGGCTCGTACGCAATGGTGGTAACCTTGCACCAGGCGCCATTGCGGAAAACCTGCACGAGAAGACGGTTCATGGTTGGCGGTACCTTTGCGCACTCAGCCGGAGGTACTCGTCACGCGCTTCGCGCCGACGGCTGATCTCCGTTTCGGTTTTCAGGATTTCCTCGCACTCACGAAGTTGGCGGTCGACGATCTCGATCTGTTTCTTAACTTCGTCGACCCGGCGCTCGCATTCGGCGACCTCGGCCCACATTCGCGCGGTGTTGTCGATCATCTTCGCGCAGAAAAGATCGCGCTCGGCGATTTCAAGCTGCTCTTCGAGGGGAAGAGTGAGGACGGTTTTCATGCCGTCACCTCATGGGAAGGGTTGCCGGAGACAGACGGGAGGAGGGAGCCTGCCTCCGGCTTCACGATCGCTTGGGAGGAGGTAAGCGAGCGCGATATGAAATCGGCATCAGGGCGTGAAGCGTCACCGCGCAAGCGGTCGGTTTCTCGGCGCGCACCGCCTTCCCTGATGATTTGGCCCTGTTCCGCAGCAACAGGTTTGCGCAAATCAGTCCCCGCCGTAACTGCGGCCTCGGCGGGTTCAGTTCGTGCCCGTTCGGGCGAATTGGTGACCGTGTCTACGCCCACGGCCAGGCGACCATTCAGGACAATACGAGCGGGTACGCGCAGCGCGTTGCGGGTTACATCATGGCCTCCAACGGTGTGATCGCCGGAATGATCAGCTGAGGGTACGTCATTGAGGGGGATGAGGTGGCTCGTCAGCATTTCGATCATTCCTGCTTGGACATGATCAACGCTAATGCGTCTACGTATTCCTGTCAATACGTATGCGGATTAAATTTTATACGTATTGACGAGTGAGCCGAGCCGGGCCTACAAAAAAGAAAGCCCCGCACCGTTTCGCTACGGTCGGGGCCAGACTGGATGAAACTGGTTTGGCGGCCGGTATCCAGTGGGCTCAAACATAGAGCGAACCACTGAATTCCTCAAGTCAAACATCATCCGGGACGGGCACGGGTGCCTATCCTGAAAGGGACGGCCTCACGGTTGAGCGGCGAAAGCTGCGATTCTCGTGCAGTAGGGGTGCGGTTGTCCGCCCTGCTTGGAAGTGCAAGGACAGGGGCACAAGCGGCTCACCGGCAATCAGGTGAGAAGGGCGCGCAAGCACAACGGGAGATCGGCCCCGGCGCGTGAGGCACACCAGCCAATAGAAACCGACCATGAACCGCTGGTGGGACAGGCCGCCATATGGCCGGGCGGGGATGCATACGGGAACCTCAAGGCTCTGTCTTGACCGTGCAGTTACCCTTGGCGTCGATGCTCTTCGGCGTGCAAGGGATTACTGCGCCGTTTCCTAAGCCTCTATCCCTGACGGGATAGAATGGAGATAGTTCTCATGCGTCTCAGAATACGGCTCTAGAGAAGGAAGATTCTAGTTTCTTCAACGTCTCAGAACTTAGCGTCTACGTGAGAGAAAAGACGGCAACCGAGATCGTCGTTACACCGTGAATCGGCCGATGTATCTGCCAATGATGTGAATCTCGTCGAGCGTGAGTTCGCGGTCATTGTGGTTTGGATTATCTGAAGAGATCCGCACGGTGACAGTTTCGTCGCTCGGGCGCGATATCACTTCCAGTCGCTTCGTAACTACGCCACCAAACTCATCGGCCAGAACGTAAATGCCAGGAGGCGATGGCACTTTGTGGCGGGTGTCGACGAACACGACATCGCCATCCTGAATCGTCGGCGACATCGAATCACCCTGGGCCGGAAATGCTTTGATGTGCCGCGGCTGAGCATTGAAGCGGTTCAGCATATACTCGGGAATCCGCCAATGGTCTCGGATCGCCTCTGTGGCGAAGGTCATTCCGTTCTGCGTCGTTGTTTCGACGATAGACAAGCCTCCTCCTCCGAGCCCTGTGTAAACATCTACTTCGTCGATGTAGTCCTTGACCGCGCCTGGTGCGCGGCTGTGGCTCTCAGCGATCAGGCCGTACTCGCTTGCGAGTTGACGCAGCGCGCGGTCCATCTCCGCGTTCGTTTGCGAGCCCTTCTTTATCCGCGAGATAGTCGCCTGGGTGGTTCTAACGCCTCGCTCGCTGACCGCGTTAGCGATCATGCTCTGCGTAAGGCCAGCCTTCTCGAGGCCGATGATGATGTCGTTCAGCTTCATGGGCGGAAGCTAGACCGAGTTTTAACACGCGGCAAACACGCACACGTATCAAAAGATTGACACGATGATGCGTATGCGCTTATACATACACGTATGAACGTGATAAAGCACATCCGCACACACCTTTTCGGTATGAACACGCAGGGCGAGTTCGCGAGCGCAATCGGCGTCACGCAGGCCACTGTCTCTCGGCTCGAGGCGGGCTCTGAGATCACCCTAACTGTTGCCAAGTCCATCCGGAAAGCAGCTAAAGATCGGGGCATCGCGTGGAATGACGCGCTGCTGTTCGAGTACGTCGAGTTGACCGAAGAGGTCGTGGCTTGATGGCGCTCTCTCTGCTTCTCCCCCTCGTGGTTCTTGCCGGTGCGGTGGTCCTCACCGCATGGCGCGTTCGTGGGAAGCGTCGCGAGGTCGACGCTGGCCAACCAACCTCCATAGAAGACGCTGCGCGTCGGGCGGGGCTCTGATGATGGAGGCTGTAAGATCAACTCCAGCTGTGTCCTTCGGTTCTGCTTCTTCATCTCACCATCCTTTCCACAGTGCTCAAGTCACACATCGGTGTGCTTCAATGGATGAAAGATACTCGGTGATCTTGAGCGGCGGCGGAGAATGCGTTTCCGGAACCGGAAATTCTGTTCGCCGCACCGACCATGTCGAGGCGGCCTTAGAAGAAGCTCGTTTCTGGGCGGAGGAGCTGCAGAAGGCTGAGTACCGCGGCCTTGGCGATACGCGCGAGGCTGCACGGTACCGCGTGGCTCAAAAGACCGGCATCGCAGAGAGCTATCTCAAACGTCTTCGCTACAAGTGGCGCGAGATGGGCGAAGTGGCGGGCTCCCAGTATCGGGCACTGATGCTCGCATACACCGACATGGTTCATCGTAATGAGGCCGCCGCCCGACAGTACCGGGAAGAGCGCCAGCAACTCAGAGAACTACGGCATGAAGCTGATTTGGAGCGCGCTCTGGCGAGCGTGGGAACGGACGGCGCTTGCCGTCGAGAGATGGCGAAATAAGCCGTCCCGGGAAAACTGACGAAGGCTAAAGGAGCCAAGCATGGCAAGGGCTGCAAAGAAGGAAGACAACGTGGTCGAGCTAAAGCGGAATGGACCGGCAGAAGACGCCGTTATCGCTCTTCAGCTTGGCAAGATTCAGCGCGCAAAGGCGGAGTTCGAATCCGCCAACGGCAATTACCGGAACACGCTGAAGCACGTCGAAGCGAAGGGCGTTCACCTCGCGGCGGCCAAGGATGCTCTGGCAATCAAGAAGTCCGGCAAGGTCGAGGAAAAGGTCGCCTACCTCAAGGCCCTGACTGAATACCTGATGATCCTCGGCATGCCGATCGAGAAGAAGCAGCTCGACATGTTCCGCGTTGAGGAGCCCAGCCGCGACAGCTTGGCCAAAGCGAAAGAGCTTGGCCGCTACGTTGGTATCATGGGGCAGGGCATGGACCAGAACCCCTACGCGATCGACAGCGAACAGGGCCAGGCATGGATCGAGGCATTCCATGAAGGCACCAAGGAGCGCGAGCTGATCCTCTCCCTTGAGCCGGCCGGCGACGAGCTGATCAAGGGCGACAGCGAAGACGACGTTTTCGACGAAGACGAAGAATAACCGATCCCATGGGGAGCGCCGGGCGCGCTCCTCCTACGAGGTGGGACGTGACCAAAGAACAAATCCGATTTCTGATCGTGCAATCCATTCTCGCATTGGTGGCGGTCTCAGCCTTCACCTTTGCTCTGCTCGGCCGGTCCTGATCCATGACTGTTGTTTCTTCAAATTTCCTCCGCAAGGAAAATGACCTCTATCAGACAGAACCGTGGGCAACTGAGGCTCTGATACGGAACTTGCCTGTGTATGGTGTGACTGTGTGGGAGCCAGCCGCTGGCGATCACATGATGGCCGATACTTTGAGAGCACATGGCGCCATCGTCTTCACCTCAGATATTGCGACCTACACTCGCGTACATGACCTCACGTTCGATTTCCTCTCGGACCGTCGTGACCATCACGCCTTCCATTCCATCATCACCAACCCGCCTTACGGGAAGGGAAACCGGGACGCTGTTCGCTTTATCGAGCGATCCCTCGAGCGATGCGATGGCCATGTAGCTCTCCTCCTGACAGCGAAGTTTGACTTCGGGAAAACCCGCCGGCGCTTCTTTGCAGACAATCCCCGGTTCATGGCCAAGATCGCTCTGCTCGATCGTATCCAGTGGTTCCCGGGCCAGACGACAGGGACCGAGGATCACGCCTGGCACATCTGGGGGCCGTCAGATCGAAACTTCACGACGAAGAGGATGCTCTGGGAAGGCAAGGAGCCGCGACAATGAAGATCCTGTCCCTCGATGTTGCTTCCAAGTGCGGATGGGCACTCTATGATCTTGATCGCCCACCCTCGGCCATCGTTTCCAACTCCATTCACTTCACTGGCACCGGTGCATTCGAAAAGGTGCTGGACATGCGCAGGAAGCTTCCAAAGCTGATACGCGAATACCGGCCAGACTTCTGCAGCATAGAGGCACCCCTCTCTTTCATCCCCAGCTTCACGAAGAAGACGAAGACGATGTTTGGCGAGGAAGAGGAAACCACCACGATCAACCCGGGCACTATCATGATGCTGAATCGCTTGGTTGGCGCTGCGCAGATTTGTGTAACCGGCCAAAATGTCCCCTGCATAGAGGTTCAGCCAAAGACATGGCAGCGGATCATACCATCCAACATCAAAGGTCCGCCGAAGGCTCGCGTGAAGCAGTTTATCGAGAGCCTGAAGGTTGTCTCCCCAAACGCGGACTCCCGCGATGCTGTCGCTATAGCCATCTGGACCGCGGGCCACTGTCAGCAGTTGAAGATGCTTGAAAGGACCCAGGCATGAACGCCTACGACCCAAACGTCCGAGCTGTCCCAGAGAACGTCGAGGCCGAGGGCGCTCTCCTGGGCGCTATCCTGATCAACAACGCGGCGTTCGATAAGGTCAACCGGCTCCTCGAGCCGCAGCACTTCTACGAGCCGCTCCACCGCAAGATCTATGAGGTGATCGGCCAGACGCTTGCTTCCGGTCGAGGCGTGAACCCCGTCACCATCAGGAGCCACCTCCCGACGACGATCGATGGCCTGAAGATCGATGGCGAGCAGGCGACGGTAGCGGCATATCTGGCAAGGCTTTGCACGGAAGCGGTCACCATCGTCAACGCGGCCGACTATGCCCTAGCGGTCTATGATGCATGGGTTGCTCGGCAGGCAATCAGCGCGCTGCAGGAAGGCGTCGACACGTACTTCAACCTGGCACCGGGTGAGGATCCGCTGAAAGCCTTCGAGCCTATAGAGGAGCGGATGGCCGCTGTCCGTGCTGAGGCTCTGAAGGCAGCCCCGATCAAGAATGCCGGCCAATCCTACGTTGACGCTCTCTCAGCCTCATACCAGCGCCAAGACGTGAATGGAGTGCCGATCGCGCTCGACGAGATTGCAGAGGTCATCTCTGAACCGTGTTTCGAAGGAGGGAACCTATACGGTCTGCTGTCGTCGTCGGGTGAGGGCAAGACGTCGTTGACCGTGCAGCTGATGCTCCATGCCATGAAGAAAGGTCACCCGGTCTGCTTCCTCTCTTATGACCAGTCATCCGACCAGGTTCTCCGGCAGATGGTAGCGCAGGAGCACGAGATAGAAGCGCGCCGGCAGCGCGACGCCAAGCTCCTATCGGAGCGAGAGTTTGAGACCTGCATGAACTTTGCGCAGTGGGTAGGCTCCCTTCCTTTCGAGGTGGTGAAGTGCACCGACCAGTCAGCGCCGCAGCTTGTCGGCATCGCTCGAACCTTCGTGAAGCGGCATGGGAATGGCAAGGTGCCCTTCATCGTCGTGGATCATATAGGCGTAGTGAAGCCGGAAGACCGCAGGGCAGATGAGGGCACAAAAGCAAAGGGGATCGGCCAGATACTCAAGGCAGGTGCTGAGATGACCGGTGGAGCGTGGCTGGTCCTCAATCAGCGCAATTCGTTCGGCATGAAGCGCGACAATCCCCGGCCGATCTCAATGGACCTGTTTGGGGGCGATCCAGCGAAGACACCTTTCGACGCGATCTTCTATCTCTACCGCTTCATCAAGTTCCTGGAAGAGCGAAAGGCGATCGCGAGTAGCGAGGCCGATTGGAAAAAGATCGAGAAGGTGTTCCCGTCGGCTGTTCGGCAGGACGGGCAAGACATAGCAGAGGTCGGCTCCATCAAGTCGCGCTTCGGCAATCCTCACATCCGCCAACGGCTCGTGTTCGAGGCGCGGCTCACTCGCTACAAGTCCGACCGTGCTCCAGTGGAGCAAGAATCCTTGGCAGGTTTCTGATGCGCGATTTTCTACCAGACTACAACGTCTTGCCAGTAGGCAGCATGTACCGACCGCTCTATCGCCTGTTCGCCGAGGAGAACTGGCGTCAGGTGTTCAGGGGTAAGAAGCCCGTGACGTGCAAGACGGCAAGCGAGGCCCTGCGTGTTGCGAAGGAACGGGTGAAGGAGATCCTCAACACACGCATCCGCGTCGAACATGCGCCGGAAATTGAGCAGGACGTACTCGGGATTGAGGAGTGGCGGAAGCAGCGCGAGGAGGCTGCAGCGACTGAGATGGTGAAGGTCTTTGGTAACAAGCAGGGGAAAACAATCTTCGTGAAAGGTGGACGGCAGGTGCAGGTCGAGAAGCGCCGGAGGAAGGCATGAACAATTCCCGCGGTCGTCCGCCAAAATATTCAGACCGGCACCGATTTATCATCGAGGTGCTGCATCTTCATGGGCTCACCCCATCGCGCATTGTTGGCGTTATGCATCTGTACAGCGTGCCGCTGACGGTTAAAGCCGTCGAATCCATCATCTATCGACTGCCCTACCGACGGAAGGAAATGCCCGCTGCCGTCCGTCAGCGCTTCCTCGATAGGCTCAAGGCTCGGCGCTTGGATAACGCCCATGGACAGCCGCCACTTCCAGATGAATTCTTTATTGCGAGGGAAACGTGACAAGAGTGCATTGGCGAGAACTCTGCAGCCCCATTGACGCCGATCGTCCTGAGCGCTCCAACATCGACTTGGAGCGCTCGACGTTTTATGCACACTGCGCACGCGTCTTCGGCTTCGAAGGGTGGTCGTTCCCAAAGAAAGTAGAGCCGCTTGACGTGAAGCCGGGACGGGATAGCGCGCCGACCGAGATCGAGAAGTACGGCCACCCGGGCATCGCGTCCTATCGGAACAACGCGGCCGATGCAATGCAGTGGCTGATCATGAAGGGGCATCTGAACTCGCGCATTGCAGGCCCCAGAACTGACAAAGCCATCGAGCTGGCATGGTCAGAGGGCAGAGCGCGGATCAATACGGCGACCAGGCTGGCTGATCTGTTCGAGCGAGCTGAGTTGACGCCACTTCGTAGCCCCGACTTTGAGGCCGTGCCGGGCGGATCGTTCGGGCCCCGATATGTTGGCCACGGCAAGCTATCCTGCATGAAGATGATTCAGGATCTTCGTCGAGACATTCCGCCGGCGTGCATGGCCATGCTGGAAGCCCTTATCTGCCGCAACGAGTTCCCATGGCGCGGGCTGCCCAGGAAGCGCGAGCAGGGAGTGTTTCAGATGGTGCGCATGTCTCTCGACTTTGCCTCGTGGTCACTGGACAAGGGCACGCGGGGCAGCGAGGTCACCCGAGAGGAAATGTGCCGTCGCTGGCCGGAGGCTCTAGACTGGTTCACGGCGGCCGATCTTGTCGTGAGCACAGTTTCGTTCAGGATGGATCGGAAGCCGCGGACGTAAGGGTATCAGTCATTGACGTACTTCCTTCCATAGGAAACTACCGTTTGAAGAGTTTTCTCAATCTCCCGGCCATCCTCCCAGAGGCTTTCTATCCAATCCTCCCCGGCCCCTCGATCCAGATGTCGGAGTAAATCACGTATGGCACCGTTTATGTCTTGTGATAGCAAGATCGAAGCGATCGATGCAGTCCTCTCAAGTTCGCGTCTTGCCTCTTTGTAGCGGCCTCGTAACTCTGCAGAGTATTGTTCCAGGTATGGTCTCTCTTCGGCGACTTCTTGAATCCACTTGAAGGTCACCCTATCCATCTCAGCTAGTGCGTGGATGACTCTCGCCAATGCCTCAACTTTCCGCTCCCATCTTTTCTCCTTCTTGAACCGCTGGAGAGCCCAGCCTACCGCGCACCAAGCAACGAAAAGTGTTCCCAATAGCTGAAGACCCAGCTTCGCTAGGTCCATCGCGTTTTCAACGGTTAGGATCTCCATCATCCCGCTCCTCCTCGATGTACCTCTCCGCCGCCTCTCTCGCTGTCTCCAATCCTCCAGGCATAGCCAACAAAGCGAATAGCGCAGGCAGGTACGTCGGTGCATCCTGCTTACCATCTAGCCACTTCTGCACCGTCGAATCGCTCGGCCCGTTGTAACGAGCTCCGATCAGGCGAGAGAACTGACCCACGGAAAGCCCCGTCTGCTGGAGCGCCTCTGAGATTTCCTCCGGCGTCATTTTGATGTAGCGATATCTCGGCATGCGGCCCCCTTTTTGAGGCCGCAGCATATCGGAAAATTCCGCCATGTCAGCGGCGTGTTCTTCGTGTGAGACAAGGAAGTTCTCGCTCTGCCCAAGCCTGCCATTCAACAGCATCATCGCGTCGGTCAAATTCGCGGTAAAGCATGGGTGAGGGTGGTGTGGTGAGTGCGTATAGTGTCACCTTGTGAATCGCTCGTGATATTTGCATGTGGAGCCTCCTACAGTCGGAGGTTCGGCGCGAGGCCGACGCAAAGGACGAAGGCGGAGGCGATAAACCCGCTCATCACCAAAAGCGCGAGCACGTCCTCGAGGAAGCCTCTCCAGTCAGAACCTTTGATCGCAGCGAGGAAGGTGAGGATCGTTTCGAGTGTCATCTTTAGCGCTCCCCGACCGAGCCCATGAAGGCAAACGCGCGCTTCCCATTGATCGCCTGCCGCCGCTGGTCCCGCCGGATGCGGCCCTTGGTGCCGAGGGTGAAGGTACTCTTGCCGGGCTGGATGTCGTACTTGGCCATGTCATTCTCCTTTGCTGGTGGGCACGATTGCCCGTGTCGGTCTAGCGACCAGATAACCGGCGGGGCGCGCCGGTTACGCCAGGCGTTAGATCCGGATCACGCTGAGAATGTTGAATGGCTGTCCGTCGGTGACGTGACTGAGCTGCTGGTGAATTGCTATCAGGAGGGCTGCCGGACACATGCAGAGCCATCCCTGATAGTCGAAGACAGCAAATCCCTCCCCGTTCATGCCGGAAAGCCGGACAGAAACGGTTTCAGGTATAGCGATAGAATGATGAGGGGTGGGCATCTCTGGGTTCCTTCGTCGGTAGGCACAATCGCCTGAAGCAATAGAAAGCATACGCAGACGTATAAAGCAAGAGGGAAAATGAACGGTCGACCTAAGGCTCGTCGTCCTTGGGGTTCCATGTGAAATTTTGCATCTGAGACCGCGAAATCTTCCGCTCCAAGTCATACAATCTGGATTGCAATACGCATAAAATACGTATACGTGTAATGCATGAGCACTATGCAGAACACGCGGATCGATATCCGCCTCACTATGACCGGAGTCGAGTTCAAGGCATGGCGATCCCTGATGGGCTGGTCGATGCGCGAAACAGGCTTGCGCCTCGGCATTAACCGCAACACGGTCCTCGACTACGAGCACAACGGCGCTCCTGAGCGCATCAGGCTCGCATGCCGCGCTCTGGCGATCGATGAGAAGAAGGTCGCGACCGCTGTGGTCTATTCATGGGAGCGGACGACATGACCTCTCTCCGCGTCCTTATCGCTTGCGAAACTTCAGGCATTGCTCGCCGCGCCTTCGCTGCTCTCGGTCATGACGTTTGGTCCTGCGACCTCGAACCGGCCGAAGATGGCAGCAACCGTCACATCATCTGCGATGTCCGCGACGGCATCTTGCTTGAAGGCTGGGATCTGCTTGCTGTCATGCACCCCCCATGCACGAGGCTTTGCCGATCTGGCAGGCGCTGGATGAGTGGCCCGGGCAACTGGACGCCTCCGAAGCAACTGCCTGCAGGTCGCACATGGAACGACATGAAGGCCGAGTTCGAAGACGGCCTTTCCATCTTCACGGCATGCTGGAAGGCACCGATCGAGCGTGTGGCTATCGAAAACCCTGAGATGAACGACCTGGCGCGCGCTCGGATGCCGGCGGATCTTCCACGGCCCCAGATGGTGCAGCCATTCTGGTTCGGCCATCCCGAATACAAGGCGACAGGTTGGTATCTGCGCGGGCTTCGTCCGCTGGTTGCCACCAATCTCCTGTCGGAACCTGAGCGTGGCAGTGATGAATGGAAGCGCTGGAACCGCGTCCACCGCATGACGCCAGGGCCTGAGCGTGCACGTCTTCGCAGTCGATCCTTCCCCGGAATGATGGCCGCCGCTGCAGAGCAATGGGGCGGGTATGCCATGGAGCGCGCAGCCTGATGATCTCTCAACCAAGGAAGCCTGAAATGAACACACCTTTTCGCCACGGCGACATCGTCTGCGTTACCGGCACTGTACGGCACAACCAGAACTTCGACGACAACTTCATCTTCGTGACAATCGATGGCCATCACTCGCCGCTGATGATCGGCGCCAACTATGTCACCCTCATTGCACCTCGGATGGACGCTGGCGAACGCGTTCGATGGACGAACAATGCCGAAGGCGTGGTGCTTGCCACTCACTCCGATCAGGTCTGGGTGAAGCTCGACGATGGCAGCTATGTCGTCTGGCCGGCTTTGGAGGTGAAGGTGGTAGCCGAGAAGGCTTCGGATGAGCCCTTGTCGCCACCTCCACCGCCACTCGATGGAAGGATAGGCAGTGAGGAGGATCCCCTCTGATGCCGATCCGTGCCGAACGCAGGCAGCTTACCCTGGTGGCTCAAACAAGTCGCCGGAATGGCGCGCGATCCAAACGAGGATCGGCGAGGCGGCGCGAGAGGATCGGAGCCAGACCGCTACGTGTGGTATTTCCCGGATACCAAACACCCTGCTGTCCTGCGCAAGGGAGCAGTATTTACTCCACAGTGGCGCTATACGAGCGTGTTGACTAAACGGTGAAGAGGCCTCCTAATGCGGAATATCAAAAGGAGGGGGGGCTCTCACATGCCAAAAAAGGGAGCGGCGAACGCAATCGTGTTGCGTCGTGGTGAAGGAATAGGGTCGGGCAATGCTGAGAACGATGACGAATTCTTGTTCACCTGCTTCGTAGATCATCCTGTATCCCAAACTTGCGCTCGTATAGGCTCCCCAGCATCTGTTCTTGCTGGTCGAACTGGCTCAGGGAAGACCGCAATCATCCGACATCTTGAGCGGAACGCGGAACACAGTATCACGGTTGATCCGTTCGAGATGTCCATGAGTTACGTCTCTAATTCTGACACATTGCGGTTCCTTGACGCGATTGGAGCGGATCTCGATCTTTTGTTCCAAGCCCTTTGGAAGCATGTACTATGTATCGAATTTATCCGTATGCGATGGGGCGTGGATACATCAACGAAATCCGAAAACATCTTCTTGCGGCTCGTCGACCGCTTCGCACGTGAAGAACGGAAGACAAAATCGATCAACTATCTGCGTGAGTGGCAAGGCAGGTTTTGGATCACGATGGATCAGAATATCAAGGAGATTACGGAATCCGTCGAAGCCAAACTCCAGGGCGCGATAGGCGTGGAGTTGGATAAGTGGAAGGCGGGCGGTCAATATGACAAACGCATGAGTCGTGATAAGAAGAGTGAGATCGTTGCCCGTACAAAAAAAATCATCAGCTCGGAGCAACTTGCGGAGCTTCATGGCATCGTAGATATGCTCTCTGTCCCGGATGGCGACGGGATGAAGTCATTCTACATCTTAGTTGATCGTCTCGATGAGAAATGGGTGGATGACAGCGTTCGATTCAGGTTGATCAAGGCTCTGATGGAGACCCTAAAATCCTTCCGCAAAATAACCAACTTAAAGATATTGGTCGCGTTGCGCGATGACGTCATCGAACGTGTCGTGCAAGAAACTGATGATATTACTTTCCAACGAGAAAAGTTTGAAGATACTACCATAAAGTTAACTTGGACCAAGAACGATCTTCGGACTTTAGTCGATAAGCGTCTGAATGAATTGTTTCGGCGCCAATACACCTCGTCTAAGATTGGCTTTACAGACATTTTCCCAGCCGCCGTCGGAGGAAAGAATACCTTTGACTGGATATGCGAGCGAACGCATCTACGTCCGCGTGACGTAATCGCGTTTGTCAATGAAGCCATAAGTGCGGCAGATGGGCAGAGCACGATTTCTATCAGTGCGATGAGGAAGGCTGAGGTCGAGTTCGCACACAAGCGCAGGGATGCTCTGGTTCAGGAATGGAAGAGCGCTTTTCCATCTCTCGATCGCTTGCTCTCGTTTGTTACAGCCCGAAAGAGACCAAGTTTTGAAGCCATTGAACTAATGGATAAGATCGACGACCTATGCCTCGATGTCTGCGCTCACCGGCCTGATCCTCGTGATCCGTTTTATGTTGTTTGCTCAAGTTACCTTGAGTCTAAGCTAAAAGGGCAGATCGATGTACTCCAAGAAGCGCTGAGCATCCTCTATCGCGTTGCAGCAATAGGCCTGAAGTTATCGCCGCAAGACCGTTTCATTTATTCGCATATAGATCGACCTATAGTGTCTCCCGACCTTATTTCAGTCGATACAAAGATAAGGATACACGTCATGCTTCATGGAGCTTATAACTTTCAAGAGCGAAACGAGCGAGCTAGGGCAATCTAGTCATCACGGCCGTGATTCGTAGTCCAACGGTTATTCTGCCGTGCGAGGTCGAGAAATCGACCATACACGGCAGAACTATTTGCGAAATTTCCACATCGGGCGGACGGTGGAAAGCAGAGTCATATCGGACTCTTGCTCGGCTTTCCTTATAAAACACATAAGGTTAGCGGCGTTCTTTGAACGATCGCGGGTGTTGACTCGAGTGAGAATTTTGCGGGATAACGCCGGATAGGTGCTGAACTTGCGTCTGGCGAGAACCGAACGGGTCTAGCACAGCTCCACCACCGTGGGGCTTCAGTACATACGATACTTGGTCATTAAGAGTTCCTCGGTGATAGCATGAACGCGATCCAGTTCAGCGAAGATCTCACCGAGAGGCATTTCTACCCTAGACCCTACCGTCTTTCCTTCGGTGATAAATATATCTTCATCGACGATGTATGCCCTGCGCACGATCCACCTATCGGGGTTGAGATACTCGTACGAGCTTCGATTTTGGAAGACCATTTGCATTATACCAGCGTCGGGCCGTTCCAGGCAGCGGTCAAGTCGCTCATCGAAATGCTCCACCGCGTTTCGAGCATCTCGGTTCTTCAAAGGACTGTTGACCGAGACGTCGAGTTCTAATCTCAGTTGCTCGCCGCGCATCTTTGCCGTCGCTTCATTCTTGGGTGGGAACAGAAATCTCGAGACACTCCCGTAGCTTATAAGAGCGGCTTGGAGCGTCATCCAAACGGATGTCAATTGTCGATTTTCTGGGTGTTCCATCATCTCCAGGAATCGCTTTCGCATCAGAACGGCGAAATGCGCACTCTCAGCAATCTCGACCAGATAAACGCGCATCTGCAGTACTTCCATGCTCCCCTCATTCGCATAGTCTCTCAGCACTAGGGTGCGGCTCTATCGGGCAAGACCGCGGGTGTCAAAGAGTGCAGGACCTTGGCTAGGCTCAAGACGCTCGGCCCCATGGTCGGCAAGATAGCGCCTCTCATGCGCACCCAGGCAGGCAACGAGCAGCAGCGCAGCCGCTTCCGTGATGACACCCAAGAGTGGAGACGTTGGTATAAAACCGCACGCTGGCAGAAGCTTCGCTGGTCGGTGCTAGTACGCGACAACTTCACCTGCAAGATGTGCGGCAAGGTAGACGTAAGCAAGGGCGGCCTGCACTGCGACCACGTTGAGCAGCACCATGGGAATGAGCAAGCCTTTTGGGCTGGCCCGTTCCAGACGCTGTGCGCCCACTGTCACAATTCGCTGAAACAGCGGTCCGAGCGCCGGAGCTAGCAATGCCGTATCCACCTGGACCATCCAATCTGACCGGCGCTACACGCTACCGATCAGGGTTCCGAGGTGTGCTGATCCTGCAGGTCGAAGAGACAGTAATCGATCACTTCAAGTACATCGGCTCACTATCGCCTGAGCCAGTCCACAGGGCTGTGTGGCGGGATGCATCAACCAAAGACCTGCGCGTGCTGGAGTATATAGCACGTCGTGGTGCGGCTGAGACCAATGGCCATACGCCACCACCTCCACCCGACTGGGACGCTTCTGGTAGCCCGATTGTGGGGGAAGGGTGAGCGCAGCAACAGGAGCGCAGGCATGGCCAGCTGGATACTCATCATTGCTATCGGTGGCGTCGTCAGTATGAGCGACGTCAAGACGGTTCCCATGACTGAACAGCAATGTCGTGCCGCGGTCCAGGAGCTCTATCCTCTACGAAAGGCGATAGGTGCTGCATGCGTTGGGCCGGAAGGACAGACGTTCAACTTCAGCGACCTCTGACCCAGAGAGGGGGGATACCGAAAGTTCGGAAGGCCGATCGCTCCTAGACCCGCCGTCCCCTCACGAACACATTTTTTTCTGCCGTCGGAAATTTCGGCTGAGAAGTGACAAATGACGGAAAAATCCAAGACACCGAAGCGTCCATCGAGAGGTGGCCGTCCAGCCTTTCGCGCGACCATTGAACAGCGCCGCACCGTCGAAGAAATGAAGTTCTGCGGCGAAAGTGACGCCACGATCGCGAGAGCCTTGGGAATTGATCCCGATACGCTCCGCAAGCACTTCGCCGACGAGCTCGCCGACGGCCACGCACAGCGGCGGAAAGAAGTGATTGGTCTGTTGTTCACCTCTGCGCGCGGCGGCAACGTTTCCGCCCAGAAGAAGCTAGAAGAGATGGGCCGCGTTGCCTCGGCAGAGGCTTCGGTGAAGTCTCGCGAGACCAAGGCAGTGAAGCTCGGCAAGAAGGAAGAGCAGCAACAGGCAGCAGAGCGTGTTGCGGGCAAGTTCGCACCTCCGACGCCGCCGATGTTGGTGGTCAATAACAAATGAAAAGCTGGTCGACCGCGTGCCTGGACTGGGAAGAGCGCATTGTCCAGGGCCGTTCGCTCATCCCGTTCGACCCGCTGTTCCCAGACGAGGCTGAAGCAGCCCTCGAGGTCTTCAAGTCCCTGAAGATTGTCGATGTAGCAGGGCAACCAACATTCGGCGAGGCTTGCGAGGAGTACGTCTTCGATTTTGTCCGGGCGGTCTTCGGCGCTTATGATGCTGAGACAGGCCATCGGATGATCGAGGAGTTCTTCCTCCTCATCTCGAAGAAGAACATCAAGAGCACCTTGGCTGCCGGGATCATGCTGACGGCATTGATCCGCAACTGGCGCGACTCGCAGGAGCTGACGATCCTCGCACCGACGCAAGAGATCGCAGGCAATTCGTTCAACCCGGCCGCCGACATGGTCGATGCGGATCCCGAACTGAAGGATCTGCTGCACGTCAACCGCAACCTGAAGCAGATCAAGCATCGACGCACGAACGCGGTCCTCAAGGTCATCTCGGCGGATTCATCGACAGCCGCCGGTAAAAAGTCAGGTTTCGTGCTCATTGAAGAGCTTTGGCTATTCGGCAAGAAGGCTGGCGCCAGCTCTATGCTGCAGGAGGCGACGGGTGGCCTGATATCTCGGCCGGAAGGCTTTGTGATCTACATCTCGACGCAATCGGATTCGCCGCCGGCGGGCGTCTTCAAAGAGAAGCTGGACTACTTCCGCAACGTGCGTGACGGCATCATCAACGATCCGCGCAGCTTGCCGGTGCTGTATGAATTCCCCGACAAGATGGTCGAGGCGCAGGCGTATCTGGAGCCGCCAAACTTCTACATCACTAACCCCAACATGGGCCGGTCTGTCCGGCAGGACTGGTTAGAGCGGAAGCTCGCCAAGGTCAGGGCAGGGGACGACGAGGAGGGCGACACCCTCCAGACGTTCCTTGCCAAGCATTTGAACGTCGAGATCGGCATGAACCTGCGCGCCAACCGGTGGCCGGGTGCGGATTTCTGGGAGCGCCGAACAGACAATACCATCACGCTGCAGCACATCCTCGATACGTGCGAGGTGGTGGTGGTAGGCATCGACGGCGGCGGTCTCGACGATCTCTTCGGTTTGGCCGTAGTCGGCCGGCATAAGGGAACACGTGACTGGCTGGTCTGGACGCATGCCTGGTGTCATGAGGGAGTTCTTGTTCGCCGAAAGACGATCGCTGACCGACTGCGGGACTTTGCCGGCGTAGGCGAGCTGACCATTGTCGACGACGAGTTGAAAGACATCTCGGAGATCGTCCGCATCATCGACGACATCAACCAGACTGGCTTGCTCGCCTCGGTAGCTGTCGACCCCGCCGGTCTCGGCGAAATGATTGAGGCTCTGGACGAAATTGGCGTAACGCAAGAAGCCGGCAACCTGATTGGTGCACCTCAGGGCTACGCCATGATGAATGCCATCAAGACCGCCGAGCGCAAGCTCGCGAACGGCACGATGAAGCATGACGGGTCGGCTCTCATGGCCTGGTGCATCGGCAACCTGAAGATTGAGCCCACGGCCACGGCCATCCGGGCGACCAAGCAGAACGCGGGCGATGCCAAGATCGACCCGGTGATGGCGATGTTCGACGCCGTCACGGTCATGGCCCGCAACCCGGAAGTGAAGCGCGAGCCGGCCTATCAGATGCTGGTTCTCGGTGGATCCCGCCCGACAGTCTAACCCAAGGAGGTCGTCATGGATTTGACGCGCCGCGCCTATTCGTTGCTCGAACTGAAGTCGGTCAACGAGGACAAGCGCATCATTCGCGGCATTGCGACGACGCCGACCGTCGATCGCGTGGGCGACATCGTGGAGCCGCTCGGCGTTCAGTTCAAGAACCCGATGCCGTTTCTCCTCCACCATCAGCATGACAAGCCGATCGGCACCGTTAAGTTCGACAAGCCGACCAAGGACGGGATCACTTTCGAAGCGGAATTGCCGATCATCAACGAGCCGGGAACGCTCAAGGACCGCGTTGATGAAGCCTGGCAGTCGATCAAGCTCGGCCTGATCCGTGCCGTCTCGATCGGCTTCCGCGCTATCGAGTATTCGTTTCTCGACGAGGGCGGCATCCGTTTCATGAAGTCGGAAGTCTACGAGCTTTCGGCCGTCACCATTCCAGCGCAACCCGATGCCGTCATGACATCCATCAAGGCGATGGATGCCGAGGGCCTTGCGCTTCTCAAGCAGTTCGATGTCGGCGCTGCCGGCATCCACACCATTCAGCAGCAGCCCGAGCCCGCCGCGTCTGGCAAATCGGTTCGTGTTGTCCGTCTGGATGCGCCTGCCCGCGATAGGGCGAAACCCTTCGTCATTCGCTCAATCAAGAGGTAAATCCAGATGAGCAAGTTTGCAGAACAGATCACTGCTTTCGAGCAGAAGCGGGCCGCACTGGTATCCGCGAATGAAGAGATCATGGAAAAGGCCGCTGCCGATGGCACTACGCTGGACGCAGAGCAGCAGGAGTCCTTCGACGGCAATCAGGCCGACATCAAGGCGATTGATGACCACCTGAAGCGCCTCCGTGATATGGAAAAGGCTGCTGCCGCTTCGGCAAAGCCGGTCGAGGGCCAGAACGAAAAGCAGGGCACGACGAGCCGTGTCCCGGCACAGGTCAAGACGGCCCCGAAGCTTGACCCCGGTATCGCTGTCGCCCGCATCGCGCGCGTCAAGGCGATTGCCGCTGTCAAGGGCATGACCCAGAAGGAAGCTGCTGCTTCGCTCTACGGTGAGGACTCGGCGACGTTCGGCTTCTTCACCAAGGCGGCAGTTGCGCCAGCCCTTACCAGTACCCCAGGTTGGGCCGGTAACCTCGTCGGCGAGGAAACCAGCGTCTTTGCTGACTTCGTGGAGTACCTTCGACCGCAGACCATCCTCGGCCGCTTCGGCCAGAACGGCATTCCTGGCCTGCGCACGGTAGGCTTCCGCGTTCCGCTTATCGGTCAGACTTCGGGCGGCGCCGGTTACTGGGTTGGTGAAGGACAGGCGAAGCCTCTCACGGCGTTCGACTTCTCCCGCACCACCCTGGAGCCCCTGAAGGTCGCGAATATTGCAGTGGCCTCGAAAGAGGTTCTGGAATACTCCAGCCCATCGGCGGATGGTATCATCCGTGACAGCCTTGTCGCGGCTCTGCGCGAGCGCTTGGACATCGACTTTATCGATCCGACCAAGGCCGCGGTGGACGGGGTTTCCCCGGCATCGATCACCAACGGCGTGACCCCGACCGCATCGTCGGGCAGCGATGCGGATGCGGTCCGGACTGACGTTCGCGCTGCCTTCGCTGGCTTCATCGCGGCAAACAACGCGCCGACGAGTGGCGTCTGGATCATGAGCGCCATGACCGCACTGTCGCTGTCGCTCATGCAGAACCCGCTCGGCCAGCCGGAATTCCCCGGCATCGGCATGGCTGGTGGCACGTTCTTCGGCCTGCCGGTGATCGTCTCGGAGCATGTCGGCGACTACGTTGTCCTGGTCAATGCCTCGGACATCTACATCGGCGACGAGGGCGGCTTCACGGTGGATTTCTCCCGCGAAGCTTCGGTCCAGATGGACAGCGCCCCCGACAATCCGACCACCAACACGACCGTGCTCGTGTCGCTCTGGCAGCGCAATCTCGTCGGCTTCCTTGCGGAGCGCGAGATCAACTGGGCAAAGCGCCGGGCATCTTCGGTGCAGGTCATCTCCGATGTGGCCTGGGGCGTTCCTGACGCCTCCTAATTGATCGGACCCGCCGCAGTTTCCTACGGCGGGTCTTTCCTCTTGTTGGAGATCCCACATGGCCCGCAAGAAAAACAGCTACATGGACCGTGCATTGCGGCACAGCGACCGTCGCTATGCGGCCATTCTCGGCGGCCTCGGCTATTCGACCCGGCACATGGAGGCGGAGAAGCCCGCCTCAAAACAAGCGCCTGAAGAAGACCTTACCGAGCTTCGTTCGCTCTATCAGGAAGTCGTCGGGAAGCGCGCCTATCATGGATGGGACGCGAAGGAACTGAAGAAGCGGATCAACGAGGCGCGCAAGGCGTAAATGGACGTTGTTTACCCGTACAAGGCGAGGCCGTATGACCTGGAGCTCCGCTTTTCGCTGCGCTCGCTTCGATACATGGACCACGGCCAAGTCATCATAGCCGGCGATTTCCCAGGGCATCTAGGCTCGCGGCAGGTGCGCTACGTTCCGGTTCGCCGCGTGAGCAATCGTTACCGGTCATCGACCGAGAACATTTTCACCGCAGCAAGACTGGCGGTGAAAACAGACAAGTTTGTCGTCATGAACGACGACATCTTCCTTCTGGAGCCGTGGACCTTCGTCCATGAGAACCGGGGGACGATCGAAGAATATCTGGCCTCCGGTCAGCCGAAGGGGCCTTATCGCGAGCATGTGGAGCGGACCCGCGATATTCTGATAGCGCATGGGGTTGATGACCCGCTCTGGTTCGGCCTCCACACGCCGACGGTTTACGAGCGCACCAAGCTCATTGAATTGGTGAAGGACTTCGAGGGCGAGCGGTATCTGCTGCGCACCCTTTACCACAATCTGTTTCCTCAGCCGAGCCGTCGCCGTGATGACGTGAAGCGGCGCGAATGGTGCGACGAGCCGACTGGTGATGTCCTTTCCATCAGCGATCAATGCGCGTGGCTTCCGGCCTTCCGGGCATGGATCAGTGAGCGGTTCCCACAGCCGTCACCATACGAAGCACCGAGCAAGGCATAGGAGAACCATATGCGAGTTTTCGGCATCCCGGTTCCCTTAACGCGCAACAGCGAGAAGAAAGCCTTGTCACCCGTATCGAGCCGCGGTGGCTGGTGGCCGGTCATTCGCGAATCCTTCTCCGGCGCATGGCAGCGCAACATCGAAGTGCGCAAGGATCTGGTGCTTTCGCACCACGCTGTTTTCGCCTGCCAGACCCTGATCGCTTCCGACATCGCGAAGCTGCGGCTTCGGCTGGTGCAGCGCGACAAGAACGGGATATGGAAGGAAGTCGAGAACCGGAATTTCCGCGTCATCGCGAAGCCGAACAACTACCAGACGCGGCTCCAGTTCTATGAGTCCTGGGTGCTGTCGAAGCTGCAATCCGGCAATGCCTACATTCTGAAAGAGCGCGGCCAGCCGGGCGATGGCGTCGTCGGCCTGCATGTGCTCGACCCCAACAGGGTGAAGCCACTCGTCGCAGACAACGGCGACGTGTTCTACGAGCTTTCCGCCGACCAGCTTGCGGGCGTGACGACAGACACCCTCGTCGTTCCGGCGCGCGATATCATTCACGACCGGTTCAACTGCTTGTTCCATCCGCTTGTGGGGCTGTCTCCGATCTTCGCGTCGGGCCTTGCTGCCATGCAGGGCCTTGCAATCCAGAACGACAGCACAACGTTCTTTCAGAACGGGGCGCAGCCTGGCGGCATCCTGACGGCCCCAGGTTCGATAGGAGACGACACAGCGCAGCGGCTGAAGGAATACTGGGATACAAACTTCAGCGGCGCGAACGCGGGCAAGGTAGCAGTGGTCGGCGATGGCCTGAAGTATGAGGCCATGCGCGCGAAGGCGGTGGACAGCCAGGTCATAGAGCAGCTTCGCTGGTCGGCGGAGGTTGTTTGCGGCGTTTATCACGTTCCGGCGTTCATGGCCGGCGTCGGGCAGGAGCCGTCATACAACAACGTCCAGAACCTCACGCTGCGCTACTATAGCCAGTGTCTGCAGAGGCTGATCGAAGACATCGAAGCCCTGCTCGATGAAGGGCTTGGCCTTGCTGGCGATGCGGGTACCGGGCAAGCCCTCGGAACAGAGTTCGATTTGGATGACCTACTGCGTATGGACACGGCAACCCAGTTCGAGGTCGCACAGAAGGCCAAGGGAATTCTCACGCTGGACGAGACGCGCCGCCGCGTAAATGTCGGCCCGGTCACAGGCGGTGACACCATCTATCTGCAGCAGCAAGACCATTCACTCGCAGCTATTGCCGCGCGGGATGCCCAGCTGATTGATCTGGTGAATAACCCGCCTGCACCGGTGCCAGCTACACCAACACCCGAACAGCAGGAAGCGGAAGCCCGTGCCTTTGTGTCGGAGACACTGCTTTCCATGCGGAAAGCAATGGAGGCTGCATGATCGACGCGAAAGCATTCGGCGAAGAGCTCGCGAGCATCGTTAAGGCCGCAACCCTGCCAATCATCGAGCGGCTTGATGAATTCGAGAAGCGGCTTGCCTCGCTGCCTGAGCCAAAAGACGGCAAGGACGCAGACGAGGCAGCCATTATCGCCAGCGTCACCGAGAAGATGGCTGCAGAGCTTGATGCTATTCGCGAGGCAGTCGCGAATTTGCCGAAGCCCGAGTTGCCAGATGTGAGCGGCATGGTGGCAGAGGCGGTTGCGGCTCTCCCTCTCCCCCAAGATGGCAAGAGCGTGACTGTCGAAGATGTCGCCCCCCTTATAGAGGAAGCGGTAGCCAAAGCGGTGGGTTCATTGCCGACGCCCCAAGACGGCAAGCCTGGGCGTGATGGCGTTGATGTCAAAGATCTATTCAGGGCCGAAGGGGGCCGACTGATCGCGGTTCTGAGTGATGGGACCACAAAGGATCTTGGCGTGTTTGTCGGCAAAGATGGCGAGGACGGCGAGCCTGGGCGTGATGGCTTGGGCTTCGACGATATGCGCCTCGAAGCTCGCTCCGAAGGCGTCTACATGGTCTGGGAGCGCGGCGACGTGATCAAGGATGCGTTTGTCCCAATGCCATTCTATCGCGGGGTGTGGTCAAAGGAGGCTGGCTACCGCGAGGGCAACACAGTGACGTGGGGCGGCAGCACATGGATCGCGGTCAAGGATAGTCCGCAGGGCAAGCCCGATGCTCCCGATAGTGATTGGATGCTGTCGAATAAGCGCGGCCGCGACGGCAAGGACGCGAAGGGAAACTGATGGTCAAGCTTGTTTCTTTGCCGCGCGTCAAGCAGGCCTTGCGCGTGGACACCAACGACGATGACATGTTGATCGACGGTTATATCGAGGCTGCGTCGGCCGCGGTCATCAACTACCTGAAGGGCGCGGCTGACGTGCTGATCCCGCGCGGCGAGGACGGGGAACTGCAAGAGGGGGTGGAAGTGCCTGCCCCGATCGATGTCGCCACCATCATGCTTGTAGGCCAGTTCTACCGCGAGCCGGATGGTAACGAAGACCGAGACTTCGAGCGCGGCTATCTGCCGAAGCCGGTCACGGCTCTGCTTTATCCGCTACGTGATCCCGCGTTGGCATAAGGGGCCGCAATGGCAAAAGCGATTTCCGCAGGCAAGCTCTATGAGCACATTGCCTTCGACTCACCGACTGAAACGAGCGACGGGCAGGGAGGCGTCATCCAAGGCTGGCAGGAGCGCTATTGCTGCCGCGCTCACTATCGCTACCTGCGTGGCGGCGAGACTGTCCAAGCCGCACGTCTGGAAGGTCGCCAGCCGGTAGTCATCACCGTTCGTGCATCCAGCGAAACGCGGCAGGTGAGAACGGAGTGGCGCATTCGCGACACGCGCACCGGCACCGAGTTCAACATCCGCGGCATCACGCCGACCGAAGACCGGCAGTTTCTGGAGATACTTGCCGAAAGTGGGGTGGCGGTCTGATGGCAATTGAAGGCCTCGACAGGCTCAAGCGCAAGCTGACCAAGTCCATACCCGAGCGGGTGAGGAAGAATACCGAGGAAGCCTTGCAACGCGCGGCGCGGGCCATGACCGACACGATGGAAGGTTTCGCGCCGGAAGACACTGGCCGGCTAAAGGGGTCGATCGGTTGGACGATGGGAGACGCGCCGAACGGTTCGCTTGCCTCGAAGCCGTCACGGCGGAGCCCCGGTGACATCGTTGCGACGGTCTATGCCGGCGACCGCGATGCCTACTATGCGAGGTTCGTCGAGTTCGGCACCCAGAATATGAGCGCTCGGCCCTTCTTTTATCCAGCCTATCGCCTTCACAAGAAGCGGGTGAAGGGCAGCATTTCGCGGGCGATCAAGAAGGGGCTGAAAGAGGGCGCGGCATGAGTGCTTCGAATGAACTGCAGGCGCTCATCTATAACCGCCTGACAACAAACGCGGGCGTGACGGCCATCGTCGGAACCCGCGTTTATGACAACCCGATCGGCAAGGACGTGTTCCCGTACATCTCCTTTGGGCCATCTGACGTGGTGGAAGATGACGCAGACTGCGTCACCGGCCGCATTGAGACGGTCCAGATCGATTGCTGGTCTCGGTATCAGGGCGGTTTCCGTGAAGTGAAAGACCTCGCCGACGCGGTGAAGAAGGCGCTGCATCGCTACGCCGGAGCGCTGACCGTGAACGCCCTCGTCGAGATGACCGTCGAAAGCATCCGGTACTTCCGCGACCCCGACGGCCAGACATCTCACGGCGTCGTCACAGTGCAAGCAATCGTAGAGGAACACTGACATGGCTTGGGCAATCTTCAAGAAGCAGTTCAACTTCGACCATCGCCCGCTGAAGGCGGTGAGCCAACTCATTCGGCCCTCCGACGTGCCGCAGCAGTTCCCCGAGCGGGTCATCGCTGCCGCCGTAGCGGCGGGTAAGGCGGAGCGGGTGGAAAGCCCCACCGCTGACCAGAAACGCGCTCTGAAGCGCGGCAAGCGGGCAGACGAGCCCAACCCAGAGGGCATCGAGGCCCAGTAACCACGGCTAGTCGAGCACTGGCCCGCTTTCACTAGGAGAAATTGCAATGGCGCGCGCCACCACAGCACGTTTTGAGGAAATGATTCTGGAGGTTGAGACCACCCCAGGCTCCGGTACCTTCGCCGCGATCTGCGGCCTGACTGATGTCACGATCAACCGGACGTCGAACATCGACACGTCTGAAATCCCGGACTGCGCCGATGAGAGTCTGCCGCTCGCACTTGAGCGCCAAGTCCGCTCGCAGGAAGTGACAGTATCCGCGACCGGCGTCTGGGCGCTGCAGAGCAGTGAAACCGTTCTGGACTGGTGGTATAGCGGCTCGACCCGCAACATCCGAATCCGTAACGCGAAGGCGGAGAATGACGGCGACCCGGGCGATACCTACGCCGAAGAAGGGCCAGCCCTCCTTGCCAGCGTCAATAACAGCCGCACGAAGGGGCAGAAGGTTTCTGCGGAGATCGAGATCCAGTTCGACGGCGTACCGACCCGCGCCGTAGTGGATGCTTCGTCCTAATGCGCGGCGTTGACCTCACATGGGCAGGTGGGGAACATTCCTTCCTGCTCAACATCGATCTGCTGCGGGCGCTGCAGGAAAAATGTGATGCTGGCCCCGCCTTCATTCTCAAAAGGCTTGGCCAAAGCGAGTGGATGGTGGACGACATCGTTTCGACTATCCGTCTCGGCCTGGAAGGAGGCGGGATGGAGAAAGAGGCCGCGCGCAAGCTGGTGACGAAAGTCCTCGATGATCGTCCGATCACTGAGCTTGTCATCACAGCGCAGGCGGTCCTTATGGCAGCTCTGTACGGCGCGGAGGATGACCCTACGGGGGAGTCTCAAGCGGGGGAGAACGGCAAAGCCGCGAACCTCTCCCGCGAGGGAAATGGCGCTTCTCCAGCTTCTACAACTGGGCCTCAAGAATCCCCCGGGACATTGGGAGCCTGACCGTATGGGAGTTCGGGGCTGCTGTGGACGGATACATTCTGGCCAACAACCCCAAGGCCAAGCCGCGTGGCGGTGATATTGATGAAGCCCGCTTGGCGGAACTTGGTATTGAAGGGTTTTAGAGGCCGGGTTCTCGCCTTGGGGTGCCAAAGACAGGGGCTCCATCTGACACCACCTCGAATTCGCGTCCAATGAGCAGTAGCGGGATCGCTGCCAAGGATCCAAATGCGCCGATGCCGAGCATCCAATAGTCAGCAGACAAGTTCACATAGCTGGCCATGTACGGGTTTTGGGCGGCCGCAACCAACTTCGAGCTTAAGCCCCAGTACCCGTACCCTGACACAATTGGGCCAACGAAGAGGCTGGCTATCCCCAGCCAGCCCGCACCCGTAAATCGTTGTCTGGTCCGCGACATTACCGCCTCTCGAGGTATAAATGGCCACCGATGTAGAACGCTTAATCATCCGGCTCGAAGCCAGTCAAGCTAGGTTCGAGAAGCAGCTCGCAGAGGCGAACAACACCGCCAACCGTCGTGCGCGTTCCATCGAGAACCGCTTCCGGCAGATGAATGCCAATCTCGACGGCATCTTTGCCAGAAGCTTTCGCGGTCTCACCACTCCGCTCACTGGGCTCGCGGGTGCGCTCGGGACGCGAGAGATCGCCCGCTACGCCGATGAATGGACTGAAGCCGGTAACAAGATCCGTGCTGCATCAACGTCCGCTGGGGTGTCGGTGCGTTCGCTGAACATGCTGAAGGACGGCGCCAATGATGCCCGCACGGAACTGTCGGCCTATGTGGACCTATATGCCAGGTTGATACGCTCGGCGTCTGGCGTAGCAAAATCCGAGGAGGAAATCGCGCTCGCGACCAATCTGGTCTCTAAGGCTTTCAAAGCTGGGGGCGCGAGCGCACAGGAACAGGCGGCGGGCATTCTTCAGCTTGGTCAGGCGCTTGGATCAGGAGTTCTCCAGGGTGACGAGCTCCGTTCCTTGCGTGAGAACGCCCCGATCGTCGCGAAGGCAATTGCCGACGAATTCAAGACAACCGTAGCAGGTCTGAAAAAATTGGGTGCGGACGGGGAGCTTACGTCCGATCGCGTTTTCAAAGCCATTATCAACGCGCAGAAGCAGATCGAGGCGCAGTTCAAGGCCACGAACGCGACTATCAAAGACTCTGTCACGCGAGTAAATAACGAGTTTCTGGCCTACATTGGCAATGCCGACGCTTCGGCCGGCGCAAGCCGCATGCTTGTGGACGCTCTGAGCGCCCTGGCAGATAATTTCCAAGGTGTGGCGGACATCGTTGTGCAGTTTGCCACACTGCTCGCCGGAGCGTTCGCCGGGAAAGCGATAGCGGCCGCCGTTGGCGGGATAGGCAACGCTGTTATTGCGCTGGGCTCGTTCATCGCAGCGCTAAAGGCTGGCCGGGTTGCTGCGCTGTCATTCACGGCGGCTCTCGGCCCAATTGGTCTACTGGCGGGTGGCGCTGCAGCGGCGCTGTTGCTTTTGTACAATCGCCAAGACGATGCTGCGGGATCTGCATCTACATTCAAGCGCGCTATCAACGACAATGAGACTGCCCTTAAAACTGCAACCGATGCTACGCACGCACAGGTGTCTGCCATCCGGCAGTTGATTGCGGCTCAGGCTCAAGCTGCCCGGGCAGCTGCTACGCAGGCAGATGCAGATTTCTTTGTGGCGGCTGGACGGCAAAAAGCCTTTCGCGGAGCCACCGGTTTCGAGTTTGCACCGTTTAAGTACGCGACAGATCTGGCGGATTCACGCGCCTTTGCATTGAGTGAGGCTGCCGTAAAGCTAGAACAGCAACTCGAGGAAGCAGACAAAATCCTTTCCACCAAGCCATCCGGGTTTGGCGGGGGCGGCGGCGCTGGCGATGGATCATCGGGCGGCGCTAAAGAACGAGCAAACGAATATGAGCGCCTTGCGGCCAGGATCGCGGACTCAACGGCGTCCCTTGTCGCAGAAACCGAAGTGCAGCGCGGGCTAAACCCTCTCGTGAACGACTATGGCTATGCTGTCGAGAGGGCGCGGGCGGAGCAAGATCTTTTAAATGCAGCGCTTGCCGCGGGTATCGAAATCACCCCCGATTTGCGTCAGAAAATTGGCGAGTTGGCACATCAATACGCCACCGCAACGGCAGAGGCCGCACGTCTGGCCGAGGAGCAAGACCGTGTTCGCCAGACCGCAGAGGAAATGCGGGAGCTTGGCAAGAATGTCATGGGTGGCTTCATCCAAGATATGATGAACGGAGTGGACGCGACTGAAGCTCTCGCGAACGCTCTTGGCAAGGTGGCAGACAAATTGCTTGAAATGGCGCTGAACAGCCTATTTTCAGGCACCGGCTCCCGCGGGGGCGGCCTTCTCGGCGGCTTCCTGATCCCAGGCATCCTTCACAGCGGCGGCGTGGCCGGTAAGGACGGCTACGGACACGGTCGCGCGGTTTCGCCATCGGTGTTCACCGGGGCCAAACGGTATCATCGTGGGGGCGTGGCTGGTCTCCAGCCAGGCGAAGTACCCGCGATTTTGCAGAAGGGTGAGGTCGTGTTGCCACGAGGCGCGAAAGTGTCGG
>Ga0180218_1000556_pt1 | contig 32294 bp, 31 predicted proteins | sample eDN3rd37CKraftBY_FD_151334 | JGI IMG/M metagenome (GOLD analysis project Ga0180218, IMG submission 151334) | Enriched backyard soil microbial communities from Emeryville, California, USA - eDNA 3rd pass 37_C Kraft BY (version 2) (version 2) | ecosystem: Environmental > Terrestrial > Soil >... | reverse complement strand
GCCCGGCGGTTCGAGAACAGGACCCTGGACCCCGCCGAGATCGTCACGGCCGCACCAGAAGACGTGGTGGCGGACTCCGGGATTCTCTACCTGTTGCAGGGGCAGGACCTGCGCATCGACGATCTGTGTCTGCTGATCGGTGCGGTGAGCGACAACATGGCCACCAACATCCTGCTGCGCCGGCTCGGACTCGACGAGGTGCAGCGCGCCACGAAAGATCTGGGTTTCACGGCCAGCGGACTGCGGGACCGGGTGCGGCTGAACCGATCTCAGGACGATCCGCTCACCTTGTCGACAGGCAATGCCGCCGAACTGTGTGAGTTCGTGGCGCGCCTGCACTCCGGTGACATCCACGGCGCCGAGGTCTCCCGCCAGGTGCGCACCTGGTTGGGCGTCAACACCGACCTGTCCATGGTGGCGCGCGCCTTCGGTCTCGACCCGCTGGCACACACCGAACCCGACCGGTTCGCACTGTGGAACAAGACCGGAACCATCTCCGACGCGCGCATCGACATCGGATGCGCCACGCACGGCGATCGCAGCGTCGGCTACGCCGTCCTGGCCAACTGGGCGTGGGGGCAGGACCACCGCGACCCGGTCCTGGACACCATGGGATGGCTGGGCTGCGAGATCCGCCGGTACCTGCAGAACCGCTAGGCGGTTTCGGTGACGCCGGTGATCTGATCGGCGATCGCGCGCAGCGCCTCGAGATCGGAAACGTCGAACGGCAGTGACGGCACCCCGACGATCGCGACGTGCGGGTTGGCGCCGGTGAACCGCGAAAGCAGACGCACCTCGCGCTTGGCCGTCTGCGCGCGGTCGGCGTGGATGCGCAACACCGAGGCGGTCAGCGAGTCGGGATCCTCGGCAGCGAGTTCGTCGGCGGCCTCTTCGGCCTTCTCGGCGTGCAGATCGCACAGCGTCGGATGTGTGCGGTTGAGGATCAGGCCCGCGAGCGGCATGCGCTCACCGGAAAGCCGGTCGACGAAGAACGATGCCTCGCGCAGCGCGTCCGGTTCGGCCGCGGACACCACCACGAACTGGGTGCCCCGGCGTTTGAGCAGATCGTAGGTGCGGTCGGCCTTCTCGCGGAACCCACCGAACGTGGCGTCCAGGGACTGCACGAAACTGGCTGCGTCGGAGAGCATCTGGGAGCCCAGCACGGTCGACATCGCCTTCATCGCGAGCCCGACGGCACCTGTGACGAGCTTGCCGATACCGCGACCGGGGGCGAGCAGCATGCGCCACAGGCGGCTGTCCATGAAGCTGCCCAACCGTTTCGGTGCATCCAGGAAGTCCAGAGCGTTGCGCGACGGCGGCGTGTCGACGACCACCAGATCCCACTTGTCCTCGGACAGCAACTGCCCGAGTTTCTCCATCGCCATGTACTCCTGCGTGCCCGCGAGCGAGGTGGCGACAGTTTGGTAGAACTGGTTCTCCAGAATCTGGTCGGCCACACCGGCACCCGAGTACTGCATCACCATCTCGTCGAACGTGCGACGCATGTCGAGCATCATCGCGTGCAGTTCCCCGGTCACCTCGGGCGCCAACGGCACGCGCTGCGGCGTGTTGCCCAGGTCCTTGATGCCGAGCGCCTGCGCGAGACGCTTTGCCGGGTCGATGGTGAGGACCACGACCGTGCGGCCGTACTCGGCGGCCCGCAGCGCCATCGCCGCGGCGGTCGTGGTTTTGCCGACACCGCCTGCGCCGCAACACACCACGACGCGGTTCGACGTGTCGGCGAGAATCGAGCCCATGTCGAGGGCCGGTGGTGTGGTGCTCATCTGACCCCCTGGGCGGCGAGTTCTTCGGCGAGTTCGTAGAGGCTGCCCAGGTCGACACCGTCGGCCAGTGCGGGCAGGTCCAGGCGCGGGATGTCGATCTCGTCGAGCAGTTCGGCGCTTTCCTTGCGGGCCTTGATGCGGGTCGCGTGCTGGATCGCCTCGGTGAGCAGACCCGCAAAGTTCTCGTCCGACAACGTGATTCCCGCCTTGCTCAGGTCGGCGCGGATCGTGTCGGCGTCGAGGTCACCCTCGGCGGCCTTGGCCAGGTCGTCCGGAGACAGGTACGCGGGGATGTTGCGGTTGACGATGACGCTGCCGATCGGCAGGTTCAGTTCCTTGAGTTCGTCGATGGCCTCCAGGGTCTCCTGGATGGGCAGTGCCTCCAGCAGCGTCACGAGATGGATCGCGGTCTGCTCGGAGTGCAGCAGCTTCACCACACCTTCGGCCTGCGAGTGCACCGGCCCGCCCTTGGCCAGATCCGAGACGGCCTTGGTGACGTCGAGGAATCGCGAGATACGGCCTGTCGGTGGGGAATCCACGACGACGGCGTCGTAGCCGCTGCGCTTGTGCTTCTCGTCGCGCATGGTCTTGGGGCGCACCACGATCTCTTTGATCTTGCCCGTCAGCAGAACGTCACGCAGACCCGGCGCGATGGTGGTGGCGAACTCGATGGCGCCGATGCGGCGCATCGCGCGGCCGGCGAGGCCGAGGTTGTAGAACATGTCGAGGTATTCCAGGAACGCGGCCTCGATGTCGATGGCCAGGGCGTTGACCTGTCCGCCGCCTTCCGCGGTGGCGATCTTGACCTCTTCGTACGGCAGCGGCGGGACGTCGAACAGCTGCGCGATGCCCTGACGTTCCTCGACCTCCACGAGCAGGACCCTGCGCCCGTGCGCGGCGAGTGCGAGGGCCAGCGCCGCGGCGATCGTGGATTTGCCAGTTCCGCCCTTGCCGGATACGAAATGCAGTCTGGCCTTCGTCAGCCGCGACGGCCAACCGACATGTTTGGCGCCGCTCTCTGTGGTTGCCACCAGTGCATGCTAACCAAGCCCGGCAGCCCGACCGATAAGCTCGCCCCATGAGTGAACCGACTCGCTGGGAGTACGCCACGGTGCCGTTGCTGACACATGCCACCAAACAGATCCTTGACCAGTGGGGGAGCGACGGCTGGGAACTGGTCTCGGTCCTGCCCGGGCCGACCGGTGAGCAGCACGTCGCCTACCTGAAGCGGCCGAAGTGAGCGGCGCGTCGTGGTCGGCACGGCTGGCCGAGCTGGGCATCGAACTGCCGGGCGTCGTCCCGCCCGTGGCCGCCTACGTGCCTGCAGTGCACACCGGCAACCACGTCTACACCTCGGGTCAGCTGCCCATCCGCGGCGGTGAGCTGATCAAGGCGGGCAAGGTCGGCGCCGAGGTGAGCGCCGAGGAGGCCAAGGAGCTCGCACGGGTGTGCGGCCTCAACGCGCTGGCCGCCGTGCACGCGCTCGTCGGCATCGATTCCGTCGTCAAGGTGGTCAAGGTCGTCGGCTTCGTCGCGTCGGCCCCCGGCTTCGGCGGGCAGCCCGGCGTCGTCAACGGCGCCTCGGAACTGTTCGGCGAGATCTTCGGCGACGCCGGCGCGCACGCGCGCTCGGCGGTCGGGGTGGCCGAGTTGCCGATCAACGCCCCCGTCGAGGTCGAGATCATCGTCGAGGTCACGCCGGGACTCGCGTGAGCGATCTCCAGCATCCCGCCTACGGGTTGTTGCGGCCGGTGACCGGATCGGCGTCGGTGCTGCTGTGCGACAACCCGGGCCTGATGACGCTGGAGGGCACCAACACATGGGTGCTGCGTGGGCCCGGCAGCGACGAGATCGTGGTGGTCGACCCGGGCCCCGACGACGACGAGCACATCGCACGCGTCGCCGAGCTCGGGACGATCAGCCTGGTGCTCATCAGCCACAAGCACGAGGACCACACCGGCGGCATCGACAAGATCGTCGAGCGGACCGGCGCGGTGGTGCGCTCGGTGGGCAGCGGGTTCCTGCGCGGACTGGGCGGGCCGTTGACCGACGGTGAGGTGATCGACGCGGCCGGCCTGCGCATCACGGTGATGGCGACCCCCGGGCACACCGCGGACTCGTTGTCGTTCGTGCTCGACGACGGCGACGGGCCGGGTGCGGTGCTGACCGCCGACACCGTCCTGGGTCGCGGCACCACCGTCATCGACACCGAGGACGGCAGCCTGCGTGACTACCTCGATTCGCTGCACCGGCTCAAGGGGCTCGGTGAGCGGGTTGTGCTGCCCGGCCACGGGCCCGAGCTCGGGGATCTGTCGGGCGTCGCGCAGATGTACCTGGCGCACCGGGAGGAACGGCTCGAGCAGGTGCGTGAGGCGTTACGCGAACTCGGCGACGATGCCACCGCGCGCCAGGTCGTCGAACACGTCTACACCGACGTCGACGAGAAACTGTGGGACGCCGCGGAGAAGAGCGTTCAGGCCCAGCTCGACTACCTGCGGCACTGACGTTCTTTCGCCGAAACCGCATTCCAGCAGGGGGTGACTTGCACTTCCCTGACGGAATGCCGTTTCGGCGAACGGGGCGAGGTGCTAGCGGGCGCGGCGGGCCAGACGCTCGCTGTCGGAGATCAGCACGCTCTTGCCCTCCAGGCGGATCCAGCCGCGGTGGGCGAAGTCGGCCAGCGCCTTGTTGACGGTCTCGCGCGACGCGCCGACCAGCTGGGCGATCTCTTCCTGCGTGAGGTCGTGGGTGACGCGCAGCGCGCCGCCCTCCTGCGTGCCGAACCGCTGCGCCAGCTGCAGGAGCTGCTTGGCGACACGACCGGGCACGTCGGTGAAGATCAGATCCGCCAGGTTGTTGTTGGTGCGGCGCAGGCGGCGCGCGAGCACGCGCAGCAGCTGCTCGGCGATCTCGGGCCGGTCGGCGATCCAGGCGCGCAGCGCATCGCGGTCCATCGAGACCGCGCGCACCTCGGTGATCGTGGTCGCGCTGGACGTACGGGGGCCGGGGTCGAAGATCGACAGCTCACCGAACATGTCCGACGGACCCATGATGGTCAGCAGGTTCTCGCGACCGTCCGGGGACCGGCGGCCGATCTTCACCTTGCCGGAGATGATGATGTACAGCCGATCGCCGGGCTCACCTTCGGCGAACACGGTGTGTCCGCGCGGGAAGTCGACGGGCTGCAACTGCTTGGTCAGCGCCGCAACGGCGGTGGGTTCGACTCCCTGGAAGATTCCGGCCCTGGCCAGGATCTCGTCCACGTTGCCCCTCTTAAGCTAATGGGTGGTAAGACCTCAGACTGATATTGCCTGCTCAGTCTAGAGGTACGCGGTTTCGCGACTAGCCAACGCTACACACGATAGGCATGGCGAGTCGCCGGAAACTGCGGATTCGTCGCCTGCGGATCGCTGCGCCGGAGCGGTAGATGGGCGTCGGAAGAGCTCGAACCGACGGTCTGAAGGACCAGTTCGCGGTGGTGCAGCTCGCTCACCGGCAGGGCCGCCAAGGCCGAGGCCGCGCCACGAGCGGTGCTCCTGACCTGGCGTGGTGCCTGCTCGCGGGCCAGACCGGCCTCGAGCCGGTCCAGGCCGAACGTCGCCAGCATGAGCAACCCCGGGGTGAGCGCCACCAGCAGCCAAGACACAAGCCAGTAGTTAACACGGCCCAGGTCTCAGCAGGGTCACAAACCGGGGCACAAATGCCACCGGTCGGGTGTGTCGCCGCCGCCTCGCCTCAATACGGGCTCAACACGCCGATCGGGCACCGTCAGCCGTGGTCAGTACCCTGACAGGCGTGAGTGCGGGTGCCGCCCGGGCGGCGAAACCAAAGAAGTCGGACGCGAAGAAGTGGGACTCCGAGACGCACCTGGGTCTCGTGCGTCGTGCCCGACGGATGAACCGGACGCTGGCCAAGGCGTTCCCGCACGTGTACTGCGAGCTGGACTTCACCAACCCGCTCGAGCTCACGGTCGCGACCATCCTGTCGGCGCAGAGCACCGACAAGCGGGTCAACCTGACCACGCCCGCGCTGTTCAAGAAGTACCGCACCGCGCTCGACTACGCGCAGGCCGACCGCACCGAACTCGAAGAGCTGATCCGGCCAACGGGGTTCTACCGGAACAAGGCCAACTCGCTGATCAAGCTCGGCCAGGAACTCGTCGAGCGCTTCGACGGTGAGGTGCCCAAGACCCTCGACGAGCTGGTCACGCTGCCCGGAGTCGGGCGCAAGACCGCCAACGTCATCCTGGGCAACGCCTTCGACATCCCCGGCATCACGGTCGACACGCACTTCGGCCGGCTCGTGCGCCGCTGGCGCTGGACCGACCACGAGGATCCGGTCAAGGTCGAGTTCGCGGTGGCCGAGCTCATCGAACGCAGCGAGTGGACCCTGCTGAGCCACCGCGTGATCTTCCACGGCCGCCGCGTGTGCCACGCCCGTAAACCCGCGTGCGGCGTGTGCGTGCTGGCCAAGGACTGCCCGTCGTACGGCATCGGCCCCACCGACCCGCCGACCGCGGCCGCCCTGGTCAAAGGCCCCGAGACCGAGCATCTGCTGGCGCTGGCCGGTTTGTGAGCCGTGGGCACACGATGAGCGTCTCGACCCGGTGGACCGTCGCGGTCCTGGTGGTTCTGCTGGCGTTGGGCACCGCATTCTGGCTGGAGTTGCGTGACGACGGCGCGGCCCCGGGTGCCGAGGCTCCCAGCGCGACGGCGCGCGACCACCGCGACGCCGACACCCCCGAGGCGCTCGCCGAACCCCGCGCCCGCGCCGATCTGCCGCCGTGCCCCGGCCCGGGAAACGGGCAGGGACCCGAGGCGCTGCGCGGGATGACCCTCGAATGCGCGGGCGACGGAGACCCGGTCGACGTCGCCGCGGCGCTGGCCGGCCGGCCCGTGGTGCTGAATTTGTGGGCGTACTGGTGCGGCCCGTGCGCCGACGAACTGCCCGCGATGGCCGAGTACCAGCGCCGCAACCCCGACGTCCTGGTGCTCACGGTGCACCAGGATGAGAACGAGACGGCCGCGCTGCTGCGGCTCGCCGAACTGGGCGTGCGGCTGCCGACGTTGCAGGACGGCCGCAGGCTGGTCGCCGCGGCACTCAAGGTGCCCAACGTCATGCCTGCCACCGTTGTGCTGCGTCCGGACGGTAGCGTTGCCGAGATCCTGCCCCGCTCGTTCGTCGACGCCGACGAGATCGCGGCGGCGGTCGATGAGTTGATCCGATCGAGCCGATAGGAGCACCGAGGGTGAGTTCGACGCCCGAGGGGCTGGTTCCCGACGCCGCCCCGCCCTGGCTCAGACCGCTGTTGGACAACGTCGGGCACGTGCCGAACGCCTACCGCCGCCGGGTCCCGCCCGAGGTGCTCGCGAGCATCGTCGAGGCCAATCATCAGGCCGCCGAAACCGGTTCGCGGCGCGACGCGGCCGTTCTGGTGCTGTTCTCCGGCCCGCCGGACGCGCCGGCGGGGGTGCTGCCCGACGACGCCGACCTGCTGGTGACGGTCCGCGCCTCGACGCTGCGTCACCACGCCGGGCAGGCCGCGTTCCCGGGCGGCGCCACCGATCCCGGGGACACCGGCCCGGTCGCGACGGCATTCCGCGAGGCCACCGAGGAGACCGGCGTCGACACCAGCCGGCTGCACCCGCTGGCCACGCTGGACAAGATGTTCATCCCGCCGTCGGGCTTCCACGTCGTCCCGGTGCTGGCGTACTCGCCGGATCCGGGCCCGGTGACCGTGGTCGACGAGGCCGAGACCGCGGCGGTGTCGCGGGTGCCGGTGCGCGCGTTCATCAATCCGGAGAACCGGCTGATGGTGTACCGCGAGAGCAACACGAGCCGTTTCGCGGGTCCGGCGTTCCTGCTCAACGAGATGTTGGTGTGGGGTTTCACGGGTCAGGTGATCTCGGCGATGCTCGATGTCGCGGGCTGGGCCAAGCCGTGGAACACCGACGACGTGCGGGGACTGGAGGAAGCAATGGCGCTAGTCGGCCGTGCGAGCAGTTACGGTGAAGCCCATCGTGGAACTGGAATTTGATGACACCCTCGCTGTGGCTTGATCTGGCCGTCGTCGCCATCGCCTTCGTCGCCGCCATCTCGGGTTGGCGTTCGGGGGCGCTGGGCTCGTTGATGTCGTTCATCGGCGTCGTGCTCGGTGCGGTGGCCGGTGTGCTGCTGGCCCCGCACGTGATCCCGCACGTGGACGGCGCGCGCACCAAACTGTTCGTGACGCTGTTCCTCATCCTCGCGCTCGTCGTGGTCGGCGAGATCGCGGGTGTGGTGCTGGGTCGCGCGGTGCGCGGCACCATCCGCAGCGGACTGTTCCGCGCGTTCGACTCGGTCGTCGGCGTGAGCCTGATGCTCGTCGCGGTCCTGGTCGCGGCGTGGCTGCTGGGCAGCCTGCTGACGTCGTCGGACCAGCCGAACCTCGCGGCCGCCGTGAAGGGTTCGCGGGTGCTGTCCGAGGTGGACCGTGTGGCGCCGACGTGGCTGCGCCAGGTGCCGACGCGGCTGTCGGGGCTGCTGGACACCTCGGGCCTGCCCGATGTGCTCGAGCCGTTCGGCCGCACCCCGATCGTCAACGTCGACGCGCCTGACGCGGCGCTGGCCGACGACGCCGTGGTCGCCGCGACGCGGCCCAGCGTGGTGAAGATCCGCGGGGTCGCGCCGAGCTGCCAGAAGGTGTTGGAGGGCAGCGGATTCGTGGTCGCGCCCAGCCGCGTGATGTCCAATGCGCACGTGGTGGCCGGTGCCGACAGCGTGACCGTGGAGGTCGACGGCGAGACCTACGACGCGCACGTGGTGTCGTACGACCCCGACGCCGACATCTCGATCCTCGACGTGCCGAACCTGCCGTCGGCGCCGCTGGCGTTCGCGGCGGACCCGGCGCCGCAGGGCACCGATGCCGTGGTGATGGGCTACCCGGGCGGCGGCGACTTCCTGGCCACGCCCGCGCGTGTGCGCGAGATCATCGAGCTCAACGGGCCCGACATCTACCGCACCACCACCGTGACCCGCGAGGTTTACACCGTCAGAGGAACGGTGCGGCAAGGCAATTCGGGTGGGCCGATGATCAACCGGGCGGGCAAGGTGCTTGGCGTGGTGTTCGGCGCGGCCGTCGACGATGTCGACACGGGCTTCGTGCTGACCGCCAAGGAGGTCGAGCGCCAGCTCGCCAAGATCGGCAACACCGAGCGTGTCGCCACCGGGACGTGCATCAACTCCTGATCTGCGCCAGGAACCTGCCCAGCTGCTCGTTGACGGCGTCGGGCTGCTCCTCGTGCGCGAAATGCCCCGCGCCGGTGATCGATACGTACCGGCCGTGCGGCGCGTACCGCTGCGTGCGGTACACCGGGTCGGGCAGCACGTAGGGATCCTCGTCGCCACGCAGGTGCAGCACCGGTACGTTCACCGGTCGCCGCATCGACGCCATGAACCGCCTGCCCTCACCGCGCAGTTGGCTGCGCACGGCCCAGCGCTGGTACTCCAGCGCCGAGTGCGCGGCACCGGGAATCTGGATGGCGCGGCGCAGATGTCGCATCGTCTCGGCGAAGTCGGGGGTCTGCTGCCACGCGTCCCCGGCGCGGCTGCGGACCACGCGCTCGAGTTCGGCGGCGTCGTCGCGGGTGAGCTTGCGCTCGGGCCACATCGGCACCTGGTAGCCCAGCATCCACGGCAACAGCGCGCGGCCCTGATCGCGGCGTCGCAACGCCGAGGCGCGCAGCGCCACCGGATGCGGTGAGCTGATGACCGCGATCGCGTTCACCGCGCGCGGGTGCAGCACCGAGGTCGCCCAGCACACCAGGCCGCCGTCGGCATGACCCACGAGCGTCGCGGACGTGTGGCCCAGCGCGCGCACCAGACCGGCAGTGTCACCGGCCAGCGTCCAGCCGTCGTAGCCGCGGGGCGGTTTGTCGCTGCCGCCGTACCCGCGCAGATCGACCGCGACCACACGCGCGTCGCGCAGGCCCGTGAGTTGGTGACGCCACGACCACCAGAACGATCCGAAGCCGTGCAGCAGGATGACCAGCGGCCGATCGCTGGTGACTCCGGGTTCGACTGCCTCGGGGGCGGCTTCGACGACATGGAAACGAATGCCGTTGGCGTGCACCTGCAGATGCCGCCACGGCCCGTCGATCCGAGTGACCGAGGGGTCAGGTGGCGGCATTACCAGCCGGACGGATCAGAGGCCGGTTTGGCATCGGCGTCGACCTGAGCGGGGGTCTTGTCGTGGCCCGGCGTCAGTGCCTCACGCGTTTCCTTGACGGATTCGATGGTCTGGCGCGGCCCGCGGATACGGCGCACCTTGAGGAAACCGAACAGCGCCAGCGCGCCCGTGACCACCAGCATGATGGCGAACACGATCAGGAACGCGACCCACCGCCACAGCCACGTGTCGAGAAGTTCGGCCAGGAAGAAGAAGAAAAAGAACGTCGAGTAGAACAGCACCACGAGCGCGGCGATGAAGAAGACGCTGCCCGTGAGGCCCTTCTTGACGTCGCGCGTGATCTCGGCCTTGGCCAGTTCCACCTCGGCGCGCACGAGCGTCGAGACCTGCGCGGTGGCGTCCTTGACCAGATCGCCGATCGACGGATCCGGCTTGGGGGCGTGCGGATCCACCAGCGGAATCGAGGTCACCGTTGCCGGTACGCCGTTCCTGCGGTCGCCAATGCTCACGGACACATCCTCCCCGGATTCAATGCGTTTCGCGGTTCATGTTGCCATGCGGGCACGGGGTAAACGATCCGGGCCAGTGAACCGACCCCAGTAGACTTCCCCGTAGTTCATTGGGTTACGCGGGTCGGGCGCGTCGATGGGAGGACAGTTGGCGAGCAGACACCGCTGGCGGTTGCTTGTTGGTGCACCGGTTGTTGCCTTGTTCGCTGTGCTTGCTCCGTGGACTTCGGGGCACGCGCAAGCCGCACCTCCCGTGGTGCTCGGCGGCGGGTCGGGCATCGTCGTCGACGGCGAGTCGTTCTGCACCCTCACCGCGATCGGCCACGACAACGCGGGCCGGCTCATCGGGTTCACCTCTGCGCACTGCGGCGGGCCCGGCGCGACCGTGGCCGCCGAGAGCGACGTCGCCGCGGGCGTGCTGGGCACGATGGTCGCGGGCAACGACCTGCTCGACTACGCGGTGATCGAGTTCGACCCGCAGAAGGTCACGCCGACCAACAACATCAACGGGTTCCGTATCGACGGCATCGGACCGGATCCGCGGTTCGGCGAGATCGCGTGCAAGCTGGGCCGCACCACGGGCTATTCGTGCGGCGTGACGTGGGGCCCGGGCAAGGATCCCGGCACCATCGTCAACCAGGTGTGCGGCCAGCCCGGTGACTCCGGGGCGCCCGTGACGGTCAACAACCTGCTGGTCGGCATGATCCACGGCGCGTTCACCGAGGATCTGCCCACGTGCGTCGTGAAGTTCGTGCCGCTGCACACGCCCGCGGTCACCATGTCGATCAACACTCAACTGGCCGACATCACCGCCAAGAACCGTCCCGGCACGGGCTTCGTCCCGATCCGGTAGCTGCCAGACGCATGAACAGAACTGCCCGGTCTCCGAGGAGACCGGGCAGTTCCGATGCTCGTTGCGAGGTTACTTGCTCGCGCGGATCGCCTCGAACACGCTGGGATCCACCAGGGTCGAGGTGTCACCGAGTTCGCGGCCCTCGGCCACGTCGCGCAGCAGCCGGCGCATGATCTTGCCGCTGCGGGTCTTCGGCAGCTCGGGCACGATGTGGATCTCGCGCGGTTTGGCGATGGGCGAGATTTCGCGGGCCACCTCGGCGCGCAGTTCCTCGATCATGTTCTCGGGCCCGCCGTGAGCGCTGGCCTTGAGGATCACGAACGCGCAGATCGCCTGTCCGGTCGTGTCGTCGGAGGCGCCCACGACCGCGGCCTCGGCGACACCGGCATGGCCGACGAGTGCGGACTCGACCTCGGCGGTCGAGATGCGGTGGCCCGAGACGTTCATGACGTCGTCGATGCGGCCCAGCACCCAGATGTGGCCGTCGGAGTCGTACCGCGCGCCGTCACCGGCGAAGTACCAGCCCTGCTCGGCGAACCGCGACCAGTAGGTGTCCTTGAACCGTTGCGGGTCGCCCCAGATACCGCGCAGCATCGCCGGCCACGGCTGGTCGAGCACCAGGTAGCCGGTGACGTGCTCGGCCTCGTCGGCGCCGGGCACCAGTTGGTTGCCCTCGTCGTCGACGATCTTGGCCGAGATGCCGGGCAGCGGCGTCATCGCCGAACCGGGCTTGGCCGCGGTCACGCCGGGCAGCGGGGAGATCATGATGGCCCCGGTCTCGGTCTGCCACCAGGTGTCGACGATCGGGGTCTTGCCGCCGCCGATGTGCTCGCGGTACCAGCGCCAGGCCTCGGGGTTGATGGGCTCGCCCACCGAGCCGAGCAGGCGCAGGCTCGACAGATCGTGCGAGGCCGGGATCTGATGACCCAGCTTCATGAACGTGCGGATGAGCGTCGGCGCCGTGTAATAGATGGTGACGCCGTACTTCTCGATGACCTCGAAGTGCCGGTGCTCGGTGGGCGAGGTGGGGGTGCCCTCGTAGACCACCTGCGTGACGCCGTTGGACAGCGGCCCGTACACGATGTAGGTGTGCCCGGTCACCCAGCCGATGTCGGCGGTGCACCAGTACACGTCGCTCTCGGGCTTGACGTCGAAGACGTTCCAGTGCGTGTACGACGACTGCGTCAGGTAGCCACCCGAGGTGTGCACGATGCCCTTGGGCTTACCCGTCGTGCCGGAGGTGTACAGCAAGAACAGCGGCTGTTCGGAGTCGAAGGCCGCGGGAATGTGCTCGGTCGACGCCTGCTCGACGGTCTCGTCCCACCACAGGTCGCGGCCGTCGGTCCACTTGACGTCGATGCCGGTGCGACGCACCACCAGCACGTTCTTCACCGACGGCTGATCGGCGACGGCCTCGTCGACGGCCTCCTTGAGCGAGGCGGCCTTGCCGCGGCGGTACTGGCCGTCGCTGGTGATGACGAGCTTGGCCTCGGCGTCCTCGATGCGGGCGCGCAGCGCCGAGGCCGAGAAGCCGGCGAACACGACGCTGTGCATGACACCCAGGCGGGCGCACGCGAGCATCGCGACGATGGCCTCGGGGATCATCGGCATGTAGATCGCGACGCGGTCGCCGGCCACCAGACCCAGGTCGGTCAGGGCGTTGGCGGCCTTGCACACCTCGTCCTTGAGTTCGGCGTAGGTGATGCTGCGCGCGTCGCCGACCGGTTCGCCCTCCCAGTGGATGGCCACCCGGTCGCCGTTGCCGGCCTCCACGTGACGGTCGACGCAGTTGTAGGCGACGTTGATCTTGCCGCCCACGAACCACTTCGCGAACGGGGCGTCCGACCAGTCGAGTACGTCGGTGAACGGGGTCTGCCAGGACAACCGGTTGGCCTGTTTCTCCCAGAACGCCAGCCGATCCTTCTCGGCCTCGGCGTACAACTCACCCGTCGCGTTGGCATTGGCCGCGAAATCGGCCGGCGGCGGATAGGCTGACGGAACTTCTGCGTGCGAGGGGTTCGACATGGCTGTGAGCCTAGTCACCGAACGTTGCACACACGTTGGACCCTCACATGTCTGCTGGTGGACGGTGGTCTGAATGCGCTGAACGGTCGGCGAAGACGCGATCAGCGGTCGACTAGCGTGGCTGGTTATGACCGAGCGCCCTGATCCTCTCGCGCCGCTGTTCGAGCTGCCCGGCGTCGCCGCGGCCTGCGACGAGGCGCGGGACGCGCTCGGACGCGCGCACCGACACAAGGTCAACCTGCGGGGCTGGCCGCAGACCGCGGCCGAGTCCGTGCTGCGTGGCGCCCGCGCGTCGGCCGTGCTGGACGGCGGGACGGTGCAGCTGTCGGCCGACGGCGACCCAGATCCGGTGACCGCGGGTGCGATCCGCGTGGCCGAGGCGCTCGAAGGCGGCGCGACCTCGTTGGTGACGGTGTGGCAGCGCGCGCCGATGCAGGCGCTGGCCCGGTTGCACGCGCTGGCAGCAGCCGATCTCACCGACGACGAGCACCTGGGCCGTCCCCGCACCGACCCCGAGGTGGGGCCGCGGCTGGAGTTGCTGATCGAACTTCTCACCGGCGGGTCCAAGGTGCCCGCCCCGGTGCTGGCCGCCGTCGCGCACGGGGAGTTGCTGACGCTGGCCCCGTTCGGCACGGCCGACGGTGTGGTGGCGCGCGCGGTCTCGCGGCTGGTGACGATCGCGAGCGGGCTGGACCCGCACGGTCTCGGCGTGCCCGAGGTGCACTGGATGCGCAAGTCGGGCGAGTACCGTGGGGCCGCCCGCGGATTCGCGTCGGGGACCACCGACGGTCTGACCGCGTGGCTGCTGCTCGGCTGCGAGGCGCTGCACGCCGGAGCGCGTGAGGCGCTCCAGATCGCGCAGCACATAGCTCAAGCGGGCTAGCTCAAGCGGGTTGGGTGACCGCCTTTTCCCGCACCCGCTCGACGCGGCCGACCAGCAGCACGTACGACGCGATGCCGATCAGGGTCACGACGGTCATGTAAACGAAGCCGGGCGCGAAGCTCTCGTCGGTGACCAGCAGGCCGATGATGATCGGTGTGGCGATCGACGACAGGTTGCCGATGAAGTTGAACATGCCGCCGGTCAGGCCCAGCAACCTCTTGGGTGCCAGCGCCGAGACCAGCGACCACGTGATCGACGCCAGACCGTTGCCGAAGAACGCGATCGACAGGAACAGCACCACCATGGCCGTGGAGTCGGTGTAGTTGGCGCCCAGCATGGCCGTGGTCAGCAGGAGCCCGGCGATGATCGGGCCCTTGCGGGCCGCGCCGAGCGAAACACCGCGCCGCAGCAGGAAATCCGACAGGACGCCGGAGAACAGCACACCGACCAGTGCGGCGATGAACGGCAGCGACGCCAGGAACCCGGTCTTGATGTAGTCCATGCCGCGGTACTCGACGAGGTACGTCGGGAACCAGGTGAGGAAGAACCACAGCGTCGAGGTCAGGCAGAACTGGCCCAGGTAGATGCCCCACAGCTTGCGCCGCCCGAGCACCGTCGCGACGTCGGCGCGCGTCACCGCGACCCGCTGCGGCTGATCTTCCACGACGTCCACCAGGGCGCCGCCGCTTTCGATGAGCTCGAGTTCGGCTTCGTTGGCGTTGGATTCGCGCGGTTCGCGGTACTTCAGGTACCACAGCGCCGCCCAGCCGATGCCGATCGCGCCGGTCACGATGAACACCCAGTGCCAGCTCATGGTGGCCTGCAGCCAGGACAGCACGGGTGTGAGCAGCGCCAGGCCGATGAACTGCCCGGAGGTGTAGAAGCCGATGACCGAGGCGCGTTCACGCTCGGGGAACCACGTCGTCGCGACGCGGTTGTTGATGGGATACGCCGGCGCCTCGAACACACCGACCAGCAGGCGCAGCGCGATCAGCGCGACGAACCCGCCGATGACGCCCATGAACAACGTCGCCAGCGACCACAGCGCCAGGCACACCGGGTACAGCACGCGCGGGCGCACCCGGTCGACGAGCCATCCGCCCGGGATCTGCAGTGCCGCATAGGTCCAGCCGAACGCGCTGAGCAGCAGGCCCTGCTGCGCCTTGGTCAGGTCCATCTCGTCGGCGATCGCGGGCATCGCGATCGACAGGTTGGCCCGGTCCATGTAGTTGATCACCACGGTGATGAACAGCATCACCGCGATGAGGATGCGTGCGTGGGAGGCCTGCTTGGCCAATTGCGGTGACGCGCTGGTGTTTCCGGTCTGGGTCATATGCCTCACCACTCCGCGAACGATCCGTCGGCGTGGCGCCAGACCGGGTTGCGCCACCGATGTCCCTCGGCCGCCCGTTCGGCCACGTACTCCTCGTTGATCTCGATGCCGAGCCCCGGTCCCGTCGGGATCTGGACCTGCCCGTCGGCGTAGGTGAAAACGCCCGGATCGGCGAGGTAGTCGAGTAGGTCGTTGGTCGTGTTGTAGTGGATGCCCAGGCTCTGCTCCTGGATCGTCGCGTTGTAGCAGCCCGCGTCGATCTGCAGGCACGCCGCGAGCGCGATCGGCCCCAGGGGGCAGTGCAGCGCGAGCGCGACGTCGTACGCCTCGGCCATGTGGGCGATCTTGCGGGCCTCGGTGATCCCGCCGCAGTGCGACGGATCCGGCTGGATGATGTCGACCGCGCCCGAGGCCAGGATCGTCTTGGCGTCCCACCGCGAGAACAGCCGCTCGCCCAGGGCGATCGGGATGGGGGACTGCCGCAGCACGTCGACGAAACCGTCCACGTGCTCACTGAGCACGGGTTCCTCGACGAACATCAACCGGTAGGGCTCGAGTTCGCGCAGCAGCACCTTGGCCATCGGCTTGTGTACGCGCCCATGGAAATCCACGCCGATGCCGATGTTGGGGCCCACCGCGTCGCGTACGGCGGCCACACTGGCCACCGCGCGGTCCACCTTGTCCCACGTGTCGACGTACTGCAACTCCTCGGTGCCGTTCATCTTCACCGCGGTGAATCCCCGGTCGACGACTTCGCGTGCGGCCTTGGCGGTTTCGCTCGGCCGGTCGCCGCCGATCCACGAGTACACCTTGATCCGGTCGCGGACGCGCCCGCCCAGCAGTTCGTGTGTCGGCACGCCGAGGGTCTTGCCCTTGAGGTCCCACAACGCCTGGTCGATGCCGGCCAGCGCGCTCATGTGGATGCCGCCGCCGCGATAGAACCCGCCGCGGTACATCACGGTCCACAGATCCTCGATCTGGCCGGGATCCTGGCCGATCAGGTAGTCCGACAGTTCCTCGACCGCGGCGGCCACGGTGGCCGCGCGGCCTTCGAGGACGGGTTCGCCCCAGCCGACGAGGCCCTCGTCGGTCTCGATGCGCAGGAAGAGCCACCGCGGGGGAACGGTGTACGTCTGCACCGATTTGATCTTCATCGTGGGTTCCTCTCGGCGTATGCGTCAGACCAGATGTCCTGCAGGGTGCGGGCGCGCCGTGCGACCGCGTCGGCGTCGTCACCGGGGCGGTACAGATTGGTGCCGAGGCCCGCGCCGTCGGCGCCCGCGGCGATCCAGTCGGCCAGGTTGTTCTCGTCCACACCGCCGACCGGCAGCATCTCGATGTCGGCGGGAAGCACTGCGCGCCAGGCCTTCATGCCGGAGATGCCGACCGCATCGGACGGGAACAGCTTGAGGTTGCGTGCGCCCGCGTCGACCGCGCTGAACGCCTCGGTGGGGGTCGCGACGCCGGGGTAGGCGCGCATGCCGCGTCGTGTGGCGACGGCGATCACCTCAGGGTTGGCGTTGGGCGACACCATGATCCGGGCGCCGGCCGATTCGGCGCGGACGACGTCGTCGACCGTCAGCACGGTTCCGGCACCGATCACGCAACCTTCCGGTGCCGCGGCCGCGAGGCGTTCGATCGAGTCGAAGGGGTCGGGGGAGTTCAGCGGTATCTCGATCGCGGTGAACCCGGCGTCGATCAGCGCGCCGCCGATCGCCAGGATCTCGTCGGGGCGCACCCCGCGCAGGATCGCCACCAATCCGGTGGGCTGGTTCATGAAACCTCCTCGATTCGGTGTCGCGCGGCGTCATCGCCGGTGACGAGGCCGCTGGTGACCGCGATGTGCCACAGGCCGCGCGCCGCGGCCTCCTCGGTGAGCGTCGCCGCCGGGTGCGCGTCGTGGCGCTCGAGCGCGGCTGCGTAGCGGCGGCACAGATCGGGCTTGCCGCACAGCACGATTCGCTTTCGGTCGGCGGGCAGCAGGTGGCGGATCTCGTCGGCGATCAGCAGGCCCGACACGTAGTCCGGCAGCGCGCTCGGTTCCAGTGCGCCGTCGAGCACGAGGGCCCGGGCACCGAACAGGGCCGTCGAGATGCCGCGGGAGATGTCGGCGTCGAGCCCGCGCGTGAACGCTGCGTCGTCACGGACCGGCGCGTGCGCCGTGCGGGCGAGGATGCCGTGCTCCATGAGCAGGCCGTAGAGCTCGCCGGTCATCGCGGTGGTGAACGATTCCACCTGTCCGGCAGCGATTCTGACCCACTTCGTGTGGGTCCCGGGCAGCACCACGAGCAGGTCCCCGGATTCGTCGAGCAGGTCGAGCACGCCGACCAGTTGTGTCTCCTCGCCGCGCATCACGTCACCGGTCCTCTGGCCGGTGGGGGCGACCCGCAGTCCGGGAACGAGGTGCAGCACGCCGTCTTTGTGGGGTACGCGGGTGAGCGTCGCGGCGTCGAAGCGCAGGTCGGCGGGCACGGTCACGTAGCCGGCCTCCTGCCAGCCCTGCGCGCTGCCCACCATGCCGCACGCGATCGCCGGCAGGCCCGGCTGCGCGCCGAGCCAGTCGCCGCACACCGCGGCGAACACCTTCTCGTAGTCGTCGGCGCGGGTGTCTGCCCTGATGTCGGTCGGCGTGCCTGCGGTGACGCTGAGCAGTCCGCCGTCATGGGCACGCGCGTCGAGCACCCGGCCGTTGTCGCCGAGGAGCCAGGCCCGCAACGCGGTCGTGCCCCAGTCCAGGGCGATGAGCCGCGCCACGCCGGGCGCCGGGGTGTGATGGGTCACAAGGGCCACTATGGGAACCCAGTCCCAAAATTTCCAACACAATCCCTATATATGGGATGCTCGCGGCATGAGCGTTCCACCCGGTACCCAGACGCTGGCGCGTGGACTGGCGGTGATCAGGGCCGTCGCCGACGGTGCACGGGATCTGCGTGGCCTCGTCGAGCACACCGGCCTGGGACGCAGCACCACCCACCGCCTGGTCCAGCTGCTGGTGCACGAGGAGTTCCTGCGTCACGTCGACGGTGGCTACACGCTGGGGCCTGCGTTGATCGAGCTGGGATTCAAAGCGTTGCACGGCAATCCGTTGCCCGTGGTGGCCCGCCCGTTTTTGGAGGAGCTGTCCGAGCAGGTGCACGACACCGTGCACCTGGGCGTGGTCGACGGCGACTCGGTGCTGTACCTGGAGAAGCTGCCCGGTACGCGCGGCGCCGAGATGCGCTCACGGGTGGGGCACCGCATGCCGTTGACGCGCACGGGCGTGGGGATGGCGCTGCTGCTGGATTCCCCGGAGCGCTGGGAAGAGCTGTACATCGCCGACGAGGACCGCGTGACGGTCCCGACGGTGGTGCGACGCGGCGAGCTCGCCGAGCGGTGCGCCGAGTTCTGCACGCGCATGCAGACCTACGCCAAGAGCGGTTCTGCGATGGACCTGGAGGACAACGAGCCCGGTATCCGGTGCGTGGCGGCCCCGGTGCGCGACGCCTCGAAGGCCATCGTCGGGGCGATCAGTGTGTCGGCGACGCGGCCCTACATGCCCGCCGCGCGGATGCGCGGCCTGGTGCCCGTGGTGCGGCGCAGCGCGGCGCGCATCTCGTCGGCGATGGGGTACCGGGAAGCCCAGGCGCAGTGACGAACTTGACCGGGTCCAGCAAAAGAAATCGGGCGGCGTCCCGGACAATGTCCGGTTCGCCGCCCGCTAGCACGGACCCCGAGTGACCAAGCGTGCGATGTGGGTTGCGTGGGTGACCTCGGCGTCTTTGCGATGCGCTACGGCTGCAACCCCACCCAAAGGGCCGTCGTGGCCGTCCGCTTTTCGAAACTACGCAGGTCCGCAACACTTTTGCCTATTCCGCGGCATGTGCTCCGCGTGGGTGCTCGGTATCCGTGCTAGGAGCTTGGGTCGGGAGATCTAGCCTTCTCTTCCGGCTGGGTCTTGGCCTCGCCAAGCTTCCGTGCCTCCTTTGTACTACGTGTCCCGAGTCACAGCAAGGGCCAAAATCCGCGCGTCGTCCGATCGTTACGCAGCGGTGTCCAGCTACCTTCACGAAACGGCGCCGAAGCGATTGCGTCAGAGCGCGAACCGGCGCAGCAGCGAGTACGTCAGAGCGCCGGCGGCCAGTGCGCTGATGCCGACGGCCGCGGTGGTGGCGACCGCCGCACCCGACGGCGCGGGGAACCGGTCACGCAGCGAGACGGGCTTGGTGAACGTCAGCACCGGCCAGTCGCGGGCGAGGGCCTCCTTGCGCAACGCGCGGTCGGGGTTGACCGCGGTGGGGTGCCCCACCGTCTCGAGCATCGGCAGATCGGTGATCGAATCCGAGTACGCGTAGCAGTGCTCGAGCGCGTAACCCTCACGCGCCGCAAGAGCTTTGATGGCCTGGGCCTTGCCCTCGCCGTAGCAGTAGAACGCGATCTCACCGGTGTACCGGCCGTCCTCCACCACCATGCGGGTGGCCATCGCGTGCGTGGCGCCGAGCGCCCTGGCGATGGGGGCGACGATCTCCTCGCCCGATGCCGAGACCACGACGACGTCGCGGCCGCACAACTTGTGATCGGCGATCAACTCGGCGGCCTCGGCGAACACGAGCGGGTCGACGATCCCGTGGAGGGTCTCGCCGACGATGGATTTCACCTGTTCGACGTCCCAGCCGGCGCACATGTTTGTGATGTAGTCACGCATCCGGTCCATCTGATCGTGATCCGCGCCCGACATCAGGAAGAGGAACTGCGCGTAGGACGACTTCAGCACGGTGCGACGGTTCAGCAGTCCTTGGTCGAAGAACGGTTTGCTGAATGCCAACGTGCTCGACTTGGCGATCACGGTCTTGTCGAGGTCGAAGAACGCGGCCGTGCGCACGGGGCGACCATCGTCGCCGCGGGGTGTTGCGTCGGATGTCGCCGCGATCGATTCCTCAGCGGCCCGATCGGATGCGGTCACAAGCGCCAGCATAGATGGCCCTCGGCGTCAATAACCGACCGAAGGTACAAAATGGCAGCTCACGACACATTCCCACCATTCGGAGCGCCAGACGGCTTGCAGGAAACTCGCAGTCAGATCTCTTGCGACTTTCGGCAGTTACATGTGTATAGTGAGCATTACTCGGCTTATGCCGAGGTGTATCAGCCCGACCCCCCGGGGCTGATACGCGACGACCTCCGCCTCCTCCCCCCCTGGCGGGGGTCGTCTTCTTTTCCAGGGAAAATTCCCGTCTCCGCAAACCGCGCCGAGATTGCCCGTCATTGCCGGGCCCGTAGTGCCGGTGTCAGTGGCGAGTGGTCGTTGCCGGAGAATTTCCGGTCAAAGTTATCCACAACCTGTGATTTATCCACAGATTGTGGTTCTGCTGTGGTGCCGACATATCGGTGGCCGTCACATTTGTGGCATGGCCGCTGCGAAGGACACCCGGACAGACAAGCAAAGGAACACCGCCGCCGTTCTCGCGGTCCTCGGCGATCCGCTGCTGCGTGGGGAGGTGGCCCGGGTCGCTGCCGCGGCCGGCGTCGACCTGGTCGAGGTGGCGATGCCGTCGAGTCGTAAGGCCTGGCTGTCCGCGGCGGCCGTGCTGCTCGACGCGTCGGCCGCGCGGCGGTGCGCCGACCGGGGACTGCCGCGCCGCGACCGGGTGCTCGTGATCGGATGCGACGAACCGGGTCCGGCCGATTGGCAGGCCGCGATCGCCGTCGGTGCGCAACACGTCGTGACGCTGCCCCGCCAGGACACCGATCTTGTGGCGGCGCTGTCTGTCGTCGACGAGGGCGGTGGACACCGCGGACCGGTGGTTGCGGTGGTCGCGGCGAAAGGCGGCGCCGGGGCATCGGTGTTCGCCGCCGCGCTTGCCCTGTCGGCGCCGGGAGCGTTGCTCGTCGACGCCGACCCGTGGAGCGGCGGCATCGACCTCGTGCTCGGCAGTGAGGATCAGCCGGGTCTGCGGTGGGCGGATCTTGCGCTGCAGGGCGGCAGGCTCGGGTACGGCGCGTTGCGCGACGCGCTGCCGCGCCGCGGCGAGATCAGTGTGCTCTCGGGTGGACGCGCGGGCGTCGACATCACCGCGGCGGCACTGCACGCCGTGATCGACGCGGGTTGTCGCGGCGCGACTTTGGTGGTCTGCGACGTCCCCCGGCGCAGCACCGACGCGGCCGAGGCCGCGCTCGAGGCAGCCGACCTGGTGGTCGTGGTCGCCCGCGCCGATGTGCGTTCGTGTGCCGCGGCAGCGGCCGCCGGATCCTGGATCGCCACGTGCAATCCCAACATCGGTGTGGTGGTGCGCGGTCCGGCACCGGGAGGTCTGCGTGCCGCCGAGGTCGCCGACATCGTCGACCTGCCGCTGCTGGCGTCGATGCGTCCGCAGCCCGGTCTCGACGAGGCACTCGAACGTGGCGGGTTGCGGCTCACGCGCCGCTCTCCGCTGGCCACCGCGGCGCGACGCGTGCTCGGCGTGCTCGCGCAGCATCCTGTGCGGGAGGCGGCGTGAGCCCGTCACTGATCGACCGCGTACGTGAACGGCTGGTCGCCGAGACCGCGCCGTTGAGTCCCGACGTGGTGGCCGCGGCGATCCGCGCCGAATCCGGCGGGCTGCTCGGCGACACCGAGGTGCTGAGCAATCTGCGTGCACTCGACACCGAACTCACCGGGGCGGGCGTCCTCGAACCGCTGCTGCGTGCCGACGGCACCACCGACGTGCTGGTGACGGCGCCCGACGCGGTGTGGGTCGACGCCGGTCATGGACTGCGCCGCACTGACATCCGGTTCCCGGACGAGGCCGCGGTGCGGCGACTCGCACAACGGCTCGCGTTGCTCGCCGGGCGGCGCCTCGACGAGGCCCAGCCGTGGGTGGATGGCCACCTCGGCGGCATGGGCCCGTTCACGGTGCGCCTGCACGCGGTGCTGCCTCCCATCGCGGCGGCAGGCACGTGCCTGTCACTGCGCGTACTACGCCCGGCCACGCAGAACCTCGACAGCCTCGCGCGTTCAGGCGCGATCGCGCCTGCCGCGGTCGATCTGCTGCGCAGGGTCATCGACGCCAGGCTCGCTTTCCTGATCTCCGGCGGAACCGGCGCAGGCAAGACGACGCTCTTGTCGGCGCTTCTGGGCACGGTGCCTGGACACGAGCGCATCGTATGCGTCGAGGACGCCGCCGAACTCGCGCCGCAGCATCCGCACGTCGTGCGACTGGTGGCGCGCAACGCCAATGTCGAAGGCGTCGGCGAGATCACGGTGCGAGACCTGGTCCGGCAGGCCCTGCGGATGCGTCCCGATCGCATCGTCGTCGGCGAGGTCCGGGGCGCCGAGGTGGTCGATCTGCTCGCCGCGCTCAACACCGGCCACGACGGTGGCGCGGGCACCGTCCACGCCAACAGCCCCGCCGAAGTGCCCGCGCGGCTCGAAGCGCTCGGCGCGCTCGGAGGACTCGACCGGTACGCCCTCAGCAGTCAGGCCGCCGCGGCGGTGCAGGTGCTGCTGCACGTCGATCGCGGGCTCGCCGGCCGGCGCAGGCTGAGTGAGATCGCGGTGCTGCGCCGCCACGAGAGCGGCCTCGAGGTCGCCACAGCGTGGCACGCCGATGCCGGGTTGGGTTGCGGCATGGAACTTCTCGCCGAGAAGTTCACACAACGGGGGATGCGGTGAGCGTCGCCGCGCTGGCCCTGGCGGCGGCGTTGTTGATCTGGCCCTCGCGCCCACGGCGCCTGCGTGTCCCGCGGAAGGTGTCGCCTCGTCGACGTCGTCGACGGATGTTGCCGGGGCTCCTGGTGGGGGCCGCGGCGCTGGCCTGGTTGCTTCCCCTGCCGGTCGCGCTCACGGCCGGCGTCGTCGCGGGAACCGTCGTGGTGCGCCGTCGAGACCGGGCCGCCGCGCAGCATCGGCGTGACGAATCCGCAGCCCTGCAGGGAGCTTTGGACGTCCTGGTGGGGGAGTTGCGCGTCGGGGCACACCCGGTCGACGCGTTCGGCGCCGCAGCCGGTGAGTCCGGCGGTCCGGTCGCCGAGGGCATGCGGGCCGTCGCCGCGCGGGCACGTCTGGGGGCCGATGTGGCCGCGGGACTCGACGACGTCGCACGCGCGTCACAGTTGCCCGGACATTGGCAGCGGCTCGCGGTCTGCTGGCGGTTGGCGCAGACACATGGTCTGGCGCTGGGCACGCTCATGCGGGCCGCGCATGAGGACATCGTGGAACGTGAACGGTTCTCGGCACGTGTGCGTGCGGCCATGGCGGGTCCGCGCACCACCGCGCTGGTGCTCGCGGGACTGCCATTGGCCGGTATTGCGCTGGGGCAGGCGATCGGCGCCGCGCCCGTGGCGTTCTTGGTGGCGTCCGGGGCAGGTGGATGGCTGCTCGTGATCGGTGTGGTCCTGGCGTGCGCGGGCCTGTTGTGGTCGGACCGGATCACCGCGGAGGTCACGTCATGACCTGGGCGGCCCTGTGCCTGGCGGGTGCGTTGTTGATCGCGCCGGCCCGCGCCCGTGCTCGCGCGTTGCGGACGACGACACCACGGCGTGAGCGCGCGGCGTCAGGGACCGACGATCCGCTGGCTGCCGCGTCGACCTTCGACCTGTTCGCGGCGTGCCTCACCGCGGGCATGGCGGTGTCGACCGCTGCCGCGGCGGCGGCGCACACCGCGCCGACGCCATTGGCGCAGGCGCTCATCCGGGCCTCGGACCTGTTGGCCCTGGGCGCCGACCCGATGACCGCCTGGTCTTCCGGTGTCGAGACACAGGACAAGAACGTCGAGGCACTACTGCGGATGGCGCGGCGGTCGGCGGCCTCGGGTACGGCGTTGGCGCACGGGGTTTCCGAACTCGCGGCGCAGTCACGTCACGACGTGGCGGCCGCGGCCGATGCGGCCGCCGAACGCGCGGGCGTGCTCGTGGCCGGCCCTCTCGGCCTGTGCTACCTGCCTGCGTTCGTGTGTCTCGGCATCGTGCCGGTGGTGGTGGGGCTCGCCGGTGACGTTCTCGGGGCGGGTTTGTTGTGAGGTCAGTGAGGTCAACGGAAAGGAAAAACCAGCATGGGCAGGGTGATTCAAGTATTTCGACGAGTTCAGGCGCGCATGGCACTGCTCGCGGTCGACGACTCAGGCATGAGCACCGTGGAATACGCTCTGGGCACCGTTGCCGCGGCGGCGTTCGGCGCGATCCTGTACACCGTGGTGACGGGCGACTCGGTGGTGAATGCGTTGAGCAACATCATCAGTCGCGCACTCAACACCAGCGTCTGAGGCTCGATGACCGGGGTGCGGTCACGGTCGAGGCGGCGTTCGCGATCGCGGCGCTCGTGGCTGTGCTGGCGTTGTGTGCCGGTGGGCTCAGCGCGATCTCGATGCAGGTGCGCTGTGTCGACGCCGCGCGTGAGGCGGCGCGGTTGGCGGCACGCGGTGACGGGTCCGCCGCGGAGGTGGCCCGGCGTATCGCGCCGCGTGGGGCGTTGGTCGAGGTTCGCGGCGACGGGGTGTTCCTGGTGGCCCGCGTCAGCGTCGATGCGCCGTTGCCGGGGTTCACCATCGCTGCCGAGGCGGCATCGGCCCGGGAACCTGGCGTCTGACCAGCGTGGCGTGGCCAGTGTCATCGCGGTCGCGATGATCGCCGCACTCCTGGTCCTCGCAGGCGGTTTCGCCTATCTCGGTGCCGCGGTGGTGGCGCGGCACCGGTCCCAGGCGGCTGCCGATCTGGCGGCATTGGCGGCGGCGAATGTCGTGGCGGCCGGGCCCGCGGCGGCGTGTGAACAGGCCGGGCAGGTCGCCCGCAGGATGCGCAGCGGTGTCGCGGCGTGCCGGGTCGAGGATCTCGATGTGGTGCTCACGGTCGAGGTGGCCGTCGCGCTGGGGCGCTGGGACATCGGTCCGGCCAGGGCATCCGCGCGTGCGGGGCCGGTGGGGTGACCCATCCCGCGAGTGTGAAGCCTCTGCGACGTTCCGCGCGATTTCTCGCAGAGACTTCACACTCGCGAGTGCGTCGAGCGCGGCTCAACCCGAATCCGCGCCGACGATCTCGGCGTCACTGGGCAACCGCAGCGCCAGCAGCCCGGCATAGGTGCCGGGTTCGAGTTCCACGCGGTTGATCGTCATGTGCACGGACTGCCAACCACCGCCGCTGGTGCGCATCCGCAGCACGGCCGTGGTGAACCCGGTGGCGAACTCCGCCGCCATGCGCTCCATGTGGGCGGTGTCGTCGGGGTGGATCCGGGACGCACCGCCCTCACGGTTACGCCAGTCGATGAACGGCGCCGGCTCGTCGAGCCACTTCAGCAGCTTCCAGTTGTTGAGGTCGACGAGCGCGCGGTGGACATCCGGCCGCGCCAGGCCGTCGAGGATCCGCTGGGCGAGATAGTCGGCGGGCACCTCGGCGGCGTCGCGTTCACTGCGCCAGTTCATGGCGCGGCAGACCGTGCGATCACGCCCGTCGGGTCCGGTTTCCACCATCGTGCGGGACACGAAACCGACCGTCACGGGCTCGCCTCGGAAGTCGGTCACATCCCACGTGGTGCAAATCGTCGTGCCCGGCTGTGGATTGATCACGAGCGACAGAACCTTTGCCTCGCTCGGGTTGAGATCGCGTGTGGGCAGGTCATCAGCAAACGTGCGGCCATCGGTGGCCTCGACGGCGGGGTCCATTCCGCTGTTGAAGATGGATTCAGGGGTGTCGGTGGCGACGCCGGTCGTGAGATCCCAGACCAGAGGCCCCGGAATCAGTCGTTCAGGTGGTTCTGCGTTCGCCGGACCGACCCAAACATGCACGCCATGGATGCATCCGTCCGTCATTCGCACCACTTCGGTGCGGATTACGCGCTTGGTCTTGGGTGTAATGCTGCTGAGGCCCTGACCGGCGCGGACGGTCTCCCCGATGGCGCTCTGGATGGCCATCAGGTTGGGATTGCGACGCAGAAACACGCTGATCGGAATGAGATTCTTGGTCTGCGAACCTCTCGCCACCACAGCGGGCTCGCTACCGAGTGTTTCCACGAGCAGCCAGTCGTGGGTCATGCCACCCATTTTACCGGGGTCTGATCTTGGAACCGACGGCGACAGGAGGTACGGAATCCGCACCGATTGGGTGCTCGATCCGGCGCTGCTGGGGATACGGGTTGCGAACGTCACGCCGGTGACGTAATTTGCCTCCTGCACCCGGCCTCCGGGATTGGGAACGGATCGTGTTGTCCGACCGTTTGCCGCAACGTTTGAGTGTTCGGCGCGCCCGAGGGTTTGGTGGAACCGCGTCGTCGGCCGTCGAGGGGTCGGTCGTCAACGCGGGTCGGGGGGCAAACGTCTACTTCGTCAGCGCGCCGAGCACCAGACGAAGTACCTTCACCGCCCCAGCCTTGTCCAACGGATCGTTGCCGTTACCGCACTTGGGCGACTGCACGCACGAGGGGCATCCACTCGGGCACTCGCAGGCCTCGATCGCCGCGGCCGTCGCACCCCACCACGTCTGCAGCTGGCGGTAGCCGCGATCGGCGAATCCCGCACCTCCGGGATATCCGTCGTAGACGAAGATCGACGGCAATCCGTCGACCGGACCCACAGCGGTCGACACCCCGCCGATGTCGCCGCGGTCGCAACTGGCGACCAGAGGGAGCAGGCCGATCGAGGCGTGCTCGGCGGCATGCAACGCCCCGGGCACCGAGAGCTGCTCGATCCCGTTGTCCTGCAAGGCCTCCGGGGTGATCGTGCACATCACCGCCATGGTGTCCAGTGTGCGCGGCGGCATGTCGAGTTCGACGAAATCGATGACCTCGCCGTCCATCCGGCGGCGTAGATAGCCGACGACGGTGTTGGTCACCGACACCGGCACCAGCCCGATGGTGACGGGTCCGTGGTCCACCCGCTCGCCCGGACCGGTCACGGAGATGTCGGTGATCTCACGGGCGAAGGTCGTGTAGCCGGGATCTTCGGCATGCACGAAGGCGATGCCGTCCTCGAAGTCGAGTGAGTCGACCACATAACTCTCGCCCTGGTGCAGGTACACCGCGCCCGGGTGCACCGACGACGCTGCCTGGCCCGCGCCTGCGCTGCCGAGCATGCGGCCGGTGTCGGCCTCAAGGATCGCGATCTGCCCGCCTGTCGAACCCCGGATGTCCACTGCCGGATGCGGATCGACGCCCGGCGCGGGGAAGTATCCGGCGGGACGCTTGCGCAGCAGTCCGTCGTCGACGAGCCGCTGGGCCACCGCCTCGGCGTCCCACCTGCGCACCTCGGCCTCGGTGAGCGGCAGTTCGGCGGCCGCGCACAGCAGTTGCGGGCCCAGCACGTGTGGGTTGGTCGGATCGATCACGACGCGCTCGATCGGCTTGTCCAGCAGCGCGGCCGGATGGTGCACCAGGTAGGTGTCCAGCGGGTCGTCGCGTGCGATCAGCACGACGAGCGCACCCTGTCCGCGTCGCCCCGAGCGTCCGGCCTGCTGCCAGAACGACGCGACCGTGCCGGGGAATCCCGCCATCACCACGGCGTCCAGGCCCGCGATGTCGATACCGAGTTCCAGCGCGTTGGTGGTGGCCAGACCCCGCAGCCGTCCGTCGCTGAGCGCGTGCTCGAGCTCGCGGCGGTCCTCGGCGAGGTACCCGGCCCGGTAGGAGGCGACCTGCTCGACCAAATCGGGTGCGGTCTCGGACAATCGGGCCCGCGCCCCCAGCGCGGTGAGCTCGGCGCCGCGACGCGACCGCACGAACGTCAGCGTGCGGGCCCCCTCGGCGACGAGATCGGCCATCACCCGGCCGGCCTCCGAGCCGGCCGAGCGTCGGACCGGGGCGCCGTTCTCACCGGCCAGGTCGGGCAGGAGCGCGGGCTCCCACAGCGCGATGGTGCGTGCGCCCTGCGGCGAGCCGTCCTCGGTGACCTCGACGACGGTCTGGCCGATCAGCTCGGCGGCCGTCTCGGCCGGGGATGAGGTGGTGGCGCTGGCGAAGATGACGGTCGGTGTCGCGCCGTTGGCCGAGTACCGCTCGCACAGACGCAGCAGCCTGCGCAGCACCATCGCCACGTTTGACCCGAAAATGCCGCGGTAGTAATGGCATTCGTCGACCACGATGTAGCGCAGGTTGCGCAGGAACACCGCCCAGCGGGAGTGGTTGCGCAACAGGGACAGATGGATCATGTCGGGGTTGGAGAAGATCCAGCGTGACCGTTCCCGGGCGAAGCGGCGCACCTCGGTCGCGCTGTCACCGTCATACGGCGCGGGCGCGACATCGCGTAGGGCGGCGACGCTTTCGGTGAGGGCGTACGCGGCGCGCAGCTGATCGTGTCCGAGCGCCTTGGTCGGGGACAGGTACAGCACCCGGGCACGGGGATCGTCGGCGAGCGCCGAGAGGATCGGCAACTGGTAGGCCAGGGACTTGCCCGAGGCGGTGCCGGTCGATATCACCACGTGTCTGCCGTCGTGCGCCAGCTGCGCGGCGGACAGCTGATGCGACCACGGCGCGGTGATTCCGTGATCATGCAACGCGCGCACCACATCTGGGTGAGCCCACGCCGGCCACGGAACCGGTTTGCCCGTCCGGGGTGCCAAATCCGCAACGTGGCGTAGCGGATTATCGTCGCCGGGGGTGCCCTCAACGGCGCAATTCAGCAGCTCACGGCCGAATTCCAGCCCCCGATCCGACACGTCCGGACCTCCTGTCGTCTCTCGCGGTGCGGTCGTCCCGCCCCGTGACACAAATTCTTCACCAGCCAACCGCGCGACAAGACTGTCGCACTCGCCCTGAACATGATTGACTGATCACGGTCGCAGCTTCTGTGTTCGTGTCTTTGCACTCGCAGGATCGTCGTTGCGATCGCGGTTCCTGCGAGGGTTGTAGGTCGGGTCAAGTTCCGACGACTCCACGAAGGTATGGCGGTCGGAACGGGCCCGGTACGCCGGAAGTCGGTGGACCGCACCCGGTAAGAAGAGAAGGAAATATCGAGAAATGCCACAGGGAACTGTGAAGTGGTTCAACGCGGAGAAGGGCTTCGGCTTCATCGCCCCCGAGGACGGCTCCGCTGACGTGTTTGTCCACTACACGGAAATCCAGGGCAGCGGCTTCCGCACCCTGGAGGAAAACCAGAAGGTTGAGTTCGAGGTCGGCCAGAGCCCCAAGGGGCCGCAGGCCACGGGTGTCCGGACCATCTGAGCGAGACAAACCTGACAGCACCCCCGCGACACGTCCCACGGGACACCGCGGGGGTGTTCTCGTTTCCGAGGTCGTCACTGGCTTAGTGTCGATCCGTGAGCCAGCTGTCCTTCTTCTCGGCCGAGTCGGTGCCGCCCGCGGTGACCGACCTGACCGGGATGCTGGCTGCGCCAGGCCAGATCCTGGTGGTGGGTGGCGGTGGTCATCCGACCGCGAGGATATCGGTGGTGGTCGACGAGCTGTGGCGTGCGCACGGGCTGGCCGAGATGATCGAGCAGGCCGGCCTCACCGCGGAGATAGCCCGCACCGAGGAGAACACTCCGCTGGTGCGCACGACCATGGATGTGCGGCTGGTGCCGCTGGCGCGCGCGTGGACGCGCGGCGCGGTCAAGACCGTGCCTCCCGAGTGGTTGCCGGGCTCGCGGGAACTGCGTGCCTGGACGCTGGCCGCGGGCACGCCGGAGGCCGACGACCGCTACCTCTTGGGGCTCGATCCGCACGCACCCGACACGCACCCGGTGCTCGCGTCGGCCATGATGCGCGTGGGAATCGCCCCGACGCTGATCGGTACCCGCGGCTCCCACCCGGCGCTGCGCATCAGCGGACGGCGGCGCCTGTTACGCCTGGTAGAGAATGTGGGGGAACCGCCGGGGGATGTCGCGGCGTTGGCGCAGTGGCCACGTATTTAATGGTGCGCAGGCAGAGAGCCGGTTTGCATAGGCTCTAGGGTGATGCGAGATTGGCAGTTGCCTCGCGTGGCGAGGTGACTACAGAAGTGGAGCGTAGGCACAGTTGGCTGGCGGCGACCGCGGCAGCGGTGGAACAGGTAATGTCCGGCGACTCGTGATTGTCGAGTCGCCGACGAAGGCGCGCAAGATAGCTGGCTACCTCGGCTCGAATTACGTCGTGGAATCGTCCCGCGGCCACATCCGTGACCTGCCCCGCAACGCCGCCGACGTGCCGGCGAAGTTCAAGTCCGAGCCGTGGGCGCGCCTTGGCGTCAACGTCGACCAGAACTTCGAGCCGCTCTACATCGTCAGCCCGGAGAAGAAGTCCACGGTCACCGAACTCAAGGGCCTGCTCAAGGACGTCGACGAGCTCTACCTCGCCACTGACGGTGACCGCGAGGGTGAGGCCATCGCCTGGCACCTGCTGGAGACGCTCAAGCCGCGCGTGCCGGTCAAGCGCATGGTGTTCCACGAGATCACCGAGCCCGCGATCCGCAACGCCGCCGAGAACCCGCGTGACCTGGACATCGCGCTGGTCGACGCGCAGGAGACCCGCCGCATCCTCGACCGTCTGTACGGCTACGAGGTCAGCCCCGTGCTGTGGAAGAAGGTCGCGCCGAAGCTGAGCGCGGGCCGCGTGCAGTCGGTGGCCACGCGCATCATCGTGCAGCGCGAACGCGAGCGCATGGCGTTCCACAGCGCGTCCTACTGGGATGTGACCGCCGAGCTGGACGCGAGCGTGTCCGATCCGTCGGCGTCGCCGCCGAAGTTCACCGCCAAGCTCAACACGGTCGACGGCCGCCGCGTCGCGACCGGCCGCGATTTCGACTCGCTGGGCCAGCTCAAGCGGCCCGACGAGGTGCTGGTGCTCGACGAGGCGAGCGCGGGCGCGCTGGCCTCGGGGCTGCGCGGCGCGCAGCTGGCGGTCACCTCGGTCGAGCAGAAGCCCTACACCCGTCGGCCCTATGCGCCGTTCATGACGTCGACGCTGCAGCAGGAAGCGGCCCGCAAGCTGCGGTTCTCCTCCGAGCGCACCATGAGCATCGCGCAGCGGCTGTACGAGAACGGCTACATCACCTACATGCGTACCGACTCGACCACGCTGTCGGAGTCGGCCATCAACGCCGCGCGTACACAGGCCCGTCAGCTCTACGGCGAGGAGTACGTGCACCCGTCGCCGCGGCAGTACACCCGCAAGGTCAAGAACGCACAGGAGGCCCACGAGGCCATCCGCCCCGCCGGCGACGTGTTCCAGACGCCGGGGCAGCTGCACAGCGCGCTGGACACCGACGAGTTCCGGCTCTACGAGCTGATCTGGCAGCGCACCGTCGCCTCGCAGATGGCCGACGCGCGCGGCACCACGCTGAGCCTGCGCATCGGCGGCTCAGCGAGTTCGGGTGAGCAGGTGGTGTTCAACGCCTCGGGCCGCACCATCACGTTCCCGGGCTTCCTCAAGGCCTACGTCGAAAGCATCGACGAACTCGCCGGCGGCGAGTCCGACGACGCCGAGAGCCGCCTGCCCAACCTCACGCAGGGGCAGCGCGTCGACGCGGCCGATCTGAGCGCCGACGGCCACCAGACCAGCCCGCCCGCCCGCTACACCGAGGCCTCGCTGATCAAGGCCCTCGAAGAGCTGGGCATCGGCCGTCCGTCGACCTACAGCTCGATCATCAAGACCATCCAGGACCGCGGCTACGTCCAGAAGAAGGGCAGCGCGCTGGTGCCGTCCTGGGTCGCGTTCGCCGTCGTCGGCCTCCTCGAGCAGCATTTCGGCCGGCTGGTGGACTACGACTTCACCGCGGCCATGGAAGACGAACTCGACGAGATCGCCAACGGCCAGGAGCAACGCACCAACTGGCTCAACAACTTCTACTTCGGCGGTGAGCACGGCGTCGAGGGTTCGATCGCGCGCGCCGG
>Ga0180218_1000555_pt1 | contig 32329 bp, 28 predicted proteins | sample eDN3rd37CKraftBY_FD_151334 | JGI IMG/M metagenome (GOLD analysis project Ga0180218, IMG submission 151334) | Enriched backyard soil microbial communities from Emeryville, California, USA - eDNA 3rd pass 37_C Kraft BY (version 2) (version 2) | ecosystem: Environmental > Terrestrial > Soil >... | reverse complement strand
GTGGGCGGCGCCCGCGTCGATGCAGGAGCAGTGTCCGACCTGGGGTAGTATTTCGGTCGGCCCTGCGGGGTGGCACCACGGTGTCACGTGCGGGGTCGACGGGCTGTGGCGCAGCTTGGTAGCGCACTTGACTGGGGGTCAAGGGGTCGCAGGTTCAAATCCTGTCAGCCCGACAAAAGCCCAGGTGAGAGCTGTTTCTCACCTGGGCATTTGTCGTTTCTGGTCGTTGCTGCGCGCCATTTCGACGGAGCGTTTGGACACTAGAGCCCTGCAGATCGATGGCGATGGCGCCAGGTCTGGCAGTGATGACACCTTGAGAACCGCGGGGTTTCGGGCTTTGTCGGTTACGGGCGTGTGCGTGAGTCGCGGACTTGAAGTGGGGACTCTTTGGAACAGCCTGTGACACCGGTCGGCTGGCCGGAGACGGCGGAACCCCTGAGTAGCGGCCTCGTCGTGAGCGCTCTTTCGCCCATTCGCAAACGCTCGGATCTGCAGCAGCCCGAGGATCTCTGGTGGCAGCACTGGCGGGCGGTCACAGGCGACAGCCCTCCACGGTCGAACGTGGGGACACGCGGAGGGTCGAGTCGCAGGTAAGGACGGGACTCACCGGGTTTCACCGGGGCTCCGCTATGGGCCAGGCCGGAAGCAGAGAGCGACTGGACCCGCTCGTCACCCGCCGCTGTCACACCAGGTGATGCCGCTCGGTCAGTGGGGATGAGGGGCTGCGAGAACCACGGCGCAGCCCCTCATCCCCCAGATTCCAGAGAGGTGTTTCCCATGAAGGTTGTCGTCATCGGTGGGACCGGACTGATCGGTTCCAAGGTCGTCGAGAAGCTCAACGCCCACGGGCACGACGCGAGCCCCGCCGCCCCGCAGACCGGCTGCAACACGATCACCAACGAGGGGGTGACGGAGGCGGTCGCCGGAGCAGAGGTCCTGATCGACGTGTCCAACTCCCCGTCGTTCGCGGACGACGACGTCATGAACTTCTTCGTGACGTCGACCAACAACCTGATCGCCGCGGCGAGGGAGGCGGGGGTCAAGCACTACGTCGCCCTGTCGATCGTCGGCGACGACCGGCTGCCGGACAGCGGGTATCTGCGTGCCAAGGTCGCGCAGGAGAAGCTGATCGTGGAGTCGGGCATCCCCTACACGATCGTCCGCGCTACCCAGTTCTTCGAGTTCTCCACCGCCATCGCCAACTCCTCCATGATCGACGGTAAGGCGCACCTGTCGACCGCCTACTACCAGCCGATGGCCTCCGACGACGTCGCCACGGCGGTCGGGCGGGCAGCGGCCGGCGAGCCGGTGAACGGCATCGCGGAGACGGGCGGCCCCGAGAAGGTCCGCATGTCGGAGTTCATCGCGGCGGCGCTGGCTCGCACGGGGGACGAGCGGGAGATCGTCGCCGACCCGAGCGCGAAGTACTTCGGGACCGTGCTGAAGGACGACGACCTCGTCCCCGGCCCCGACGCGGTCCTGGGCACGACGAGCTACGAGGAGTGGCTCGCCGGCTCCGGCCGCTGACCGAACGCTCGTCGTCCTGAGTCTTCCCCTCTCGGGGCGGCGAGCTGTCCGGTGCCTGGGCGTGCCCGCCCGGGCACCGGACGAACCTCGTTCGCCACCGTGCGGAAGATGTCGTGCCAGTGTGACGGACGGACCCGAGGAGACCGACATGGTGGGGCTCGACACGATGAATGCGGCCTACGTCGAGAGTCGTGGCCCGGCGAGCAGCATCCAGTACGGCCAGGTCCCCGTGCCCCGCTGCGGCCCGACCGACGTGCTCGTGCAGGTCGAGGCGGTGGCTGTGAACGCCGTCGACACCTTCGTGCGTTCCGGTGCCTATCAGACGGCGATGCCGTTCCCGTTCGTCGTCGGACGGGACCTCGTGGGCACGGTCGTGGCGTGCGGATCGGGCATCACCGGCTTCAGGTCAGGCGACCTCGTCTGGACGAACAGCCTGGGACACGGTGGACGCCAGGGCGCGGCCGCCCAGTTCGCCGTCGTCGCCGCGGACAGGCTGTACCACGCGCCGCCCGGCGCAGACCCTGTTGAGCTGGTCGCTGTCGTCCACCCGGCCGCGACCGCATACCTGGGGATCGTGGTGCACGGCCGCGCCCGGGCCGGCGAGACGGTCCTGGTCGCCGGAGCGGCGGGCCACGTGGGACGGGCGGCGACGGTCTTCGCGACCCGCGTCGGAGCGAGCGTCGTCGCGACGGCCAGCGCGACGGACCTCGACGCGTGCCGGCGGCTCGGCGCGCGCGAGGCCTTCGACTATCGCGATCCGCGGTTGGGCTACCTGCTGCGCGATGCGGCACCTGATGGCGTCGACGTGCACCTGGACACGTCCGGCCACCATGACCTCGAGCTCGCCGTCGAGCTCCTGGCGCCGAGGGGACGCATCGTCCTCATGGCCGGCCTGTCAGAACGCCCCGGCCTCCCGGTCGGGCCTCTCTACACCCGAGACGGTCGCATCGTCGGGTACGCCATCAGCAACGCGTCGACGACGGAGCTCGCCGCGGCCGCCGAACAGATCAATCGGCTCGTCGGCGAAGGAACGTTGGAACCCGGCCCGATCGAGGAGCTTCCCCTCGATCGGGCCGGTGAGGCGCACGCACGCATCGAGACGGGCAACGCGGCTGGAGTTCGGCTCGTCCTGAGGCCTGCTGCGCACGGCTGACACCTCACATGTCGCCGATGGTTCCCGTCGCGTACTCCCAGAGGCGGTCGGCGGACTCCGGGTCCAGCGCGTGCTCCGCGACGCCGCCCGGCTCGGTGTCGTCGCCTCGCACTGTTCGCGCTTCCTGGTTGTCCTCGAAGTAGCGACCAGTCACGCCCTTCAGGAGCGGTGAGGTGGCCAGGAGCACAGAGGTGGCCGCCCCTTGCTCGGGCGTCTTGTAGTACGGCAACGGAGTCAGCTTGCCTTCGCTGTCCATGACTCCGAACGCGCGCATCGTGTCGTCGTCCACGTGCCGCTGCAGGCCGGTGAGAATGTAACCCGGGTTGGCCGCGTTGGCGGTGATACCGTCACCCGCCCACCGGCGCACCCCCACGGTGAGCAGGATGTCCGCGCTCTTGGACTGTCCGTACGCTCCCCAGGGGTCGTAGGGCCGTCGTTCGTACTGCGGGTCCTCGAAGTCGACGGGTGAGTCCCGGTGCGCGCCGGAGCTGACGACCACGATGCGAGCCGACTCTGCCTGCCGTAGCGCACTGTGGAGTCCGAGGGTCAGTGCGAAGTGGCCCAGGTAGTTCGTCGCGAGCTGGAGCTCCCAACCATCGGGTGTCAGGGTGCGCTCGGGCAGCGCGAGGATGCCGGCGTTCGCCACGAGGATGTCGAGCGGCCCGCTCCATGCCCGTGTGAAGCTGCGGACCGAGGCCAGGTCGGCGAGGTCGAGCGCCTCGACCCGCACCCGGGCGGCCGAGCTTGCCGAGTTCAGCTCCGCTAGGAGTGCATCCGCGGTTCGAGGGCGTCGTGTGGCGATCGTGACCTCCGCGCCGGCGGAATGTAGGGCGCGTACCGTTTCGGCGCCGAGGCCTGTGCTACCTCCGGTGACCACGGCGCGTCGGCCAGTGAGGTCGATGCCGTCGACGACGTCGCGGGCGCTGGCCTTGGGGGTGAACGGGGTCGTTACTCGACGGAGATCGTCGGTTGTCACGTGTCTGCTCTCCTGGGATAGGTGGGGGCCTGGATTCAGGCTAGGCCGCAAGTGTTGGACGATCTATATTCGAAGGTCTAGCAAACGTTCGTGATCGTCCAGCCTGATCGGGATGCCGATGGATCCGCTCGAAGACGTTCTGACCCTGCTCTCGCCGCGCAGCCATCTCTCCGCCCGCCTTGCCGCCGGGGGAACGTGGGCGCTGCGGTTCGAGCCGCCGGAGGGAGTGAAGTTCAACGCCGTACGTCGTGGCTCGTGCGTGCTCGAGGTTGACGGGGTCGAGGGGGTGATCGAGCTGTCGCAGGGGGATTGCTACCTGCTCACGCGCCCTGCCCCCTTCGTGCTGCGAAGCGACCCGGCCGCCGTTCCTGTCGACGCGGGGCCGGTGTTCGCGCGGGCGGAACACGGTGTCGCCCGGGTGGGCGACGGCGATGGGGTACTGCTCGTGGGTGGCGAGTTCTCCTTCGGAGCGCGCGCTCGGGAGCTCCTGATCGGCCGGCTGCCGCCAGTGGTTCACGTCCCGGCGGGCAGTCGACATGCGGAGACGGTGGCGTGGGCGTTGTCCGAGATCGAGGACGAGCTCACGCACAGGCCGATGGCCTCGAGCGTGGTCGCCGAGCATCTCGCCACGGTCATGCTCGTCCATGTCCTGCGCCTGCACATCGCGCGGGACCCTCGCCCCGCGTCGGGCTGGATGGCGGGTCTCAGAGATCCCGTCGTGGCCGCTGCGCTCGCGCAGATGCACGGGGACCCGGCGCACCCGTGGACCGTGGCGGAGCTGGCGGCGCGGGCGTCGGTCTCTCGCTCCACCCTGGCCTCGCGGTTCAAGACCCTCGTGGGGATCGGGCCCCTGGACTACCTCACCCGTTGGCGTATCGAGCTCGCGGCTCGTCAGCTGCACGACGGGCAGATGACGGTCGCCAGTGTCGCCCACTCGGTGGGCTACGGCACGGAAAGCGCCTTGAGCGTGGCGTTCAAGCGGGTCCTCGGGATGTCCCCGAGTGTCTATCGGCGTCGGCAAGGGACAACGTGATGCCGTTGACGGCGAAGGTGGGTGGCCGCCGTGGCGGCCACCCACCTTGGGTTCCACGAGGCGCCGGGGTGCGGCGCCTCAGGCGGCGTCGTGCGCGGCGCCGGCGGTCCTGAACTCCCTGAGCGCCTCGAGGATGGTGCCCGTGACCTCGTAGGGGCGCGAGACGGCGATCGCGTGCGAGGCGCCGGACACCTCGTTGACGCTTCGAGCACGCGCACGCTGGGCCTCGAGACGCAGCTCTGCCGCCGGGATGTTGCGGTCCTGGTCGCCGAAGACGAACCACGACGGCAGGGTCTGCCAGGCGGGCGAGCTGGTGGGCAGCCCCTCGCTGAGCGCCACCTCGGTCACGGGGCGCTGGGTGCGGCCCATGTTCTGGGCGACGACTGCGGGGACGTCGGCTGCGAACTGGTCGTGGAACGCGTCGAGGCGGATCGTGAACTCGTTGCCCCCCGTGGACACCGGGTAGGCCGTGAGGGCGTCGCCCAGGGTGCTCCCGGGGACGTGGGTCGAGAGCTCGAGCGCGCTTTCCCCATGGTCCGGGGCGAACGCCGAGACATAGACGAGCCCGACGACCGCCGGGTTGTCGGCGGCTGCCTCGGTGATCACGATTCCGCCGTACGAGTGGCCGACGAGCAGTACGGGCTTGCCGAGGCCGGAGATCACGTCGCGCAGGTAGGCCGCGTCGCTGGTGACGCTGCGCAGAGGGTTGGCGATCGCGATTGTGTCGATGTCCAGCTCGTGGAGCCGGTCGATGACGCCGTCCCAGCTGGCGGACTCGGCGAACGCGCCGTGCACGAGCACGACGGTCGGGACTTGGGTACTCATGAGGGTTCTCCTGTCGTGAAGAGGTCAGCGTCCGTGGAGCACGGTGCGGAGGATGCCGACGGCCTGCGCGATCGCGCCGCTCGAGGCGGCCGACGGACGCAGCGGGTTGAGCATCATGAAGTCGTGGATGGTCGCGTTGTACCGGACGGTCGTGGTCCGGACACCGGCCTCGATGAGCTTGCGCGCGTAGGCCTCACCCTCGTCGCGCAGGACGTCGTTCTCGTCGACCACCACGAACGCCTCGGGCAGTCCAGCCAGGTCCGCGAGCGTGGCGCGCAGGGGCGACGCGGTGATCTCGGCACGCTTGGACAGGTCCGGCAGGTACGCGTCCCAGAACCACGCCATGGACTTCGCGAGCAGGAACGGCCCCTCGGCGAACTCCACGTAGCTGGCCGAGTCCTGCGCGGCGTCCGTCACCGGGTAGTAGAGCGACTGGTGCACGAAGGTCACGTCGCCACGCTGCTTGGCCATGATCGTCAGCGCCGCGGCCATGTTGCCGCCCACGGAGTCGCCGGCGACGGCGATCCGCTCGGGGTCGATGCCCAGGTCGGCTCCGTGGGCCGTGATCCACTGCGCGGCCGCGTACCCCTGCTCGATCGCGACCGGGTACTGCGCCTCTGGCGACCGGTCGTACTCCACGAAGGCGACGGCGGCGTTGGCGCCGGTGGCGAGATCCCGCACCAGCCGGTCGTGGGTCCCGGCGTTGCCGAGGACCCAGCCGCCGCCGTGCATGTAGAGGATGGCGGGCAGAGGGGCGGCGGTCCCGGTCGGCTTGACGACGCGCACGTGCACCTCGCCGACGTGCGCCGGGACGACGATCCACTCCTCCTCGACGTCGGGCTTGGAGGTCGGGAGGGCCTGGAGGTCGTCCAGGACCTTCCTCGCGTCGTCGGGCGTCATCTCGTAGAAGAACGGCGGCTTCGCGGTCGCGTCGGCGATCGTCTGCGCCTCGGGCTCGAGGTAGTGGTTGCTCATGGTCTTTCCTTTCGGGAGAGCTGCGGTCAGCGGGTGGCGCGCACTGCCGCGGTGATGGTCCGGGTGACCTGGGTGGGGTGAGTGATGGGGCCGAGGTGGCCGGCGTGGTACCGGACGACGGTCGATCCGGCCTTGTCGGCCATGTCCTCCTGCGCGCTCGACGGGATCACCCGGTCCTCGGTGCCGATCAGGTACCAGCTCGGGATCGACTCCCACGCGGGCTTTCCGGAGGGCTCGTTCAGCGCTCCGAACGTGACGGGCCGCTGTGTCGCCCACAGTGCGAGCGCACGGTCACGGCTCAGGCCGGTGGCGAAGGACCGCAGGAACGTCGTGGACTTCAGGTACACGTCGGTCTCGGGCGTCGGCGGTAGCGCGGCGGGGACAAAGTCGAAGATCGTCGTCGGGTCGGACACCGACAGCGCCGAGTCGGGACCCGCGAGCTCCGCGACCGTCTCGCCCTCGGCGGGCACCGAGCCGTTGACGAACACCAGGGCCTGGACGGCCGGGTCCCCGGCGGCGGCGTTGGTGATGACAGCGGCCCCGTAGGAGTGCCCGACGAGGACGATCGGCCCGTCGATGGTGGCGAGGAGCGTCTCGAGGTAGTCGGAGTCCGACTCGAGGGACCGCAGCGGGTTCGCCGGCGCGATCACGCGGTATCCGTCGGCCTGCAGCTGTCGGACGACGCCGGTCCAGCTCGACGCATCGGCCCACGCACCGTGGACCAGGACGATCGTGGGCTTCGAGCCGTGGCGCTCGCTGGTGTGGGCGTCCGCAGCCCCGGGGAGCGCGGCCACCGAGCCGATGGTGAACAGACTGACCAGCATCGCGAGGCCGGCTCGGCGGCGTGCCCTGCGCCGCGCCCTGCGAAGTGCGGAGCGAGTTGTCACGGTCATGAGAAGTCTCCCGTTCGGAGGGCGGAACCGCTGGGCGATGGCCCTCGCGGGACGGCGGATGTCGTCGCACTGATCGACCGGGCGTCCAGCACCTGCGTGACACGCGCCGTCGGCGGGAGCCCTCTCGGGCGGATCCCGGGAGGCCTCTACTCGACGAGCTTCCCGTCGGCCGAGACGTCGTGCATCCGTTCGGCGATGTCGGTCGGGATCGGCGAGATGGCCTCCCGCTGCACGCCGTGGGCGGGAGACCACACCAGGTTGACCTGCAGCTCCGGATCGAGGTCGGGATAGTCGGACCGGTTGTGACAACCGCGCGACTCCCGCCGCTCCAGCGCGGACTCCAGCGTGGCCCGGGCCGAGAGGACGGCAGAGCGAAGGTCGAAGGCGTGCGCGAGGTCCTGGTATCCGGCGATGTCGATGTGCACGCCGGCATGCGACATCCGGTCCTCGACCTCGTCCAGGGCAGCGAGCCCGGCGCGCAGGCCGACCTCGTCGCGGACGACTCCCGCGTGCTCCGTCATCAGGTCCCGGACGCTGCGCTGCATCGCCCGGACGTTCTGGTCGCCGTCGGCGTCGAGCAGCATGTCGATCGACGAGTCGGCATCCCGGATCGCCCCGAGCGACCGCCGCTGCGTCGCGAGCCCCGCCGAGTACTCGGCGGCCGAGCGACCGGTGATCCGGCCGTAGACCAGGAGCTCGATGAGAGAGTTCCCGCCGAGCCGGTTCGCGCCGTGCAGCCCACTCGAGGCCTCCCCGATGGCGAAGAGCCCGTCGACGTCGGTGCTGTGATCCTCCGGGCGTACCCAGACGCCGCCCATCGAGTAGTGGGCCGTCGGGGCGACCTCGATCGGGTCGCGCGTGACGTCCAGCATCTGCAGCTCCAGCAGCGTCTGGTAGACGCGCGGCAGCCGCGTGAGGATCGTCTCGCGCGGCAGGTGGGAGAGGTCCAGCCAGACGCCGCCGGAACGGCTTCCCCGACCCTCCTTGATCTCCGTGTACGACGCGAGCGCGACCCGATCGCGTGTCGACAGCTCCATGCGCTCGGGGTCGTACCGGGCCATGAATCGTTCGCCGAGGTTGTTGAGCAGGACTCCGCCCTCGCCACGTGCGGCCTCGCTGACGAGCGTTCCCGCGGCGTTCTCCGGCTCGACCAGCCCCGACGGGTGGAACTGCACCAGCTCGGCGTCGCGCAGCCTGGCCCCCGCGTCGGCAGCGAGGCGGAACGCATCGCCGGTGTTCTCGTCGCGGCGGGACGACGTGCGCCGCCAGATGCGGGTATGCCCGCCCGCGGCGAGGATCACGGCATCGGCGTGGATCAGGTATCGCGATCCGTCGGTGAGGTCGAAGCCGTACGCGCCGAAGACGACCCCGTCGTTCACCAGCAGCTGCGTGATGTAGACGGTCGACAGCACCGGGATGTCCAACTGGGACGCCCGGCGGACGAGGGTCCGCTGGACCTCCAGTCCCGTGTAGTCGCCCACGAAGGCGGTACGCCGGTAGGTGTGCGCGCCGAAGTACCGCTGCGCGATCCGTCCGTCGGACTGCCGGTCGAAGCGCATGCCGTACCGCTCCAGGTCGTCGATGCCCCGCGGCGCGCTCTGGGCCACGACCTGAACCGTCCGGGGGTCGGCCAGCAGGTAGCTCTCCTGGAGCGTGTCCGCCGCGTGCTGCTCCCAGGTGTCAGCGGGGTCTGTCGTCGCCAGTGCGGCATTGATGCCGCCTGCCGCGAGCGACGTATGGGCGTCGGACGCCGGCCGTTTGCCCACCGCGAGCACGGCGACCCCCGACTCCGCGAGCTCGATGGCGGCGCGAAGTCCTGAACCTCCGGTCCCGATCACGACGACCGAGGTGGCGAGCTGATGGACGCGTGGAGACACGATTCCTCCTGAGACAGACGTGGGGTCGTCTTGGTCGACCGTGCGACGTCGCCGCATGTGACAACCCGGGTAATCTGCCTCCGAGGGCGGCCACAGACGTGACGCTCGCCGCGAGCCCAGGAGTCCGATGAGCACCAAGTCGCTGCCGAAGCTGGTCGGACGGGTACCCGAGCGTGCGGTCCTGGACGATCTGCTCGTCCGCCTTCGCAGCGGGGACTCGGCCGTTCGGGTTCTGCGAGGTGCGGCCGGAGAGGGAAAGACGGCACTACTCGACTACGTGACCGCCCAGGCATCGGGGATCACGGTGACTCGGGCGCAAGGCGTCGAGGCTGACATGGAACTGCCATACGCGAGCCTGCACCAGTTGTGCACCCCGTTCCTCAGCGAGATCCCCGCCCTGCCCGGGCCACAGCGTGACGCCCTCCAGGTCGCCTTCGGCATCGCGGCCGGTGACCCGCCCGACCGGTTCCTGGTCGGGCTGGCCGTGCTGACCCTGCTCACCCGGGCATCTGAGCCCAGGCCGGTGCTTGTCGTGGTCGACGATGCGCAATGGTTGGACCAGGTCTCGCGTCAGACGCTCGAGTTCGTGGCCCGACGGCTGCTTGCCGAGTCCGTCGCGATGGTCTTCGCCGTTCGGGAGCCGGAAGGGACGGCAGCGCTGACCGGGCTCGCCGAGCTCAAGGTCGAGGGACTCGACCCGGTCTCCGCCGGCGAGCTGCTCGACATCGCGGTCGGTGGTGGACTGGAGGGGCCGGTCCGGGAGCGGCTGGTCGCGGAGACCCATGGGAATCCGCTCGCGCTGCTCGAGCTCTCACGCGGTCGCAGCGGGGCGGAACTGGTCTACGGCCTGGATGCTGCCGACACGCCGTCGGTCTCGAGCCGTGTGGAGGAGGACTTCGCACGCCGGCTGGAGTCCCTCCCAGCATCGACGCGGACTCTGTTGCTCCTGGCCGCCGCCGAGCCCGTGGGTGACAGCCGGTTGCTTCAACGGGCGGCCGGTCACCTGGGCATCACGCCAGATGCCGCGCCGGCCAAGGCCGCCGGGCTCATCGAGTTCGGCGAGTCGATCCGGTTCCGCCATCCCCTCGCTCGCTCCGCCGTCTACCGTGCGGCGACACCGCAGGAGCGCCGCAGCGTTCATCGGGCGCTCGCGTCCGCCACGGATCCCAAGCTGGAGCCCGACCGGCGAGCCTGGCACGCCGCGCAGTCGTGCGACGGTCCCGACGAGAAGGTCGCCGAGGCGTTGGAGCAGGCGGCCGATCGAGCGCGGCAACGCGGTGGCATGGCAGCCGAGGCAGTGCTCCTCGAGCGGGCTGCCGACCTGACGCCCGACCAGGGACTGCGGGGACGCCGGGCCCTTGCCGCGGCGGAGGCGCACTTCTCCGCCGCGTCTCCCGACCGTGCCACGGAGATGGCGTCCGTCGCGGATCTCTGCCCGTTGAGCCCGCTCGACCGTGCTCGGCTCACCCGCTTGCGCGCACGCGTCCTGTTCGCGCGAAGTCGGAGCGACGAGGCCGCCCCGCTTCTCCTGGACGCCGCGTCGACGTTCGCGACGGAGAAATCCGCGCTGGCGCGCGAGACCTACCTCGAGGCGATCAGCGCGACGGTCTTCTCCGGCCGGGTCCACGGGCCGTCCGGTGCCGTCGCCGCCGCGTCGGCGGCGCGCGAGCTCGGCGCGGCAACGCCGGGCTCTGCCCCGTCCGACGTCCTGCTGGACGCTGTGGCGATGCTGCTCTCCGACGGCCCGGGCGAGGGCGTTCCGGCCCTGAGAGCCGCGCTCGAGCCGTTCGCGCACGAGGAGCTCGACGGCCGCGACGCCACGATGAGGTGGCTCCTGTTGGCGCCGGTCGCGTTGGAGGCGTTCATCCACCACGCATGGGACCTGAACGCGTGGGACGTCCTGTCCGCCCGCGCCGTGCGCCTGGCCCGAGACATCGGAGCCCTCGGGGTGTTGCCGCCCGCGCTCATCTACGCGAGCGGCGTGGACATCCACCACGGCGACCTGACACGGGCCGCCGGCCTGATCGACGAGGCCGACGCGATCGCCGCTGCGACCGGCAACGCCCCGCACGCCTACGCCGCGCTCGTCCATGCGGCGTGGCGGGGCGTCGAGGGCCCCGCCACAGCCCTCATCGACGAGGCACGTCACCGAGCCACGGAGCGCGGTGAGGTGTCCCTCCTCGGCGTGACGGGATACGTCCAGGGAGTGCTGTTCAACGGGCTGGCGCGGTACGACGAGGCTCTGGCGGCCTCGCAGACCGGAATCGACCACGACGGGTTCAACTTCACGGGCCTGTCGTTGGTCGAACACATCGAGGCCGCAGTGCGCTGCGGTGCGCCGGAGCAGGCGGAGCAGTCCTTCGCTCGCCTCGACGCGCTGACACTGGCGGCCGACACCGGGTGGGCGCAGGGGATCCGGGCACGGTGTGCCGCTCTCGTCGGCGCCGGCGGCGAGCCCGACGCGCTCTACCGCAGCGCCCTCGAACACCTGAGACGAGACCGGGTCGTCGTCGAGGTCGGACGGACCCACCTCCTGTACGGCGAATGGTTACGCCGGGAGGGCCGACGTTCGGACGCCAGGGAACAGCTCCGGGCGGCGCACGACATGTTCGAGGAGATGTCGGCGAGAGCCTTCGCCGAGCGAGCACGCCGTGAGCTGCTCGCCACGGGCGACCAGGTTCGGGTGCGCAGCGTAGAGCCAGCGGCGCGCCTGACTGCTCAGGAGGCGCAGATCGCCGCGTTGGCAGCAGACGGCATGACGAACCCGAAGATCGGCGCGGAGCTCTTCCTCAGCCCGCACACGGTCGAATGGCACCTTCGCAAGGTGTACGTGAAGCTCGGCATCTCCTCCCGCCGCGAGCTGCCCGGCGCGCTCGCTGCGATCGAACCCGACGGTGTGACCCGCGGTATACGCACGCCCGCGTGACCCGTCTGTCGGCGACAGGCTCCCGCACCCGTCATCGGCGATGACCTGCGAAGATACTGATTTCCCCATGGTCCGTGGTGGCACACCACGGCCACCCCCACGGACTCGCCCACGCACTCGACCACGGACTCCCGTGGCGCGGTGATCGGTGCCGCGGACGAAAGGTGAATGCACCGCCCTTGGAGGGCGACGGTCATTCTCCGAAGGAGTCCGAGATGTACGCACCGAGCACCGACACCACGCCGACGATCGTGATAGCCGAGGAACCGTCCGAGGGGACTGACGCACCCGACATCGAGCTGCAGCAGGCGATCGCGTTCTTCGTCACGCAGCGTCCCCGGCTGTTCCGCATCGCCTACCGCGTCACCGGCGGCGACGTCTCGAGCGCCGAGGACGTGGTGCAGGAGGCGTGGCTGCGATGGCAGCGCACCGACAGGGGCGCGATCAAGAACCCCGAGGCGTTCCTGACCACCACGACCACCCGGCTGGCGATCAACGTCATTCAGTCGGCCCACCACCGCTACGAGGCACCGAGCGAGACCATCGCGGCCGAACCGGGGGACACGGTGTCCGACCCGTCCGGACAGGCCGACCAGTCGGCGGCCGTCGAGCAGGCCCTCGCCGTGCTGATGGCGCGGCTGACCCGGGCGGAGCTCGCCGCTTACCTGCTGCGGAGCATGTTCGACTACTCCTACGCAGACGTCTCGCGGCTGCTGCGCACGAGCGCCGTCAACGCGCGACAGCTGGTGAGCCGAGCCCGGTGGCGCATCGAACGGGGCACGGAGCGCTCCGCGGTGGAGCCTCGGTCCCACCGCCGCCTCGTGACGGCCTTCCTGACGGCCAGCCGTACGGGTGAGTTCGAGAGCCTGGAGCGATGCCTCGCCCACCACGTGCGCCCGGCGCTGAGCCTCGCGTCGGCACCCTCGAGGAAGCCTGCCGACATGCGCCGCGGGGCGACGCCCGCGCTGGCCGCATGAGCGCACTCGCCACTGGAACCGGCACGCCGACACCACGGCCGCCGCGCCGCGCAGGTCGCTGGCGCGACGCGCTGGGCGTCGGGCGCGGCAGGATAATCTCGGTGACCATGCAGCGAACTGGCGAGGCGTCGGGAAGGCTCCTAGGCCGGCGTCGCGAGTGCGCCGTCGTGGACGACCTCCTGCAGGCCGCCAGGGACGGCCAGGGCGCATCCATGGTCCTTCGTGGTGAACCCGGCATCGGCAAGTCCGCGCTGATCGAGTACGCGCGTGCCAGCGCGCAGGGATTCAGGGTCATCAGCGTCGCCGGCGTAGAGGCGGAGACGGAACTAGCCTTCGGCGGGCTGCACCAGCTGTGCGCGCCGTTGCTCGACCGATTCGCTCAGCTTCCTGCGCCGCAGCGGGCGGCGCTGGAGACCGCGTTCGGGATGAGTGCGGGCAGTCCTCCCGATCGATTCCTCGTCGGGCTGGCCGTCCTCAGCCTGCTGGGTGACGCCGCCCAGGACGAGCCCGTGATCTGTCTCGTCGACGACGCCCAGTGGCTCGACGAGATCTCCGCGCAGGCGCTCGCTTTCGTCGCACGCCGACTGGTGGCCGAGCGGGTGGTTCTGCTGTTCGCCGAGCGCGTGCCGGCTCCACGCGCATTCTTCGAGCGGCTGCCCGCGCTGCAGATCGTGGGACTTGCGGATCACGACGCCCGTGCGCTTCTGCAGACTGTCGCGCCCGGCCAGCTCGACGTCCGGATCCGTGAGCAGATCCTTGCCGAGGCGCGAGGCAATCCGCTCGCCATCCTGGAGCTACCCCGCGACCGGACGTCTCTGAGCACTGCCGACCCGGTGGGGACCGATGGACAACCGTTGGCGAGCCGCATCGAGACGGGGTTCCTGCACAGGATCGAGAACCTCGCGCCCGCCACACGGCAGCTGCTGCTCGTCGCGGCGGCCGAACCCGTGGGAGACGCGGCGCTGCTGCAACGCGCGGGCGAGAGAATGGGCATCAACGTCGACGAGGCGGCACGGGAGGCGGAGAACGCCGGGCTGGTCACCAGGCGCGGCATGGTTCGCTTTCGCCACCCGCTGGTCCGGTCGGCGGCCTACCGCGGAGCGGCGCCTCAGGAGCGCCGACGCGCGCATCAGGCGCTCGCGGACGCCATCGACCCGGCGCAAGACCCGGACCGCCGCCTGTGGCACCTGGCCAGCGCCGCACCGGAGCCTGCCGAGAGCGTCGCGACCCAGATGGAGCAGGCGGCGTCGCGCTCGATGGAGCGCGGCGGTGTCGCGGCCGCCGCGGCATTCCTGGACCGAGCGTCGCGACTCACCCCTGATCCTGCGCAACGAGGGAAGCGTGCGCTCGCGGCCGCCCAGGCCAAGAGCCAGGCTGGCGCCTACGACGAGGCGCTGGAACTGCTCGACATCGCCAGCCTCAGCCCGCTCAGTGCCTATGACGAGGCCAGGACGGACCTGGTGCGTGGCCGGCTGCAGTTCTTCTCTCGGAGCGCGGCCAAAGGACTTCCCCTGTTGCTTTCCGCCGCAGAACGCCTGGAGAGCTTCGACCCGAAGCTGGCCAAGGAGACATACCGCGACGCCATGTACGCGGCTCTGACGGCCGGCAAGCTCGCCGGGGGGTCCATCGAGCAGGTCGCGTCGGCGGTGCTGAACATGACGATCTCGAGCGAGCCCACCCGAGCCGATCTGCTCCTCGTGGGGTTGTCTCGCGTGATCGCCGACGGGTACGCCGCGGGCCTTCCGCAGATCCAGCGAGCTCTCACGCGCTACCGGACAGCGGCGCTGCCACCGGATGAGGCGCCCGGCTGGCTGCCGCTCGTGTGCCGCGTGGCTCACAACGCCTGGGACTTCGACACCTGGTCATCGCTCTCCGGATCCCTGGTCGAACTGGCGCGTGGCACCGGCGCCCTGTCAGTGCTCCCGTCGGCGCTGCTGCTGCGCCTGTCCAACCGGGTGTTCGCCGGGGAGCTCGCCGTGGCCGACGCGCTCGTGTCGGAGGCGGCGAACGTGGGCGACGTCACCGGCAGCAACGTCCTGGCCCACTATGCGGCGTTGGTCGTCGACCCGTGGAAGGGCCGGAAGTCGCAGGCGTTACGGACCATTCAGACGGTCACCGACGACTTCCTCCTGCGTGGTGAGGGGAAGGTCTCGACGGCGACCGGTTGGGCGGCTGCCGTGCTCTACAACGGCCTGGGCCGCTATGACGAGGCGTTCGACGCGGCTCGGCGAGGTGCCTCCTATCCCACCGAGATGGGTCTGTCGTCGTCCGCGATGGTCGAGCTCGTCTGGGCGGCGGCACACCTGGGCCGCACGGGGGATGTGATCGCCGAGGCGAGGCGTGTCGTCGAGATGGCGGCGGCGAGCGGCACCGACTGGGCACTCGGGACCGCGGCGCTCGTCACTGCCATGGTCGGCAACGAACGTGACACGGACGGGCGGTACCGGGAAGCGATCGACCGGCTGGAGCGGGGCGGTACGCGCATGTTCGTCGCCAGGGCGCATCTGCTGTACGGCGAGTGGCTCCGCCGTGCGGGCCGACGATCCGAGGCACGACGGAACCTCGAACTCGCCCACCGGATGCTGAGCACGTTCGGGGCGGCCGCCTTCGCCGAGCGCGCCCGTCAGGAACTCGCCGCTGTCGGGGTGCAGATGCCCAAGCCGTCGCGGGACGCGAGCACGGGCGCCGACCTGACGCAGCAGGAGGCGCGCATCGCGCAGCTCGCGGCTGACGGTCTGACGAACCCCGAGATCGGCGCCCAACTCTTTCTGAGCGCACACACCGTCGAGTGGCACCTGCGCAAGGTCTTCTCGAAGCTGGGCATCAGTTCGCGCAAGGACATCGGCGCACGGCTCGCGGAACTACTGGCCTGACAGCCGACAGACGTCAGAGGAACGGGTTCGCGGTCAAACTGGCAGTCGGTGCCCGCAACGCGTCGACGAACAGGCCGACCATCGCCGGGATGCGGTCGGACCCGGCGTCGTGCGCCGGTTCGGTCGCGATGGAGAGCATCACGCCCAGGAGAAGCGATGTGGCGGCCTGCGGGCTGACGTCCGTGCGGAGCGAGCCGCCGCGCGCGCCGGACGCGAGGAAGTCGGCGACGACTCTGGTGAGCACCTCGCGGGTGTGCGGGGCAGGGATGGTGCCGCTCGCCATGCCGGAACTGAGGGCTGGCCTCAGCCCGGGCTGGGTCGCCGTGAAGCGCACGTAGCGCTCGGCCCACGTGCGGAGTGCCTCGTCGGGCGGGAAGTCATCGAGCAGTCCCGGCGCCGTTGCGGCCAGCTGGTCCAGCTCGGCGCTGTAGACAGCTTCGACGAGCGCTCCGAGGTTCGGAAAGTGGCGATAGAGCGTCCCGACCCCCACCCCGGCGTCGCGGGCGACACCCTCACACGTCAAGGCGCCCTCGTCCTTCGCCAGAGCCGCCCGCGCTGCGCCGACGAGCCGGTCGCGGTTGCGCTGTGCGTCTGCGCGCAGCGGCCGTGGCGTCCCGTCCGCCGGCCTGGTGGGAGATCCGACATCGTGTGTCCGTGGCAACTTCAATCGGAAGCCCTTCCGGTGTGGGGTAACGTGTCCAAGCGGAAGATCTTCCGCTTAGTGCCATACTCCCACGGGAACCGAGGTCGTGACCATGACAGCTCTCATCCCCGCTGCTTCCGCCGGTCCGTCCGGCACTCGGCGAGCCGAGTTCGGAGGCCGGGCGGTCTCGGCTGTCGGCTACGGCGCGATGCAGCTCGGTCGACTCCGCCAGGATCGCGCTGCGGCCCTCATGCTGGTTCGCCGAGCGTTCGAGCTCGGTGTCGACCACGTCGACACGGCACAGTTCTACGCCGACGGCTGGGTCAACGGGCTTCTGCGCGAGGCGCTCCGGTCCCACGACGGCGTCGTCGTCGCGACGAAGGTCGGCGTCGAGCCGAGCGATGCGGGCATGCGACCCGCCCAGCGACCGGAGCAGCTGCGCGCGGGTGTCGAGGAGAACTTGCGCGGCCTGGGGGTCGACCAGGTCTCGGTCGTCCACCTGCGGCGCATGGACGGGTTGCCGATCCCTGACGATCAGAGGGTCGACGTCGACGACCAGCTCGCCGAGCTCGTCCAGATGCGCGACGAGGGCCTTGTCGGCGCGATCGGTCTGAGCAACGTCAGCCTGGACATCGTGCAGCGCGCGTTGCCCGCCGGGGTCGCGAGCGTGCAGAACAACTACAGCGTCGTGGCTCGCGACGGTGAAGACCTCCTGGAGCTGACGATCGACGAGAAGATCGCGTGGGTCCCGTTCTATCCGCTCGGGGGCACGGTGCAGGGCGCGCCGAGGGTGACCGACGAGCCGGTGGTGCGATCCGCGGCGGAGCGTCTCGAGCTCACACCGGCCCAGGTGGGACTGGCCTGGCTCCTTCATCGCGCGCCGAATGCCCTGCTCATCCCTGGCACTGCCTCGATCGAGCACCTGCGGGACAACCTTGCGGTGGGCGAGATCGTGCTCGACGACTCGACGCTCGCCGCGCTGAACTCCGTCTGGACCGATCCTTCGGCGGCAGGCCGGTAGCCCAGCTCCCGCGTCAGGGCGACCCGCAGTCACGGATCGTCCGCCAGCCCGGTCGAACGTTCAGTCGCACGACGCTCTGCCCTCCGTGGGCGGGCCCATTGCAGGGGAGGCGGAGGTTCACATGCTGAGCAAGTGGGAAGAGCGCCGGCTGGCGGACATCGGATACGAGCTCCGCCTCGACCGCGCGCTCGAGCGGGTGATCGGTGCGCCGACCCGCGGCGAGCTCCGCCGGCTGGGCTTCAGGAAGCGTTGGGCGGCGTTCAAGCGGAGATGGTTCACGCTTTGGCCGTGACGACGGCTTGCCTCGGTGGCGAGGGGGACGAGTCGTCCGCGTGACGAAGTCCGGTGACGAGGAGCGAGAGAAAGTATGGCCAGCGTCCCGGGTCGCCGGTCGCGCACGCGCCCTGATACGCGGCGGTCATCATCCCGACCACCTCGCGGCCGGTGACGTCAGCACGTACTGCGCCGGTCTCCACCGCGCGGCGGGCCAGGAGGTCGGCGACGTTCTCGAGGCGCGTCCGCCGTTCCGTCAGGCCCGGGATCGAGAGCTCTGCCGTCGACGCGAGCTGGCAGAAGGCCTGATCTCGTGCCTGCAACCTGATCCCGGCGGCAACGAAATCCCGCAGTGCCTGCAGGGGGTCGGTCGCGTCGAGAAGGCCCTCGGCCTGTTCGACGAGCTCGTTGACCAGGCCGGCGACGACGGCAGAGACCAGGTCCTCCTTCGAGGCGAAATGCCGGAAGACCGTGCCCTTCGCGACTCCCGCTCGATCCGCGATGTCTGACACCGAGGCGCTCAGGCCCGAACTTGCCAGGACGCTTGCGGCGGCTGAGATGACCGCCTCGCGGTTACGTGCAGCATCAGCGCGCATCGCGACCACCTCCTTCGCCGGTCACGCTAGCAGAACATGACCCATGGGTCATGTTTAAGGTAGCCTCTAACATGACCACTCGGTCATCTTGGCGAGTAGAAGCAGGAGCAGGCAATGGACATGACGGATCGCAAGGTGCTGGTCGTGGGGGCCTCGTCGGGCATCGGCGCGGCAGTCGCTCGCACGTTTGCCGACGCCGGGGCCGGTGTCGTCGCTGCGGGGCGGCGGGTAGAGCGACTCAAGGAGGTCGCCGCTCAGGCCGACGGGCTGTCAGGGACGATCATGCCGCTGGCTCTCGACGTCGCCGACGAAGATTCCGCGCGGGCGGGCGTGGCGACCGCTGCCGAGATGCTCGGGGGGATCGACGTCGTGGTCAACAACGCGGGCGTCATGCTCACCGGACCCGTGCAGCACGCCGACCCGGGGGAGTGGGAGCGCATGATGCGCACGAACCTGCTGGGCACCATGCACGTGTCGCACGCCGCGCTTCCGCACCTCATCGCCAGCCGGGGGACCCTGGTGCAGACGTCGTCGACGTCAGGCCGAACGGCATCGGCCGGCGCCGGTGTCTACGCCGCCACCAAGCACGGGGTGAACGCCTTCTCGGAGGCCCTGCGCCAGGAGGTCGCGCAGCAGGGGGTTCGCGTGGTGCTCGTCGAGCCCGGCATGGTCGACACCGAGCTGGCGAGCCACCTCAGCGACCCGGCCATGCGCGAGCTCGCCGCACGGATGGCCGGGGAGATCCGGATCCTGGATCCGCAGGACGTTGCCGAGGCGATCCTCTTCGCGGTGACCCGACCGCCGCACGTGTCGATCAGCGAGCTCCTCATTCGGCCGACGGAGCAGGTGCTCTGATGGGCGAAGGCCGCCCGTGACGCCGGCAATGGCGTCACGGGTGGCGTGCTCGTGTCAGGCGACCCGGCGCGTCGGGCCCGTCGGGCCGTCCGTCGTCGCCGGCCTCGGGTCTGCGGGTGTCGCAGCGACGAACGCTGCGCGCGGTCTCTGCACCGACGCCAGCGAGACGATGTCGCGTCCGAAGAGCGAGGCCGTGAGCCACACGGCGAGGACGCGTACCTTTCGCTCCCAGGTGGGGATAGCGAGCACGTGGTAGCCGCGGTGCATCAGCCACGCGAGGACCCCACGCACGACCACGCGGCGGTACTGGAAGATGCCGGAGCCGAGTCCGAGCGTCGCGACGACCCCGAGGCTCCCGTGCACGTACGGGCGGGTGCGACGCCCCCGTCGGCTGGCGACCAGGTTGCGAGCCAGGCGCCGGCCCTGACGGACGGCGTGCTGGGCGTTCGGTACGGCGAGGGCGCCAGGCCGCGGTACGGCGAGGTCGGGCACGGCAGCGCCGTCGCCCGCTGCCCAGGCGTCGTCTATGGGGTGGTCGGCGGTGCCGACACGCAGGTCCGGCCCGACGACGACGTAGCCGCGGGCGTCGACGGGGAGGTCCGTGTGGGTGGCGACGACAGGGTTCGCGGCGTTGCCGGCCGTCCAGACCAGGAGCCCCGAGGGGAAGGACTCTCCGTTGGAGAGCTCGACGACGCCGTCGGTGGCCGACGTCAGCGCCGTCTCGAGGTGGACGCGAGCACCGCGTCGCTCGAGCAGACGCGCCACCCACCGGCCCGGACCGTCCGTCACCTCCGGCAGGATCCGGGGGCCGCGCTCCACGAGGTGGAACTGCAGCTCCGTCGCATCGATCTCCGGGTAGGCGCGGAGCAGGTCATGCGCCAGCCTCTGGAGCTCTGCGAATCCTTCGACCCCGGAGAAGCCGCCACCGACGAAGGTCACCGTCAGGAGGCGACCACGCTCTCTACCATGGGGCAGGCCGGCGGCCCGGTCGAACGACGTGAGGAGCCGGTCCCGGATCGCCACGGCCTCCTCGACATGCTTCATGCCGATCGCATGCTCGGCCACGCCGGGCACGGGGAAGACGCGGGTGACGGCTCCTGCGGTCACGATGACCGTGTCGTAGGACAGCCGGAAGGTGTCGCCGGACCGGGGCCGCACGGCGACGACGTGATCGGCATGATCGATTCGCTCGACGGTCCCGTCGACGAGCCGCGTGCGGTGCAGGTGCCGACGATGCGACACCGCGGCATGCCGGGCCTCCACGGATCCCGCCACGACCTCTGGAAGGAACGGCTGATAGGTCATGTAGGGCCGCGGATCCACGAGGGCGAGCTCGATGTCGCCACGGCGCAGCTCGTGGCCCAGGTGCTTCTCGAGCTCCCGGGCCGCGGTGAATCCCGCGTACCCGCCACCGACGATGACGATGCGTTCCATCAGTTCCTCCCCAAGCACCGCCGCGGCGCTCTCCCACTGTCGACCGTGCGGCTGCTCGGTTCGTGACGTGATGTTGGCCGCGCGTTCTCGGCGGCGCGCTGCGGCCCTGCCGGCGAGGTGCCTCAGCAGGGCCGCAGCTACCGAGCTCTCGCTACCGGGCGATCGCGGCGTCCTCGAGCTCGAGCTCGAGCGCGGCGGCGGTCACGATCCGTGCGACCTCGTCGGGCCGCGAGACGGCCACTGCGTGGGACGCGCCCTCGACCTCGGTGGTGCCGCGGGATCCGGCGCGTTCTGCCATGAACCGAAGCGCGGCGGGAGGGATGTTCCGGTCCTCGCCCCCGTGCACGAACCAGGACGGTACGCGACGCCAGGCCGGCTCCGTCGTTGCCAGGGGTTCGGTCAGCGCCTCCTGCGTGACCGGGCGCTGGGACGCGGACATGCACGTGGCGTGACCGGGGGCGACGTCTGCGACGAACTGTTCGTGGAACCTCTCCGGGCGGATGGTCAGGTCCGTCTGGCCGTTGGACAGCGGAGTCGACGCGAGCGTCTCCCCGAGGGTGCTGCCGGGGAAGCGGCCGGCAAGGTCGAACGCGCTCTCTCCGGTCTCGGGAGCGAACGCGCCGACGTACACGAGGCCGACGACGTTCGGCGCCTGCGAGGCCGCCTCGGTGGCGACCATGCCGCCGTACGAGTGTGCGACGACCAGGACGGGACCCTCGATGCCGGCGATGACGTCCCGCAGGTATGCGGCGTCGCCGGACAGCGAGCGCAGCGGGACGGCGTTCGCGACGACCGGGATGCCGTCGCGGTGGAGCCGCTCGACGACGCCGTGCCAGCTCGAGGAGTCGGCGAAGGCGCCGTGCACGAGGACGGCTGTGGGTGTGGTGCTCATGGGAGTACTCCTGTCGTGAGCGTGGAGCAGGTTGTGTGGCGGGTGCTTCCCCGGTCCCGGGGTTCATTGGCACCCATTGCGGCGGGCAGAGCAGGGCTGTCGATCGCCGCCGCTAGTCCGTCGGATCGATGCGTGCCTCGGCCCCGGTGGAGACGAGCAGGGGCCGGTATCGGACCCACAGCAGGAAGGACAGGGCGGCCGCGGTGAGCGCGACTCCGGTCCACAGGTTGACCTCGGATTCGGTGTGGTGCCCGGCGGTCTCCCCGGCGCCGAGGATCCCCATGACGAGCAGGACGACGCCGTAGATGCCGAGGACCGCTCCGATGATCGTGCGGATGTCGAAGGCTCGGGCGGCGTGTGCCGGGGTAGGGGCGAGATCGTCGGAGGTGGTGTGGTTCTCGTCGTCGCCGGACCGCGACGGCCGGGCGATGGGTGCGTCGGACATGGTGGGCTCCGATCAGAGGAAGGCGAAGTTGAGGCCGACGACGATGGCCAGTGAGACGCTCGCGAGGGGCACGGGCCGGCGCCACCAGGGCAGGCGTGCGGCGGCGACATCGACGAGGTCGGACTTGGGCGTGAGCGAGTAGACGAGCCCGCGCAACTCCTGCTCAGGCTTGGGGGTGGTTCCGAGTGTGACGAGAACGCTCAGCAGGATGTCGACGACGAATGCGGTGCCGGCCGCGACGAAGCTCGCGCCCTGACCGGACAGCGGGATGGCTCCCACGCTCAACGGTCCGAGGGCGTCCTCGCTGAGCACGGCGACCAGGACCGCGCCGATCGTGCCGGCGCTGAGGCCGACCCATCCGGCGGTGGCCGTCATGCGCTTCCAGAACATGCCGAGGATGAAGGTGGCGAACAGTGGGGCGTTGAAGAAGCCGAAGAGCGTCTGCAGGTAGTCCATGAGGTTCGTGTAGCCGGACGCCAGCAGTGCGGTGAACAGGGCGACGACGGTGGCGACGATCGTCGCGATGCGTCCGACGCGTGTGTAGTAGCCGTCGGGCTTGTCCTTCTTGACGTACTGCTGCCAGATGTCGTAGCTGAAGACGGTGTTGAACGCGGAGATGTTGGCCGCCATGCCCGCCATGAACGAAGCGAGAAGCCCGGCGAGCGCGACGCCGAGCATCCCGTTGGGGAGCAGATCGCGGATCATGAGCAGGATCGCGTCGTTGTACTGCACGGTCCCGTCGCCCTGGCCCTCCTTCAGGGCCGTGATCTCCGGGACGAGGACGCTCGCGATGATGCCCGGGACGACGACGACGAAGGGGATCAGCATCTTCGGGAACGAACCGATGACCGGGGCCGTGCGAGCCGACGTGATGGAGTCCGACGCCATGGCGCGCTGTACCTCGACGAAGTTCGTCGTCCAGTAGCCGAAGGACAGCACGAAGCCGAGGCCGAACACGATGCCGATCACCGACCACACGGGGGAGTCGAAGCCTGTCAGGGACTCACCGGGCCACGAGGAGAGCATCTCCGTCCCGAACGACTCTTCGACGTTGTCGACCAGGCCGCCGACGCCGCCCACGCGGTTCAGGCCGACGATCGTCAGGGGGAGCAGGGCCGCGACGATGACGAAGAACTGCAGGACCTCGTTGTAGATCGCGGCGGACAACCCGCCGAGCGCCGTGTACGTGAGCACCACCGCCGCCGCCGCGACCAGGGAGACCCACAACGGCCAACCCAGGAGGGCGTTCACGATGGTCGCCAGAAGGAACAGGTTCACGCCCGCGATGAGCAGCTGCGCGACCGCGAAGCTGATGGCGTTCACCAGGTGCGCTCCGGTACCGAACCGTCGTCGCATGAACTCGGGGACGGACCTGACCTTCGACCCGTAGTAGAACGGCATCATCACCACGCCGAGGAACAGCATCGCCGGCACGGCACCGATCCAGTAGTAGTGCATGGTGGCCATGCCGATCTGCGCACCGTTGGCGGACATCCCCATGATCTCGACGGCGCCGAGGTTCGCGGAGATGAACGCGAGCCCTGTGACCCACGCGGGAAGGGACCGACCCGAGAGGAAGAAGTCCAGGCTGGACGACACCTGGCGCCGTGCCAACCAGCCGATGCCCAGAACGAAGATGAAGTACACGGCCACAAGGCCGAAGTCGATGAAGTTGGCATCCAGGCGTAGCGGGTTGTCGCTGGCTGCAATGATCACGTCTGCCGCCTCACTCTCCGTGGTCGTACGTCACGATGTGGATGAGAACTCGACATGACCGACCGGACGCCGAGCCTTGGTGTGACTCGATCGGACGCCCGATGTTCTGCGCGTGCCGCCGATGGCTGCGTCGCCGCCGCGCGGGACTGAACGTCCCGGAGGCGCAGTCCGCTCTCGGTCGGAAGCCGCGGTGGATGCTGCGCCCAGAGGTGCTCCGGACTCTCTTGTTCGTCTTCGCGGCGTTCGGGGCGAATGGCATTCCCGCCACACCAGGCGGAATTCGTACCAGGCCAGGAGCGCGGCCACGAGATAGAGGGTCGCGGTCAGGACGATCTGGCCGGTCATGGTTCCGGCTCCATGGTTCTGACGGCGCCGTCGGCGAGGCCGGAGGCCGTGATCGGGACGATCGTGGTGAGCGACCTGAGGATCTCCGCGGCCTCGATCATCACGTCGACCGCGCGGCTGGTGACCTCTCCGCCGGCGTGGAGCCGCAGAGCGGCCCGGTACAGCTGGTCCGCGAGAGTGGCCGGGCGACCGTCGGGGGATGGGGCGTGGACGAGGTTCATGTCGGCCTCCTTGAGGGTGGGAGCCGCCCTTCGGCGACTCATCCACCGTCGACCGACGAGGCAGCGGAGCGCGCCCTGCGAGTGCGTAGTCGGGTGCGTAGGGAGGTGCGTAGTGCCCGCGTTGCCTCACCCCGTCCGCCGTCGGGCACTGGGCAGCGGATGCCGGTTCCGACGGGACCTGTCCGACCTTTCAGAGGCCTTGACGTCTCGGAGATACGCTTGAGTGGTGCCGCCGTCCAGAGGCCTTCTGGGCCGGACCCAGGAGCTGGCCCGATTGCAGGAGCTGGTCGCCCGTGCGCGCGACGGGCACAGTGGTGCTGTCGTTCTGAGCGGCGAAGCCGGGATCGGCAAGACCGCCCTGGTAGACGCGCTCATCGCCGATGCGGGTACTGATGTCCGCGTCGAGCGGATGGTCGCCTCCGAGAGCGAGGTCGAGCTCACGTTCGCGGGTCTGCAGTTGCTCTGCGGACATCTGTTGACCACGTCGTCGGTCGACCTTCCGGAACCTCGCCGGGAAGCGCTCGAATGTGCCTTCGGTATTCGTGCGGCAGGTCCGCCCAACCCGCTTCATCTCGGACTCGGTGTGCGCGATCTGCTGACGCGGGCCGCTGGCGAGGGCGCTCTGCTGTGCATCGTCGATGACGCGCAATGGTTGGACGAGACCTCGGCACGAGCCATCGCGTCCGTGGCCCGTCGTCTCTCCAGCGAACACATCGCGATGGTCCTGGTCATGCGACGCCAGGATGATCTGTTCGCGGACCTACCCCAGCTGTCCGTCCCGGGGCTGAGCGACCACGACTCTCGTGAACTCCTCCGAAAGGCTCTGCCGGGTGCGATCGATGAGCGGGTGTTCGACCAGCTCCTCGTCGAGTGTCGCGGCAACCCGCTCGCACTCCGCGAGCTGCCTCGCACGTCCGCCGCCGACATGGCCGGCGGCTATGCCCTCGCCGGATCCCTGTCGCTGCAAAGCAGGATCGAGCGGAGCCTGCTCGCCCGGCTCGACAGCCTTCCCCCCTCGACCCGCACACTTCTCCTCCTCGCCTCAGCTGATCCCACCGGTGACGTGGGCTTGTTATGGCGGGCCGCCGCACGCCTTGGACTTGGCCCTGAGGACCTGGATCTCGCCCAGCAGGCCGACGCGCTCGTCGTATCCGGACGCATCCAGTTTCGACATCCACTCATCCGGTCGGCGATCTATCGGGCGGCCGACCCGGCCGAACGTCGAAGTGTCCACGAGGCCCTGGCTGAGGCGACGTATGCCGAGCGAGACCCGGACCGTCGCGCCTGGCACCTGGCCAACGCGACAGTCGAGCCCAGCGAGAACGTGGCGGCAGCCCTTGTGCAGTCGGCCGATCGAGCACGCGCTCGTGGAGGGGTCGCAGCCACTGCAGCCTTCCTCGAACGGGCCGCGCAGCTGACGCCCGAACCTCGAGCGCGGGCAGATCGATCGATCGCGGCTGCCGAGTCCAAGCTCGACGCTGGCGCACCTGACGACGCGCTGCAACTGCTCGACGACACACGTGACCACGAGCTGAATTCCCTCCAGACAGCCCTTGTCGCCCGGCTGCAGGCCCGCTGCGAGTACGCGCTCCGTCGCGATCGCAGTGCGCCGCGAAGGCTGCTCGGCGCAGCACAGGCGCTCGAGCCCCACGACCCGGTGCTGGCCAGAGACACGTACATGCAGGCCCTATCCGCCGCCACCTACGCCGGGAGGCTCGGCGAGCCGGGCGCCATCGACGAGATCGCGCAGGCGATCATGTCGTCGACGGCCACCGGGACGCTGGACAGTGCACCGGACCTCATCCTTCGGGGGCAGGCCCAGCTCGCGCTGGGTGGACCATATCTCGCGCTGCCTATCGTGCGGCGCGCCATTGCGGCCTTTGCCGAGGCGCCGGCCACGGACCACCGAGCTCTCGCTTGGATGTGGTTCGGGGGTCGCGCCGCCCAGGACATCTGGGATGCCGAGGGCCTGAGAACTCTCGCGGAGCGGCAAGTGCGGCTCGCGCGTGCGGGAGGGGTGCTCACCGTGCTTCCTATGGCGCTCAACCTGTTGATGGTCGCCCGCACCTTCGACGGTCGGCTGGACGGCGCGGAAGCCATCTGCGACGACCTCGACACGATTCTCTCCATCACCGGACACCCCCTCCCTCTGTACGGGCGGATCTTCCTGGCTGCCTATCGAGGTCATCTCGATGAGGTCGAGACCATGGCGCCGCAGCTCCGCGCCGACGCTCACGCACGTGGCGAGGGGTACGCCCTGACGGTGGCCAACATGGCAGAGGCCGTGGTCTACAACGGGGCAGGGCACTACGAGAAGGCCTTGGCGTCGGCGCGTCAGGAGCTTCCGTACGTCAATGAGCTCGGCCACGCGATGCGCACGATGCTCGAGGTGGTCGAGGCCGCCTCGCACCTCGGCGAACGAGAACTCGCAGGCGAGGCTGTCGAACGACTTCATCAGGTGACGGACCCGGTGATCGACAAGAGCCCTTGGGCTGCCGCGTTCATGGCGCTGGTCCACGCGATGCGGGACGACGACGATGACGGTGAGGCTCACTACCTCCACGCCATCGACGGGTTCGAGCGGATCCGCGTGCCGATCCTCAAGGCACGTAGCCAGCTTCTGTACGGCGAGATGCTGCGCCGGCACGGGCGTCGTATCGATGCCCGCGCACAGCTGCGCTCAGCAGTGTCCATCTTTGCCGAATGCGGCATGCGGGGGTTCGCCGACCGAGCGCGCGGCGAGCTGGCCGTCACAGGGGAGAGGGTGCGCACTCGCGGCACGGCGTCCGTGGACGACCTCACTGATCAGGAACGCAACGTCGCCCGGCTGGCCCGTGACGGCCTCACCAACCGCGAGATCGGAGCACGCCTCTTCATCAGTTCGCACACCGCCGAGTGGCACCTGCGCAAGGTCTTCGCCAAGCTCGACGTCAGGTCGCGGAACGAGCTGTGGAAGGTATTGCCAGGCCCGAACTAGACGTGGCGTCCCGACGTCGTGTCGAGGTGCGTAGCGACGTCCAGGATTGCGTCGACGAACGCTTGCGGCGCCTCGGCCGGAAGATGGTGACCCGCGTGCGGGACATGACGATGCTCGCGCCATCCGGTGAACCTGACGGCGTCGTGAGAGCCGTCGGTCGCAGGGAAGTTCCCGTCCGCCGTGCCGTCGAGCGTGATCGTCGGAGCGCTGATGGCTGGTAGAGAGGCGAGGCGCGACTCGTCGGCAGAATGGGCGACGGCGCCGGGTGCCAGTCCGAGTCGCTGTCGGTAGGAGTGGATGACGACGTCGACGTAGTCGGGGTTCTCGAACGCGCGGGCCGCTCGAGCGAGGTCGTCGTCGGTGAAGACCCACTCGGGTGAGTTCCGGCGCCAGATGACGCGGGCGATCTCCTGCCTGTTCCGCTCCAGTCCCTGGCGGCCCCGTTCGGTGGAGAAGTACCAGAAGTACCAGAACCCCGCCTCGCGCTCGGGCGTGATCGGTACGTGGGCGGAGGCGATGTCGTTGATGAGGTAGCCGTTCACGCTGACGAGCCCGCCGACTCGGTCAGGATGAAGCGCCGCGACCACGCATGCGGCTCGGCCGCCCCAGTCGTAGCCGGCGAGGATCGGGGTCTGCAGCTTGAGGGCGTCGAGGAGCGCGAGCAGGTCGGCTCCGAGGGCGGCCTGCTGACCACTGCGGGGTGTGTCATCGCGGAGGAACCTCGTGGGCCCGTGCCCTCGCAGGTACGGGACGATCACCCGAAAGCCTGCGTCGACCAGCTGTGGGGCGACGTCGATGAAGCTGTGCACGTCGTACGGGAAGCCGTGCAGGAGTACCACTGGCGGAGCGTCCGACGAGCCGAGGTCGTGGTAGGCGACGTCGAGCTCGCCGGCGGCGAGGTGCCGAAGCGTGTGCGCGGAGCCAATCATCGTGTCGTCCTTCTGGGCGGTGCGAAGTGTCGTCGGTCGAACGCCACTGCACTCACGACCGGGAACGGTCGGACGATGTGACCGAGCCCGCCGCGACGACGAGGCGGCTGTCACGATCTCGGTGCCTATGCGGTCGGTGATCGAGACGGCTGCACCTCACCGCGAGCCTCACGACCACGTTCGACGGGTGGCTGGAGCAGCGCGGTGGCGGACAAGGAATCGAGCTGCCCGGAGGAGACATGAAGATCGCCGTAGCTGGAGCGACAGGGACTGTCGGCGAGTACGTCGCGAGGTCAGTACGGGACCGCGGTCACCACGTTGTGCCACTGAGTCGGAGGACAGGAGTAGACCTCTTCGCGGGACGTGGAATCGAGGAAGTTCTGTCCGGCGTAAACACGGTGATCGACGTGACCAACAAGACGACGCTCTCGGCATCCGCCGCCCGCCGGTTCTTCGAGACGGTGACTCGTCATCTGCTCGCCGCCGAGACGTCCGCGGGTGTGGGGCATCATGTGGCGCTGTCCATCGTCGGCATCGACGACATCGACGCCTCGTACTACGCCGGCAAGCTCGCGCAGGAGCGAGTGGTCGCTTCCGGACCGGTCCCATGGACCATCGCCCGAGCGGGGCAGTTTCACGAGTTTGCCGGGCAGCTTCTCATGGGCATGAAGGGGCCGATCGCCATCATGCCCACATGTCTGATGCGCCCGGTCGCCGCGCGCGAAGTCGCCGAGCACCTTGTCGATCTCGCGGAGGCAGCGCCACAGGGACGCGCCACCGACCTGGTCGGTCCGCGCGACGAGGTCCTCGCGGATCTCGCCCGCCGTCAGCTCGCGCACGACGGCATCCGACGCCGAGTCGTCGAAGTCCGATTCCCCGGCGCCTACGGGCGTGGGCTGGCTTCAGGTTCACTGCGCGGAGGGCGGGACCACGTCGCGACAGCGACGACGTTCGAGGACTGGCTCAACGGTCCGGACCACCAGGCAAGCGGGCGGCTGTGAGCCGTCCTTCCACCCCAGGGGAGTCGTCATGGAGCTGGCAGTCTTTGCAGGCGTCCTGTCGACTGTCCTGTTCGCCTCGGCGAACCTCCCGATGGTCGTCAAGGCGATCCGGTCGCGCGACTTGGCCTCCTACAGCCGACCGTCCCTTGCACTCGCTAACGTCGGCAACATCGTCCACACGATCTACGTGGTCAGTCTCCCGTTCGGTCCGGTCTGGATACTCCACGGCTTCTACCTCGTGACGACAGCCTCCATGTTCACCATGGCCCTCCGCTACCGACCTGTCGCGTTGCCAGTTGATGCCCCGGAGCCGCATCGGAAGACGACGCACGCTGAGACGTAGATCGCTCCAACATGGCACCGCCCCTGCGGCGGTCCGACACGTTCCTCACCTCGGCGTTGGTCGTCTCTGGTCCTTGCTGGTTGCGCCCGCATACGGCGGCACTCGATAGAGAACGGGTCTGCTGCACGGATAGGTGACACCCCATGTGTGGTGCCGTGAGGCACTGCTGGAAGGATGTTCACCGTGCCCAGACCCCATCCCAAGGAGTTCCGCGACGACGTCGTGGCGATCGCCCGCCAGGGCGAGTCCACGATCAAGCAGGTCGCGAAGGACTTCGGCATCAGCGAGTCGTGCCTGCGCAACTGGCTGCACGCCGCTGACGTCGAAGAAGGCGCGAAGCCCGGCGTGACGAAGTCCGAGTGGGCCGAGCTGCGCGAGGCCAAGAAGCGTGTGCGCGTGTTGGAGCAGGAGAACGAGGTGCTGCGCCGTGCGGCGGCGTACTTCGCTCAGGCGCACCTGTCGGGAAAATGAGCTACCCGCTCGTCCGAGAGCTCGCCGCTGACGGGATCCCCGTCACGGTGACGTGCCGGGTGCTCGGCCTCGCCAGAGCGCCGTACTACCGATGGCTCGCCGCCCCGGTCACCGACCGGGAGTTGGAGCAGGCGTACCTCGCGGACGCCCTGTTCGATGCCCACCGGGACGACCCCGAGTACGGGTACCGACTCCTGGCCGACGAGGCCCGCGACGCCGGCCACAGTGCGTGTGACCGCACGATGTGGCGGCTGTGTCGGGACGGGCGCTGGTGGTCGGTGTTCGGCAAGAAGCGCTCGAAGAACGGCAAGAAGCCCGGCCCGCCCGCGCACGACGACCTCGTCAATCGCGACTTCACCGCCAGTGAACCCAACGAGATGTGGTTGACCGACATCACCGAGCACCCCACCGCGCAGGGCAAGGTCTACCTCTGCGCGATCAAGGACGTCTACTCGAACCGGATCGTGGGCTACTCCATCGACTCGCGGATGAAGTCACGCCTGGCCGTCCAGGCACTCGAGAACGCCGTCGCCAGACGCCGGGCCGAGGGCGCCGACGTGACCGGCTGCATCGTGCACAGCGACCGAGGCAGCCAATTCCGAAGCCGGAAATTCCTCGCCGCCCTGCGCCGTCATGGCCTGGTCGGATCCATGGGCCAGGTCGCCTCCGCGGGCGACAACGCCGCCATGGAGTCCTTCTTCTCGCTGCTGCAGAAGAACGTCCTGGACCGGCGTCGTTGGACCACCCGCGACGAGTTGCGTATCCGGATCGTCACCTGGATCGAACGGACCTACCACCGGCGCCGCCGCCAGGCCCGCCTCGGACGATTGACCCCCATCGAGTACGAAGCCATCATGACCACTCAGGTCGCACTCGCCGCCTAAGAACCGCTGTCACCCATCCGTGCAGCAGTCCCCCTTGGGGGGTGACCAATTCGGGGTTGGTCGCTACCATCCAGTGCGTGTTCACTGGCCCCGCCCGCCCATGCGCTCAGGTGACCCCTCACGCGATCGCGCCGGGGCTCGTCTGGGTGGCTAAACGGTGCGCGGTTGTCGGACAGCTGAGTGCGGGTCCGCGCCCGCTGAGGTGTCCAAAAAGTGTCCAAGAACAACGACAACTAAGGCCTATGGACGCCTATCAGCTACCACCACGAGGGCATCCGGGACGGACCATCGATGCAGGTCAGGGCGATTTTCTGCAGGTCAGAAGGACGGACTCTTCAACCGAATCTCCACCAAGGGGTCGCAGGTTCAAATCCTGTCAGCCCGACCGGCACGACGACGAGAGGCTCGGACCGCACTGCGGTCCGAGCCTCTCGTCGTTCGGGGCGCGGCCCGATGTCGCTCGCCTCGGCCGTGCGGGCCGCACCTCGCCGCAGTGTCGTTCACCCTGTGCCGTGCCGATCTCTCGTGGCCGCTCGAACCTGCTCGCTTCGACTCGGTCGTCACGACGCGGTCCGGCCGCGCCGGGTCCAGGTGAGGGCGACACCACGCACGCTGGCCGACGATCCTCGCACCCGCCGGGCCTGCTGCCGACGAGTCCCGACGCCGTCACCGGACGAACGCGTCGGCAGTCCCGTGCATCGCCCCCCCGGGCGCGCCGGTCCGGTGCGTGTGACGATGACCACGAGACGGGGCGCGACGTGGCGAGGGCGATCACCTCACACACGTGGCATCGACACGACGACGATGGGACATATGCCATGTGCACGGGAATCCGGTTCTCCGACGGTCACGGCAGCGTCTACCTCGCACGAAACCTCGACTGGACGTCCGGCTACGGGCAGCAGGTGGTGATGACGCCCACCGGGTTCGCACCCAGGTCGCCGTTCGGCGCCGTGCCCGACATCAAGCACGCCACCATAGGCATGGGCATCGTGGAGGAGGCCACGCCGCTCTACTTCGACTGCGGAAACGACGCGGGACTCGCGGTCGCGGGGCTCAACTTCCCGGGATACGCGGCCTACGCGCCCGCCCCGGTGGACGGCGCCGTCAACGTCGCCGCGTTCGAGTTCCCCCTGTGGGTCTGCTCGCAGTTCGCGAGCGTGGACGAGGTCGAGGCCGCGCTCGCGGACGTGGTGATCGTCGACCGACCGATCAACGACAGGTACCCCAGCTCGCTGCTCCACTGGA